>Ga0209591_10004053_pt1 | contig 16751 bp, 15 predicted proteins | sample MAT01_FD_187207 | JGI IMG/M metagenome (GOLD analysis project Ga0209591, IMG submission 187207) | Freshwater microbial communities from Lake Fryxell liftoff mats and glacier meltwater in Antarctica - MAT-01 (SPAdes) (version 2) | ecosystem: Environmental > Aquatic > Freshwater > Ice > Liftoff... | reverse complement strand
GCCTTATGGAGAAGGGGCCGATTTAGTTAAAAAAATTCGTACTAAAGCAGTAAGTGCGATCGCCTTTACTTGGAAAGATGACCCAGAAACCTTACCTTGGCTCAAACAACGCTTTCAATCAGACGATGATTCGGATGTGCGTTCTTCAGCAGTCCAAGAATTAGCACGGGGCTGGAAAGATGACCCGGAAACCTTACCTCTCCTCAAACAACTGGCTCAATCAGGCGATAATTCGGCTGTGCGATATGCCGCAGTCCAAGAATTAGCACGGGGGTGGAAAGATGACCCAGAAACCTTACCTTGGCTCAAACAACGCTTTCAATCAGACGATGATTCGGATGTGCGATATGCAGCAGTCCAAGAATTAGCACGGGGCTGGAAAGATGACCCCGAAACCTTACCTATCCTCAAACAACGCGCTCAATCAGATGATAATTCGGCTGTGCGACAAGCAGCAGTCCAAGAATTAGCACGGGGGTGGAAAGATCACCCGGAAACCTTACCTATCCTCAAACAATGGGCTCAATCTGACGATAATTCGGCTGTGCGATATGCCGCAGTCCAAGAATTAGCACGGGGCTGGAAAGATGACCCGGAAACCTTACCTATCCTCAAACAACGCGCTCAATCAGACGATAATTGGGCTGTGCGACAAGCAGCAGTCCAAGAAATAGCACGGGGGTGGAAAGATGACCCCGAAACCTTACCTATCCTCAAACAATGGGCTCAATCTGACGATGATTGGCCTGTGCGACGTGCAGCAGTCCAAGAAATAGCACGGGGGTGGAAAGATGACCCGGAAACCTTACCTATCCTCAAACAACGCGCTCAATCTGACGATAATTGGGCTGTGCGACAAGCAGCAGTCCAAGAAATAGCACGGGGGTGGAAAGATGACCCGGAAACCTTACCTATCCTCAAACAACGCGCTCAATCTGACGATAATTCGGCTGTGCGACAAGCAGCAGTCGAAGAATTAGCACGGGGGTGGAAAGATCACCCGGAAACCTTACCTATCCTCAAACAACGCGCTCAATCAGACGATAGTTCGGATGTGCGACAAGCAGCAGTCCAAGAATTAGCACGGGGGTGGAAAGATCACCCGGAAACCTTACCTATGCTCAAACAACGCGCTCAATCTGACGATGATTCGGATGTGCGGTGTGCAGCAGTCCAAGAAATAGCACGGGGGTGGAAAGATGACCCGGAGATATTTGAATTATTGTGTGAAATTGCTATCAACGACCCTTTTGAACGCGCATACAACTCCCAAGACAACCCGCGACAAACAGCACTTGAAATCATGTTCAAGCAATATCCCGATCGCCCAAAAACATTAGAAATACTTCGCGATCGATTTGCCAACGATCCAGATAAAAAAGTCCGCAAGTTTGCCGAGAAAGAATTGGCAAAACTAGACAAGCTGTGATATAAACAAAAAAAGGAGAAACAAGTTATGACCGTAGCCACTAAGATCCCCCAAGCTTATGCAGAAATAGTTGAGTTTTTTGCTGCTGGCGCTACTCCCGAAAGCATTCTCAATTTTCAACTATCCGAAGAAGCAAAAGAGCATATCGCCGACCTAATTTACGCACACAATAACGAAGGTTTGAACACCGATGAAAAAACTGAATTAGACAACTTTCTAGTTATAGAACACCTGTTGAGGTTAATCAAAGCAGTCGCTCACAAACACGTCGTTAAAGAGTAATTTTTTTATGTCTCGTCCTTACATTAATGCCGAACTGAGGCGTTTAGTTGCTTTCCGTGCCGATCGCATTTGCGAATACTGCCTCATTGCAGAAGCAGAGAGTTCCGGCTGTCAAGTTGACCACATCATCAGCGTCAAACATGGTGGAGAAACAACAGCCGATAACCTCGCCTATGCTTGTATTTTCTGCAACCTCCAGAAAGGAACAGATTTAGGATCAATTGTTTGGCGCACTGGAGAATTGGTGCGTTTTTTTAACCCGCGTAGAGATTTTTGGGGAGAACATTTTCGCTTAGATAAAGCTGCAATTCAATCAAGAACAGATATTGGAGAAGTGACAGCACGAATCCTAGAATTTAATCATAATGAGCGGATTAGAGAGCGACAAATTTTGATAGAAGTTGGTGCATATCCGTCACCAGCCGCGCAACAACGGATGACCCAGTAAATCAAGAAACATCACCCAATAATAGTATAATTAAGATCGGATAGTTCTCGGAGACAACCACTATGCAAGTCACGACCGAACAAATTATTTATCCATCCAGCGATGGTCAACCAATGGCAGACAGCACAACTCAATACAAATTAATTGTCAAAATCAAAGAAGGCTGCGAAGCACTGTTCAAAAATGACCCAAACGTCTTTATAGCAGCAGATTTGCTGTGGTATCCAGTTGAAGGTAGACCAGAGATTTCTCAAGCACCGGATACGATGGTAATATTTGGTAGACAAAAGGGCGAGCGGCGTTCCTATATGCAATTTCGCGAAGATAATATTGCTCCCCAAGTCGTATTTGAGATTCGCTCTCATAACGATCGCCAAATCAAGATGGACAAAAAACTTTCATTTTACAATCGCTATGGAGTCGAGGAATATTACCTTTACAATCCAGAAAACAATGATTTGACTGGTTGGCAAAGAATTGAAGGTAATTTAGAAGTAATCGATCCGATCGAAGGCTGGATAAGTCCGAGATTGGGAATCCGATTTGAAGTAGGCGAAGCAGGGTTAGAAATATATCAACCCGACGGAGAAGCATTCGTTTCTCCTGAAAAATTGAGAGAAGAAAGGGATTTCGACAGACAGCGCGCCGAACAAGCAGATCAAAGAGCGGAACGTTTAGCAGCAAAACTGCGCGAATTGAACATCGATCCTAATAGTATTTAAGGGACAAATTGTTTAATTGAGGACTTACTCATCAAGACCAAAGAAACCGGGTTTTTTATCGCTTTTGCGGGCTATAACGAATTTTTTTCGTGAAAAAACCCGGTTTCTGACCGCCCGTGCGTAAGTCCTATAAGCGTCCAAACGATCGCCCTTTAACCCCCGAAACCCCCGCAGAAGTGTTAACTTAGTAGTACGTTATGTCGATCGCACATAAAAACAAATGCCTGAACTACAAACCCAGACCCACCCAGACCTCGACCAGCAAGTCGCCTCAAAACCCGTCATCGTCGGTCTCGAAGACGTAACAAAAGTTTACGGGATTGGCGACCTCGAAGTGCGCGCCCTCAACGGCGTCAGCTTGACAGTAAGACAAGGAGAATATTGCGCGATTATGGGCGCATCGGGTTCTGGCAAATCTACAGCTATGAATATTATCGGTTGTCTCGATCGACCTACGAGCGGCAGTTACTACCTAGACGGCGTAGATGTCGCCCAAATGCCCGAATCAGAATTAGCCGGAATTCGCAACTTAAAATTAGGGTTTGTGTTCCAACAATTTCACCTATTGGCTCAATTGACAGCATTAGAAAATGTGATGTTACCGATGGTTTATGCCGGTGTTCCCGCAGCCGAAAGACGGGAAAGAGCAACAGACGCTTTAACCAAAGTCGGTCTCGAAAGTCGGCTGCAAAATAGACCGAATCAACTATCAGGAGGACAGCAGCAGCGAGTTGCGATCGCCCGCGCAATTGTCAATCGTCCTGTATTATTACTTGCAGATGAACCGACGGGCGCACTAGATACTAAAACTACCCAAGAAGTAATGGATATTTTTACAGAATTCAATGAAAGTGGGATGACGGTTGTGATGGTAACGCACGAACCGGAAGTGGCGCGTCAAACTCGCCGCGTTGTCTGGTTCCGCGACGGTCAAGTTATTCATAATAATCTGAATCCGGCAGAACTTTCACACGCAGTATTTTAATGGCAATTCAAAAAATTGTGCGACAATTGTCAATCTGATGGCAATTGTTAAAAGTCTCAGCCGGACACGGCAGTGTCGTTTCCCTACAGATGCTCTCTACTTGTTACCAATTCCCCGCGCCGGACACGGCAGTGCCGTTTCCCTACAGATGCTCTCTACTTGTTACCAGCCTAGAGCATGGAAAGGAAACCCGTTAACTAATGACTAATGACTAATGACTATTGACTAATTAAAAGCATTTGGAAAAGCTGCCCAAACTCGATCGACAAAATCCCTAAGTTGCCGAGATGCGATCGTGCTATCCTTGCGATCGGAGTCCAGAGACTGCAATTGACTCAACAGCGAAATCACCTCCGTATCCAGCGCCGCCCGAAACAAACTCAGCGGCCACAGCAAATCAGCACCATCCCGCAAATCGGATAAAGTGTATTCTTGTGGCCACTGCTGGGATACATCCTTCCCTGACACTATTTCAACTAACATTAAAGGGCGCACCCAACAAATTTGACGTGCCTCAACTACTTGAATTACCTCTGAATGCAGGCACGCATTTCCACATTCTAAACTAACAATTTGACCAGACTTAAAGTTCAAAGCACAATCCATTAATGCTGACTCTTAATACAGACAATAACCAAGCAAAATAAGTGCCGCAACTCTCGACAGCACCAAAAAATATTATATCACAATTTATTCTGCCGACTTCCATCGAACTTCTTTCTTTTTCCTTCTTTCTTCTGTCAACTGTCAACTTTCATCAAGAGTTTTCAGAGCAATTTCAAGTTCGGCCGTCAACAATCGCGCTTCTTTTTTACCACTGCCACCTTTAGCATAATCCGCCACGGAAAGCGGCTCGCCGATCGCAATTTTTACATGAGAACCCGATCGAGGAATGCACGGGCGGTAGCGGATACTCATAGGTACAATTTTTACCCCCAAACCAGGCATACTCAACTCTGCTTGCATGGCCAAACGAGCCAATCCAGACTTAATCGGGTGAACTTCGCCATCCTGAAAAATGCCACCTTCGGGAAAAATCACTAACATCTGCTTATCGAGAAGCAATTCAACACCGTAACGCAGACTGCTAATTGCTGGATGCTTGATATCGACAGCAAACCCTCCCAAATGTCTGATGAACCAACCTTGCAGTCCTTTCACCTCATCAGCAGTTACCATAAACCGCAAATCCCGTCCAGTCACCCTCTGTCCCGTTGAATAGGGCATCATCAGCGCATCCCACCGGGAGCGATGCGTAGGGGCTAAGATCACAGGCCCGTCTTCCGGCAAGTGCTCCTGTCCGGTTATCTCAATCTTGCGAAAATAAAACGGCAGGACAACATAGTGACCTAGCGGATAGAGCAAGGAGGTTAACCAAGGAGAAACGCGAGAGGTATTAGATGCTACCTTGGCAGGCATTGGCTTCACTCTTTGATGTATTTACTGGACTCAACGGCGATCGAGGCGTTGTGGCGCATAGCAATTAAGCTGCCTTATCGAGATACAAAATCTAAAATATGTTGTTTGACACATCTTTAGTTTTTGCCTCGGGACACTTTTACTATTGGCATTATGCCGAGTTTGGACGATCGCACCCGCTGCAAGATCATCTGCAATAGGCAAAACCTGAAGCAACCGGACAGATAAGTAGTTGCGTAAAATTAATTACACAATATTTCGACTGAAACCCTTGCCTAGCAAGGAGTCTTTATGTAATTAATTTTGTGTGGTTACTTACCAGTAGCCGTCAACCGCTAGGAAAACTCGATCGGGCAATTACCTATTATTTCAGCTAATAGCCAAGTTCGACTAAACATCGCCAAGAACAGTCAAAACTTTTACTCCTTAATTTGGACGGCGCGCTGCAAACCAAGAAAGCAACTGCTCGCGGCAAACAGACTCCATAATACCGCCGAGTACCTCCAAGCGGTGACACGAATGAGCACTATCTGGAATATTAGCCACAGTCCGAATCGTACCCGTTTTCGGGTCATCTGCTCCGTATACCAGCAGACCAATCCGAGCTTGGACGATCGCACCAGCGCACATCGGGCAAGGCTCCAGCGTTACATAGAGCGTGCAAGAGTTGAGATGCCAGTCTTGCGAAACTTGGCCAGCAGCCCGCAAAACCAAGACTTCAGCATGAGCAGTCGGATCGCAGTCTCTCTCCCGCCGATTTTGGGCTTCGGCAATCAATTTGCCAGTACCATCAACGATTACAGCACCCACAGGAACTTCACCCGCATCACCGGCGGCTCGTGCTAGTTCCACAGCCCTAGCCATCCAGCGCTTGTGAATAGCATAATTAGAATCACTAATCGACAACGGCTCTGTTTGCAAATTCACGGTATACCTACTTAACAGTTGACAGTTGACAGTTGACAGTTGAGTGCGAAGTTTTTAGGCAGGGGATTTAAGCCCCAGCCTAAAAACAATCCACCTAAAGGTGGGGGCTTAAATCCCCTGTGATGCAGGTAACTAAAAACACATAACATTGTCTTACTTATCCACTTGCTGTGGATACAATAAGTATGATCGCTAATAAAACAAGTTTTTAGGGCAACTTATGGCATACTTACCTAGTTGAAAACACTTAAGATCGAGAAATAAACTCATACCACAGCCCAATCGACAGTAATTTTTAATTATGGACACCACCACGATCAGCAATGAAGTTGTTGAGCTGTTGTCCCGGATTAGCCGGCAAAAGCTTCGCGAAAAAGACATCACTCCTTTAGTTGTGTTCCTGACTGCCCTAATTTCGATCCTGCGCGGAGTGATGATTATTGACAGGACGATCGCAGTTGAAGAAGAAGAACGGCTGCAAAAGACTCTCAAAGCCTTTTCCAGCGGCGATCCAAGTCGAATAGAACTAATTCAGCGGCTTGTCAAAGGCATCTCCAAACAACAGGTTTACTTCAACCCCACGGAATTGCTAACCCTGACAGCTTTCTTCTCAGAATCAGAAAAGCTGTTGCTCATCGGTTCCGGCTACGAAATGTCAGCGGTAGACGGACACATCGACTTGAGGGAGCAAATGTACTTACAGTCGATCGGAAACCGGCTCGGCCTCGACTCCAGACACATTGCAGTCGTAGACATTTTGTTTACAAAAGAAGGAGAACTAGATTTAGAAGCTTTTGCTGAAGTTCAAGCTTTACTCGCACCCAGCGAATTCTCCTCCCGCGATCCAGTATTTGCCAAAGCAGCAAAACACCTGCTGTCTTTGTTAATGCGCAAATAATGCAGCGCAGATAAATTATTTCCGCTGTAAAAGAGACAGGGGAAAATAATTTAATGCTTTTTCGATTAATCGCGGATGCACGGGTGGTTAGAAACCGGGTTTTTTCACAAAAAGACGGGTTACAGCCCGCAAAAACGGTAAAAAACCCGGTTTCTTTTGCCTCGATCTGTCCCAATACGTCTAAAATCTAAAAGCGAATTATCGCAGCCTCCATAGATCCAGCTCGATTTCAAATCTCCAATCGATTAATTATGCAAATTGAATGGCAAACCGCCAAAACCTACGAAGACATTCTCTATCACAAAAGTGGCGGCACAGCCAAAATTACCATCAATCGACCTCACAAACGAAACGCTTTTCGTCCCAAAACTGTGCAGGAACTGTGCGATGCCTTTACTGATGCCCGCGAAGACACAAAAATCGGCGTTGTCCTCTTCACCGGTGCGGGGCCTCATACAGACGGCAAATATGCCTTCTGCTCCGGCGGCGACCAAAGCGTGCGGGGGTCTGCGGGATATGTAGACGAAGGTGGCATACCGCGCTTAAACGTGCTCGACTTGCAGAAATTGATTCGATCGATGCCTAAAGTTGTGATTGCTTTAGTTGCAGGATATGCGATCGGCGGCGGTCATGTTTTGCACTTAATTTGCGACTTGACGATCGCAGCAGACAATGCTATTTTCGGACAAACCGGCCCAAAAGTCGGCAGTTTCGACGGTGGATTTGGGGCTAGCTATCTCGCCAGAGTTGTCGGCCAGAAAAAAGCCCGAGAAATTTGGTTTTTGTGCCGCCAATACAGCGCGCAGCAAGCTCTAGAAATGGGTTTAGTCAACTGTGTCGTACCTGTGGAACAACTCGAAGCAGAAGGGATTCAGTGGGCTGGCGAAATTTTAGAAAAAAGTCCGATCGCGATTCGCTGTTTAAAATCCGCTTTTAATGCCGACTGCGACGGTCAAGCCGGACTGCAAGAACTGGCTGGAAATGCCACGTTGCTCTACTATATGACCCAAGAAGGTGCCGAAGGTAAACAAGCCTTTTTGGAAAAACGGGAACCGGATTTTAGTGAATATCCTTGGTTGCCGTAGCTCGATCGAGAAATCAGTTTTTTTATGCGATTATTTACGTTACAGATGCTGATTTCTGTGAGTTGAATGAGCGGAATTTGCGCGATCGGTCAAAATTGTCATTGACATACTCCCCGGCGTAAACGCGCGGGGATTCTAAGGTCAAACAGCGATTGCAGGCATGGCCTGTCTAACATCACCTAACTTAACGGTTGATGCCCCAACCGCACAAATATTTTTGGCAGCGTTTTCATCCCGTCCATTGATCGATTGACATGACGGACATCGCCATTCTCTCACCGACAAATCCAATTCTTTCAGGACGTGTCCACAGTTTGAACAAGTCTTACTATATGGATACCACTGGTCTATAAAAACGATTTGCTTATCTTTTTTATAGGCAACCCATTCAATAATTTGTAGAAATTCCCCAAACGCCAAGTCCGAAATTTTACGTCCCCAAAGACGTTGCATTCCTCGGAGATTTAATGTCTCAAAACACAGAATATCAAACCGATCGGTTAAATCGTGAGCTAGCTTCCAAAACCAATCAGAGCGACGATTTACAACGTCTTCATACTTGCGAACTAAATTCTTTCTAGCTCTTTCACGGTTAGCTGAGCCTTTCACTTTTTTAGAGTGTTGACGATTGGCTTTTTTAATAACAGTGAGAGATTGCCTGAGAAATTGAGGTGATTCAATCTGAGTACCATTTGAAACTGTGAGAAATACTTTGAGGCCGAAGTCAAATCCAGCGATTTTACTCATCTCGAATTTTGCCTTTGAGCCAACAATATCATCAACGACTACGACTATAAACAATTCACCCAATGGGGTGCGTTTAATGGTTAGTGTTTTGACTTTCCCTTCAATCTCTCTGGAATTCCAATACTGATAGACTTTCTGCCCAATCTTGATTCTATTGCCACCCAGAAATTTATACCCAGCTTGCTTGAGAGTGAATGATTTGTACTTGCGAACCTTCTTGAAGTTGGGCGGTCTAACTCCTTTCTTATGATGCTTGAAAAACAATTGGTAAGCTCGCTCAATACGTTGACAGATGTCTTGCACAGCTTGAGAACCAACCAATTGCCAGAACTCTTGACGTTTGCGTAGTTTGGCAATATGAGCTTGAAGTTTAGCACAGTTCAAATGCTTGCCCCACATTCGGTAGTAGCGTTTGTGGAGTGCAATACAATGGTTATAAATTACCCCAGTGGCATTGATTGACCGCTTGAGCAATCGATTTCGCTTGTGCTGATATAGCTTAAACTTCAAGGTTTTCATGCTACTACTTTACAACCAATAACTATCTTGTACAATTAAGAAATAATTAATTTTTTGGATTAGGAAATACAAGTTTCAGTTGTTTAAGAAATATTGCGAATTCTTTGGTAGAACCAAAAACTGACCAAATCCCAGGGACTCATTAGAAGCTTCAAGAAAAAAGTCGTCCTGAAAGGACGGGGCTTTAAACCCAATTTTCCGGTAAAGTAGAGTTTTCCTGCTGCGGACAAACTATACCGAAACTGCTACTGTAGATTTTTAGGTTAACGCCCGGCCTGTCCACTGATAGGCATTGCGCTCAGCAACAGTGACGACGGGTTCCTGCATCACAGTCTGTTCTTGCAACCGTCCAATTTCTATGTTTTCCCAAGATAGCCCAAAAGCCGAAACAGCTAAAGAACAAGCTTTCCACTGGCTTTGCACCGGCACACTCAGCAAATCGCAAACACCCCCGCGTCTCCCTTCAGGAGTGTAGTGGCGGCAGTGACGGCAAGCAGAAGTTAATGGGGTTTTCATAAAAGTTCTTGGGTAAATCATTTTCATTTCTAATTCTCCTCTGTAGAGCTAGCAGGTTTTAGAGCATCCCAGCCTTTATGCTGTATAGGTTGTAGAGATCCCCGAAGCATAAATAAATTTTATAATTTATTTATAATCTCGTTATATCTAGAAACAATTAGCTCAGTTCTTACTCATTTTTTAGGTAAAAATACAGGTTAAAAGTTTATAAAAAGGTCAGGGATCAAGAAAAAACCCAAATGCCGAACCATTATGAGATGTTATAAATAATCTGTCGCTCCTGATACAAAAAGCTGTTTAGAGTCTGGGTAAGCAGCTTCGGGACAAAGCAACAGTTAAGTTTTAAGATAAAAATGAACAGATGGCAAATGACGATCGATACTTGAGACCAAAGCCAGCAATTGGCTTGACGCCAAAAGCAGCTAATCCTAAAATAAGCAAGTTTTAAACTTTCTTGTTCTTGCTTCGTATATATAATCAAAACACTAAAATCAATTCAGAGGCGGTAGGAATTTTGGTAATGAGTAAGCGTTCTTCGGTTGAATCCCCAAATCATCAATCCTCATCAACCCCAATCAAGCCTGCTTTGCAAGCAGCCTTGGGGTGCATGGATGTGAGCCTAGAAGCAGAACTGACAACATACAGAAGGCACAGGCGGCGTGCCGAACAGTGGGTGTCGCCATCAGTTCGCACCGGCAAGCAAACAGCCACAACCGAACAACGGCTAGCCGAAAACCTGCCGCCGGATGCTCCCGAAACCCAGCAGCCATTGTCCCTGCCCCTATCCCTTGGTGGCAGCCAGGGCGATGCCCCTTTAGCAACTACCAGGAAGGGTACAAAACTATCTGGCAATGCCTTCGCACCCAACAAATATCTCGAATCCAGTGAAAAACTAATCGAAAGTTTGGACGAGGAAACAGCCAAGCCCGAAGTCGAACGCAGTTTAGCAGCCAGTTTGTTAACTCCCTTGGGACTGAGTTCGATGCTGTTGTTTCTGCTGTCATGCACAGCTTTGGGCTACGCAGTCATGCACCCATCCAGTCTAGCTAGAATGGCCGGGCTGAATCGTTTGCTCGATCGCACTACGCCATCTTCCAGCGACAATCGGGCCAATACCGCCACATCAGATACCAGTACCAAGGAACTGCCAAAAGCTCCAAATCTGGTATCCAAGGAATTTGTCGAGCTAGATTTGAGCACTCTCAGCAATGTCAAGCCGACAGCCAGCTCGACGATTGCTTCCCCGTCGCCAAAAGCATCAATCCCGCCCAATCCGGCAGCGCCTCCGGGCCCGAGCGCGGCTGTCCCGATCCCTACAGAAGACGGCAACCCAGCCAGAGGCAGGGAACAAGGACTCAACAATCTCAGTACAGCTTTGCTTCCGAGCCCTAGCCCTAGCGCAGCCCAGCCTGTCCCCACACTGCCGACACTCCCTCCAACACCCTCCCCAGCTCAGTCGGCGACAGCAGCCCCGGTGACAGCAGCCCCAGTAGCCACCACAGCCCCGCTGGGAAGGCCGATAAGGGCTACCGACGGTTTCTATTACGTTGTTACCGATTACACCAACGAAAAAGCGCTACAGCAAGCCAGAACCGCAGTTCCCGATGCCTATGTGCGCAACTTCTCAAAGGGTGTCAAAATCCAAATGGGAGCTTTGAACGATGCTGCCTCAGCAGAACGTTTGGCAAAGGAACTTCAAGCAAAAGGGGTGAAGCCGCAATACTATCAACCATAAACTAGGTAAAGGGTGAAAAAAATTCACTAAATTGTTAGACAAAGCTAGACAATGATCAATGTTTTGTCTAACACAAAATTGGTTTTTAAATTGTCAATTTCCAGTCCTAAATCTAAAATTTAATAAAATCGGGAGATAGGTAAAATGGGATTATTCGATCGCCTGTGGCGAGTGATTCGAGCTAATATTAACAGTTTGATCGGGGCGGCCGAAGATCCAGAAAAAATTCTGGAACAAGCTGTAATGGATATGCAGGAAGATTTAATCCAGCTCAGACAAGCTGTAGCAGGGGCGATTGCCGCTCAAAAACGCACCGAACGTCAATGTTCCCAAGCTGAGTCCACAGCCGCAGAATGGTATCAGCGAGCACAGCTAGCTTTGCAAAAAGGTGAGGAAAATTTGGCGCGGGAAGCTCTGACGCGCAAGAAATCTTATCAAGAAACGGCAACGGCGATGAAAGCTAGTCTCGGACAGCAGAACACTGTTGTGACTCAACTTAAAGATAATATGCGATCGCTCGAAAGTAAAATTTATGAGGCAAAATCTAAAAAAGATATGTACATTGCCCGAGCTCGATCGGCAAAAGCGTCGGAAAGGTTGCAAGAAATGATGGGCAATCTGAGTACCGGCAGTGCTTTGAGCGCGTTTGAAAAAATGGAAGAGAAAGTCATGCAGCTAGAAGCTCGCTCCGAGGCCATCGCAGAACTCGGAACTAATGATTTAGAAAAGCAGTTTCTCTCTCTCGAAGGTGCGGGCGATGTCGATGCCGAGTTGGAGGCGATGAAAGCACAAATGCTTCCGGGCAATCATACACCCAAATTGCCGCCGGGCGAGCCACCCGCATCCTGAAGCATCGGCGATCAAACAATAGTTTAGACAAGCAAAAACTTCTTAACAGCTCAGCTAGATATAGCTCAAAGCGTGTTGGGGAATTCGCGGATCAAAGTTAAACTCAATAGACAGGTGCAGAAATAAGCTTGCCTGCATCACTGACTCGATCGCTTTAAACTAGATTTATCTGTCTGTAAAAATTGCCAAAAACTAAATCGCACTAAAAATCTGACCAACTGAGTTTCACTCAGAGCGGGCTAACTCTATCAAGCCTGCTTCCCGCCTACTTCGTACACCTCACCAGGAAAAATAGCATTATGGGATTATTTGACCGCATCAGCCGAGTCGTCAGAGCCAATCTTAACGATATAGTCAACAAAGCTGAAGACCCGGAAAAGATTTTAGAACAGTCCGTGACGGATATGCAGGAAGACTTGGTGCAATTGCGTCAAGCCGTGGCCAGTGCGATCGCCGCTCAAAAGCGCACCCAGACTCAGTACAATCAAGCTGAATCTCAGTCTAACCAGTGGCAGCAGCGCGCTCAGCTCGCCCTGCAAAAAGGAGACGAGACTTTGGCCCGCGAAGCGCTGGTGCGCAAAAAGTCTCACGCTGAAACGGCAGCTACCCTGAAATCCAGTCTGGAACAGCAATCTGGTCAGGTGGAAAGTCTCAAGCGCAACTTGATCGGTTTGGAGAGCAAGATTTCGGAAGCTAAGACGAAGAAGGATATGCTCAAGGCGAGAATTTCCGCTGCTAAGGCTCAGGAACAGCTCAACAACACCATTGGCTCCCTAAATACTGGCAGTTCAATGGCAGCTTTCGATCGCATGGAAGAAAAAGTTTTGCAGATAGAAGCTCGCGCGGGTGCTTCAGCAGAACTGGCGGCTGGCGGCAGCGATTTAGAAGCAGCTTTCCGCTCGCTCGAAGCCGGTGGCGATGTTGACGACGAGTTGGCTCAAATGAAAGCTCAACTGGCCGGAGGTTCTGTGTCTCAAGGTCAATTGCCAGCCGCGGGTAAAACTGCTGCGGAGGCTAGTACCTCGGAGGCGAGTCCGGTGATTGACGCTGAGTTGGAAGAATTGCGATCGCAGCTCAATAAAATGTAGTAATTTCTATCAAAATTCAACTATTTCTCAGATGGCAACTTTGATAGAATGCTCCGCCCACCTACAGCACTAGCTTGGGGCAGTCGGAGCTTTTTTTATAGATTATTTGCCTAAACACAAAAAATGTTTTTTGTCAAGTATATTTATGTTGAATTAACGACTTAAGTCAAGCCGTAGGGTGTGTCGCCATAGACCATCTTCAAGAAAGACCGACAATCTAATAGCGACGCACCTGGGATTTTCAAAAGTCAGGAAACAAACCTAACATTTTTGTTGTAGCAAGCTTTTTTATCAATGAGACAGATCACAAAAAATGTTTTTTGTCAAGTATATTTATGTTGAATTAACGACTTAATTCTTAAAAAAAAGTGATCAAGTAACTTTAATCTTCGCAATTGCGGTAGCCGCGTCGGCTCAAAAGGATCGCAAATTAAATAATTTAGACAAGTTTGTGGGATGTTCCGCCCGTCCATAAAGAACGGGCTCTCCCGCCCATCCCACAAGAATAATAAAGATTGTAAGTTATTTAATTCTCATTCCTAAGTGTCAGAAGCCGCTTAGCCCTGGCAACATGAGGCCCGCTGAACGAAAAACGTTTACTCGAAGCTCTGCAACTGTTGGAATTAAGCGGACAAGTCGAAAATATCTCAGCGGAATTACAAGCGGGTTCTCGTGCGGGTTTGAAACTGTAACTTAATTTATGGACAAAGCTACCCATCCTTTACTATTTGGGTAGTTTTCGCGCCATTCGTTCAATCACATCACGTGAGACTATTTGCCCCTAGTTCATTTTTTTTTGACTCTTAGTGCCATTAGATTGCAGATGCGGGTGTCTTGCGCTATATGAATCGGCGTTTGGACTGATTATATTTTTTTACCGGCCATGTTGAGGCTCTCTTAAGAGTCGTATATAATACGAAGGACAATACATTTACTCATGTCGAGTCAAATGCAGTTAGTAGAAAAACACGTAATTAACAGACAGCATAGATTTTGGAAAGAATGCGACCACTTAGCATTACAATCAAAACATCTATACAATTCTGCTAACTACATCCAGCGCCAATACTTTTTTGAAACCAACAAGTATTACAACTCCATCAATATTTATAACCAGACTAAGAACTTAGAAGCTTATCGGTATCTACCAACAAAAGTTAGCAAACAGATTGTTCGGAGAGTTGCTGAGGCTTGGAAGGGATGGTTAGCTGCACTTAAAGATTGGTCAAAACACCCTGAAAAATATCTGGGCAAACCGAAAATACCAGGATACAAGCATAAAGAGCATGGCAGAAATGTTGTAATTTATCCGATAGATGCAATATCAAAACCTGCTTTGACTAAAGGGAATGTTAAACTGTCTCAGACTAATATTGAGTTGGCTACTCAAGCTAAAAATGTAGACCAAGTAAGGATTGTTCCCAAGCTTGACCATTATGTTATTGAAGTTGTTTACACAGTTAATGACACACCATTATCTAGCGGGAAATATGTAGCAGGTGTAGACCTTGGTTTAAACAATTTGATGGCTATAACATCCAATCATCCCGGCATCAAGCCGCTGTTGATTAATGGTAGACCGTTGAAAAGTATTAACCAATTCTTCAATAAACGGGTAGCCGCAGCACAATCCATAGAAGCGGTTAGACAGATAAAAACACTTAACAGTAAGCGAAACAGAAGAATTGACAACTATCTTCATACTGCGAGTCGTCGTGTAATTGATTGGTGTCAGTTGAACGATATTGGTCAGTTAATTATCGGCAAAAACCCAGGATGGAAGCAGTCAATCAACATTGGCAAAAAGAACAATCAAGCATTTACCAATATTCCCCATGCCAAACTGATTAGTTTATTGACATATAAAGCACAATTAGCAGGGATTGCAGTTACCTTGACTGAGGAAAGTTACACGTCAAAAGCGAGTGCTTTAGATGGTGATAATTTACCGACTTATAGCAAAAATACAGAGATCAAGTCTGTTTTTAGTGGTAAACGTATTCAGCGTGGTTTATATAGAGCTTCCACTGGTCAAATAATCAATGCTGATACCAATGGCAGCATAAATATAGCTAGAAAAGTAATTCCCGACTTCCTGAAGGGAATAGAGGGATTGCCGTTTATCCCTATGGTTTTAGGACTGTGGACTAAGATTATAAACGTAGATGTCTAACATTGGCTACCTATGGGTAGCTTTGTCTAGGTTTCTACGAGCGGTTTTAATTTATTATTAGTCCGAGTCAAAGAAGCAAGAACTTTCCAAGCCAGCGTTTTTACTGACAATTCTCGCTCTCCGAGTGTGGGAAGTTGGCGGCGCGGTGTTCAATTGAGTGAGGCTAATTTGTTGGGTTTGGCAGATAGTGCCAGTTTGATTTATACAAATAGTGAAGGCAGCAACACTGTAGATGTCAGTTACGCGCTGCCTTTGAATGCGCGCAACGGTAGTGTAAGTTTTCAGGTAAGCAGGAGTCGCAGCAATATTGTTGAGCAGCCTTTTGACGCGCTGGATATTGAGGCATCAAGCCGCACTTACGAGTTGACTTATCGCCAGCCTTTAGTCCAAACTGCGAGAACAGAAATCGCGATCGGCATCGGTGCCAGCAGGCGAGAAAGCGATACATCTTTGCTGGGAGAGGATTTTCCGCTGTCGCCGGGAGCGGACGATCGGGGTAAAACTCGGGTTTCGGCGCTGAGGCTGTTTCAGGACTTGACTCAGAGGGGAGAGAGGGATGTTTTGGCGGCGCGATCGCAGTTTAGTTTGGGAGTGGGAGCATTTGGCGCTAACGCGAGCAGCAGTGAGCCTGACGGTCAATTTTTGGCGTGGCGGGGTCAATTGCAATACGTGCGGTTGTTGGCTCCCCAGACGCTGCTGGTGGTGCGATCGGACTTGCAGTTGGCTGGGGGAGAGCTTTTGGCGATCGAACAATTTGGTTTGGGTGGCCCGGACACGGTGCGGGGCTACCGTCAGGATGCTTTGCTTGCCGATAGCGGGATTTTTGCTTCTGCCGAGTTGCGGTATCCGATTTTGCGCACCGGGGACAAAAAAGGTGTTTTGCAGGTGACGCCGTTTGTGGATTTCGGGAATGTTTGGAATCGCGGGGG
>Ga0209591_10004051_pt1 | contig 16755 bp, 7 predicted proteins | sample MAT01_FD_187207 | JGI IMG/M metagenome (GOLD analysis project Ga0209591, IMG submission 187207) | Freshwater microbial communities from Lake Fryxell liftoff mats and glacier meltwater in Antarctica - MAT-01 (SPAdes) (version 2) | ecosystem: Environmental > Aquatic > Freshwater > Ice > Liftoff... | reverse complement strand
CGATCAGCTACTGGGCGATCGGTTGGCATTGTGGCGTGGTAATCCAGATAGATGGGTTGGGTTGGGGAAATCACTTGACCCCTGCGTAAATTTCTCGACCAAACTGATTAAATTCGTCGTCTAAATAATACAGCGACTCGCGAATTGCCTGACGCAGCTTACGAGCTGGATCTAGACAATCTCTTTGAAAGTCCATTAGAGTCAACTCTAGATGTGGGTAGAGAATCTTCAGAAATCCTGCGGCTGATTTGAGAATTGCATTTTGGTCACGAACAGTAGCATTTTTATCAAATTTTACATGCTGCTGCACGTAGGAAAAAAAACGATTGTCTTGACGTAAAGAAAGCAGTGCCTCACCAAAGAAATCCATCTTTAGTCCAACTTGAGAAGCCGCCATTTCTCGCTGAAACTTGGGAATTTTCCAGCCTGGAATAATTCCAGCAAAGCGATCAAGAAAAGCTGTTTCAGTCAGAAACTTAGGCAGATCAGCAACCAGATACTCCTCATTGCGAGGACGCAGATGCTCATCTAGGTCAATATTTGCCAACATTACTAAAGAACAATCACTCGCCACATCTTGAAAGCCCGCTCGATTGTAGCGACCACTCGCCAAATAATTTTTGAGTGGCCCAATAACCTCGTCAGGATTGTCAAAGCTTAAACTTTGTACCTCGTCGAGAACAACAACGTCATGGCGGCCTAGTAGCCCAATTTCTTTGGTTTTTCCGTTAATAAAAAGCTGTGCCGGAGTAACTTTCCCCCCGCTGATCAGGGCAACCTTACTGCTGATATTCTCAAAGACGAAACTTTTGCCCGTCCCCTTAGGGGCTAACTCCATAATATGAAAGTTCGACTCTACTAATGGTAGTAACCGAGCAAGTACCCAAGTTTTTGCTTCAATTGTGTAGTTGGAGTGATCAGGATTGAATCCAATTGAGCAAAAAAGTAAGTCACGCCACTGTTCGGTCGTAAATTTTGCTCGACACTCTGCATATGCTTCAAGATCAACGCTTGAGCATTGAAAAGGGTCAAGATCTATGACTTCAACCTTGCCGTTAGGCTGCATTGCAAGGCTAATCTTTCCCCATACTCCCTGCCGTAGCAACATCTTATTTCGCTCAATTAAACTTAGCGGAATTGTACAATCTGATAGGTTGAGGACTGGAATTCGAGCGAAGGGATCAGGAATCTCACTCGATCCCTGCTCTAGCCTGACTCGTACTTGTACCAGCGCAATCAACTTGCGAACTTCGCCCTGTGTTAAGTCAAAAATGATTTCGTTGCGATCGTCCTTCCGGGGAAAAGCTTTTTTGACGAAGGTGCTAACTTTTTCTAGCTCGGTAGAAGTTAGTGCTCCTGAACCGGGCACGATTTTATCCAATAGCCATTCGGCAACAAAACTAGGTACTCCAATAGCTGTCAAGCCACTTGACGGCAACCGGGTTTTATCAATACTCAAATTACCAAAAACTTCTTGAACTAAAGCATTATTATAGGAAGTCATCAATATCTAACCCGCTGCTGAACAATTGCTTCACGATCAATAGAGATTCAGAATCTAAACTAGTAGTACCCGCTTCAATGCCAGCAAACTGAAACCTGAGTTCTCCTGTTAGATATAACTGCTTGCCTTCATGATTAGGAGGAAGTTCTGGATAGCTGGAAATTGGAACCTGAACCAAAATTTTTTGTCCGGCTGGAATTTTTATATCCAAAGGGTAACCAGTCTTTAGATCGGTCAATTCATTAATGTATAGACAAAGCTGTGTCAAAGGCACTGTGTTTGAGTTGTCAATTGTTAGGGTCAATTCTCCACTTTGCCCAGAGTCTCCCTCACCGTGACAGTTGACCTGGACTGGAAGCCGGACTGTAAATGGACGTAGTACTGACACTCCAACAACGACCTCCTCCGGGAACAGTCCACCGTGTGACCCAATAATTTCATTCTTCTCGGTGTAGCTGAAGGCATTCAGACACCCCGCACCACGTACAATACTCAGGTCATGGGGCAACCCATAGCGCTCTGCGTCCAAGACGATAAAGCGAGGATCATCAGTTTTGCCGATCGCCATTCGACCTTTTAGCTCTAGCCCTTCTGGACAATTGGATAAGTGTTCTGCTTCTCCGATCATTTGACCATGATCGCTGGCGATTACAATCCTGAGTTGCTCAGGGTTAGGGTACTGCTTCACACAGTATTCGATGTCCTTAGCAATTCCTTCTAGAATATGGGGGCGCTGGACTTGATAGAGATTCTGCCAATCTTGTTCAGTATGGTACAGGTGGTCAAGCTTATCTGTGTCCCAACAGTAGAGTTGATGCGCGTTCTGACTCAGATCTCGATGGAGCGTACTCCGTTTTCGATCGGTATACCGTTTGCCAATGCCCATCATCGGAAAGCCTTTACTTGCATCAGGAACCCAAGCAGAGTGGCTAGGGGGAAGTTGAGCATAAAGACTCCACTTCGCGTACTCGGTTTTCGTGGGCAGAATACTGATCCGAGGCTGAAGGGTGGTTTCAATCGAGAAGCTGCTGTTTCGAGTCAGATTTGCCAGCAGTTCCTGATGATCGAGCCATCCCAAACCATCGACAACGACCCAGAGAACGGGGCTTATCTGGCAGAGATCTTGAACAAGAGATGCCACACTATAGTTCAGAATAGAACTAGCAAATCTAAACTCTGGATAGTGTTTGAGTATCCAGTTCACAAAGGAATCGGCTAGACGATCGCTGTCTCTAGGTCGATCTGAAGCGGTATTGATGGCAGCATCCCAACGACGAAAGGGTAAATATTGGTCAGTTACCCATTGCATAGAGTCTTTGGGACTTGCCTCCAGATCGAGAGGTTCCGGTTGGAGCGGCGGTTGTAAGCTGTCTAGATCGCAAAGCTCTTGATAGTTGAGGTAGGAAGAGAGTTTTCGTTTTTTCTCTTTGGTGATCCAACTAGGGTGAGTCTTCAGAATTGTGTAGGCAAGAGATGCAATCTGTTCCATGCCAGACTGCTGATTAGGAGCCAATTCATCTATTACCCTGCCTTCGTTACGAAGAAGCTGACGCTCCCACAAGGATCTGAATTCGCTAGCAAGGAAGTGGGGTACAGGTAACGGGTAGCGCCCCAGCGCTTTAACCTTAGCTGAGGGCTGAATGATTCCCGTCCATTGCCGGAGAAGTTGTAGCTTGTCTTTTGTTTGATAGTAATCTGCTAACTCCGAAGCATTTTCTACAGCTTGATTTTGCCAGATGCGCTCCAGAGATTTGTAAGCATCTGGAACTTGAATAGAGAGCCATTGAGCTAGGTGATAAATAGAAGGCAACTCAAACCACACCTGTCGAACTTGCACGTTAGCGTTGGCGCTGTCGCTCTCCATCAGATCCGCTAAGAGAAAGGCGATAGTGTTTTCTGGAGGATAAGCATCGATCGCTGTAGCAAGCTGTAGCACTTGTTGGTCAGTCCATGCTGCTGGAATTGGGACGGAGCCAAACAGGTATTGGAGTCGAGAGCGAGGATTTTGCTTCTCTTCTAAAACGGCATCTAACTGATTCCAAACCCTCAGCCATTCGCACGTCCAGTCACAAAGACGTTTAGCCTGCAAGCCTCTGCCTGTCACCCAATAAAGCTTGTCTGACTGAAAAAAGAATTGCATCCACTCCACTTCGGTTCTAACTTCGATGTATCCAGAAGGAGGCGAATATAGACCAGTTGGATCGAGCACAACTAATTTGCTCGGTGATCGGTTTCCGTCAGATACGGACTGCGTTGGAGGTACTGGAGGCAGACTATCAAATAAGGTCGTCTGAACGCTACTTTCTGCGGCGACCAACCCTCCCAAATCAACTACTGAGGCATAACTAACAGCTTCAGCTATAGAGTTGGCAGGCTGCATCTTAAAGCTATCAGGCTGTTCTAGAGAGGCGCTTTCTACGGGTAACCCTTCAGTCAACGTGACGATCTCTGGGGATAGGTTGGCAACTTCTGAATTGTTGGAGATGGGATCACTTAACAGTGCTGCTGGTTTAGCTTCCTCAGCTTCTTCAATTTTCCGCAGGCTGCTAAGGTTCGCGATCGCCTCTAAAAACTCTACTGCGGTCGCGAACCGATCGCTTTTTTGGGGTGCAATTACTTTCAAAAGTATCTGCACCAACTCATTGCTCAACTCCTCCAGTTCCTGCACTTCGTTTGGATTCCTAGGGAGTTTACCTAGCGGGGGACTTGGCTCTTCAAACGGATAACAGCCTGTCACGCATTCGTAGAAGGTGATTCCCAAAGCGTAGAGATCGCGATCAATCTTCTCGGCTATTGTTTGATCAAGTTTTGGTTTGAAATCTGGAGGTAGATATTTTCGCGTTCCAGCACTGACAGTGACTTCATCGTGATCAGAGACTGCGATGTTAAAGTCAATGATCTGAATGCCCTGGTCAGTCAGAAGCAGATTGGAAGGTTTAATATCCTGATGGTAGACACCAGATTGGTGCAGATGCGCCAAGCCGATCGCAGTTTGTTGGGCAATCTGAACGGCTACTTCCAGTGAGATAGAACTTGATGCTAAACAATGTTCGACATCTTTCCCTTCTACATATTCAAAAATAATAAAGGGCGTATCATCCTTAAGATGACCAGCAAAGATGACTTTAACAATATGAGGATGATCTGAAACTTGCAGAAGAGTGGCGTACTCCTGCTGAATTCGTTCATAAACGGAACGACGATCACGGGTAACTAGCTTCAGGACTCGAACCACTTTTCCTAAGCTATCGAAGACTTTGTAAGCGACTGCAAAGCTGCCAGGATGCCCCAACCGCTCAATCACTCTGTACCGATCGTCAATGGGAGTGTTAGCAGGTAAGTTTGCTAAATCGACATTTTGTAGGGTGGCTAGTGTGATCCACTCTTGCAGAGCATCATCCGCACTGGAGAAGCGATCGCTGGGTTCAAAAGCGCAAAGTCTCTGTAGCCAATTGTCAATACCATCGGAGAGGTCAGGCTTTAGGTTAGAGGGCTTAATCAGGAAAGTAGCCGCTTGGTCACAGATTTGTTCTGCACTTTCAAAAGCGGGCTTGCCTGTAAGCAATTCATAGAACACTGACCCTGCTGAAAATAGATCGGATTTCTCATTGGCTATTGCAGGGTTACGGTAGCATTCCGTAGCTTGATAAATGGCATCACCTTCTAGGTCGTCCACAATATCATGGGCGATCGTACCAACGCGATCAATAACACGAGCGTAGTCAAACCCAATCAGACGAACCTGTCCATCAACCCCAATCAGAATGTTATCAGGAGTCAAGTTCCGATGAATCACACTGTGTTTATGAGCATGATCGAGGGCAATCAAAACTTGCTCAATCCAGCCAAATTTTTGATTGAGCGGCACAGTTTGTTTTTTGATGCGTTGTCGCAGCGCTTGCCCTGGAATATCTTCAGTCACTAGGACAAAGCAATCACCATCCTCAGCCTCGAAGAATTCCTGTACGCTCAGGATATTGGGATGCTTAGGAACTTGATAAATTGATTTGAAGGCATTGCTGATCAGCTTCTTTTCAGTTTCGCGATCGGCCTGATCTTGATACGGGTCAGCGCGATAAACTCGCAGTCGGGCTGTCCATCCGCTTGCTCCCATGAGCAGATGTCTAGCCCGATATTCAGTATAGCGATCAGTGCGACCGAGTTCTTCTTCGACCTGCCAGTCTCGATAGCGAGGTGGAGCACTCTTGGGACGTGCTTTGCCCTGAAGCGCTCGTTTAATATCTGGGAAGAAGACACGGATATCGGTGAGACGATGATCTGGAATTAAGTCACGACTTTGAAAGTAGGTGATGCATCGCTGGTCGCAGTAAGTGATGTGATCGCTATCTCTGCCGTCACGATCAATGATGCTTACATCTTCTGCAATCATCAGCGTTACGGCATGGACGTGAACTCTGCCCAACTCTGGCTTTAAGCGGTTGGAGTCCTTAAATAACGTATTCAGGACTTTAGCAATGTTTCTCAGTTTAGCAACAGGAGACCCATAAGCCTGCCGATTTTCTGGATACCAACGTGATCCAACTACCTCGACCTGCCCGTGAGTGCCTTTCACGTCCACGACAAATACGCATTGAGGCGCAAGAACGACAAGATCTACCTCGAAGGTTTCCTTGTTTTGTTTGATTTCCAGGTTATGGAAGATTTCAAAGGTATCGGGCAGACGACTCAGATAATAGATAGCACCTCGCTCTCCGTCGTTAGCAGGTTGCCCGAAGGGAGTAACTTTAGCCATTAAATTCCTCCGTTGGGTCTGACAGAAGAGTTTCTAACTCACGATAAAAACTGACTCGTCGAGGACGTGGAATCCGCTCGAATAGGATCTTGATCTGATTCTCGCAATCCTTGGCAATTTCTGCTTCGCATTGACGCTGAATCACTTTCAAGACTTCTTGTTGTGTAACGCTTAAAGTCTCAGCACGTTGGTCTTGCTCCCGCTCAATCTTCTGCAACAGCTTGTTTGCAACCTTACCTTTGTCGGAGACATCAGTAAGTCGATCGAATTCTGCCGCTTGATTTCCTAATATTGCCAGCCATCTTTCTACTTCACCTTTCTGTCGCTGTAGCAGACGGGCTTCAGTTTGCCCTGTAGCAGCATAGATTGAGTCAAAACGCTCTTGAAGCAAGGGAGCTAGAATGTCTATATTTCCTTTCCACTGCGCCAGTTTCTCTCGCTGCGATTGACAAGCCTCAAGGGTTTTACTTTCTGCTTCAGAGAGCTGAAGTAGCTCAATCAGAAGTCGAATATTAGTGCTAATAGTTTCATAGCGATCGCTTGATTCAGACTGAGTGTAGCGAGCTGATTGCTTGAGTAACTCCTCATACAGTGTCTGAGCTTCTTTTGCTGTCGTTAGGTGTTTTGAGCGATGTTCAAAATCATCTAGCTCTTGGGTATAGGCTTGCACCTTATGCTGTAGGCCACCTTCTAGTTCAGCGAGCTTTCGCTGAAATCTTTCAAAATGGTTCAGTGTAGTTTGCGCCCTGTAGACTGCCGCTAATGCTTCATTACAGCTTGCGATCGAGTAGCTTTGCTGACTAAGAGTTTCCAGAGCTTGCAATTTCTCCAAATCGTCCCTTAGCTGTTGAACCTGCTGTGGAAGCGCCTGATAGACAGAATATTCTGATGAATCTTTGAAAACAAGATCTAGTCGAGCGTGTTCAGTTTGAACTTGATCTAACTCTTTAAGAGTATTTGCTTGAACTGTGCGATCGCGCAAGCCTTCTAAATTCTTTTTATGATTAGAGATTTTGTCTTGAAGTAACTGCACAATCTGTTCAATTTCTGAAGTAACAGGTTCTACTTTATACAGTTTAGATTGACAGCTCCAGATTTCCTTAATTCCGTCTTCTAAGAACTGAATAGTGTTTGTCTTAGGCAGTTTGTACTTATTACGGACAAAACGAACAATTTGTTCATCCTGTGTCTTCCTCTGCTGCTCTTGTTGCCTCTCTTGTAATTCTGTATGACGGATCTCTAGATTCTGAAGCGACTGTTCAAGGCTAGCTTTTACATCTGAAAAGTCTTCATAAGTAGCAATAAAATCTAGAAGCTGTTGGAGACGGGGTTTCAGTCGTGTGTAATCTTCTAGTCGCTTTAATTCAATGCCGTAAATTTTAGCGAATCCTTCTGCAATTAGTCCACTGCGGCCTTTAGCTTTAAACCCCTCTAGCTCTTGCTGATACTCTTCTAAGGCGATCGAAGAATCGACAGGTGGAAGGTTGATCGCCACTAGTTCTTGGTAACTCTGAAATGCCTCAGATAGTTTGTTTGAAGCGACATCGCGGATGCGCTCTAACTTACGATTGGCGTTAGAAAGGGTTGCCTTGATATTTTTGACGGCATCATCCTTACTTTGGCCTGTACTGAGTTCTCGCTTGAGATATTCTAGCAATCTGCCAATTTTCTGGATACTCGCATCTTCTGTAAAACGGTAGCGTCGGTCTCTAACTTCTCCCATCAGTTCTTGAATCTGATCAGAGGAGTTCAACCCTAACGACTGCTCTTCCCAATTTTCTACTTGTTGAGTCAAATCATGTAACTGTTGACCTAGCTCTTGTGAAATTTGTTCATAGGTTTCATCTAGCTTGACGGCTGGAGTTGCCTGAACTAACGCCTCGATTGCCTCACCAGTTGAAAGATAATTCTGTTGTGTAGAAGAGTTCCCTAAAGACGCGTAATGACTTTGAATTTTAGACAAGCAATCGTTCGTTTTTGCTGCTTCTTTAAGTTCTAGGAGCCGACGCTCTGCCGTTTGGAGAGAGTAGTTTAAGGCATCAATCAGATGAGGTGGTAAACTCGTCACTTGAGTAATTTGGGTTAGGAGTCTTTGGATTTCACCCTTATAAGCGCCACAGGCTTCTTCAGTAGATAAAGCCTCTGAGCGCTCGCTCTGAGTATCAATCAGATGTTCTATCTTCTCACTAACTGTCTGTAGGGCTTGGGACTGGCGATCGCGCTGTTGCAGGGTTGGTTGAACAGAGATCAGATCAGCTCTGAGCACAAGGGCAGGTGGTGTCTGAAGCAGCTTAGGATAGATTTCTAGCAGCGATTCTAAGGAGGCGGTTTCAGCTAGCTTTTCCGCTGCTTCTACAGGTTGAAACCACTCGTTGATACACGTGAAACCTGTATATACCTGATCTCTGGCTTTGGTAATTGCGCCGATTTCGGTGGGGTCAGGGTCACCTGCTTCCAAATAAGCTTCAACGGCTGAAAGATATTGCTCTGCTTGGCTGTAGTTGATAGGGGATTGAGGTGGGGTTGGAGGTAGAACTTTCTTCCGACGGATTAGTTTGGCATTTCCGGTAATAATCCACTTTTTGACAAAGTCCTCGGGTTTCTCCAGGATGTTAGTCTCTGCCCAATCTTTTAGAGATTTCGTTTCTATAGGGACAGACTCTCTCTTCGATCCGGAAGGAATCAGGGCATTCCCTTTTAGGGTGACTTCTTTTCGGTGGTAAGCTAACCACCCGATTAAAAGCATCGTGAAGGTATATTCACTGTAGCCATACGGGGGGTCGGAGAGCGCTTTCCAAATCTTTTGCAGATCAACACTTTTCTCTGGCTGCTCACCCAGATCAGCCATTTTTGAGATTAAATCCCATGCTGCTTTGAGGCGTTCATTTTCAGGTTCCTGCGCAGTATATTTTCGGGCAGCTTTCTTGAGTAGTTTCCAACGACCAACAAATAAAGTGTCTACAAAATCATAGGCTTTATCGGGTAGAGGAGTGGTGAGGTTTCCTGCTAATAGCTGTCGAGACACAAATGCGACCACCTTGCGACCTGTTGTATGAGATGACCGCAACTTCTCAACCCCATCAATTGGCGGTACAAATGGGTATAGGTTTTCCAGAAGGATACTGATCACTCGTTGCGGCTTTTCCCGTTCAGCCGGAGGAATTTTCTCTATCCCAACGCAATGATAGGTACAAGATTTCAATAAATTGCCAGCTTGGGTACTCACCTGCTCTTGCCAACGTTTTAGCAATTCATCGTAAGCTTGGCCTAGACTACGTCGCTCAGCAACTTCCTTATTTTTCAGAGTTTGCATTTTTAACAAAACGGTAGCTAGTTCACCAGTTTCATCAGACGGGATGGCGACAGCGATGCGATCGCGAATGGGAGACTGGGCCAGAAGGCCATCGACTTGCCGCCGAAACTCTTGAAGATCGGCTTGAGCTTCAGCTAGAACAAAGGCTAGGAAGCCTCGTTCTGCTGTTCCTCTCAGAGTTTGATCGCTAGACAAGGCTCTGCGGAAGCCATCGATTGTGTAGACTTTGTATTCAAATTGCCAATCTTCTAAAACCAATTTGTTGCTGTCTACAAAATATTTGGCTGCTAGAGTTTTGCTACCTAACAGTGGCTCGATATTGGCTTGGCAGAAGGAGACTACTCGATCAACTGAAATGTTCCCTTTCTTCTCTCTAATTTCTTTTTCAATCTCTTCCTCAATTCCGGTAGGTGCTATACCTGCCCAGAATCGGTACAGCTTCACTTCTGGTTTGTAATAGATGGCATCACGAATATTGGCAAGTTTTTCGAGGGCAGCTTTGACTGCGAGAACTGACAGCCCTGCCAGAGTTGCCAATATTTCCTCATGAGATTCTCGATCAGTTTTGGCAAGATTGCCGCTGGCATGGAAGAGAAAAAGGGCTTTGAGGACAATCAATTCATCAGGATCGTCTGAGCCGGAGACTACACGATACGCTTCTTTATATTTGCTGTAGTTGGAGTCGTTAGCAAAGTTGTCGAGGAAAGTGTCAATGAGGGCGACTGGATAGATAAAGTTAAGCTTTTGTTCAGCTCCTTCTAGGGTCAGCGGCTGATTTTGAATAAATTCCTTTGCTTCTTTCTTGATGAACTGGAGAGCTGTGCGATCAACTGTGAACGAAAGATTGCAGAGTAAATAAGCTGTCAGAGGATGGAGAGGGAAGCAGCCGATCGTTAGAATTTGGTGAAACTGGTCGCGAGTCCAGCCGTTCTGTTTGTAAGTCGTGATGCGTTTCTCGTAGGCATTGTTTGTTTCAGCCAATAAGGTGCCGTTCCAAGTTTCCCAAAATGACTCCCACTCTGGAGTCTCCTTATTCTGGATGAGTAAGTTATCTAGCACTAATTCCAGGCTAGAGGCAACCTTTTGATAAGTGCTGCTTTTAGGGGCAAGGCGGGAAACGAGCCGCCGATGATCGTCTAACGAACCTGCGGGAATGCCCACACCCATAAATGGGTCAATCTGCGTAAAGCTGAGCAGAGCAATTTTACTTTTGTAGTTTTCACAGATATTAGTGATGTTTTGCAGTGCGGTTCCGCCTGCACCGATCGGATCTTTTGCCCAATTTTGCAAGTAAAAGTTGAGTTCATCAAACAGAATGAGGACGCCCTTAAACCGAGAATTTTCCCCTAAGCAATGGGTCGTAATTAAATCTTTAAGAATTTCCTCAATGTCTACGTTAACGTTCCAATCAGGAACGAAGCCGACGAGGTGTTTGGCCAGGTTTTTAAGGGTAGGAATAACCGCAGAGTTACTCTTCTGTAGTTGTTGGGTAATAGAATCTAAGTTACCGTCGGGGCTGCCAATACTTTCCAAATATGCTTCAGCGCGTTCTCGTTCCTGTGGGTTTGCATACAATCCTTGCAGGTAACTTAGAGGCTCACTGCAAATATGTTGAGCAACCGAATCAGTGATGCCTTCTACTGCTAGTGTTTTGAGCAAGGCTTGGAGAAATTGCTTTCTAATATCGCCCGGACGATCGCCACTTAAGCAGATAACTAAGTGTCGGCCTCCCTTCTTGTAGGTTCGAAGGCTTTCGGCGGTCGAGTTTGTGCAACCTGCGGCATTTTCAACCGCAGTTAAAATTCCTTGAACTTCGGGGCTATCTGCGGGTTTGCTGAAGTAGTTAGCGATCGCCACTGCAAAGTGAGATTTCCCCTTACCGTACTGCTGAATCAGTAAATGCACATTGGCATGAGAGCGGGTGTCGTAGCTGCTCCGCAGAGCATCCAATACGCCAACGGTCGATTCCTCTCGCTTATCTTTGTCGTAGTTAAAGACAAATCCTTCACAGAGTTTTTGGTTGATCTCTGGTTGCTCCATCAATCCAAAATTGACAGAATCGGCGACAATTCCAGCTTCATTAATTCTGACGAGTTGGTTGAGGAGCATAGGTAGAACGTTACTGAGGCTAGAGGATGTTAGAAGGAATGCGGAGCAGTCGAGCTTCGGGCCAGGTTTTTGGGACGAGTTTATGGGGCAGGATAATCCAAAGGAGAGATTGCAGCTTGCGGATATTTTCTAAACTGTTCCAGAATAGGGTGATGTGATCACCGGGTTGAACATTGAGGTAGGTGATTAGACAATCTAAACCTTCGAGCAGCACAACGGGCTTAACGGACTGGTCGCAGATAGATTGAATTGCCGTTAGTTCTTCATCTATTTGATGGTGCAGAGTCAGGAATTTAGCACTGGGGCTGGTGCGTTGCAGCAGGTTATCTCGATAATTGACCCGTTGAGCGTTGTTGTAGCGAGTAATCTGGTCAAGCTCAAACTGGTTAGGAGTGTTCCAAAGCAGCAGGTGTGCCTGATTGTCGGGGCGAGCATCGCGCAGAAGGAGGTTAGCGATCGCTGTCATAGGCTTTCTCCAGCAACGTCAGGGGATCATCCCAGCGAGGAATGACTTGAAATGGAGGAACTGCCCGACGCTGTTCGATGATGCCGTGCGACTCTAGGGTATTGAGTTGTTCTTGGGTAGCGGCGACTGATATCCCTAAAACTGGAGCTAGACCCATCGAGTGATTGAGGATGGATTCTGTAAGAACCGATGTCGCATTATGGAAATCGCGTTCCCAGAGCTTTGCTAAGAAATAGCCAATTAGGTAAGGGTTGGGCAGGTTACATTGTCCGGCAACATACTGATTATCTTCCTGGCTAAGAAATTTGCAGTTGGCAAGCGCCTGCTCTTCGGTGTATGCCCGTAGGACAAACTTGAAGTTTTTAGTGAGGCTTTTAGTCACTTCTTGCTCAAATACTAGAGCACTGGTATGAACTAGGTCGGCACTGGTGAAGGCGCGATAGTTGGGTAAAAAGGTGTAGACGAAATAAGTCCATCCACCCCAATCTGCCGGGTTTTCAGGTGGAGTTTGGAGTCCTTTATCGCCCAAGCTGAGGTAGAAGTGCATCAACCAGTTAGTGGTGAGAGACTCTAAATAGGGATCTTTTTCGAGGATCAATTTCCCTTCAGGGCTAAGAAAATCGCCTGATACTAAACCCGCACGACTTGCCCAGCTTTTCATTGGTACAACTTTTTTATTCCCTAGACCTGTTCTGCTCATCAAATTTTCTAGGGTGTCGCTTAAGCCTTGATCTTCAGCCGCTGCTTGAAAAATTCTGAGGATGTCTTCTTTTTTGAGGGGAAATGTCGTATGAAAGCTCAACTGCAATTTAGGCATATGACTCACATCGCGTGAAAGGGGCAAAATCAACGCGTTCATTCATTAGAGTTCCCAGCGGTTTGGCGGATGACACATCTACCGAAGCAAACTGAGTCTTTCTTCCAAAACCTCTTGGTTCATCATAATGAAATTTATAGATGGCACACCAGACAGGGCAGCGTATCGTCTTCCTCATCTAAGGTTGCCGCCAAAGCCTCGGCCAACGGGCGGTTGGGTTGGGTTTGTTGCTGCCGTGTCAGGGCTTTTTGGTGATCAGCAATGATATCGGCTTTGCGGGCAACAAGTTCCAGCAGTGTTTCGCCCTGAGTCCAGGTATAGGTTCTGCCGTCTTTATGCTGCTGCTCATACTGCACGGCTTTGTCAAACAGATCAGGGTGGTTTACTTGCAGCATCACCCACTCATATTTGCGCTGAAAGAAGCAAAAATAGCAGCCCGATCGACTTCGCCATTCGTAGTAGCTCGGTAAGCCAATCCCGCTCTCTTCTAGCAGCATGAGAATATCGGCTTTCACCATTCCCCGTTCTTTAAAGGGATACACGGGCTGAATGCCAGGTTTCGTGGAAATGTAGCCGTCTCGATGCTCATCGGCGCGAATGCCAATGTAGCTAATTGCCTCGTCCTCACCGATAAATTGCTCCAGAGGATGGATTTTCATTTGTTTCGTGCACCAGCGCATGTGCGGTGAAGGAAGAACACCACCATAAACGTCTAGCCAATGGTCAAATCCTCGCTTGGCACTCAGATATTCGATTTTGATACCCAGCCGTGCTTTCAAGCGCTCCAGATACTCATAGGTTTCCGGTAACTCTTGATGGGTATCACAGAAAAAATATTCCATTTGAGGGATTTCATGATGCAGCAAAATGGCCAACGCTGTGCTGTCTTTACCACCCGATAACCCCAAAATATGTCTAACCATGCTGTCTTGCTTTGTTGGGCTACTGTTTGTGGTGAATCGTAAACTTGGCAGACATTTGACTGTTAAAGACAACGCACAGTAGAGGCTTGATCAGCATTTAGTAATTTTGCTTGCCAATACATAGGTATCAATTTAAAAGTATTCAGATCAATTCTGCCCAACTGCAAGGCAATCTTATATGTTTCTTCATATAGATGAATGGCGTACACGATCACCAATATATAGCGATCGGCATGATCGATAGAAAACTGACGTTCTCCTTCGCTGATATAAAATGTGGGCTGATAGCCTTGGGTGGCTTTGACTCTCACATAGGCAATGGGTCGATCTAGGGTGCCCACTAAAATATCAAACCCAAAATTGTTGTGTGGCTGCTGCGTCACCTTGTCGTCGGGATAACGCTGCCCTAATTCTTGCACAGCTATGCGCATGGCAAATTCTTCTAGCTGAATGTTCGTCTTAAGGGTATCTTCAGGCAATTGGTCGGGTGCTGTATCAGGTAGGCGGTATTGGTTACCACGGCGGGCAATTTCCAAAACGCGATAGAGTCGCCAGCCCTCTGCCTCGGTAACTTTGTTGCTATGGACAGCTTTTTGAATCCATCCTTCTATTTTTTGCTCACAGATAGCTGTAGCTTGCTCGATCGCTTCTGTATCGACTAGCTCGAAGTCGAGAAAAAAGGTTTGGGTTTCTTTGTCGTAGTCGAGAATTTGATGCTTACCGACCAGCCATCGCTTGGGATTATCCATCAAAACTCTGTCCCAAAATTCCAACTCCCAGACTTCATTTCCACTCAGCATCCGTGCCAGGTCTGCCCGACTTGCCACCCCCTCCCGCTTCAACACATGCAAAATTACGGCGGGTTGATACACCGTCATCAGCGTCATGGTATGAGTCAGAAATTCGATGAGTTCAGCGATCGGGCGCATTATCTCAAGTCCCCATCAATTGCATCAAATAAAGCCTGTCAGGATTCAATTTGCTCTCGCACCCATTGCCGAAATGCTTTTAATACCTTGGTTCTATCCACGGTTTTACTTTCTGCCAAGTAGTGGGGTAGCACCTCAGCCAGTGGGAATCTACGAAAGTTCGGGCTTTCTGCTATTAAAGTATAGCGATCGCCTCTCGCAGCAATAGCCGTTGCCCTGGTGGAACTTCTAATCGTCTCAACTCCAACAGCATCGATCGCCTCCGTCTGCTTGGCCTACCCTCTATTATCAGCAATCTCAACTGAGATGTCGCCGCTGCTCTTTTCTAATCAACGGCTGAATCTTAGGCTGCCTCTCTGGATTCTGAGTCGGCTTCAGGTCGGCTTCACCCAACACTCGTTCGCTCAACCGAGCCAGCAACGCTTGCTGAAGCTGCGGATCGCCACATTCCGCCAGCACCGATTCTATTAGCGAATCTAGCCGCTGCTGCTGCTCTTGATCGACCCAGACCATCCGGTGAATTTCGCTACCATCGGGGCGAGTCACGGTCAACCGCCTCACTTCAAACCCACCTCTGCTGCCCGCCGCCACTTCCTTTTGCAGCGCTTCCAAATTTTTGAATCGTCGCGCTAGGTCACTTAGGTTTAGCTCAAAGGCAGTTACGTCTTTGTCTGTCCAGCTTTCAGCGGGTTTATCGGCCACAATCATCAGCAATGATTCTAGCCAGGTGCGATCGCTCACCGTTTCATCTGCCGCCGCCCGCACAAACCGATTCAGGCTCGATTCTAGGCAACTGCCTAGCAAATATTTGGCGCGAAACTGAAGGTCTTGACGAATCTGGTGGCGATCGCTGCGTAGCCCAAATGCTGCATAAAGCAGCGCTTCACACTCCGTCAGCAGCGTATCGTAGGCACTATGAATTTCGCGCAACACCTGCGCCAACTGTTCCCGGAAAATGCGTGCGGTTGCGGTGTCGATGTTTGGCTCAAGCTGGTGATTGACTGGGTTCACATCCGGCGAGGCGCTCTCCATTGAGCCACTGTGGACTGGTTTTAAACCACAGGCTTGCGGCAAGGCTACAAACAGCAGTTGATCTGGCTCCTGCGTGTGCAGCAGTGTTTGAATGACGGCCTGGGCTTCTGTACTAATGCGCTTAGATTTGAGCGTATAGGCAGGCAGCTTGCGCACAAACTGCACCAGGGGCTTCACCACCGATAGGATGGTCAGGTTGCGGCTGCCTGTGCGCCCTTTGGCCGGACTGGTTCTCAGAATCGCCTCTAGTTCACGGAAAACTTGTGAGCGTAACCCTGCCACTTCAATATGCTTCACGGTGAATCGAGCGGGGTCTTTGACCAACAGTTCAAAATGTTCAGCGCCCAGCACTGGGATAAACGTGCCGTCTTTGTAAATACTGACTTCATCGGTGTAATAGATCAGAATTGCCGCTAGCAGCACTGGAATAATGCCGTGTTTGACGCCGTGGGGAGGATGCGCTAGCTGTTGGTAGAGCTGCTGAAGCGATTGGGGCTGATCGGTGGCATTGAGGCAAAACTGGGCGATCGCCTGCCAAACTGTTGCCACTCCAGATTCTGGCTGCGGTGGATGAAAATCCCACTCTTCCTCGTGCTGGCGATGAATTCCCGGCGCTGCCAAAACCGAGTAGTACATGGCCACTTCAGGTCCATAGCCGCTGAGGCCGAGGCGCTCTAGATGAGTCTGCTCCAGCATGGCTTCAATCAGCTCTCGTCTTGCTTTTGCCCCTTGAGATGTGAGGTCACGCCGATTGATCAATTCATTGTCTAGCCGCAGCCCTAGGTGGTAGGTGCGATCGCACAGGGCTGACAATCGGGTTTGAAATTCGCGAGTATTTGGAACTGTGGTTACCGCTCCAGCAATCCAACAGTGGTTCTGCTCTGCCGACCAATTAAACGCCTGCTGAAG
>Ga0209591_10004049_pt1 | contig 16759 bp, 9 predicted proteins | sample MAT01_FD_187207 | JGI IMG/M metagenome (GOLD analysis project Ga0209591, IMG submission 187207) | Freshwater microbial communities from Lake Fryxell liftoff mats and glacier meltwater in Antarctica - MAT-01 (SPAdes) (version 2) | ecosystem: Environmental > Aquatic > Freshwater > Ice > Liftoff... | reverse complement strand
GGGGTGGATTCTGGCAAGATCCCGGCTGGTCGCTATGGTGCAGTCATGATTGATGAGGGCCATGACTTTGAGCCGGAATGGTTCAAGCTGGTTGTTAAAATGGTCGACCCTGAAACCAAGTCTCTGCTCTTGCTCTATGACGATGCTCAAAGCATCTATGAGAAACGCGATCGCAAGCAGTTTAGTTTCAAAAGTGTCGATGTTCAGGCACAAGGGAGAACGACCGTCCTTAAGATTAACTATCGCAATACCGAGGAGATTTTGAGCGTAGCCTATGATTTCGCTAAAGAGATTTTGACTCCCACAGAAACCAGCGATGAGGATACGCCTGTCTTGATTGAACCTCAAAGTTCAGGTCGGCGTGGACCGAGACCAGAACTAATCCGTCTTGTTAGCTTTAATCAAGAGGTGGAATATCTAGCAGAACGGGCACGACAGTTCTATCGTCAGGGTACGCCTTGGAACGAGATGGCGATCGTTTATCGCTCTCGTTGGATGGCTGAAATCATCAGTGGCTATTTCAAGAAGCATGAGATGGCGATCGAGTGGGTGAATCAGAATAGCAACAGCCGCAACTACAAGCCAGCAGCTCCGAGTATCAAGTTAGTGACGATGCACTCTAGCAAGGGATTAGAATTTCCGATCATCCTCATTCCTGGAATTGGGCGGATGCCTGACTCAAATCAGTTGCCTGAGGACGAAGCTCGATTGTTGTATGTGGGGATGACGCGCTCCATTGATCAGCTGGTGATGACGTGCGATCGCTCCTCTGAGTTTGCCCAGCGACTTGAGGCAGCAATAGAGAAAGTGAGAGTGAGCGTTTAAGTTTAGAGTGCTCTCTATCGAGATCATTTATTAGTGCTTGGGAACTCTAGTAAGGCGCAGAATAGCGAGAAGCAATATTACGCCACGAGTCCTCAACAGGGTGGCAACTGCAAGGTTGTTGGTTGGCATTAAGTCAAGCTGGCACAAGCTTATTGCTGAGAAGACTGTTGAAGTTTATCGGTCTAAAATGCATGGCTAGATGGATGGGAAACGTTATCTATATCGATAGAAATCCAAACAACCCAGACGAAGGTTGGGGATGGGTAGAAGTTACAACGGAAGATATGAAACGTCTTGGCATTTCCAACCAGCACCCTACAACGAGAAGAGTAACTAAGACACAAGAAATCACACTCACCCGATACAAAGATTCGATTCCATATACTGAAACTTACACCAACACGTATGAAGCCGTTGTTCATCCTCCGTCTAGAGGCAAAGCGGGTGCAAAGAAGTTCACGCTAAATATTGATGGAGACCTTGTTACGATAAGAGCGCAAAAGTCTCTGACTATCCAAGCAATATGCACATGGGTCAAAACTTGGGCAAGTCCAAACGTTAAGATTATTACTTCAGGTAATAGAACCCTCTCTCTTGATGGTGAGAAGCTGGCTCGGCAAGCTCATTTTGTTTACTTTATTCTCAACAAAGATAGCAATGCGATCAAAATAGGACGGGCAAAAAACTTGGAAAAGAGGATGAAAGCGCTGCAAACATCCAATCCAGTCGAGTTAAAGTTAATTAAGGCAGTACAAGTTCAAGGCTGCGAAGAAGCTCAGGAACTAGAACTATCACTCCATAAACAGTTCAACGCCATTAGGATAGCTGGAGAGTGGTTCAAAGCTGAAGTGGCACTCTTTGAGTACATTAATCAGTTATAAAAGTAGCAACGGCATAAAACAACTTAAATGCAACGGATGGACGGAACCCGCTGACGCTGAGTTCAAGGCTACTTGCCGTCGTTTGAAGTTGTATGCACATTCTCCAACACAACTGGAGATCATCGAATTCCTATATTGGTCGCTGAATAGGCGATCGCTGTCAGTGTGATGTCTCTACTGATCCTGAGGTTATACCTCAAAGTAACCCTCGCTTCAGCGGTTGCCACTTTTTTATAATCCTGCTCGTAGCATATTCGTCAACAGCATCCGTTGCTAAATGAAGGCGTACTGGCACAAGGCTATACAAGAAGAAGCCACTTTGGAATAGTTTTACATTTTTGGTGAGATGGGCATTATTAGCTTAATTAGCTCCCTGGTTTATCGGTGGAGATGCAGTCGAAAGGTTTCATGTCCATATCTAAAGCTAAATGACTATGAAGTTTCCTGAGCAACTTAGGATTCTTTCGATGAGGGAAGCCGCATTCAAAGGATTATAAAAGACTCAGCGATACATCTGTAGCTATATGCTATCCGCACTGGTACTTAGATACCAACGGGTGCATCCCAGTTATGCAATTGAGTATAAATACTTAAGGCTCAAAACCCTCTCCTAGAAGTCTTCAGACAAGGCTTTGACAAATCACAAGATTTGTGGACTTGCAAAGGTGGGATGCACCCGATACCAACTACCTTACCGCAAGCGGCTGGGGTTGGCAAATCGTTCTGCTCCCGAAACTGCGGCTTGAACTGCAAGCTGACTCCTTCGCTGCTTGCAGCGAGAAATTTACCTCTACTAGATTCAAAAAATGGAGCCTCATCAAGATCCGTCCTTGTTTTCATCGCTACAACAGATCCTTGACGAACTGGAAAACTTCATAGTTCTTGAATCGAGTAGGAACGGCAATCCTTGGACTAAGGTAGCTAAACTCACTGAGTTATTTTATGCAGAATATGGAGTTTCACTTGAAGAAGTTGTAAGACTTCAAGGTTATAACGATGGTTTGAGGAGTCTTTTCGCAAGTAGCAAGAGATTTTCAATCTATAGCACTCAAATACCACAAGAGTTTTACATAGCTCTTTTCCAGGCAGTAATGCCTAGTGTTCACCAGTTTCAAAAAACTTCAATCAAATACAGAATCAGAATCAAGCGACCCTGGAAAGTTGATGGGCGTTTATTGGGAATATTAAAAGCTGAGGAGGCTGAAGAAATCCTGCCTCACCAAGTTCAAAGGACTTCAGAATATCAGCCGCTCCTAGTTCCTGAGATTGAATCAGTAAATGACTTGGAGACTGCTTTAGTAGAAATCATCGGGAGTTTGACAGCAAATCATCTGAAAAAATTTATCACAATTTCAGTATTAAGTAAAAAGTTCTGCGACTGTTATAAAAAACCAATAAGAACTGTAATCCGAAGTGTCTGTCCTGATATGAAATTGATTGAGTTGCTTCAGACCATTCCTGGTCTCCAGATTCAAAAAGTGAATAATGATTGGCAAATTGCTGTAGAGGCTCATTCGATAGAATGATGCGGCACGACCGCATCCGTTGCTATATAAAGGCGAACAAGTACCCTATTGTTGAGCATCCTGATGAACCTAACGCTTCAAGTCCAGTTTTGCAAACGAGTTAAACGGGTGACTGCCCGGATTAGTTTAACTCGACCCTATCTTTAAGTACAAGATTCGTTGTAATACGCTTCTTATGCTTTGTTAAAAACTCAAAAATCTAATTTTCTGACTCAACATCTAGTAACTTTACTGACGACGCACTTCTACAAGTTTCATATCGTGCTTCATATAGATGCTTATGGCATTTGTTAAATTCAGTGTGTTCAATAACTGTGATCGAATCGCCAGATATTGCAGAATTAGTTCGAGATCTGCGGCTGCGACTGGGTTTAACTCAGGAGGAATTCGCCGCCAAGTTAGGAGTGACGTTCCCAACCGTTAGTCGTTGGGAAAATCGACATTCTAAACCCTCCCGCATGGCAATGAAACTGCTGAAGAGTCTGCTCCAACAGACTGGTGAAAGCGCTCAAGATCTATTGCTTAAGTATTTTGTGACGTAAACATTTCGCTCCACTGTTGTTCTCCTTACCCCCCTTATCGCAAATTTATGTCTGATTACAATGGCATGACTCCTACTATCATCGTTGGACTAGGACGCACTGGTAAAGAAGTCCTGCTTAAAATTCGTCGGATGATCATTGAGACCTATGGCGCTCTGGATTAACTTCCTATCGTCTCCTTCCTACACATTGATACAGAACAGAATGCAGAGGTAACAGAGCCGCCAAGTCGTAGAAACACCTATCAACATGATGATGCAGAGCTTCCATAAATGGGGTTTAAGTAGCAGTAGATTAACTCTCTGTTCGGATTTGAAGGCATGGTACTAGGTTCTAATTTGTGGGAATTCTTACAGAGCATTTCTGCCCACGAATTTAACTAGAAAACCAGGATCATGAAGGATCAACCGATGGTCTTAACGCAAGAAAACCTAGATATAGCATAAGCATTCTAATTAGGACAATTTGGATGCTGCAATCGTCAGCAAGCTTCAATCTAGTGTCCTAACCCAATCAAGTAGGGCTATATAAATTAGTACTAATCCTTATCGACTGAGCTATTGAACCTGTAGAGAGAGCCATGACTGCTAACTTTAATTACATCAAATGCCCGAAATGCGAGCACGATCGCAATCCTTCTACTGCCATTAAATGCGAGATCTGTGGCGCTTCTTTACGCAAGACAAAGTCGCCTGTAGTGGCGATTGGGGCAGGGTTAATGACTCTTGGAATTTTAGGCGCTGCTGTCTACTTCTTGAGAGATGCAACACCAGGACTTGATCCTTCACCACTTGAGCCTTTACAGTCAAGTGTATCTTCTTCCAACGTAAAGCCTTCTGCATCTTCTACTTCTGCATCTTCTACTTCTGCATCGTCACAGCCTTTGGAGGCTAAGTCTTTGAGAATTGGTATTCTTGGTGCTCAAAAGTACTACAAGCCTCTGGTGGACTATTTGCATGGTCAGTTTGGTGAGCAAATTCAAATTGTGCTTGATGGCAGTGAAGAGATCTCTTATCCAGATGCTAAAAGCAAGATTTCTAAGCGCGATTGGGATATTGCTTTTACCTTATCTCCTATGCTTTCGGTTGCCGCTAAGGACAACGGCTATACATTTATAGCAAGAATGTTCCCTAAGTTTGAGCCATATTATGAGTCAGCCTTGTTTGTACGGCAAGAGAGTCCGATCCAATCTCTAGAGGACTTGAAGCCGACGACCAGGCTTGCTATGGGCGATTTTAATTCAGCCTCTAGCTTCTACATGCCAGTTTACGATTTATTCGGTAAGACGCTTCGGATCGATATGGGGCATCGAGGTTCTGATATCCAGAAGATGGTGAAGGATGGACGTGCTGATGTCGGGGCTGGTGCTCTCAGTTTTATTCAAGACAAACCAGAGTTTCGGGTCATCCATGTCAGTCGAAAAATTCCTGGTGCTGGCGTATATTTTTCTCCATCTCTCTCAGCATCTGATAGAACAGTGATTCAAAATGTCTTGCTAGGTGCTCCTCAAGAGATTCGAGATGGGGCGAACTATGGCAAAGGTCAAGAAGTAGACTACACGAGCTTTGTAGGTATCTCCCGGAAAGTCGAGAAGCTTTTAGCTTGCGCCAATTTTTCTAACAGTGTCGTCCCCTTGTTTTGCGGAACCTCTGAAAAGCTCTCAACTTTACCAGTAGGTCAAGAAGAACAAACGATTATTGGTCGAATCAATGGGTTTAGTTACTCTAGCGCTGATAGGTTGACCTTGAATCTGTCTGGACAAGATGGAAGGACTTACCAGGTTGTAATGCCTCGGACTTTCCTAAATACGATACCTGATGCTCCACCCCCACCCGGTCTAAATGGCAAGACGGTTCAAATCATCGGAGTAACTCCTACCTCTAAAAATAATGTATTGAAGTTGCAGGTTACTAAGGCAGAGCAGTTTAGGGTTGTCCAAAACCCTTAACGGACAGTTCTCTAAAATTGGGATTGAGGTAGATTATGCAGGTGCAATTGGCAATCATTCTAATACTCTTGGTGATCGCTGGATGTAGTAACACCTCAGCAATTACACCAGAGCTAACGCCTACGAGTTCTCCAACTCCGTCCATCAGTCAATCTTCCCCAACTTTGTCACCTGCTCCTCAAGAGCTAGGCGCGATCGCCACAGTCATTTCAACTGGAGATGGGGATACTTTACGGGTAAGAGATGACGGGAAAGCTCTGACTATTCGGCTGGCTTGTGTCGATGCGCCAGAGAGTGACCAACCGGGGGGACAGGCTGCGGCAGCGCGGCTCAAGGTGCTGTTGCCTGTAGGACAGTCAGTGAAAATGAGAAAAGTTGATACGGATCGTTATGGGCGAACCGTTGCAGAGCTTTACCTGGAAGAACAATCAGTCAACCTGACTCTAGTGCGTGAGGGATTGGTCGTAGTCTATCAACAGTATTTGGATGGATGTGCAGATACGCGGCAGCAATTTCTTCAAGCTGAAGAGATGGCGAAGGCGTCCTTCCATGGCTTTTGGGGAGAGCCTAACGCTGTCATGCCTTGGGACTGGAGAAAAGGAAGTCGACAAGGACAACCTCCTCCTCCTGCTGAAGTTTCTCCTGCGGCTATTCCAGATCCTTCACCTCAGCCAGTCGCAGAACGCTTGCCTACCTGTACCAGCTCAGACTGTGATTGCCGAGATTTTGCGACCCAAGCTGAAGCTCAACGGGTATTTGATGCTGTTCCTGGTGATCCCTATCGGTTAGATGGAGACAACGATGGGCAAGTTTGTGAGAGATTACCTTGAAGATAGAACAAAGGTAGATTTTTTGTCGCCCATATTGTTCTGAGTTCCCTTAATTAGGTTGAGTTTGCTAAGGAAAATGGATGGCAGTCAGCCCAACTTATACGTCCTGACTATGAGCACCCTGATAGTAGCCTAGATCTGTGAATCGAAATCATAGAATGCCGCGATCGCCAACTTTAAAAAGCTCAGTATCCACAGGTCTAGACAACCGAATTTCTAATCAAGCAATACAAGCCCTTTTGATGCGAGAGACAGATATTCTCCTTACTGTTAAAGAAATATTTCCCTTGGGAACCTTAACGGAAGGCATCTAATTAATCACTCTCTACACCCAATTATCCTGGTGTGGCTTCGACACTTCTATATGTCGTGCCTATAGAAAGGAACAGATGTAAGCAAAGATATGAGGGGAGTTGTGCAAAATCATTCAGTAGATTGGCTTCTTGGCGGTTCAGTAACGTTTGTCGCAGGAACAGCCGTAACATTACTTTTAGGACAGTCTGTTCAGAAAGCGGTGATCGCTGGAATCGCAACAGCCGGATCTGGAGTTGGAATTGCGGCGCTCCAAGGATCTCGAATTCGTTCGTCTCAGGAAAAAGAAATTTACGCATTGCAAGAAAAACAAAATTCGCTGCAAGAGAAGATAGAAGAGAAAGCGGCAGCGATTCGTTTGATAGGTCAGCTAGAGGAACTGCAACAAAAAGTAGACTGGCAGCGCGGTGAAGAGGGAAAACTTGAAGAGGAAGTCCGTCAATCAAGATTGCATCTGAGCCAAAGTCAGGGTGAATTTGCAGAACTGCAAAAACGGGGAGAGTTGGTTCGAGCAGAACAGCAAGAGATTGCCGGACGAATCGGAGCAGAAAATCGATTATTAGCTACTGTTACAGCCAACCTTTTGCCCAAACAGGCAGAGTTGAACCAGCTAACAGCTCAGTTGAGTCAGTTAGAACAAAAATGCCGCCAACTACAGGAACAATCAACTCGCTTGGAATTTGAACGATCGACGTTTGATGCGCTGCTCCAAGAACGCGATCGTCTGGAATCTAAAGTCCAACAGTTGAAACCGGAGAAACAACATTTAGAAGAAGAACTACAGCGTCTCTTACGAGAAATTCGAGACAATGTACCAGAACACAATCGCATCTCGGAACTTCGTCAAGAGATTAACGCTCTAGAGCAACAGCGACGAGGTTTACGGCGGGAATCGGGTGCGCTGGAGGGGCGAATTGCTCAAATGATTGATGAGCAAACTAGCTTGGAAGCTAAAGTTCGTGAACTTAATGAAAAACTGAAGGGTCTAGAAGGAGACTCGCAGCAGTTGATAGAGTTTGCCTTGCAAGCTTTGAAAGAACCGCTTTGGAAAGCCCAAGAATTAGCGACTACGCAGCTATCATTTGCTGACGAAGAAGGATTTATTCACAGCTTTGAGAACTATGTTGCTAGTCGTGGCTTTAGTTTCCCTAGTCGTGTGCTTCGAGCCTTCCATACCGCGTTAAAAGTACAGGGTATTTCTGCGTTGGTGGTGTTAGCAGGCATTAGTGGAACAGGTAAAAGCGAGCTGCCCCAGATCTATGCTGACTACATTGGAGCACAATTTTTGGCTTTGCCTGTACAGCCCCGGTGGGATTCTCCACAGGATTTGTCTGGCTTCTATAACTACATGGAGAATAAGTTTAAGCCTACGTCGCTGCTGCGTGGAATTTATCAATATCCAAACCTGGGCGGCGATCGCATCGTCATTGTTTTATTAGATGAGATGAACTTGGCGCGGGTAGAGTATTACTTCAGCGATTTTCTATCAAAACTGGAGAGCCGTCGGAACCATCCTGAAAATGCCAATCTAGAGATCGATCTCGGTAGTTTGCCCGTCTCAGAAAAAGCCCGGAAGTTTCCAATTCCTCAACAGTTTTTGTTCGTCGGAACCATGAACGAAGATGAAACCACCCAGACTTTATCGGATAAAGTGCTAGACCGGGCAAACATTCTAACGTTCGGTAAACCCAAAGCGTTAAAGCTCAGTAATAAAAACCAGACCAAAGAACCTCGTGCAGCCTATCTCACCTATTCACATTTTAACCAATGGTTTGTTTCGCCGGATGCGAACTCTGAAGTGATTAGAAAAGTTACCGAAATACTAGATAAAGCTAACGTTGCAATGGAAGCGATGGGACATCCCTTTGCCCATCGAGTTTACCAGGCGATCGCTGCCTATGTCGTCAACTATCCGGGAGCACAAGACCCCAATTCAGAAGCATTTCGCTCGGCGATCGCCGATCAGTTTGCTCAGAAACTACTTCCGAAGTTGCGAGGCGTTGTAGTCCACGAAGAACAGAACCAGCAAGCGCTCAAACATCTGGGCGACATCATTACTGCTGAAATTAACGATGCTGCTCTACAAGAGGCGTTTAATAAAGCGAAAGAGGGACAGTATGGACAGTTCCATTGGAAGGGTTTAGTTTATCCAGAAGCATAGGGGGAATAGATTAAATGCAATACTATTCCAGCCTATTTGCCTATCTCAATGGAACCGTGGAAGAATCTACGCTGCTTCGATTGCAATGCCGCGATCGCCCGATTTTAAGACTCTCGCAGCCTGTCGATGAACCATTTCTGATACCCGTCTCAGCCAGCGAAGGTCACTTATACGAAGCGGCTTTTGCCTACTTAAAACCAGAAGACTTGCAGGAAGACTGCGATCGTTTAGAACAGGTGAAAGAACTGCAACTTGCAGGAGCAACTTGGACGCTGATTCTCAATGATGAAGTCATCGATCGCCATGCCGTTGAGGAAGACCATCTGAAAAATTGGGATGCTTGTCTCGATGCGCAGGATAGCATTTATCAATCGCTGCTCGTCTTAATAGGGTTATGGGGCAACGCAATGCGGGAGCCTCGTAGTCAACAACTGCAAATTATGCGGCTACCAGAACGACTCAAGCAATTCGACGCTGAAGCTGCTAGACAGCCTTTGATTATTAGCTTAGAGGAGCAGTTTCAACTTAAAAAGAAGCTAGAGCTGATTGCTTCTAAACTCCGCAGCCAATTGAATCGTCAAACAGAGTTGATGCCTGTTGGACGAATTCAGGAAATGGATGCCTATTGTCTACGGGACTATGTTCGCCGTCCAGGACGAACAGCGGCAGAAAAAGCCGGGTCACGACAGGAGCTGATGGGTATCCAGCGGTATCAGGACTACAACACGGCTGAGAACAAATTCCTGATTTATTTTGCTCATAAGGTGTTGCATCTGGAGTGTACGTTGTATTTATCAGATAACAATCAACATAGTGGGATTGTGTCGCAGTTTCGTCAACTCGTCGATCGCTTTTTGAAGCAACCCGAGGTGCAATCTATTCAAGCGCAGCATTATCAGCCGACACGCCCTAACTATGTGCTTCAGCAGAACCCCATTTACAGCACCTTCTACCGAGCATTTTTATATTACATCCAACGCAAAGCAGAAAGAGCGCAGCTTTGGTCATTTCGCCATCCTTTATTAGCCGATACGGTGGCGGCATTTTTGTTGACGGCATTGATGCAATGGCAGGGCAGTTATGTTCACCCACTCGAAACTCTCAAAAGCCGGTTTAGTCCTGACTATGGACGGTATCTGGATCTAGGGAAGATTCCCATCCAGGTTTTTCTGAGCGATCGCGTTTATTGCTTTACGGTTGAGCGACCCCTTGCGGGTATCTCGAAGAGCGCGCCTCACGATTCAAGCCTGTGCGATATTCGGATATCTCTGGCGACCCATCCTTTGCATAGCCAAACGCTAGAGCCGCCAGAAACACAAGAATTATTACTCTGGGTGTTTTGGTATCGTCCAACTGAAGCGGCGATCGTCCAAGCTGAGACCTACTTACACGCTCTATCCCAAACAGGAAATCGTCAAGGGCGAGTCCTATATCTGCAATCTTCCCCCCGAGATGCGACACCAGCAGTTGATCCTCCCTGGCTGTGTCAACTGCCTGATATCAACACTGCCGCTAACTGCCTAGATCATGTAGGAACCATTGGACATCTCATTCGCGCTTGGATAGAGGAATTGCATGGATAGTGTTCATTTTTGGTCACAAGTACAACAGGGTTTGCAAGCTTATCCGGCGGATCGGATTGCCTCGTTGCAGGAACAATTGTCTGCGCTAGAAAAACAACCCACTCTTGCCGTAGAGGTCATGGTGCAAACCATCTGTGGCGGTGGGATTTATCTGGATCAACGAGTTGATTTGAACCTGACAGAATCTACTCTAAACTTATCTTTTAGCCCCAGTCAGCAAGATGCATTGGGCTTAGGTTTGTCTAACAATCCCCTAGCTGTGATTGCTGGCGTACCGGGTAGTGGCAAGACTCGAATTGCTAAAGCGATCGCCCAAACTGCAATTCAGCAAAACAAGCAAGTTCTAATTGTTACTAAAACCCAGGAATCCCTCACCGCATTCGCCGACTTATCTAACCATCCCTTCCAACGGAACATCAATCAGTCTTACGAAGCCGAGCAAATTCAACAATTACGGCACGCTTTTAGTAATGCGACAATGGACTATTTACCCCTTTATTTGTTGCCTGACCTACTATTGTCAAAGTTAAGAAGCCGTACTGAACTTGAAACCTGGTTGCCGTTGCTGCAAACAACGCCTCATTCACAACTCGCTCAACAACTGCAACAACAGTTTCCAGAGCAACCACGGGTTAGAATTCAGTTGCTTGCCTATAGGCTGCATCAACTTCAGCCCATGCTCCGACAACAGTTAAAGCTCCACCAGCTTTATGAGGAATTATCGGATCAAGACATTCAGTCACTAGCGATAGAGCAAAAGAATACAACTCGTACAATCCTGGCTACTATTGCAGATGTATTATCCTCACCCACCTTATGGCAACGTTCATTTGATTGGGTCATTGTTGATGATGTTGGTCTGCTGAGTTGGGCAGGATTGCTGCTGCTGGCTGGACTTGCTAAAAAACTGGTGTTGTTAGGAACGCCTCCTCTGCCAGAATCATTCGCTAAGTCAGCTAATAGTAAAGTACTAACTTGCCCTTTCCATTCTCTGCTCAACCAATTATTACCGACCTATCGCTGTCATCTAAACGAGCAGTTTCGGCTACACACTGCACTGGCGAAACCTGTTTATGAGACCATTAGCGATCGCTGGATTCATACCTATCCTCGCTCCATTTCTACACGTTTGCCAGATCATCCTAGCCGTCTGATCTGGCAAGATATTCCGGGTAATGCGATCGCTCACGACAATAGCTACCTCAATGAACTAGAAGGACGACGGCTCCTAGAATTTTTACAGCAGAATTTGTTGATTCCTGCGTCTAAGATTGGCATCATTACCTTTTACACGGCTCAACGGGATTGGTTGCAGGCACACTGCCCACCCCGATTGAGTAACATCAAAATTGGCACGATCGCTGAATGGGTTGGACAGGAGCGATCCCTTGTATTGCTGAGTTGCGTCGGACAGGCAACACAGGTCACTCCCGAAGACATTGCCACTGCCCTCACCCGTGGACAAGATTACCTGATGATCTTTGGTCAAGTCGATCACTGGCGGCAGCATTCTTCTCTAATGCAATCGCTCTTGTCACAGCCCTCTCTCCATAAAGAACGTTTGGCGGTTCTCACATGAAAGCACAATGGACATTAACTGGACAGTTTCGACGGATTTCTCTTCCACAAGGCAGGGAAATGCCTCCGAATGAGGCAACAGGCGACTCGGTTGACCTCCTAGCTATAATGCGTGAAGTACAAGCGATTGCCACTCATCATTACGGGCGATCGCCGCGTGATCTTAAACAATCTTATGGGCTAGCAGCACTCTCTGAATCGACGATTGTCCAATTGCTCCAGCAAGCAAATCCTAACCAAACTGAGGCACAACTTTACCAAGTACCAGCGTTGCGCTGGCTGCGTCCTACTCAGCCTCAGCGATCGCTCCAGCCTGTCTGCTCTTATGGCTACCAGTTCATCAGCCAACAGCCAGCTTGCCAACTTAATCTTTTGCCTAACGATCTACAGTTACCGTCAACTTGGCAGGAGATGACGATAACAGGCAGCTATACCATCACGCTGGTAAACGACAATCATTCGGATTTACCGTCTGAAGTGGCAACCGCTTTATGGCACCGAGCGCAGACCCAGTGGTCAAATTGTGCTTCACTCGATCGCTTACATTGGGCAATTCAGTCATCAGATATCCAGACTTTCTCAGTTAGACTTTTGCCTCAGCTAAGGGTTTGGCTGACGAGTGCAGACTTAAGCGAGGTAGAACAAGTGGCGCTTACAACGCTGCGTCAATGGACAACCCAACCCGTCGATCTCAATTTGCTATCACAGTCCGCGAAAGATTTGGTCAGTCAATTTCAAATGAAGGGTAGGGTTGAGAACGACGCTGTTCTACGTCAAATTGCGATTCAAACTACTGTTGCACCGTTGCAATGGATTGTAGGGCGGGGCGATCGTCATAATCGAGCAACTTTAGAAGGAATCATCACCGAGGCTCAACGATTTCTGCTCATTTCTAGCTACGTGATTGAGGATGAGCGCATCACTCGCTTAATTTGTGATAAAGCTGCAACGCTACCCGAAGGAGTTTGGGTTTTGACTGACTTACGGAACGAGGTTGTCAACTTTCTCGATCAGCAAGTTGAGAACGGTCAGCCTAGTCAATTTGAACGCTCTCACGAATTTAAACGTCATTGCCTCATAGAGTTGCTCAATGCTGGAGTACACATGCGAAGCGGCAAATTTCACCTCAAGACTATGATCTCTGATCAGTCAGCCTATCTAGGTTCGTGCAACTTGACAGGCGGTAGCCTTGCACTCAACCTAGAAGCTGGACTCCGAGTTCAGCAAAATGCTCTTCATGCTGAATTGCTTCAAAAATTCCAGCAGTGTTGGACTGTCTACAGTCAGGATGTGATTTATCAAACTCAACAACAGGATGGATTGATCTTGCACTCTGCACCACAGTCTGATTCTCAAGTGGATCGATCGCCCCATCTCCTCTCTCCCAAACAATATTATCAGGATCTTCAGCAAGAATTAGATACGTTTCGCGGAAAAGTTGCCATCTATAGCCGTAGCTTCAAGCCAGGAAGCGTCTTAGAACAGCGTTTATCAAGTTCGCTGTATGAAACGCGTCTGTTCTTGGAAACTGATCATTTACCCCATGTGCAATCTAAGTTTCACGTTACATCTATTTGTAAATTGCACGCAAAAGTCACGCTACTGGGCGATCGCATTGCCTATGTCGGCGGGGTCAACTTCAACTTTGAGCCACAATCCTATGGCTTAGTTGATTTGATGTATAAGACAAGTCAGCCCACTGAAATTCAGCAGCTTCATCACGCTCTTGCCCGCTTCTCCTAGTTCTAAATCGATCCTATGACACGCCTACTTAACTTAGAATCTTGTCCAGATGCCTATCGATACGCTCACCTGAACCGTTCGTTGGCTGCCTCTACATCGGCTGCCTCTACACCAGAATCAGCCCTGAGGCTTTGGTATAAACAATGGCTGCAAGAGCCAACTGCATTTTTTCATCCAGAATCACCTCTCTGGCAAAGCGATCGCCCATCGCATCTGCAGTTTGAAGGTCAGAACTTAGTTTGTCCAGAAATTGAGTTGGGTGGACAAGACGAGCGGCTATACCTCGTAGCGGATTCGTTGAGTACATTTCGTCTCAGCCAGGAGTTGCCGGGGCAAAAATATTTATACTCTAGCGCGTACCATTATTGGAATCAGATTGAATTTTTTAGGAAAAATTTACAAAAATCTGTGGTATTTGTTGATCTCGATCGGTTCTTAGAAGCTGGAGATTTTCTAGTACCGTTGAGCTTTGAGCAGCATCCAAACTGCCTTGACCAAATTCCGATCATCGACACAAAAGGCAATCGCTCTATTCCAGTTGAATACAATACTGCGACCCTTTATCAAGCGATTCACCATAGCATTGCTGCCGCCATTCTCCAGCAGAATTTCAATTTAACGGATGCGGCTGCGATTGAACATTTAAGTCACTATTTACAGCGAGTCGCTTTTCTCAGTCGCATCAAAGCTCACCTATCGCAACCGATCATTCCGTTTGTGATTGAAGTTGTTTCCCAAGGAACTATTCTTTATCGAGAAATTACCCTTCAATGCTCACAAATTGAGGCAATTCTCCAGAGACATTTGTCAAGCATTGTGGCACCACTTCAAAAAATCAGACAACATCATTTTGTTGCCGTGGTGTCTCAATATAATTACTTCCCAGCCATTCGTCAGCTTTTTGCCAATGCTGGATTAATGCCCTTTGATGCAGAAACTCAAGACTTTTCAAAAGTTTGGCAACAAAAGCAAAATTACGTTAGTCAGGGTAAATCTTTTCCACTTTTTGGCTTTTACCTGGACAAAATCGAGTTTATGATTCGGCTAAATGGTCGAGATGAATGGCTAGAAATTTCGGCAGAAGGGCAACATCCCATTTCCTACGAAGGCGAACAAAAAATACTGATCGGTAAGATTCCTAGCACCGGAAAAGAATCCTTTACGATTAAACAAGGGCAGTCCTTTGCTCGGTTGCCTATTCGCGTTAATGGGCAGAACTATGAGAGCCAACATGGGACTGTTCAAGAGTTTCGCGTTGATTTAGCCGAGAAGGTCGTAACCGAGGATACTGAAATTTCTCTGGCATTTTGTCTTTATCCCGATCGCCCTCCAGAGCTTCTTGTTAACGATATTAAGACACAGAAGCGGTTATTATCTCAGTTGCAAGATAAGCCACCTTTGTCTGAAAAATATGGCTATTTACCACCAGACAAGATTTTAAGCGATCGGCAGGCTAAGTCTGAAAAGCGGATTCAGCGTTTAGCATCTCGTTCTGACTTATTAGGTACTTATTCATCACTATCTCAACTTTCACAGTTCATTCAGCAGTATATTAATCAAGCTCGCACACCAGAGAAAACTTTGCAGTTGAAATCATTGCTAGGCAGAGCTAAGTTAAAAGACGAAGCCAAGCTAAATGATAATTCGACGGGCTTCCTTCATTATATCGATGCAACTTCTAACAATCCGATTGTGTCAGAATTCCGCTCGATTTTCAGCTCAGATCCTTTTATAGATTTAGTGCAGGAAGTTTCTAATTATCTGGAGAGGCATGATCAAATTAGCAATCAAAGCTTAAGGCGTGCTGAAGATAAAAAGCTTTTAGAAATATTGCCTGCCACTTTATGCTCACTGCTTACTTTCATTGGTAGAACATATCAGTTCTCAGACTTTTTCTCAACAGACTCTTTGTGGATTAATTTACAGCAAAAAATTATGTGGGCAAAAACAGCGGGAGTTGCTGATAGCTATTTTCATTGTCTATCTAGGACGGCTACAAGCTCGTCGTTACAGAATCAGTATTTTAACTGTTTTAACTCGTACTATCGAGATGACAAAGCCAGAGAATATCTCTGGGGCTATGGTCGAATTTTGATGTGGTATTTTGATTTTTCAGAGATAACGCAACAGAAAACATCTCTCGGTCTAGAGTATGGAAATCATTTCAAACAGATTATTCAATATCTTGATGAAAACTTCTCAGGTAGAAATTTTCAACCAAAACAGAACGGTTTTCTGGCACTCATCTATCTTCTAACCTTTCGCAAGATTAACTCTGCATTTTGTCAACCTGGAACTTCTGAGAGGCAGATGGCTGACCAACTCATTAACCGCTATAAAGATACTCCTGTAAAATTTGCCCAGATGGACACAGATAAGCCACTCAATCAGATGTTTCGGGAACTACTCGAAGAAAGTGCATCTGAAGCTGATGTTGATGCAATTATTCATGGTAGTTAGTTTTAGGATGAGAGTCGCGGCGATGAGGGCATAGAACTACTGGTAGTGCTGTAATGGATCGGTGCAAAACCGGGAATCCTAAACCGAGTTATTTAGAGTCTTTCAACGCAGCTTCAATCTCACTGGAAAATGATTCGCTGGACTAGGATCGCCCCGATTGTCATTCCGATCGCCCTCTTCCTCACCAGCAATTCCAAATTCGGAATGTTTATCTTGCACAGACAGAAGTGTAGAAATATGTACATGTCTCGCTTCTCCTTTTTAGTCAACATCACCCAATCTTTTCTCTAAGATGCAAACTTCCTCTGATTTGTCAAGTCTATAGAACAGCCCGAGCTTATTGAAACCAATCTCAATAAGAAACGCTGAA
>Ga0209591_10004046_pt1 | contig 16763 bp, 13 predicted proteins | sample MAT01_FD_187207 | JGI IMG/M metagenome (GOLD analysis project Ga0209591, IMG submission 187207) | Freshwater microbial communities from Lake Fryxell liftoff mats and glacier meltwater in Antarctica - MAT-01 (SPAdes) (version 2) | ecosystem: Environmental > Aquatic > Freshwater > Ice > Liftoff... | reverse complement strand
AGGGTTCCGCTGAGCCGACGCACGGTGGAGTTCGAGGCGGCCCGGCTCATGGCGTCGGCAAGCTCTGCGTGGCTCCAGAGTGCGAGGGTCAGCTGCACGCTGCCGCCCACAGGGGTAAACTTGATCGCGTTCGCGAGCAGGTTGCCGATCACGAGCAGCGACTTCTCACGATCCAGGTTCACCAGCACAGGCTGCTCGGGCAGCTCCACCGTTACGAGCTGCTGCTTCTGCTGGGCAGCGGGCTCCAGGCGCTCCACGGCATGATGCAGCAGCTCACCGAGCGACGTAGGCTCCAAGGCAAGCTGCGACTGATTGCGGTCGAAATCGCGCAGGCGCATCATATCGTCCACAATCAGCTTGATGCGCTCGGCGCCATCGAGCACACGCTGGCTGTAGTCGCGCTGATCGCCCTCGCTGCGGTCACGCACCATTTTGGCATAGCCCATCACGATCGAGAGCGGGCTGCGCAGCTCATGGGAAGCAATAGAGATAACCTCACTTTTGAGCCGGTCGAGCTCGCGCAGGCCCTTGTAGGCGGCATCGAGCTCGCCGTAGAGATGGGCGTTGCGCAGCGCGTTGCCAGACTGATTGGCGAGCAGGGCCAGGATCTCCTGGGCATCGGCGGTCGCCAGCTCGGGCCGCTCATCGCAGAGCAGCAGGGCGCCCACAATCTCGCCCTGGGCGCGCAGCGGCACCGCGAGGCCGTGGGGGAGGGGGCGCTGCTCAAGCATTGCGAGGGGGCCATCGGCCTGGAAGGGAATGGGGCGCCCGACGCGGATCGCCTCGGCCACAGCGTCGCGGCCGGCGGGGAGCAACTTAGCCGCAGGCGGGTCGGCCACGGTAGCAGTTGGCGTAGCGCTGGAGCCCGCGATGATCAGGAAGGCTGCCAGGCAGGGCACGTGGTCGCGGGCGCGGCGCACGATCTCGGCGGCGAGCTGGCCGCGCTCAAGCAGGGCGTTGATCGCCTCGCTGCTGCGCATCAGCTGCTCGAGGGCGCGCAGGCGCAGGCTTTCCTGAAGCAGGCGGCGCTTGTGGAGCGCCTCGTCGATCACGGAGCGCAGCTCGTCGATCTCGAAGGGCTTGGAGAGGAAATCGGCCACGCCGCGCCGCAGCGAGCCGTGCAGGTTCTCCAGCGAGGCGTGGCCCGTCATGATCACCACGGCGATGGCGGGGTCGATCTCGCGGGCGATTCGGGCGAGCTCGAGCCCGCTGGTGCCGGGCATCTGGATATCGACTAGCAGCAGATCGAAGGGAGCCTGCTCGCGCAGGGCGGCGATGGCGGCCTGCGGCTCGGTGATGGCAACGGGGATATAGCCGGCGGCGCTGAGGGCGCGGGCGCAGAAGGCGGCCATCGTGGTGTCGTCTTCGGCGATGAGCACCCGTGCCGGGGCGACGCTGCCGGGCTGGGCGTTGAGCGGGGCGGGCTCGTGGGTCATAGTAGGAGGGTACAGAGTACAGGGTACAGGGTACAGGGTGCCGGACGCCGTCTCCTCACGAGAGGACTTCCACGCAGGTGCGAGGCAGCCAGAGCGGGCCGTCGTCGGTGATAACCTCGACAGCGGACACGCGTGCGCCTGAGGCTACCCGGCGCGGTGGCGCGGGCATAGAGCGCACGGTGGCCATCTGCCCAAGGTGTGCGGTATCAAGTAGACGCACGCTGGCGCCGAGGCGCAGCTGTGGGCGGGGCGGCTCGGCCTGGGCGCCCCCGCGTGAGAGCGGCACGACGACGCGGGGGCGGCGCAGCGGGCGGCGCAGGCTGGTGTGGCCGTCGATCAGGGCCTCCTGGCGATCCTGGGCGCTCAGCAGATCAAAGATGGCCTGGTTCATGGGGCGCGCCCCAAACCCCTCGGTAACAACCAGCGTAAGCTTGGGGTCGCTCTGGCCGCGCGGGCTGGGCCACTGCCAGGAGTGCGTGCCGACCTGCCAGCGCTCGACGCCCTGCCAGCCCAGAAACTCACGCAGCTCGCGCTCCTCGATCCCGCCCACAATAATGCCGCGCACCTGCTCTTTGACGGCGCGCCGCAAGGCTGCCGCGCTGATCGAGGCGCCGCAGATAATGATCGCGTAGGCGCTCTTGGCGCCGATCTTATCAGCAGGAATAATGTCGGTCGGGTCGAGGGCGAGCAGCTGGAGCACGCCGCTGCGCTCCTCGCCCACGCCGAAGGCGCCAACAACCTGGGCCGCCAGTGTCTCGATCACGACGCCCTCATAGGGCAGAATATCCATCACGACGCCGCGCACCGCCGCGTGCATCGCGTACTCCTCGGGGTCCGGCGCGATGGTGACATAGCCCGTCTCGCCGTCGATCTCGGTGATCATGCCACTCACGGGGGCGGGGCAGGTGCGGCCCACGAGGCCGGGGGTGCGCGCGAGCAACTGGCCGGCGCTCACCTTGTTGCCCTTCTCGCGGGCCATAGCCCGCTCCACCTCGCCGGGGGGGATGCCGAGCGTGCGCGCCACGTTGATAATCTGGGGCGGGGCGGGGCGCAGGGTGCGGGCGATAATATCTTCGGGCTCCACGCGGCTACCCTGGCGCACCAGGATCTCGCCGGGGTAGGGCAGGCGCCGCTCGATGCGGGCCATGGCACTTGGGATGACGGGCGGGGTGCCCTCCGGGTTAAAGAGCGACATGGCGCCTCGCTTGGCTAGCTCCGCATTGCACTGCCGTAATTATAGCATAATGCTTTCTTCAGCGGCGCCCCTGGGGCTTGCTGCTATACTGTGGGCCGCACTGCGGGCAAGCTGTTGAGTAGAATGACGCTGGATGCACGACAGAGACACAGCGGAGCTAGCGCGGACAAAGCGAAGACCTGCACGTCGCCGCTTCCCTCCCATCTATGCTGTCGCTCTGGTGCTCGCCCTCGCGGCCTGCGCCGTGCGCCCCGCGCCGCCGCCCCCCGCCCGCACCGTTGACCTCAGCCACGTGGTGCGCGAGGATATGCCGCACCCACCAGGCGATGCGCCGCCGCGCCTGCTGCGCGGCCCTGATGGGACCCTGCTCCAGCTCCAGCTCGGCGCCAACACCGGCTCGCTGCTGCGGGTGGTCGCCGCCCCTGGCGCCACACTCAGCAATCTGGAGCAGCTCTCGCCCCGTGATCTGGTGCTGCCCGCCGTGCTGATCGACGCCCGCGACCGCGCCCAGGACACACCCAGCTTTGCGCTTAGCGCCGCCGACGTGCGCGCCTGGGAGCGCGCTCACGGCACCATCCCCCCCGGCGCCCTGGTGCTGCTCGCCACCGGCTGGGATCTGCGCTGGGGCGACGCCGACACCTACCTGAGTCGCGACGCGTCGGGCGCTCCCAGCGTGCCCAGCTTTGGCCCCGACGCAGCGGACCTGCTGCTCAACCAGCGCGGCGTGGCCGCCCTCGGCATCGACGCGCCAGGCGTGCCCTACGCGCCCGCCGCTGGCTTCTACCTGATGCTGGAGAATCTTACGAGCCTTGAGCAGCTGCCGCCCACCGGCGCCACCGTGGTGATCGGGGCGCTCAAGCTCCAGGCGGCGCAGAGCAGCCCGGCGCGTGTGTTGGCGCTGGTGCCGTAGATAGCCGATAGCCGATAGCCGATAGCCGATAGCCGATAGCCGAGCAGGGCGGCCCGCCAATAGGCCGAGAATGGATGGGAAATCGGTGGATAACTCCTACCGCGTGCGCCAGCTCTTCGCAGCCCTGCGCGCCACGGTGAGCCCCGAGGAGTGCGCCCTTGCCGCCGCCACGCTTGCGCCCGCCGAGCTGCGGCTGTTTATGGCTATGCCGCTCTACGACCGGCGCCACTGCCTTGATGTCTACCACACGCTTGTGGCCGCCGGCCACAGCGACCCGCTGCTGCTGCGTGCCGCCATCTTCCACGACTGCGGCAAGCTCGACGATGCCGGTCGCCCGATGTCGCTCGCCTGGTATGTGGCCGCCACCATGCTCAAGCGCGCCCCCTCCCTCTACCTCGCCGCCGCCCGCAGCTGCCCCCCCGTCGCCATCTACGCCGACCACGCCCGTCGCGGCGCCCGCATGGCCGAGGCCGCCAGCAGCCCGCCCGCCCTGGTCGCCACGATCCGCCACTACCACGACCCCGCCCCCACGGGCCGTGCCGCGCTGCTACAATGGGCCGATGAGCGGAACTAGACAAGGAGACAAGGAGCATCGCTCGCTGCGCTCGCTGGGGAGACAAGGAGACAAGGAGCGCCTATCGGAGCACCCAGGTTATCTCCTTGTCTCCTTGTCTCCTTGTCTCCTTGTCTCCTTGTCTCCTTGTCTCCTTGTCTCCTTGTCTCCTTGTCTCCTTGTCTCCTTGTCTCCTTGTCTCCTTGTCTCCTTGTCTGTTGCATCAAGTCGCCGATGTACGAGATCACCCTACCAACCTTCAGCGGCCCGCTCGACCTGCTGCTGCGCCTGATCGAGCGCGCCGAGCTGGATGTGACCGCGATCTCGCTGGCCGAGGTGGCTGATCAGTATCTCGCCCACGTGCGCTCGCTGGAGGCGGTTGACCCGCGCGCCCTCGCCGAGTTTGTGAGCCTCGCCGCCCGCCTGCTGCTGATCAAGTCGCGCGCGCTGCTGCCGCGCCCCGCCGCCGACACGCGCTCCGCCAGCTCCGAGGACGCCGACGCCGAGACGCTTGCCCAGCAGCTGCGCGAGTACCGCCGCTACAAGCAGGTGGCCACCACCCTGCGCGCCTGGCATGAGCAAGATCGCCGCACGTTCCTGCGCCTCGCCCCGCTGGCCGTGGAGCTCGACCTGCCGCCGCCGCCGGTGAGCAACACGCTTGCCGAGCTGATCGCCGCCCTCCAGCGCCGCCTCCAGCTCGCCCTGCCCCTCGACGACGCCGCAGTGATCAGCCTCGCCCCACGCCTCACGATCGGCCAGGTAGTGGCCCAGGTGCGCGATCGGCTCGCCCGCGCGCCCTGGTTCAGCTTCGAAGATCTCTTTGTGGCCGCCATCACCCGCGAGGATGTGATCGTCACCTTCTGGGCCGTGCTCGAGCTGCTCAAGCGGCGCGCGATCAGCGTCGAGCAGCAGGATCTTTTCGGCACCATCAGCATCGGCCGTGGCGAGGTGAGCCTCGCAGGCGCCCCCGACCTGGAAAGCGACGAGCCATGAGCACGCCCGACAGCAGCGCGCCACAGCCCGCGCAGCCCGCCACGCACGCCGAGGGCGCCCCCGCCCTGCCGCTTGGCGACCTGCTCGCCTTAGGCAGCCAGCTGCGCGCCGACGACACCCCGGAGAGCCTGCTCCACGAGCTCGCCGAGACCCTGCGCCACGTGGTTGGCAGCCCCCACGTCTATGTCCGCCTGCGCAACATCGACAGCGACGAGCTTGAGGCTGCCGCCTTCGCAGGCGTGCCCCCCGCCATCGAGGCCCGCCTGCGCGCCGAGCCCGTGGCCCCCGGCGTCTACCAGGCCATGCTCCGCGCCGAGCACCGCGTAAGCAACTCGTTCCGGCTGCCCGCCGACGAAATGCTGCCCGCCTCCTCCGACGCTGAGGCCGCCGCCGGCCTTGCCACGCTCTGCGTGCCCCTGCGCGGTCGCGGCGAGCGCCTGATCGGCCTGGTGTTCAGCGCCATCCCGCCGGGTGGGCCTCCGCTCGACCCCAGCGCCGCCCTGGTGATCGAGGCGATTGCCCGCCAGGCCGCCATGGCTGTGGAGAATGTGCGCCTCGCCGAGCGCAGCGCCCGCCTGCTCGCCAAAGAGCAGCTGCTCGCCACGCTCGGCCGCGATGTGGGCGCCAGCCTGGAGCTTGAGACGATCCTCGCCCGCAGCGTGGAGCGCATGGCCGCCGCCTTCGGCTCCGGCTCGCTCGCGCTGCTCGGCCCCGACCAGATCCTCACCATCGCCGCCGCCGCCCCCGGCGAGCAGCATCTGCTGCATGCGAGCTTCCACCCCGGCCAGGGCATGATGGGCTGGGTTGTGGCCCACGGCCGCGCCTATGTCGCCAACGAGCTCGGCCCCGACGCCCCGTTCGCCGCGCCCGACCCCCACGCGCGCTCAGCCATTGTCGCCCCGCTGCGCAGCGGCGGCCAGGTGATCGGCACGCTCAGCGTAGGCTCGCCCGCGCCCAACACCTTCACCTACGAGGATGTCGATCTGCTGGAGGCGATCGCCGCACAAGTAGGCGGCCCGATCACCTCCGCCCGGCTCTACGCCGAGGCCCAGGATCTGGCCGCCCAGGTGCAGCGCCGCGCCGACCAGCTGGCCGTGCTCAACACGATCGCCCGCTCCGCCTCGGCCTCGCTCGACCAGGCCAGCAGCCTGCCGCTCGTCACCGCCCAGGTGCGCAACGGCTTCGGCTACCACCAGGTCGATCTCTTCCTGCTCGACGAGGAGTCCAACGAGCTTGTGCTCGCCGCCGTCGCCGGCGCCTACCCCGCCATCCCGCTCGGCTACCGCCAGCACGTCAACCTCGGCCTGCTCGGCCGCGCCGCCCGCAGCGCTCAGATCGTAAGCACCGACGATGCCCCCAGCGAGCCCGATCTGCTCGCCCTCGCCGAGCGCAGCGCCACCCGCGCCGAGCTGGTGGTGCCGATTGTCGCAAGCGGCCGCGTCCTCGGCGTGCTGAACGTCGAGTCGCCCGCCCCCGCCGCCTTCTCCGACCAGGATCGCCACCTGCTGGAGACGGTGGCCGATATACTCGCCGGGACGCTGGAGAACGCCCGTCTGTTCCGCAAGGCCCAGGCAGCCGCTGTGCTGGAGGAGCGCAACCGCCTGGCCCGCGAGCTCCACGACAGCGTCACCCAGCAGCTCTTCAGCATGACCCTGACCTCGCAGGCCGCCCGCGCCCAGCTGGAGCGCAACCCGCAGCGCGTCGCCGCCATGCTCGAGCGGCTCCAGGAGACCTCTACCGCCGCGCTCGCCGAGATGCGCGCCCTGATCTTCCAGCTGCGGCCCCCCGCCCTACGCGACCAAGGCCTCGTCGCCGCGCTCCAGCAGCTCGCCCAGCTGCTCGCCCGCCGCGAGGGCATCGTGATCGGCCTGAGCGTGGTGGGCGACGAGCGGCTCGCCCGCGGCATGGAGCAGCCACTCTACCGCATCGTCCAAGAGGCGCTCAACAACGTGTTTAAGCACGCCAACGCCCAGAATGTGCAGGTGAGCCTGGAGTTTGCGTCCGACCATGTGCGCCTCGGCGTGGCCGACGACGGCCAGGGCTTCGACCTCGAGGCCACCCCTACTGGCGATGGACGCCACCTGGGCATGCTGAGCATGCGCGAGCGCGCCGCCGAGATCGGTGGTGCAATGGAGCTGCGCTCCGCCGTGGGCAGCGGCACCGAGGTGGTCGTCACCGTGCCGCGCAGCGCCGCCGGCCCTCACCCCCCAACCTCCTCTCCCTGAGCGGGCATAACGTTACCCACAGCTCCCGAGACGCCCGAGCGCTTTGGATCACGAAGCCGCGAACGGGTGCGAACCACCGCGAACCGGGCCACCCGCGTGCAGGTTCGCGTTCGCGCCGTTCGTGCCCGTTCGCGCCGTTCGTGCTCCAGACGGCTTGGGGCACGGCGCGCACCCGTAGCCACGTTCTGGATAAAGCTATGTCCTGAGCGGGAGCGGGGCCGGGGGCGAGGGCCGACGGGTCACGTTGCATCCGCCCTGCACAGGTGTACAATGGTGTCACTATCCGCTGAGCAATAAGGAGGCCGCCGATGGACCCGATCAACGTGATGCTCATCGATGATCACCGCGTGGTGCGCCAGGGCCTGCGCGACTTCCTGGAGCTCCAGGAGGACATCGAGATTGTGGGCGAGGCCGCCAACGGTGAGGATGGCGTACAGCTGGCCCGCGAGCTGCTGCCCGACGTGGTGCTGATGGATCTGGTGATGCCGGGTATGGACGGCGTGGAGACGACTCGCAGGCTGAAGGCGGCCAGCCCCAGCACCAGGGTGATCGTGCTCACCAGCTTCGCCGACGACAACAAGGTCTTCCCCGCCATCAAGGCGGGCGCGATCTCCTACCTGCTCAAGGACATCTCCCCCGAGGATCTGGCCCACGCCATCCGCGCCGCCCAGCGCAACGAGGCCGTGCTGCACCCCGAGGTGGCCGCCAAGCTTATGCAGGAGTTCAGCGCACCAAAGAGCAACGAGGCCATGGTCGAGCAGCTCACCGCCCGCGAGATGGACGTGCTGCGCCTGATCGCCAAGGGCAAGTCCAACAAGGAGATAGCCGACAATCTTATCGTGTCAGAAAAGACGATCAAGACCCACGTAAGCAATATTCTATCAAAGCTGCACCTTGCAGACCGCACTCAGGTGGCAATTTATGCACTTCGACAGCGGCTGGTGCCCATGGAATAGCTTTACACAAATAACTGGATATGTAAAGCCTTATGCCGTTGTCATTGACAGCGGCATTTGTTAGCTTGACTTTGCCGGAAGCGTGTAGTAGAATGTTTGTGCGTCTACTTGCTAGCGGCTAGAGAGGCTCGATGATCAAGCGCGAGCTTCAACTTGACATGCGCCAGCTTGCCTGGCTGGCGGGCCTGCTCGAAGGCGAGGGAACATTTGTTAAAGGCTCGCCTGCAAAGCCCCGTCGGCCTATTACTGCTCTCGGTATGACCGACGAAGATGTGGTGCGCCGCGTTACCGATCTCTGGGGAACCCGCCTCTGGACAATCCGGCAGAAGCAGGATCGCTACAAGCCTGTCTTCCGCACCGAGCTCGTCGGCGGCAGCGCCGTCGCCATGATGGCGCTGCTCCGCCCACATCTGTGCGTCCGTCGCCAGGCCCAGATCGACGAGGCGATTGCAACCTATCAGCCGCTCCGCTCCATCAGGCACAAGCGCTTTCATCTCTCGCCTGAGGGGAACGATGAGTTCGAGCGCTACTGGCTTGCCGGGCTGCTGGAGGGCGAGGCCTATTTTGGCTTCCACCCGACATCGAAGCACAGCGTCTCACCTGTCGTCGAGCTCAACTCTGTCGACTACGCGATCATCGAGCGTGTCCGGATGCTCTACGTCGGACGCTACGGCATCAGCGTCAACATCCACATCCGCCCGCCGCGCCAGCCTGGCTACCAGCCGCAGTACCACCTCGCCTGCTACGGCGACGCCGCCCGCGCCGTCATGGCCGACATCGAGCCACTGATGGGCGAGCGACGGCGTGGTCGCATCGCCGCCCTTGTCGGCGCCTACGTGCAGCCGCGCCTGATCGGCGAGGCCAGGGCAGGCTACACTCTTCGCTGGGCGGCCTAATATAGGCCGGAAATCTGTGTCATCTGTGGATAGTCCAGTGTTACGGGAGAGAGGCGAGCGATGGCGCGCATGATCCTGCTCGGCACGGGCACCGGGCTGCCCGACGTTGATCGTGGCAACACTCACATGCTCTGGGAAGGCCCAGGCGGCCCGCTGCTGATCGACGCGGGCGGCAGCACCTACGAGCGACTGCTGCGTGCGGGGATCGACCCGCAGAGCCTGGCTGGGGTGCTGCTCACCCACAGCCACTGCGACCACATTAACGGCCTGCCAGGGCTGATCTTCAGCATGCGGCTTGGCGGGCGCGAGGCGCCGCTGCCGATCTACGGGCTGGAGCCTACCCTGGAGATCATGCGCGCCACAATCGAGGCAATGCGCGTGGAGTACCACGTGCCGCTGGACTGGCGCGTGATCGAGGCCGGCGACACGCTGCCGCTCGCGGAGGGCTGGCAGCTTCGCACGGCGCTCACCGTCCACAGCCGCCCGTGCGTGGCCCTGCGCTTCGCGGGGCCTGCGGGCGCGGGCGACCTCGCCTACTCGGCGGACGGCGAGCCCTGCCCAGCGCTGGCGGCGCTGTTTGCCGGCGCGGCCACGCTGATCCACGAGGCCACCACGCCGGAGCCTTTCGCGGGCCACACCACACCCTTGCAGGCCGGCGCAATGGCGGCGGCGGCAGGCGCACGGCGGCTCGTCCTGGTGCATTACAGCCCCCGCTGGACCCAGCCGGAGCCAGAGGCGCTGGCGGCTATGCGCGCAGGCGGCTTCGGCGGCGTGGCAGAGATCGGGCGCGACGGCCAGGTGGTCGAGCTCTGACGCGCAATAGCCGATAGTCCACCGTCCACCGTCCACCGTCCACCGTCCACCGTCTCCGCCCTTGATTCAGACCCACCCCACGGCTATAATAAGCTCCTGTGCGCGTTATCATCGTCACAAGCGCCGCTAGCGTCGCCGGGCTGCTGCCTGCCGCGAGGTCGGAAACCGTATGCGTGAGCGCGTCTATCGAAGCGAGGCCCTGATCCTGCGCCGCAGCGACTTCGGCGAGGCCGACCGTCTGCTGCTGCTCGCCACACCTGCGGGCAAGCGGCGGGTGGTGGCGAAGGGCGTGCGCAAGACCACCAGCAAGCTCGCGGGCTACATCGAGCTCTTCACGCGCGCGAGCCTGATGCTCGCCGTGGGGCGCAACCTCGACCTCATCACCCAGAGCCAGATTGTGAACGGGCACGCCGCGCTGCGGCGCGATCTGCCGCGCCTGAGCTGCGCCTACTACACCGCCGAGCTCTACGACCGCTTCACCGAGGAGCAGGACGAGAGCCGCCCACTCTACGAGCTGCTGGTGGAGGTGTATGCCGCCCTGGACAGCTCGGCCAACCCCGATCTGGTGCTGCGGGCCTACGAGCTGCGCCTGCTGCATCTCACCGGCTACAGGCCCCAGCTGCAGCGCTGTGTCGTCTGCAACGAGCTGCTCACCGAGACGGCGGATCGCTTCAGCCCCGCACTTGGCGGCGTGATCTGCCCGCGTGATCGTGACGCCGACCGGGCGGCTCTGGCCATGAGCGGGGCGGCCTTTCGGCTGCTGCGCTACCTCCAAAGCCAGCCGATCGCGGCGATCGAGGCCCTACGCCTCTCGCCCGAGGTGCGCGGCGAGGTCGAGCGCCTGCTGCGTGCCTACCTGCGCCGACTGCTGGAGCGTGATCTCAAGTCGGTCGCGTTTCTTGAAGATGCTATGCGCGCCGAATAAGGGAGCCCAATGCCATCCTACGTCGAGAGCCTCCTGGGCCGTGGCGAGCAGATCCTCTACGTCGCTCGCCAGCATATCTTCGTGCTGATCGCCAACATCCTCAGCGAGCTGGCCCTGATCGCCCTGCTTGTGGCGGCGGGCGTAGCCTCGAACATGGCCTTCGACACCGCCAGCGTCGTGGTCGGCGGCATGACGGCGAGCAACCTCATCCTGCTGATCTGCGTCGGCATCAGCGTGATCGTCCTGATCAGCGGCCTGGTCGACTATATGCGCTGGAACGGCGAGCAGTACATCGTCACCGACCGACGCGTGATCCAGGTGCGCGGCATCCTCAACAAGCGCGTGATCGACTCGTCGCTGGAGAAGATCACCGATGTGGAGCTGCGGCAGAGCCTGCTTGGGCGCCTGCTGGACTTCGGCACCGTCGAGATCCTCACAGGCGCGGGCGAGGAGGGCGCCAACCTGATGGATCGCATTCAGGGCCCAATGGATTTTAAGAAGGCCATGCTAGAGGCCAAGTACAACCACGAGCGCGGCTACGGCTACCTTGATCCGCTTTACCAGCCCGCGCGCGGCGCCGCGCCCAACGCCCCCGCCGACATGCAGCACGTCCTGGAGGAGCTGGCCGCCCTGCGCGACCGCGGCATCCTCTCCGCCGACGAGTTCGAGGCCAAGAAGCGCGAGCTGCTGAGCAGAATCTAAATGTACGACCAGATTGAGCAGGCCCGGACCGCTGTCGCTGCGCAGATCGTCGAGCCGCCCCAGGTTGGCCTCATCCTCGGCTCTGGGCTAGGCGCCCTGGCCGACGAGCTTGAGCAGGTGGTGGTGGTGCCCTACGCCGCCATCCCCGGCTTCCACGAGCCAAGGGTGCAGGGCCATCGTGGCGAGCTGGCGCTGGGGCGCCTGGCGGGGGTGCCAGTGGCGGTGCTGCGCGGGCGCTTCCACTTCTACGAGGGCTACAGCATGCAGGAGGTCACCTTCCCGGTGCGCGTGCTGCGCGCCCTGGGCTGCGACAGCCTGATCGTCACCAACGCCGCCGGCGGCCTACGCCCCGACTGGGCCATAGGCGACATTATGCGCATCAGCGACCATATCTTCCTGCCGGGTATGGCCGGGCATCACCCACTGCACGGCCCCAACGACGAGCGGCTCGGCACACGTTTCCCCGCCATGGTCGGCGCCTATGAGAACGAGCTGGTAGGCATTGTGCGCGCGGTTGCGGCGGCGCAGGGCCTAACGCTGCGCGAGGGTGTCTACTGCATGCTGGCCGGGCCAAGCTTCGAGAGCGCGGCCGAGCTGCGCATGCTGCGCATCTGGGGCGCCGACGCTGTGGGCATGTCCACCGCCCCCGAGGTGATCGTGGCGCAGCACGCCGGCATGCGCGTGCTCGGCCTCTCCCTGATTACCAACCTGGCCATGCCCGACGGCCCGCCCGCCAACCACGCCGAGGTGCTGGAGGCAGGCGAGCTTGCCAAGCCGAAGTTCAGCGCCCTGCTCAAGGGCGTGTTGGCTGGGATGTAGCCCGTTTCCGACGACCGACGACCGGAAAGTGGGTTTACGACGGTCGTCCGTCGTCCGTGGTCGGTCGTCGCCCTCACGCGATAACACAAGAGGCATCAAACCAATGCGCGAACTGACCCCTCTCGACAAGGTGAGCGTGATCGACGCGGCCACGCGGAAGAAGCTGTCCGACTACTGGATCACCAGCGTCGAGGAGTTTATCTCCACGGCCCGTGCCAGCAACCAGCAGTACCAGAGCGGGCGCGCCGCGCTCGCCGTGGCCCTCGGCGTTGGCGACGACAAGCTCAAGGCCATGCTCGATGCCGCCCTGCCATTCCTGCCGCCCGATCTCTCGTTCAGCGTGCCGGTGGAGCTCGACGTTGGCGAGGGCCTGTTCCTCGGTAACTTCAGCGACATCGACAGCGCCTCGTTCGGGCCGCCCGTGGCGCTGCCGCCCGCCGTCGAGCCTCTGGCCAAGCTGCCGAAGGCCGCCTACCAGGGCGTGCGCAACAGCTGCGTCGCCTTCAGCCTTGCCGCGATCTACCAGACCCTGAGCAACGACCCCACGGATCTCTCCGAGCAGTTCTTCTACTGGGTCTGCAAGGACCGCGACAAGATCCCTGGCGACGTGGGCACCGACCCGATGCTCGCCGTGCGTATGCTCCAGGAGGTCGGCATCTGTAGCGAGGCCACCTGGCCCTACAAGCCAACCCCGAGCGACAGCGCCAACCCTGGGCACGCGCGCCCCCCAGAGCAGGCCTTCACAGAGGCCGGGCAGCGGCGGATCAAGAAGTTCCAGCAGCTGCCCGGCAAGGATTTTCGCCAGATCAAGGCCGCCCTGGCCGCCGGCAAGCCCGTGCTGATCGGCCTGCCGATCTGGGAGCACTGGCAGGGCGCGTGGCAGGGCCAGACTAGGGGCCGCCTGCGCTCGCCCATGCCGGGGGAGCGGCGCAAGGGCGGCCACGCTATGTGCGTGGTCGGCTACCGCGACGACACGAGCGCCCCCGGTGGGGGCTACTTTATTGTGCGCAACTCCTGGGGGCCGGAGTGGGCCAAGGATAACCTCGACGGGCCGGGCTACTGCCACGTGCCCTACAAAGTTGTCTTCGAGCAGGGCCTCGCCGCCATCGCCGTCGAGGGCGTGCAGAGCGCGAGCACGCCCTCCGCGCCTGGGGGCAAGGTAGCGACAGGCAAGCCGGCGGGGTCGCTGGGTGGCGGCAGCGTGAGCCTAGACGACGTGTACAGCGAGCTCCGGGCTACGCGCGCGGAGCTTCAGGGCGAGCTCAAGGCGCTGCGCGAGCAGCTGGGCGCGGCGCAGGTGGCGGGCGGAGTGACGCCGGAACGATCAACGAAGGGAGCAGCGGCCACCATGACCACAGCGAACGATTCACCAGACTCACTGCGCGCCATCCATGCTGATGCGACGAAGCTGCGCGAGCAGCTCAACGGCCTGATCAGCCGCATGGAGGCGCTGCTCGATCCCACGCCGACGGCCACAGCTGCTGCCGTTGTCGCCGCCGCTGTCGCCTCTGTGGTACCTCTGGCTACGGCAGATCTGGCGGCAAAGCCTGGCCCACCAATGCAGGCGCCGGCAGGAGCGCGCAGCGGCCCGCTGGTCTTTCTCACCGGCAAGTACAAGAACAAAGAAGATCTGCTTGCGCCGCTGGGCCTGGGGCTGGATGGCAAGCCGCTGCTGGAGCTCGACCCAGAGGTGGGCGCGGCCTTCGCCAGGGGCAAGTTCAGCGCCGAGGGCAAAGAGCAGATCAGCCTCTTCAAGGCCAAGAAGCAGTCGCAGGTGGCCCACCTTGGCGTCACCGCCGACATCTCGGCCCAGGATCTCGACTCGTCGCGCTGGGCCGTAGTGATCAACGCCCTGGAGGACTCGGCGCTGATCAAGGCTGTCTGGCCGCTGATCGAGCATCGCATGCAGCAGATGAAGCTCACCCCGCCCGCCGTAAGCTTCAAGGATGGCGAGAACGCCGCCGCCTGGCTGGGCCGCCACACCGACGGCGGCAAGCAAAACCTGAGAGATCACTGGGGCAAGATCCCGCCGGTGATGATCTACCGCCCCGGCGACGGGGTGGCGAAGTGGCTCGGACGCCACGGTGTTGCCAGCGGCCCGGTGGACCCACGGCGCGGCGTGCCGTACTACCTGCTGATTTTAGGGCGGCCCGGCCCGCTCAACGCAGACGACGAGGCCCACATCCCCATGAACTTCCAGTACCTGCTGGACATCTTCTGGGGCGTGGGGCGGCTCTGCTTCAACGACGAGCAGGGCCAGCATCGCCTGGACGACTACGCCGCCTATGCCGAGAAGGTGATCAACTTTGAGCAGGCCAGCGACGCGAAGGAGCGGCTGCTCAAAGAGATCGTCTACTTTAGCACCACGCACGAGCTGGATGTCGCCACGATCCGCAGCACCAACGAGTTGGTGACGCCGCTCACGCGCTGGCACGAGAACAAGGCGAACACGCCTGCAAAGCTGGCGTTTGGCCAGCGGGCCTTCATCGGCGAGGAGGCCTCGCGGGCCAATCTGCTCTCGGTGCTGAGCGGCAGTGGCCAGAGCAAGCCGCCGGCGATCCTCTTCACCGCCGGGCACGGGCTGGGGCTGCCGCTGAGCGACGAGCGCCTATCGATGCACCAGGGCGCCCTGATCACGAAAGAGTGGAGCGGCGACGGGCCGGTCTCGCGTGATCACTGGTTCGCCGGCGAGAACCTGGGGAGCGACACGAAGGTTGAGGGCATGTTCGCCTTCCTCTTCGCCTGCTACGGGGCCGGCTGCCCCGAGAAGGACGAGTTCGTGTTCGACCCCGAGATCGGTGCGGAGGATGGGCGCCCGCAGGTGGCGAACTTCCCGCTGATCGCGCAGCTGCCCCAGCGGCTGCTGGTGAACGGAGCCCTGGGCGTGCTCGGGCATGTGGATCGGGCGTGGACCTTCTCGTTCAGCGGCATCGAGGATGTGAAAGGCCAGTCGCAGCCTTTCGAGGACGTGCTGGGCCGGCTGCTTCAGGGCAAGCGCGCGGGCGATGCGACCGACCAGTTCAACATCATCCAGGGCGACCGGGCGATGGCGCTCACCGAGGAGCTGGAGAACATCAAGTTCGGCAAGCTCGTGGAGGATGGCGAGCTCTCGCGGCTCTGGATGGCCCGCAATGACGCGCGCAACTACGCGCTGCTGGGCGACCCGGCGGCACGGCTGCCGTTCTGATAGCCGATAGCCGATAGCCGATAGCCGATAGCCGACGTGGGCGCCTGCTCGAAACTCTTGCTCTGGAGAGACTATGCGCCCCGCCGCGCTACCCTATCTCGTGCTGTTCGCCGGGGTACTTGTGGCCTCCACGGCCGCCATCGCAACCCGCTTCGCGCAGGGCGCAGGCATGCCCTCGCTCACCATCGCCGCAGGCCGCCTGTGCATCGCGGCCCTGATCCTCACGCCGCTGGCTTGGGCGCGCGTCGGGCCAGAGCTACGCAGACTGCGCAGGCGCGATCTGCTGCTCGCGTGTGCCTCCGGCGCCTTGCTCGCCGTACATTTTGCCAGCTGGATCAGCTCGCTCGCGTACACCTCGGTGGCATCGAGCGTTGCGCTTGTCTCCACCAACCCGCTCTGGGTAGGCGTGGGCTCGCTGCTGCTCTTCCGCGAGCGGCTGGGCTGGCGCAGCATCGTGGGCATTGGGGCGACGCTGCTGGGCACCCTGCTGATCGCCCTGTCGGACAGCGTGGCGAGCAGCCAGCCCAACCCCACGCTCGGCAACCTGCTGGCCCTAGTGGGCGCCGTCACCGTAAGCGGCTACCTGCTGATCGGGCGCGACCTGCGGCGGCGCCTGAGCCTGCTCGCCTATATCTACGTTGTCTACAGCAGCGCCGCCCTAATCCTGCTGGCGTGGGCGCTGCTCAGCGGGCAGGCCGTGCTCGGCTTCCCGCCCTACGTCTACCTGCTGCTGTTGGGGCTGGCGTTGGGGCCGCAGCTGCTCGGCCATACCGCGTTTAACTACGCGCTCGCCGCGCTCTCGGCCACCTTTGTGGCCGTCGCCATCCTCGGGGAGCCGATCGGCTCGGCGCTGTTGGCCCTGGCCTTCTTCGGGGAGCGCTTCGCGCCGTTGCAGCTGGGTGGCTTTCTGCTGCTGCTGGTGGGGATCTACACGGCCTCCACCGAGGCGCGGCGAGTGGGTGCTGGCCCTCACCCCCCAACCCCCTCTCCCTGAGCGGGAGAGGGGGCGCCGCTCCCGTCCTGATGCGGAAGCTCCCCTTCTCCCCTTGAGGGAGAGGGGCTGGGGGTGAGGGCCAGCAGTATGCTATACTGCCCGCCAATGGTCTGTCGGCTAGGCCGGCGACGCAGGAGGTTGCGCGTGACGATCCAGAGT
>Ga0209591_10004044_pt1 | contig 16766 bp, 19 predicted proteins | sample MAT01_FD_187207 | JGI IMG/M metagenome (GOLD analysis project Ga0209591, IMG submission 187207) | Freshwater microbial communities from Lake Fryxell liftoff mats and glacier meltwater in Antarctica - MAT-01 (SPAdes) (version 2) | ecosystem: Environmental > Aquatic > Freshwater > Ice > Liftoff... | reverse complement strand
AGAGCGCCGGCCACGAGGGCCGCCCCGCCGAGAGCCTGGCAATGGCGACCTGGGACAGGTTCATCCGCCGCTGCACGGGCACGCTGGGCACCTTCGCCGCGAAGTGCAGCATGTCCCGCATGAAGACCCGCGGCAGGCTCAGGGGGATCCAGCGACTACGCATGGGCCACCGTTGTGCCGGGGTTCACCGCTTCAAAGACAAACGCCTGACCGCTATAGCTGAGCCGATGGCGGATCTTGGTCCAGCCCGCGGCCTCGAGATGCTGCGTCACGTCCTCGGCCGGCAGGTAAAGGAACCGACCACGGCGGGCTTCCTGCTTCAACCAGCTTCCGTACTTCAGCATCCGGAGTGAATTCTTGAGATGCTTCAACGGCTGCCCGGATCTCAGCATTTTGCCCAGCGAATGTCGCGCCACCTTCAGCCAGGACGGTTCTGGCACGTTCACCGAGAACACAAACCGCCCGCCCGGCCGCAGCACCCGGCGTACGTCCGCGAGCAAGTGGTCATACGCCTTCGTCGTCCACTTCTGAGTCGCCTCGTCGAAATGCTCGGCATAGGTGATCGACAGGCCCGAGATGGCGTTGTCGAAGGTCGCGTTAGCAAGGAAATCCAGGCCATTGCTGAAGTCATGGCACTCGAACTGGATTCGCTTTCCCGGGGTGGGGCGGAGATTTTGGCGAAGTCGTTCGTAAGCGTCCTCGTTGGCCGCGGCGCAGTCGATGCCGAGAACCCCCGTGATACGGCCGGCACTGATTTCCCAGAGCCCTCGGCTCAGGCCGCCGCCGCCGCAACCAAGGTCGAGCCAGCGTTCCCCCGCGGCGGGTGCGGCCCAGTCGAGCGTGTCCTTGAGCAATTCTTTGTAAGGCGGGAGTTCCTGCTGGCTCCAGAAGGCCTTCGCGCATTTGTTCTGGGGCCAGTAATTCACAGCTTGAGTTGCAGGCATCGGCGCGGCCTCCGGGGTTTGTTCCCTAGAAATCGGCCACGAACCGGGTGCATCTGTCGGCGAATCGCTCAAGAGCGATCAGGGAGAATCCGCCTACTCATTGCAACCTGAACTATTAGACTTTCTTCTCCACTTTAACTCCTCAAAGGAATCCCTCATGCGCGTCAACACCGTCAAACGCTTGCTGAAGGACGGCAAGCCCGCCGTGGGCACCTGGCTCTCGCTTGGCAGCATCACCGCCGCCCGCTTCATGGCCCGGTCCGGCTTCGACTGGCTGACGATCGACATCGAGCACTCGCTGGTGAGCATGGAGACGGCGACGCACATGATGGCCGCCATCGCGGAGGCCGGGTGCATTCCGCTGGCTCGCGTGCCCTCGTGCCGGCACGACCACATCAAGCGCGTCCTGGACAACGGCGGCTACGGCATCATCGCCCCGATGGTCTGCACGCCCGCGGAAGCGAAGGAAGGCGTGGATGCGTGCCTGTACCCGCCCGTCGGCAATCGCAGCGTCGGCGGCAGCGTTCACGCGCTGAACCTCGACTGTTCCCCGGCGGACTATTACGCGAAGTTCAACGACGAGGTGCTCTGCGTGCTCCAGTGCGAGCACATCGACGCGGTGCGGAACTTCGACGCCGTCTACGGTCGGCCGAACGTCGACGCGGTCTTCGTCGGCCCGAACGACCTCGCCGCCAGCATGCGCTCGCCTGATGGCAAGCCACCGGCGCCGGACGCCTTCAAACAGACGCTCTCGGACATCCTCGCGGGCTGCAAACGCAACAAGATCGCGGCAGGCATCCACACCTTCAGCATCGAGGAGGCGAAGATGCGTATCGCCGAGGGCTGGCAGTTTATCGCAGTCAACAGCGAGATGAAATTCATGGTCGACGGTGCCGCCGCCGTGGTAACTGCCCTGGGCTTGAAGAAGAACGCGGGCGACCTGGCGAAGTATTGAGGATATCTGGAACGTTCCAGGTCTTGAGAGGTCGTCAGGGGGTTTGAATCCTTCCAAGTTGAACTGACGGGACCTGCGACCTTTACCCTAATGGACGAGTTCCTGCGTTCTCACCTCGGAGCAACGCCGGGATACCGATTCCGAACTGGTTCGAGGCCACTACTATCTGGTTCGGCAGGGCATTCACCTCTTTGAACTCGAGCTTTCGGATTCGCCGCTGCGTACCTCGTGCCGTTTCACCCTGCGCCATCCGGCGACTGTGGACGATGCATTTCTATCGCTCATCCGAACGCTTTCGACTCGGTTCGAGATGGAGGTTCGGAACATCGAAGAAACCGACCCCGAGACTTCGGCGGTGTTTCCTCCGAACCGGATCTCGGAGTTCGAGCGAACCGTGAAGCCGGCGATTGCGAGGCGACGTGATGAGTGGATTGCCATGTTTGGCCCAGAGACGGCACCGGCGAAAACGAACGAAGCCATCGAGCGATTTGTGTTCCCGCGATGCGAGCCAGTTGCCGTTTCCCGACCCCTTGCTCTCAGACGATCCGCCAGACCGGCAAGCTCTCTCATGGCGACAACAAGACCATCTTCCATGATCGCGGCCTCTCGAAGCATCGAGAGAAGCCGAATCGCCACGACGAGCAACCTTCAATCTCGCCTGGGTGAAGGAACGGCTGTAACGATAAGATACCATCGCCACTGGAACCGTCCCCTGAGGTGCCCCATGCTACGTTACGCCATTATCTTCCTCGTGATCGCGATCATCGCCGCGGTCTTCGGCTTCGGCGGCATCGCCGGCGAGGCCGTCTGGATCGCGAAGATCCTTTTCTTCGTCTTCATCGTGCTCTTCGTGGTCTCGCTTATCACGGGCCGCAGGCCCTTGAGATGACTCCTCCGTGGGTTTTCACCGGAATCGGCGAGATTTTTCCTTGTCAGACGGCCATTCGCCTGTTACATAGATGTGTCCGCTTTTCCGCGGGCGAACCGTATTGAGGCGTTGTGATGTCCCTGTGTCGCACAATTCGCTCGGCGAAATCGGCCTCCTCGGCCGGTGCCGGTCGTGTTGTTGCTATCGCTGCGGCAGCGGCCGCCGTGGGACACACAACTTAATCTCCGGGAACCTGAGCGAATACGCAACTTCGACGGCCCCGGAGATCATCTCCGGGGCCGTTGGCGTTCGTGGCGATGCGGGTTCTTCACCCGGTTCCGAGTTTCTGAAGAGTTTCAGAAAGGACTGCTTCGATGTCGGCACCGCTTTCCTTGTCGGCTCAGTCGATCCGCACGGCCGATTCGCCGATCACGTACTTCATCCAGAAAGCCCTCGAAACACCGGGGCTGATCTCGTTCGCCGCCGGGCTTGTGGACGAGGAATCGCTGCCCGCGAAGGATGTCGCCGCTGCCGTCGAAGCGATCATGGCCGACCCCGCTGCCGCCAGGGCCGCCTTGCAGTACGGTTCCACGCAGGGGCTGCCGGTGCTTCGGGAGAAGGTGCTTGAGCACGTCTGCAAGGCGGACGGCGTGAAGCCGGGCGAACTGCATCTCACGGTGGACGATGTCGTTCTCACCACCGGCTCCCAGCAAGTGCTTTACCTGCTCGGCGAAGCCCTGCTGGACGAGGGCGACATCGTCATCACCGAGGCTCCATCGTACTTCGTTTACCACTCGCTACTGCAGAGCCATGGCATCCGCGTCCTCACGGTGCCGATGGATCCGGGCGGCATGGATCTGAACGCTCTCGAAGCCTTGCTGGCGAAACTCGATCGCGCCGGCGACCTGCCCCGCGTCAAGATGATCTACACCGTCGATTACTACCAGAACCCCACGGGGCTGACGCTGCTCGAAGCCCGCCGTCCTCGCCTGGTCGAGATCGCCCGGCAGTATAGCAAGCGTCACCGCATCCTCATTCTCGAGGACGCGGCGTATCGCGAGCTTCGCTTCCAGGGTGAGGACCTGCCAAGCGTCAAACGCTTCGACGAGACAAACGAGTATGTCGTTTACACCAGCACGTTCTCGAAGCCCTGCGCTCCCGGCTTGAAGACCGGCTACGCTCTGATGCCGCGGGATCTCGTCGGCCCGATCTTGAATTTGAAGGGAAATCACGACTTCGGATCGAGCAACCTCGCTCAGCACATCCTCAACCGCTTGATGGAAAGTGGGGCTTATCATCGCCATGTCGAGAAGCTTCAGACGGTGTATCGCCAGAAGCGCGACGTGATGCTGGCGAGCCTCGACGAGGAATTCGCGGACTTCCCCGGCGTGCAGTGGACCATTCCGTACGGCGGGCTTTACGTCTGGCTGACGTTCCCTGGCCATGTGGACGCGAGCCCGGAAGGCCCTCTGGTGGCCTCGGCTCTCAAGCACGGCGTGCTCTACGTTCCCGGAAGCTTCGGCCACGTCGCCGAGGCGGGCAGCCTGCCGCGAAGTGAGGTGCGTCTCTGTTACGGAATCTCGTCGCATGAGCAAATCGTCGAGGGCATCCGCCGACTGCGGGAAGCGTGCCGCGGCATGGAGGAACCCACGGCCAGGCGTCGGGCGCTGGCGGGGGCCGTGTGAGTCGTCATTCGATCACAACACCAGCATCGCGTCGCCATAGCTGTAGAAGCGATACTCCCGGCGGATCGCTTCTTCATAAGCGCGACGTAGCAAATCCGTCCCCGCGAAGGCGCCCACGAGCATCAGCAGCGTCGTTCGTGGCAGGTGGAAGTTGGTGATCAGCCCTTCGATCACGCGGAACTCGAACGGCGGCAGAATGTAAAGCCCTGTGTCCCCGCGATACGGTTGCAGGCCGCTCGGCCTCGCAGCCGATTCCAGCGTTCGCGTCGTCGTGGTGCCGACGGCGATCACCTTGCCGCCACGGGCCTTGCAAGCCTGGATCGCAGCCACGGTCTCCGCGTTGACCTCGCACCACTCGCGGTGGATCGCATGCTTCGTGGGATCGTCCACCTTCACGGGCTCGAAGGTGCCAAGGCCGACGTGCAGCGTCACGCGTGCCGCCTCGATGCCGCGAACGCGGAGTCGCTCCAGCAATTCCGGCGTGAAGTGCAGCCCCGCTGTCGGCGCCGCCACGGAACCCGCAGGCTTCGCGAATACCGTCTGGTACCGCTCCACGTCACTCGCACTCGCCCGGCCCTTGCGAATGTAAGGCGGCAGTGGAATCTGTCCGAATCTCCCGAGAAGATCCTCCGGTGAACCCGGCGCGTCCGGCTCCATCAACCAGTGGCGATCGGGCGTTCGCCCACGCAGGATCAAGCGGAACGGCCCCGGTTCCGTTGCGAACGCCTCGCCGTTCACCGGGTGCCCGCGAGTCTTCGCCATCATCTCCCAAAGGCCTTCGGGCGTTCGTTGCAGGAACAGCGACTCCCATGCTCCGCCCGTCGACTCGCGCTTCCCGATCAGCCTGGCCGGCAGCACTTTCGTGTCGTTGAACACCACGAGGTCGCCGGGTGAAAGAAGCTCCGGTAGCTCGTAAAAGACCCGATGTTCGAGATCGCCCGTCGCCCGGCGAACGACGAGCAGCCGCGAGTGATCGCGACGGGCCGCGGGCTCCTGCGCGATCCGATCTTCGGGGAGTTCGTAGTCAAAGAAGGCCGGCGTCATGGTCTCTCTCAACGAGCAAAGCCCAGGGATAGCGTCCCTGGGCTTCGAGTCGGTCAATCGCTTCGCAAGTCACAGCGTCAGGCTGTCTCACTTGAAGTTCTTGAGCCAGCCATCGAAGCCAGCCTTGTGCTTTTCGATCGTCTTCGCCGGCCCGAGCAGCGTCATGTAATACTGCTTGCCGCCAGCCTCGAACACGACGTAGATCTGGCGGTAGTCGGTCATCTTGGTAATCTTGGCGTCCGGAGCGAACGGCGGGAACTTCTTGATGAACGTCCCCTTGATGTCCTGGTAGGTGCCCTTGGCGTCACCGATCTTGATCTCGCTGACGTCCGACTTGGCGCCGGCGTCAAACTTGGCTTCCTGGCGCTTCAGGTTTTGCTCGACCGTGCCGCTGCCGCCCGGGAAGACGAACAGGGCGAGTTCTGCATCGTCCAGCTTGAACTGAGCCATCCGCATGTTGCTGGAAGGTTGTTCTTCCTTCCATTCCGCGGGGGTGGTGGACTTCATGCCGGCGAGGTCAACCGTGGTGCCCTTGTCGGCAGCGTAGGCGGAAGCAAAAGGCACGGCCAGCAGGGCCGCGGCGTAAAGCAGACGCATGGCGTGAACTCCGAAAGATCGGGTGGGGATCGATACGCACGGGGCATTGTACGCCGGAAGACAACACTGGCGATGGGCGAGCCCCGCGCCGCGTTTCCACCCGCATCGATCGCGACGTGAAGCCGGCCGGCCAGTCGCGATTGTGCGGATTCCCCTGATCTCGCTACAATTCCGGCAAGTCCATTCCCATCCGCAGGAGGCGGTCTGTGATTCGCGTCGGCAGCGGCCACGATTCCCATCGCTTTGCAGAAGGGCGACCGCTCCTCCTCGGTGGAGTTCGCATCGATCACCCCCGCGGCCTCGTGGGCCATTCGGATGCGGATGCGGTGCTCCACGCCGTCACGGATGCCCTGCTCGGCGCCGCAGGTCTGGGCGACATTGGTGATGCTTATCCGGACACCGCCGCCGACTGGAAGGACGCGGATTCGTCGTTCTTCCTTCGAGAGACGCTTTCAAAACTGGCCGGCCTTGGCTGGCAGCCGGTGAACGTGGACGTGACGATCTTCGCCCAGGAACCGAAGCTCGGCCCGCTCAAGGCCACGATTCGTGCGAACCTCGCGATCCTGCTTGGGCTGCCGACGGACGCGGTGAACGTGAAGGCCAAGACCGGCGAGAAGGTCGGCCACATCGGCCGCGGCGAAGCGCTGGGCTGCCACGCGGTGGTCTTGATCCAGAAGTCGCAGGCGTGAGTTCGACGACATCATCGTGGTGAAAGGATTTCTCCCATGGCTTTGCAGGTTTACAGCACCCTGACTCGCAAAAAAGAACCGTTCCCCAAGCAGCCCGGCGACACGGTGACCATGTACGTCTGCGGACCCACCGTGTACAAGCCAAGCCACATCGGACACATGGTCGGCCCGGTGATCTTTGACACCGTCAAGCGATATCTGACCTACTGCGGATACAAGGTGAAGTGGGTCGTCAACATCACCGACGTGGATGACAAGCTCATCAAGCGAGCCGCGGAGCTCGGCACCACCGTCCCCGCCCTTGCGGAGAAGATGACGCAGGATTACTACGACTGCCTGAAGAAGCTCAACGTCGTTGGCATCGATCACTTCCCGAAGGCGACCGAGCACATCGGCGGCATGATCGAGATGATCAGCAGCCTCATCGCGAAGGGGTACGCGTACCCCGCGAGCGGCGACGTTTACTTCGATGTGTCCAGGGATGCGGACTACGGCAAGCTCTGCAATCGCGACCCGGAGCAACTCGAGGCCGGCTCGCGCATCGAGGTCAGCGACCGCAAGCGAAACCCCGGCGACTTCGCCCTGTGGAAGGGTGCCAAGCCTGGCGAGCCGATCGAAGTGCAGTTCGAGAGCCCCTGGGGCAAGGGCCGCCCCGGCTGGCACATCGAGTGCAGCGCCATGGCCCGCAAGGAACTCGGCGAGACCATCGACATCCACGGCGGCGGCCTCGACCTCCAGTTCCCCCACCACGAAAACGAACTCGCCCAGAGCGAAAGCGCCACCGGCAAGGACTTCGCGAAGATCTGGATGCACAACGGCCTGCTGAAGATGGGCACCGCCAAGATGGCGGGCTCCGTCGGCAACGTCGTCAACATCGCCGACCTGCTGCAACGCCACAGCGCCGAGACGGTCCGCTTCCTGCTGCTGAGCACGCACTATCGCAGCCCCATCGAGTACAGCGAGGAGCGGTTGGATGAGATTGCGAGATCGCTGGAGAGCTTCTATCGGTTCTTCGAGAGGTATGAGCGAGTCAGTGGAAAGAGTTTCTACGCCATCGAACATGCCAGCGCGGACGGAGCGTTCGCCGACACAGAAACACCGAGTGACGACCTTGTGAGTCTCGTCGTGCGATGGCGACGCTTTCGGGATCTTATGGACGACGATTTCAACACGGGTGGAGCCATCGGAGTGCTTCACGATACGCTTGGTAGCGTGAATCGATTTGCTGACCACCTGGAGAAAGAAGGCACACCCGAGTTGCGACAACAGTTCGAGCGAGGCGTCCGTTATCTCCGCACGATGGGCGCGATCCTCGGCCTCTTCTGGCAACCGCCGGCCAAGGCCACGCTCGGCGGCGACGACAAGCTTGTCGCGGGGCTCATGGAACTTCTCATCGATATCCGCAACAACCTCCGCACGGAAGCGAAGACGGCCGCGAAGGATAACCCGCTGAAGAAGCCGATCTTCGACCAGATGGACCTCATCCGCAAACGCCTCGGCGAGCTTGGCGTCACGCTCGAGGACCGCGCCGCCAGCACCACGTGGCGTGTCGGCTGAGACGGAGGCTCGCCCAGGTTTCCCGACCCATGTGGAGCCGAGTTTGAAGCGTCGATCGCTGCGGGGGCGAATCCGCATCGGGTAGTGCCGGATCATTATGTTGTGGTGAAAGGCGGAACCAAGCCTCTCCCGACGGATGGGGCTGTTTTCTCTGGCACCGTCGGTCCGACCCTGGAAGCCGCGGCTTGTGCCGTGCCTCATGGGCAGATCCGCATTTCCACGGTCGGGGAGATACGAGCCAACGGCGGTGTCGTCTTGTGGGAACCCGAGATTTCACGATACGATACGATGAATTATCAGCATCTGGACATCATTAAGGCAGGCCCCACGACGTTCACGGTCTTGCAACCCAACACGGTTCCTCGCCTTGAGCGAATCGATGGCGCCAAGAAGGACATCCCATGACGCGATGGGCTTCGATCCTCTACCGAGATTTTTGGGATTTCCCTCACATCTTCGTCTTCGCGGATCGAGGGCAGACCTATCTGTTTGATTGCCCATTCGACGAAGACACGGAAGATTATGCCGAGGAGTTTGCCATTTATCTGATGCCTTCGATGACCCTCGTCGATCTGGAAGGTTCCTGGGCAGGGCTGCGAAATCGTGCGATCGCGGATCTCGGCCGCGTCCCCACCACATCGGTGCGATTCGATCCGACTAAACGACAGTTTGTGGATCCCTCGATCGTCGATTCGCTTCTCGCACACTCAGCCTTTACTCCTGGCTGAGATTCCTCATGACAGCGAATCCGTCACATCCTGCCCGCATCCTCGGCATCGATCCTGGCCTGCAGACCACGGGGTACGCTGTCCTCGAAGCGACCAGCAACGGCCCGCGGATCGTGGAGGCGGGCGTCGTTCGCTCCGAACCGACCACGGACCTCGCACGGCGGGTGCGCGTCCTTTACGATGGGATTGTCGAGGTTCTCGAACAGTGGACGCCCACCGTCATGGTCGTGGAACAACTCTATGCCCACTACGACCACCCGCGAACGGCGATCCTGATGGCGCACGCACGGGGCGGTTACCTGCTCGCGGGATCGCAGCGAGGCATCGACGTGCTGAGCTATGCCGCAACCCGCATCAAGAAAGTGGTGACTGGCAGCGGCCGGGCGGGCAAGGAGCAAGTGCAGGCGGCCATCACGCGTGAACTCGGCCTCGACAAGCCGCCGGAACCGCACGACGTGGCGGATGCTCTCGCTGTCGCCCTCTGCCATTATTACCTCACGGCGAAGACGATCGTCAGCGGAGCTCGGTCGATGACCTTCACCGGCGTGAACCGCGAGATGTTGCTTGGCCACGACCCCGACGAACTCAATCTCGACGAGAAGCCCACGAAAGGCAGCGGTTCATGATCACCAAGATGACGGGTCTGCTCGTCCGCGTGCTCGATGACGAAGTCCGCCTTGCGATCGGGGCCTTCGAATATCAACTGCTCGTGCCCGAGGCGGTGCGTCGCGTGGTGCAAAGCCGGGTGGGGCAGGAGGTCACCTTCCACGTCACCGAGTATTTTGAAGGCAACAGCAGCGGCAATCGGTTCATCCCGCGGCGGATCGGCTTCCAGACGGAAGCGGAACTCGACTTCTTCGATCTCTTCTGCACCGTGGAGAAGATCGGCGCGAAGAAGGCTTTGAAAGCGATGGCCCGCCCCGTGCGCGACATCGCCGACGCGATCCATCGGCAAGACAATCGCTGGCTCTCCACGCTCCCCGGCATCGGCCCGACGACCGCGGAACAGATCGTGACGAGCCTGAAACGCAAGGTCGCCACCTTCGCCGCGTTGCCGACGACGGATGCGAACTCCGAGGAACCCACGGTTGTCGATGTGAAAGGCGGCGGCAAGAAGAAGCCCACGGCGACCGCCACCGCCGAGCAGGCGGCGCACGAGACTCGCGGCCGATTGATCGAGGATGTGTACGAGGCCCTCATGGGCCTGGGCCACACACCCGTTGAGGCGCGGGGATTGCTGGATGGGCTCGTCGGAGCCGGAAAGAGCTTCACATCGATCGATGAAGCCTTGAAACTGATTTATAGCCATCGAGGGTGAGTGCCATGACGATTTCCATTGACCTTTCCCCGGAGCAGATGACAAAGCTGGACGAAGCAGCGCGTATCGAAGGACTCGATATCTCCAAACTTCTGGTGAAGATTGCCGACGATTACCTGGATCGCAAGGGCGCGTTTGAAACAGTCGCTCAGTACGTGCTGAAGAAGAATGCCGAACTCTATCGGCGGCTCGCTCAATGATCTACCTCACCACACAAGAGGTGATCCAGCTTCACGAGTGGATCATCCAACAATCGGGTGGCAGACCCGGAATGCTCGATGTCGGCAAGGTCGACTCAGCCGTCAATCAGCCCCGGATGACATTTGATGGGCACGAGCTTTACCCCTCTCTTGCCGAGAAAGCCTCGGCGTTGGCATACTCGCTTGCGAGGAATCATGGTTTTCAGGACGCGTTGACGAGCAAGAAACGATCTTTCTTCGACTTGCGGCCGGTCAGCTTGGGCGAGATGAGCTTACGGGCTGGATTCTCGCTTACATGAAACCGCTTTAAGAGACCTCCATGGCACGTGAAGCAGTCATCGGCCCCGGCAATGGCGGAGCGAGCAGCGAGGATCGCAGCCGTGATGCGGCCCTGCGTCCGAAGTTGCTGAAGGAAGTCATCGGCCAGCGCAAGGTCGCCGAACGGCTCGAGATCGCGGTGACCGCATCCAAGAAGCTCAAGGAACCGCTCGGGCACATTCTCTTCGACGGGCCGCCGGGGCTGGGGAAGACGACCTTTGCCACCGTGCTGCCCAACGAACTGGGCACGACCATCCAACTCACCTCCGGGCCGGCGCTCTCGAAGCCGGCGGATCTGCTGCCGTTCCTCACCAATCTCGAAGAGGGGAGCGTGCTGTTCATCGACGAGATTCATCGCATGCCGCGGGTGGTGGAGGAGTTCATTTACCCGGCGATGGAAGACTTCCGCATCGACATCATTCTTGGCGAAGGGGTCAATGCTCGCACGATCTCGATGAACCTCAAACGCTTCACGTTGATCGGGGCCACGACGCGAAGCGGCATGCTCTCGGGGCCGATGCGGGATCGCTTCCGCATGCACGAACACCTTGAATTCTACTCGGTGGAGGAACTGGCGGAGATCGTGCGCATCAACGCGGCGAAGCTGAAGACGCCGATCACGCGCGAGGCGTGCCTGGAGATTGCCCGCCGCAGCCGGGGCACTCCTCGAGTGGCGAATGCGAGACTGTACTGGTCGCGAAGCTACTCCGCCGCCAGGCATGACGGGGCAATCAGCGACACCATCGCGAAGGCGGCCCTGGATATGGCGGAGGTGGATCGCGAGGGGCTGGACAAGAACGACCGGCGTTACCTGGAAGTGCTGATCGATCTTTACGCCGGCGGCCCGACCGGCATCGAGGCGATGGCCGCGACGCTGAACCTGGCAACGGACACGCTGGCGGACGAGATCGAGCCGTACCTGCTTCGCGAGCAGTACGTATCGCGAACGCCTCGCGGCCGGGTGGCGATGCCCCGCGCGTTTCAGGTTCTCGGACGGTTGCCACCGAGACCGTCGGCACCGGGGCCCACGTTGTTTGAATGAAAGGCCGCGATGGGCCGGAGACGGAGCGGTGAGCGGGCCTCAAGCAGCACCTGCCGTGTAAGCCGTCGAGGCCGTCGTTCACGTCGTGGTATTGCAGTTCGTCTCATGGTTGATGGCTAACGATCCACCCGTGAGCGGCAGCACCAGTCGACAGCAACCAAGGTTCAGCGACTCTTCGGGAATGCCTGCCTTGATCGCTTCGTCGAGGAGGCCGGGGAGCAGGGAGTAATGCACGAATCGCCCTGTTTTTTTACCACGGATCAGTCGCGCCTGGCGGAGAATACTCAGGTGGTGTGAGACATTGGCGGGGCGAATCTTCACTTTCTGGATGATCTCCGTGACGGTGCAGGAACCTTCGGAAAGCAGCCTTACGATCTTCAACCGTTCTGGTGCCGCGAGCGCGGAAAGAAGCTGGGCGCAGCGTTCGGGTTTCAGTGGGTCCGATTTCATGAAGTTGTCCGCTAGCCTGAGATTCCATGTCTTGATCGGATTCTAGCACATGCACAATCGTGCGGTTTAATAGTTCTGCCTCTTCAACTGATGCAAGGCGTCTTTGAAGTCGCGAGCACTGGCATAGCGAGCTTTCATGTCGCGCTCGATGCACTTCGAGAGCACCTGACACAGGGCGTCGTCGAGATCCGCCCGCACTTCCTTCGGGCTGCGCGCCGGGGTGTTGAGGTGTCGGAGGATGGTGTCCTCACTCGAGGGGGAACGTTCCCAGGGGAGGTTGCCGGTGAGCACCTCGAACGCCGTGACGCCGAGAGCGAAGACATCGACGCGGTGATCCGTCTTTGATCCCTTGATGACCTCCGGCGGCAGGTAGTCGACGGTGCCGGTGCGGTTGCCGGAGAGGCAGTACGCCGGTTCGTAAGGGATGGTGAGACCGAAGTCAATCAGCTTCACCACGCCCTCGGGGGTCACCATCACGTTTCGTGGGCACAGATCGCGATGCAGGAACTTCTGATCGTGAATGAATTGGATCGCATCGCAAAGCTGGCCGATGTATTCCATGCGATGGCCATCAAGCTTGGCGCTCTTGGACTCGATGAGATAGTTCAGGCCGCTGCCCTCGACCCATTCCATCACGAGGTAAGGTTCGCCCTTGGTGGTGGTGCCGTGCTCGTAAGTGGTGACGACGTTGGGGTGCTTCAGAGCGGTGCAGATCTTGCCTTCCGTGGGTTTCTTGAGGCCTCGCTTCTTGAACTTGGCCTCGAAGGCGGCGGTCTTCACTTTATCGAGAAGTTTCAGGCAGATCGTTCGTCCCAGATCGCGGTCGTAAGCCTGGTAAACCTTCGACATGCTCCCCTGCCCGGTCTTGCCGCGGATGTCGAACCGCTTGGCGACGTTGACCTCCGCGCTTTTGCTGCCTCCGCCGAAGAGGTTTTTCAGGGAATCGAGGAAGCCCACGATGATCTCCAACAATGAGCAGCAAGGCTTCGGAGTCGGGAAATCGACCCATCGAAGCCACCCCGCATTCTACTTCATTTGACAGTAGTCGATCAACCTCGCGACTTCCGTTCGCAGATCCTTGCGGTGAATGACGCGATCGACGAAGCCATGCTTCATCAGGAATTCGCTGGTCTGAAAGCCTTCGGGCAGTTCGATGCGGACGGTATTCCAGATGGTTCGCTTGCCGGCGAATCCGACCATAGCCCCAGGCTCGGCGAGCGTGATGTCGCCTTGCAGGGCCCAGCTGGCGGCGACACCGCCCATCGTGGGATTGGTGAGAATCGAGATGTAAAAGCCGCCGGCCGAGTCGTAGCGAGCGAGGGCGGCGGAGACTTTCGCCATCTGCATGAGCGAGAGGATGCCCTCTTGCATTCGGGCACCGCCACCTGAACCACTCACAAAGATGAGCGGCAGCCTCGCCTCGGTGGCTCGCTCGGCGGCGCGGGCCAACTTCTCGCCGACCACACTGCCCATGCTGCCGGCCATGAAGGCGAAGTCCGTGATGCCGATTGCCACCGGCCGCCCTCGGATAAAGCCCTTGCCGGTGAGGGCCGCATCGGTGAGACCGGTCTTGGCCTGTTCGTCCTTCAGGCGTTTGTCGTAGGCGATGCGATCGAAAAAGTGGAGCGGATCGCAAGGGGCGAGGTCTGCGTCCCATTCCTCGAAGCTATCCGAGTCCAGCAGCTGGGCGGTGCGGGCGCGGCCGGGCACGGTGAAGTGATAGTCGCATTCGGTGCAGACATTGAGCCGGGCCTCGACATCTTTTTTGTAGACGGTGGCTCCACAGTTTGGGCACTTCAGCCAGAGTCCTTCGGGCACGCCGCGTTTCGGCCTGTCGGCGATCGCCATGCTGCTCACTCCGAACCTCCCGGTGCAGGTGGGATCTGCGGGGGGAATCCTCAAAGATATGAGACTGAGGGGGGCGTGCGGCGTCAAGAGCAAGGCGATTCCGTTTCACCCATCGGGGTGGAGAGGAGCGAAGTGGTCTCCGCTCCTCGCACGACTCCTGCCGCGGCGAATCGGATTTACTTCTCGTCAATCTGCTCCAGCGAGGCGAACTTCTTCCCCTCGACGTAAGCCAGGAAGGCTCCGCCGCCGGTGGAGACGTGCGTCATCTTGCTGTCGAAGCCGAACTGCTCGACGGCTTCCGCGGTCTCGCCACCGCCGACGACCGTGATCGCCTTACTTGCGGCCATGGCCTCGGCGATGCCCCGGGTGCCCTTGCTGAACGCGGGCTGTTCGAACCAGCCGACCGGGCCGTTCCAGATCACCGTGCCGGCCTGGCTGATCACTTCCGCGTAGACGCCCGTCGTCATCGGCCCGATGTCCACGCCTTCGTAGCCGTCCGGGATCTCGCCGACGAAAACATCCGTCTTCGTCAGGTCATCGCTCTTCGCGGCCAGGGCATCGTTCGGCAGCGTGATCTTGTCATCCACCAGATCCAGCAGAGGCATGGCGGCGGCGACCTCGGCGTCGTCGACTCGCGTGCTGCCGACCTTGATCCCCTTCGCCTTGTAGAAGGCATAGGTCATCTTGCCGCCGATCAACAGGTTGTCAACCTTCTTCAGCAGGGCGTGGATGAACGCGATCTTGTCCGAGACCTTCGCCCCGCCCATCACGGCGATGACCGGTTCCTTCGGATTCGTCATCAGCCCATCAATGATCTCGAGTTCCTTGGCAACGAGCAGGCCCACGGCTCGCGGCTTACCTGCAGCCTTGAGCGCCGCGGGGACGGCGACCATGCTCGCGTCCTTGTCGTTGTGGCAGGTGCCGAAGGCGTCGTTGACGTACGCATCGCCAAGGCTGGCGATCGCCTTTGCGAACTCGGCGTCGTTCTTCTGCTCTCGCGGATCGAACCGCAGATTCTCGAGCAGGATGACGTCGCCCGCCTTCATCGCAGCGACCGCGGCCGTCACCTCGGCTCCCACGACGCTGTTGTCCGCTTTCTTCACGGGCTTGCCGAGCAGTTCGCCGAAGCGAGCCGCGATCTTGTCCATGGTGAGCAGTTTGCGGCCTGCCTCGTCCGCCTTCTCGGGTCGGCCAAGGTGGGACATCGCGATGACGGACGCACCCGCGTCCAGCAGCGCCTTGATCGTGGGCAACGCCCCGCGGATGCGGCGATCGTTCTTTACGTCTCCGGTCTTCTTGTCCAGCGGCACGTTGAAGTCCACGCGAACGAGGACTTTCTTGCCCTTCAGATCGCCCAGGTCAGAGATGGTTTTCTTGGCCATGGTAGTCTCCTGAATGCTTGGCCGCGACGCGGAGCTTTCAAAGCGGAGCGCGTCAACGTGTGCGCTCCGTTCCGGAGACTCCGCGTCGCGGCCAAGCGGTGATGCGGATTACGCCTTGGAGATCATGTACTTGATCAGGTCGACGCAGCGGTTGCTATAGCCCCACTCGTTGTCGTACCAGGAGATGAGCTTGAAGAACTTGCTGTTGAGCTCGATGCCGCTGCCGGCGTCGAAGATGCTGCTGTGGGCGTCGTGGATGAAGTCCGTGCTCACGACCTCGTCCGTCGTGTACGCCAGGATGCCCTTGAGGTAAGTCTCGCTGGCCTTCTTCATGGCCTCGGAGATTTCCTTGTAGCTGGTCGCTTTCACGGTCTTCACGGTGAGGTCGACGACGGAGACGGTCGGCGTCGGCACGCGGAAGGCCATGCCGGTGAGCTTGCCCTTCACCTCGGGGATGGCGAGGCCGACGGCCCGGGCGGCACCGGTGCCGCTGGGGATGATGTTCGTCGCCGCGGCGCGGCCGCCCTTCCAGTCCTTCTTGCTCGGGCCGTCCACGGTCTTCTGCGTCGCGGTGTAGCTGTGCACCGTCGTCATCAGGCCTTCGTCGATGCCGAAGCCTTCCTTGAGCAGCACGTGAACCACCGGGGCCAGGCAGTTCGTGGTGCAGCTCGCGTTCGAGATGATGTTGTGATTCTTCGGGTCATACTTCTCATGGTTAACGCCCATCACGATCGTGATGTCTTCTTCCTTCGCCGGGGCGGAAATGATGACCTTCTTCGCGCCGGCGGTGATGTGGCCCTTCGCCTTGGAGGCTTCCGTGAACAAGCCGGTGGACTCGATGACGTACTCGACGCCGAGTTCCTTCCAGGGCAGCGCTTGCGGGCCTTCCTTGACGGCGAGGCACTTGATCTCGTGGCCGTTCACGACGAGGATATCGTCCTCGGCGACGGAGGGGGACGACTTCTTACTGAAGACTTCGCCGCCGAACTTGCCCTGCGTGGAGTCGTACTTCAAGAGGTACGCGAGGTTGTCGGCGGGGACGAGGTCGTTGACGGCCACGACGTCGAGAGTTTTACCGAGGAGCCCTTGTTCGCAGAGGGCCCGGAATACGAGGCGGCCGATGCGACCGAAACCATTGATG
>Ga0209591_10004043_pt1 | contig 16769 bp, 6 predicted proteins | sample MAT01_FD_187207 | JGI IMG/M metagenome (GOLD analysis project Ga0209591, IMG submission 187207) | Freshwater microbial communities from Lake Fryxell liftoff mats and glacier meltwater in Antarctica - MAT-01 (SPAdes) (version 2) | ecosystem: Environmental > Aquatic > Freshwater > Ice > Liftoff... | reverse complement strand
TTGGGCGAGGGTCAGGCCCCAAGCCGGACCGGTGCTCGACAGGAGAACCGCCGCTGGATCCTATGGGTCGATTGCGTTCCCGAGTGCAAGCTTTCTGGCCGCGCACCTCAAGGCAACAGCCTCTCCCTCAGCTTCGACCACCGGCGTTCGTCGCGCTTGCCCTTGACGGCCATCGCCAGCGCCCGCTTGTGCCCCACCAACACGACCAAGCGCTTGCCGCGGGCGATGCCGGTGTAGATCAGGTTGCGTTTGAGCATCATGTAGTGCTGCGTGGACAGCTGGATGACCACCACGGGGTACTCGGACCCCTGCGACTTGTGGACGGTGGTCGCATAGCTGAGCACAGCGGCATGGCTGAGCCTGGGCGATACCGACCGTGCCATTGCGCTGCTGGCGGTGCCGAAGCACCCTGCAAGCTACGGATCGACCTGTCCGCCCCCGGTCGGCTCGATCCGGTCAAAGCGCAGCCCGCTCGAGCCCTCGCCTCGTCCCACCGTCTTGCGACGGCCGATCCACGCAAAGGTCGAACCATCTATCCAGCGCGCGAGTTGGTAGTGGCGCGTAACACGCACGCCTTCTCGCGGCACTTCTTCGTCGTGCAGCAGCAGTTTGCCGGGACTGGCCAGCACCCGACCCTTCGCCTCGTGGACCTTCTTCGTGCCGTCGGGCTGCAGCACCGCGCCGCGTTGCAGGCGCGACTGCACCGGGTCCGTGGGCTTGATCCCGGGCAGTTGCACCGGCAACAGCGGGATCCAGTGCTCGGGCACCTGCGAGGCCAGCCGGTACAGCGGCAAGCCGGTCGGCGACGCCTGCGTGGCCGCCGTTGATGCGGCGGACGTGGCGCCGGGGTCGTCGCGTTTGATGGGCTGCTCCAGCGGGCCCTCGATGGCGCGCTCGATGGCCCAGGCCAGGTTCGCCATCTCGTCGCGCAGGAACAGCACTTCTTCGAGTGGCGCGCCTTGCTGGCTGCGGCCCAACGAGGGCGGCAGGAAAAACAGGTTGGGCTCGACACCGTTCGGGAAGTCGCTGCCCGGCCGCCGGTGGCGTGCCAGCTGGAACATGCTCCAGTGGGCCGGCGGCAGCGCCCGGTCGCCGAGCGGCCGCAGCAGGCTGCGCACGCCGAAGGTGTCGGCGACTACCAGCGAGTTGACCGAGGTCAGCGAGCCCACCCGCAGTTCCAGAGGAACGACGTACCAGTCGTTGCCGTAGCTGCTGGCGTACTCGATCATCATCAGGTGCGCCAGGTCGCCCGGGCCGACCGCCATCAAGCCGTACTCGACCTGCGCGTCCTCAAACTCCCAGAAGCGTGGCGCGGGTGCGCCGTGGAAGGTCACCGGCGCGGGCACGGTCGTCTGCACCAGCGTCTCGTGCTGGTGGTCAGCGGCGCTGCCCAGGTTGACCTCGACGTCGAGGTCGAAGTCGCTCCAGTCGATGCCCCCTTCGTAGATTTCACTGGCGATCAATGCCCGTTCGTCTTCGGGCTTGGGCCCCAGGTGCGCGGCCACCGACACTGCGTATTCAAGTCGCTCGGGCAGCCAGGCATCAGCGCTGGCCGGCGCCGGTTCGCTGAACAGAGCGTCCCACCATTCGAGCCAGCGACTGGCGCAGAGCTGAACCTCGGCGGTATCGGCTGGCAGCACACCCAGCGCCGTGTCGAGCACGGGCGTGCTGCTACCGTTGCTGCGCCATGCCGCCTCGAGCCGCCGCGCATCCGGCACCCGCCCGGCCATGCAACGCAGGTAGCGCGCGCTGCAGGCATCGAGCCCGGCCAGCAAACCGGTGGCAGGCAGTGCGAGTGCATAGCGGCTGATGAAGGCATCGCGGTAGCTGCGCGATAGCGGCTGCTGTTCCAACAAGCGCAGCAGATGCAGCCCGCCTTCGACGGCCAGCCGCAGCTTGTCCACCGCGGCGGGCGAAGCGGCGGCCGTCGGGCGCACTCGCTCACGTTCCAGCATCACCTCCAGCGGCAGGGTGCGGCTGTCGTAGGGCGCCGCCACGGTGTTGGTGTTCGCCGCCATCGCGCCGAGCTGGCAGCGCGAGAGCGGCGCGGTCTGTCCGCGCACGCGTGCGACCACCGGTGTGCCGGCGTCCTCACCCTGGAATTCGCCGGTCTGCCACTGGCGCGTCAGCATCCACAGCGGATCGAAGATGCGCGCGCCAACACTGCGGGTCAGGTCGGCATCGCGGCAGCGCGGTTCGAGGCGGGTCCAGCTGGTGATCGAAGGCATGCTAGAACTTCCTCGGTGACAGCGGGCCGAAGTCGGTGGACACCGCGTCGTCGTTGGCGTTGATCGCAAAGTGCAGCGCGGGCAGGTAGTGGCCGATCTCGCCGAGCGCTTCGATGTCGACACCGCGCAGCCGCGCCAGCTCCAGCGTGTCGGTCAGCACACGGTGCAGGGTGCTGACGGTCCAGGGCTGGCCCATCACCGGCGGCACCGCCAGCAGCACCGCCTGTGGCGCGCAGGCATCGGGCGGATTGAACTGGAATGCCAGCGCGGTGGTCTCGGTGGGGCTCGGCGCCAGCTCGACCCACTCGTCGATCATCAGCCCGCACATCGCCAGCGCGGGGTCGAGCACCGCCATGGGCTTGCCTTTGGGCGCCGCGCCGCCGGTGTGCAAGACGAGCGAGAGCCGGCCCGACGGCAGGGCCTGGCCGGCCGGCGGTGGCAGGCCGATCCAGCGCGCACCGTCGACGACCGGCAGCTGCGCCACGGCGAGCCTGAACTGCTCGCCGGTGGCCAGCAATTCGGCGCCGCGCAAAAGTGCGCCGAAACGCGCGACAGCATCACGCACCCGCTCGCTGCGCGTGAACCAAGTGTGAACGGCCAGTGCGTCACCCGCCTGCACGGCATTGCTGGCGGCGATCGCGGCGCTCAGCTCGGCCGGGTTGCCACAAGTGAACCGTGACAAGACCACGAAGCTGTTGCCGAAAACGGCACGCAGCCGCGCCAGCAGCTGGTCGCGCCGATTCTCGGCCACGGTCGCGACGATCTGCAGGCGCAGCGCCGCGCCCTGATCGAGCCGCGACTGCGTCTCCTTGACGAGTGCACCCGCCTGCCAGCTCAGCGCCGTGACGGTGTCGGCATCGTCGCCGACGGCGCGCACCGGCACCGCGCCGGCGACACCGAAGGCGAGCAGCCGAATAATCGCCGCGCGCCAGGTCGTCGCGCTCACCGCAGCCGGGGCTTTGAGCGCTGTCGTCAGCGCCTTGTGCGCGCTGTTCAGCGCCGCCTCGGCCTTGGTGCAGCGGGTCTGCAGGTCGACGAGGTCGATGGCGGCGACCACGCTATGCCCAGCCGGCGCCAGATCGTCGGCGGCCAGCGCACGGGCGACGGCGAGCAGTCGGCGCGCCGCCGCAGCCTGGGCCAGCACATCGTCGAACGTCAGTGCCTCGGGCCGTGCGCCAGCCGCGCGCTCGGTCACCACGCGCAGCCGCACTGCGGGGTCGAGTGCCAGTCTGCTGCGCATCTGGTGCAGCAGGCGCAGTTCGAGTTCACCCAGATCGCCGGGGCTTGCATCCGGGTCGACGGCGAAGACCAGGTCGAGGGGCGCCAGCGCCAGGTCCGACAAGTTCATGCTGTGGCTGAAGCGCAGCGTCGTGCCGTCGGCATCGAGCTGCTCGACCGTGCAGACGATCTTGCGTGGGTCGCCGAACAGGCGCGCCGCCCAGGCATTGAGCATCGGCTCGGCGCTCGCGCGCGGCGAGGCACTGGCGGCCGCCCAGCCGGGGGTCGCGGAGGCCGTGCCACTGAAGGCAAGCAGCACCCGGTGCGTCAACCCAGTGCCGCTGCGCGGCGTGCGCGCGACTTCGAGTTCAGGTACCGACGCGTCGCCGCTGGACAGTGCCGCGAGTGTGCTGGCCGTGCGTGAGACGTTGCCGCGCACCATCTGGTACGCCGCTTCGGCGGTGAGTGCGTCGCCGGTCGCGTCGATCGCCTCGCCGAGTGCATCGAGCTCGCGCCTGACCGCGGCAAACCCGGGCGCTGATGGCACCGGCAGCGCCAGCGGCGGGATATGGCTGGTCCACGCGGCCGCACCCTGGGCATGCCACTTCTGCCACAGCAGCAGGCCATCGACGACGTTGTTGGCGGCGACGCTTTCCAGCGCCTCGGTGCTGGCGACCAGCTTGCGTGCCGACAAGGGCGCGAGTTCGCGGAACGGCGCGATGAAGCGGTCGAGCCGCAGCTCGTGCAGGCGGCGCTCGAAACGGTAGCCGAGCAGCGCCGCCAGCGGCTGGCCCTGGCGCACACCGTCGAGCAGCCACTTCGCGTCGCGCAGCCGGCGCGACGACAGGTCGATCGCAAACGGCCCGTCGGCCTGTGCCGCGCCACCGTGGCCGAGATGGGCGTTGCGCAGCAGCGCGGCGGCGGCGGCATGGGCCATCGACGGCGCATGGATGAAACCGCTGTCGCCGGGCGGTGTGGTCAGCGGCGCCGACTCCCCGGCCGGCGCTGTGACTGGCTGGGCAGCCTGCAGCGAAGGCCGGAGATTCTCGACCCAGCCGTAGCCGCCGACGCGCAGACCCTGCGGCTGCAAGGCGCGCAGGCGCGCCAGCCGCTCGTTGGCGTAGCCGCTGATCCAGGCGTCGAGCCGGTGCCCGGCGAGGTCGAGCGTACCCTGCATCAGCTGCAGCAGACTTTCGCTATCCAGGCCTTGCAGGTGCGCGAGGGCACTGCGGAAGGCACCCAGCGAGCGCGTCGCCGGGTCGCTGAAATCGCTCAGCGACTCGATGTGCAGGCGCAGACTGCGCGCGCCGGCGGCGGTCGTGATGGTCGTGTCGAGGTGGCGCTGCCAGGTCTCGGTAAGACCGGAGCCGCCGACCAGATCGACCAGCTCAAAGTCCTTCATCAACAGGCGGGCGTCGATGTTGCGCGCTGCGCCGAGCAGCCCCGCCGCGGCACCTCTGATCTCGAGCAACATCGCGTGGCGCAGCAGCGCATGCAGCAGGCTGGCCGCGGCGCCGCCGCTGGCGTCGAGCTTGCGGATGCCGTCGATGTGCGGCGTGGCAAGCAGCGCGCTGATGTAGTTCGGCGCCAGGCCCTGCCACGGCGAGACCTCGCCGCTTTGCACCAGCGCACCGGTGACGCGCCAGGACATGTCGCCATAGACCGCCTTGAACACCCGCGGCCGCCAGGCCAGGCTCAGGCGCTGCAACAGGCCCACCGCGAGCGACTCCTGCATCGCACTGAAGCCGCTGCTGGCCAGGTTTTCGCCGACGAAGGCCCGCAGATGCGACAGGTAGTGGCGGCCGAGCAGCGGTCGCACCGCGTAGTCGACCGACAGCGCATCGCTGCGCATCACCTCGGCCAAGTCGGCGTCGGGGTCCGCCGTGCGGCCGACCCGCGGCACCAGGTCTCGCGGTGCCCGCCAGACGTTGTCGCGCAGGCGCAGCAGCATGCTGCGCAGCGCGACCTCGGGCAATACCGGCGGTGCAGCGATGCCGATCGGCGGCAGCAGCGCCGCCTCTGGCTGCCACAGGTCGAGCGAGGTGACCGGCAGGATGCCGTAAGGCTGGCGCCCGCAGCGCAGTGCCGCCAGCGGCCCGCCCGCCCTCACCTGCTCGATGTAACGTTGGCGTCCCCAGGCCAGCAGGCCCAGGCTCAGACCGGTGCCGTCGAAGCCGATCATGTTGCTGAGGAAGTAACCCCAGGTCGCGGGCCACAGCGCAGTGTTCATCGAGCGCTGGTCACGGCCATGGCTTTGCGCCGCACCGAGTGAGCTGGCCAGCCCGGCGCCGACCCGTTCGGCGGTGATGCCGAGTGCCGCGGCGAATGCCCGTGCGTTCGATTCGGCATCGGCGTTGGCGGTGCCTGCGCCGGCAATGGCCACGCGTTGACGCTCATGGCCCGGGTCGGCGGCGTAACCCGAGCGCTGCTCTGCCGTGTTGTTCGACGGTGTGCCGAAGCGCAGGAACTCCAGGCCGTCGGTATAGCGGTGGGCGTCGAGCAACTGGTCGAAGCGTGTCGCCGCATCGACCACCGGCAGCGACGCCGCGACGCCGAGCACCACCAGCCGCTCGATGCCGGCTGCCACCACCGCTGCCGGCAGCCTGATGCGCAGGCCCATGCCTGCAGCCTCGGCGACATCGAAGTCGAGCATCCAGCGCATGCCCTGATCGATCGCTGGCTGGTCGTCGGGCAGCGGCTGGGCCGCCGTTGCCGTCGGCTCCGGGCCGACCGCCAGAAGTGGAGTCACATCACGCCCGGTGACGACGGCAACGATGTTGCCGGCCGAGCTGACCACGGCGATCCAGCGATCCGGCAGCAGGCGCGCCAACGGGGCGCGCCGCCAAGAGGCATTGTGGCCGTCGTCGACGACCTCGACCGGCGGGAACAGGGGCGCCACCGGCAACGGCGCATCGGGCGCGATCGCCGCGCTCGGGCGCTGAGCAAGGTTGCTCGGCTGCTGCACGCGCAGCAGCCAGGCCGCACGCTCGGCGCCGAAACGCTCGGCGAGCTGGCGCCAGGCCTGGGTCTGCGCATCGACCGAGCCGCCGCTGCGCCAGACGCCGTCCCAGTAGTGCTGCGCCCAGTCGCGCTCGGCGGGCAACAGGCCGGTCTCGTGCGAATCAATGTGGATCTTGTCCGGATAGACCCGCACGCGCAGTTCACTGCTGCCATCGGGCTGGGCAAAGAAGCGTGTTTCCAGGCGCACCGGCAGCAGCGCCAGCGGGCGGTCGCTGGCACACAACTCGACCAGCATCGCCGGCGGTGTCTGCGGCGCATGTGTGCCGACGGTGCCGACCCCAGCCACGACGCCCGCACCCCCAATGACGCCTGCGCCGCCGATGTTGCCGATGTCGATGCCTCGGGTCACCATGTTCAGCCCTGCGACACGAATTGCGATGCGTGGATCGCGATGCGCACCGGCACGTGGCGCGTGATGCCAGCGATATGCGCACCATTGCGGCCCCACACCAGGTTGGGCGGCGGCGTGCCGGCGACGGCACCATCGGCCAGGCGCAGGTGGCTGTGGGCAGGCCGTGTCGCATCCACGGGAAAGCCGAAACGCGGCTCGCTCGGTTGCTCCTGGATGACGATGTAGTAGCCCTCCTGGCGGGGCGTGGTGGTGGCGTTGCCGATTGCATCGGCCACACTGAGGTCGAAGCCGAAGAAGCTCACGTCGGGTTGCATCGCACCGCGGAAGGCCGGGTGGATCTCGTGGCCCGGATCGATGCTCGGCTGGCGCAGCCCGTTCAGCACCAGCGCACGGGCGGCGTAAATCACCGCGTTCGGGTAGCGTCGCAACAACTCGCTGCGCAGCAGCAGCACGAAACGCTCGCGCGCCGGCGCGCCGGCCACGTCGCCGAGGTGGCGTGCGCCCCAGAGGTGGATCGGCGCGATGTCGGGCCGCGGCGTCGATGCACCTCGGGTGTCCCAGAACCGATCGAAGCAGGTGCCGCGTTGGTCGGTCGGGTAACCCCGCCACAGCAGCTCGTGGCCCATCTCGTGGTTCAGCCCGACCAGATAGGCCTCGACGAAGCGGCGGTTGGTCTGCAGTCCGATCACGCTGTTCGGCGGCACCGCTTCCAGGCCCGGCAGCAGCAGGTCCTGCGACAGGTCGCGCAGCGGCTCGTACATCGGCTGCTCGAAGCTCGGTGCAAACATCACCGACTCCACCGGCAGGCTGTCGGCTACGGGCACCGACGCCGGCGCAAGGCTGCTCGCCACTCGCGCGCGCACCAGCGCCATCAGCGTGCGCTGCGGCGCCAACTGCGCCAGCAGGCCGCTCTGCAGCTCTTGCAGGCTGGCGCGCGGGCCCGGCGCGGTGAGGAAGCCCATCCGGCCGACATTGATCTTGTCGAGGTGCCCCATTACGGCGTTGCGGAAGGCCTTGGCCGCGGCGTTGTCGACCTTTTTGATGATGATCGGCCGCACCAGCGCCGGTGGCGCCGCCGGCGGCAGCTGACCATCGGGCAGGATGTTGAACAGCGGGCGGCCGGGGATGGCGCGCACCAGGTCGGAAGTGACCCGCTGGAAGGGCTGGACCGCGGCCGGATTCGCGAGTTGCGAGCGGACCCGGTTGAAGGTCACCAGTGCGGGTGTCGGTGCGGCGGCGAAGAACACGGTCTGCCCACTCAGCAGCTTGCTGACCAAGCCGGGGGTGGCGGCGCTGGTTGGCCGCGCGACGCCTTGTTTGACGAGCCGGCGGTTGATCGGCCCGAGCGGGCGGGCGAGGCGCCGCATCGCCGGGCTGCCTGAGCGCACCGGCAGCGCGCCGCGGCTGAACTGGGCCGAAAGCGTCGGCAGCGCAACGCCGGCGATCGACGCCGCAGCGAGTTTGACGCGCGAGAACACGGGCGCCCCGACACGCAACAACGAATCCACCCCGAGCTGCGAGAAGTGACGCAGGTGAAGACTGGTGCCGACGAAGACGGCAAGCTGCAATTGGCGCAACTGCTGATTTGCCTGCTGCATGTCGCCGGCTTGTTCCCAGGCTGCCGCCATCAAGGCCTCCTGATGCTCCTGGACGACCAGCGTGCCAAAGGCTGCGACGGCCCGATGTCGCGGGTCGAGGTTGAGTTGGTCGAACCAGTTGTGCGCCTGGCTGCCGGTGGGCTGCGCGACCGCCCGCGCTGCATGCCAGCGACCGTACAGCGGCGGCGCGAGCAGCGGGTCGGCGGCCGGGTTGGCGATCTGCAAGGCGCCCGGCGCATTGACGATCTTCGCCAGCTCGGTCTGGAACGGCACTTCGGTATTCGGCGGCCAGCTCGGCGGCACATCGGTCGCCGTGATCGGGCCGAGCGCACCCCCGACGTCCAGGCTCGCGTGGAGCAAAAACGCAGGCGGCAGCGAGAACCCCGGCTGGCCGATCTCGACCGGACGTTGGCCGACGCTGTCCGGCGCCGGCCGCGCTTTCAGCAGCTTGACCAGCGACTCGAAGTCGCCCCCGGCGCCGCTGCGGAAGTGCCAGTGGAAGTACACCGGCAGCGTCAGCTGCGTCGGCGCGGTGGGCGCCAGTTTCCAAGCCGGATCGAGCTTGTTGAGTTCGGCCGCGGCAATCGCCTCATTGAGCCCGGCCTTGCGGCCGAGTTCGAAGGCCGGCACGACGCAGGCCAGGTAGTCGATGTCGGGTTCGAGCAGGCGCGGGCAGAGCAGCCGCGACAGCGACAGCTCGGACGAACCGGCCAGCGCAGCGGCCGGGTTGCCGCTGCCCGACACCTGGCTGTGCACCCAGAGCCACGATTCGGCGAGGTCGGGCAGTTCATTCGCGGGCAGCGCGGGGGCGGCAATCTCGACCGAGGGCAGTGGCGTGTCGCCCGCCGGCCGCAGCGTGATGCCCGCTTGTTGGCGCAGCACGATCAGGCACAACCAGGGCCGCAGGCGGCCGTTCGGGTCGGCGCTGGCGGGGGTGAAGAGCCACGGGAAGTCGGCCCGGTCGAACTCGATCGCCACCAGCTTGTTCGGCTCGAAGCCAGCGCTGCCCGCCAGCGGGTCGGTGCGGACGATCTGCCTTGGGTCGATGCCGAGCACATCGGCCGGGCCCAGCAGGCGCACCGGCAGCGACGCCGCCAGCGTGTTGTTCACCCGCACCGTGGCGTCAAGCTTGACGCTGCCTGGCTGCACCGCCGTACCCAGCTGGTCGGGCTTGACGATGCCGGCGGCTGCGCCCTGGCGCACCCAGGGCAGGAAGCTCAGGCTGGCGGTATCGGTGACGGTGTCGGTTGCCATCGTGATCGGCCTTCAAAGGATCAATTCGTGCGCCGGCACGAGCTGCCAGGCAGCCGCGCTGCCCTGGCGGTTCAGCGAACGCAGGGCGCCCTGGACTTCGATCCAGCTCTCGCCGAGCGCGGCGTCGGGCGCCTTGACGATCAGCTCATCGACCGAAGCCACCAGCAGGCGCAGCGGCTGCAGGGCCACCGCCGGTGCCAGCGTGTTGTTGCGAAAGCGCGCTTCGCCGCTGCGCCGCAGTCCGCCGCGGGCGACCGCACCGAAGCGGGCCTGCTCGCCGAGGCGGCCGCCGCGCAGCGGGTAGGGTGCGTGCGGTGTCAGCGTGCCGGCATCGGGATCGATGACGAAGGTCTTGAAGACGAGCGGCGAATCAACGCGCTGGCCGTCCTCGAACAACACCGCGTCGCTGCCCATCCTGACGCCGCTGTCCATCTCGGCGAACGACGGGCTGGAGAGTTTTTCGTCGTCGCTCATCTCGAAATACTGCGCCGGCGCAAACTGGTCCTTGAGCGGGCTGAGGGTCTGCAGCACGGTGTTCAAGCGCACCTCGTCGATCCTGAAGCTGCGCACCCCGGCCAGCGGCGCACCGCCGAAGAGGTCGAGCTGGCGGGTCGTGTTCAGCGGCGTTACCGTCTGGCGCAGCGTCAGGTCGCCCAGCGGGTCGAGCGCGAGGCCGGGCCCGCTGACCCTGCGCAGCGTCACGCCGTGCACTCGACCCGGGCTCGGCTGCGCCGTCCAGCTGTCTTCGCTGGCCAGCGCGCGCTTCAGTTCGGCGAAGGCATCGATGGCCGGCGGCAACGGCGGTCGCGCACCGCCGACCAGGGTCTTGTCGAAGCGGATGCTGAAGTCGCACCAGAGGATTTCGAACGTCGCCTTGGCACTCACGCGCAGCGGCAGCGGCCCTTCGAGTTCGCCGTTGACCGACACCTTGAACAGATTGCGCGTGCCGCGCTTGAGCTGGATCGAGGCGTGGAAATCGGCCAGGAAGTGGAACGGCAGCAGCTGGATCAGCACGTCGAAGCCGATGTCGCCTTCGACGCTGAAACCATAGGCCGCGGCGTACAGGCTGGCACGGGCGCCGAACTGCACGGTGTTCGGCGTGATCGCGACATAGGCCTCGCAGGTCAGGCGCGGGTTGTCGCCGGTGGTCAGCGCGATCGTCACGCGGTCGAGCGGCGGCATCGGCAGCGGCGGCGAAAAGCGCGGGTTGAAACCGCCCACCGCCATCGCGAAGCCCGCGCCCGGGCCAGCGCCGAAACGCATGCGCAGCGCCATCGCGCCGGTCAGCACGAACTGCTGCGCCAGGCGCGAATCGACCAGCTGCGCATCGACCTCAAGCGTGCCCTGGTTGAAGTCGAGCAGGCCGAGCGCGTCCAGGTTCAGACGCACCAGATCGTTGCTCCGGGAAGGCAGCAGCGAGCTGATGCGACCGAGCACGATCAGTCGGCCGCGGCCGTTGATCTCGTAGATCAGCGCCAGTTCCATCAACACCAGCATCGGCGTCGGCCAGGCAATCTTGGCCAGCAACCCGACCAAATGCGTGCCCTGCTGCGCCGGGAACAGCGTTGCCAGGTTGCGGATGATCTCGGGTGCGTTGCGCACCACGTCCTTCGGCAACAGCAGCTTGCCCAGCGCGCCGCTCTTCAGGCCCTCGCGCATCGCCACCTCATCGAAGCGGCGGTGGATGCCGAGCATCCCGCCGATGGCGCTCAAGGTGAAACCCAGACCCAGCGGAATCGGCCGGAAACCTTCGGCGGTGATGAAGACCAGCAGCGAATAGCCCTTGCTGCCGTCGGGCAGGCGGGTGGCCAGGAGGCCGAAAGCGGTCAGCGTCAAGCGCTCTTTCAGGGACAGCTGCAGGACGCCGGCGTAGAGACCCTGGACGCGGTCGTGGAACAGGAAACCACCGCCGCTGATGACGCCCTTGGCGTCGATCGCGATGGCCACGCCGTCGGGGGTGCGCAGGCCGAAGTCGAGATCGAGCAACCCGCTGTTGGCCTTCGACGGGTCTTCCGGCGTACCGATCGCCAGCTGCAGCCCGATGTGTTCGACCCGCGCCATCACCGGGCCGATCTTGACGCTCAGCGAGGTCGTTACTTCGGCCGTATGGCGGCGGTTCTCGGGCGGGCCGTCGCGCAGCAGCTTGAAGTTGAGTTCATGCACCGTCACCGGCCCGATCGAACGGCCGATCGGGATGCGCACCCGCAGGCCAGGCGCATCGGGGGCCGGGTTGGGCAGCGACGGCAAGGGCGGCGGCAAGGGCGACGGTTGCGGCGGCGCTGCGGCGCGCGCGTCGGGACCCGCGGCGAACCGCGCTGCCACTGGACGCGCTCGTGCCGAGCGGGTTTGTGAATCGAGATTGCCGAGCAGCGGCACTTGACCTTCGATGAAGGCGCCGCGAACGCTGCTCAACCCGGCCGCCAGATCGAAGGGCACCCGCAGGCCACCGGGGGGCAACAACCGCCCCAGGAAACCGTCGAGCTTGTCGGCCGACAGCAGCAGCGCACTGTCGCGCAGCGACGCTTTCAGCACGCCGGCCTTGGCATCGAGTGTCGCTTCCAGACGCAGCCGGCCGAGTTGCAGCTCGGTGCCACGCACCAGCGAAATGACATGGCTGTGGCCGCTGAGTGAATCGGGTTGCGCTTCGACGGCAACGCCGACACGAAAGTCGCCCGCGCCGCTGGGCGACTGCACCCGCAAGCCGCCCGGGCCGCCGAACATCAGGCCGACACCGCTGGCCCCGCTGGCCTCGAACAGGAAGGACCAGGGCCCGGACAGCGGCACCGCAGCGCTGTAGTCGCCGCCGAATGCGAAGTACAGGGCCGGGCCACCCTGGCTCTTCGGCACCGTGCCGGCGGACATCAGCAATCCGGTGGCTTGCGTGCTCGCGTTGTCGCCGCCGCTGCGGGTCTGCGTGCGCACGCTGAGCATGCGGGCCAGCGAGGCATCGATGCTCGGGAACGGGTTGACGGCGCCGGGCACCACGTCCCAGCCATAGATGAAGTCGAAGTCTTCGGACTCGGCGACGATGGACTTGGCGATCAGCACCAGCGAGATGCCGTGCAGCAGCACGTCGTACAGCCGGCTCGGGCCCGTCTCTTCTTCGAGCTGGTAACGCTTCCAGGTGGCGGTGGGGGTCAGCGCGGCTTCCAGTAGCCCGACGAAGCCCTTCATGAATCGCCCATAGAAATGGTTGCCACCATCGCCATAGACCGAGGTGGTGTCCTCGGCGAAATTCGCCACCTGAAGAATGAAGTACCAGCTCGGGCAGCGCAGCCGGAAGTAGTTGGTGGCCAGCAGATCGAGCACCGCGCGCAGGGTTTGGTCGATGGTCGCGCCGACGCCCAAACTCAGCGTCGCCGCAAAACCGCGCACCACGTCGACCAGGCCACGCACGTCACGCAGCGCGCTGAAGAAAGCCTCGAGGTCGGCGTCGCTGCGCTCGCGGTAGGTCTTGATGCTTTGCAGCCCGGCCGGCGGGAACTGCGGTGCCGCGGGTGTGCTGCCGACATCACCGCCGAGGTCGGCGACGATGGCGCGGCGCGCCTTGTCGTCGGCCAGCGTGTCGCGCACCCACTCGAGGAAATCGCCGAGCTCGCCGACCACCGATTGCAGGGCTGACTTGTCGGCCATGTCGTGTCAGCCCCGGTCGAGCCGCGCGTTCGGCATGGTTTCAGGGCGGCGCTCGTCGCTCGGCCGGTCCAGTGACACGGCATGCAGCATGAACGCCGCCGGCTTGGGCGGATCGGTGCCGATGTCGCTGGCCAGCCTGAACGCCGAGTGCGCCTCGTGCACGGCATGCAGCTCACCGGCACGCGACTCGAAACGCACCAGGCCGACGTTGCTGCGGAACAGGATCTGCCGCGAATTGCGCACCTGCTCGAGCTGGCGCTGGTGGCGTGCGGCGATCGCCTGGTAGGCCTGCAAGGCCTGCGGCGCGCCCGCTGCGGCGAGCTGGGCACTGACCAGCGTCTCGTCGATCACCGCCGGCCGCTCGGCCGCCGGGCGTTCGCTGTCCGGCCGCACATCGAAGATCGGCGAGACCCGCCACGACCAGTCCGGGAACTCGCTCGGGTTGAACCTGATGAACTCGGGCCAACCGTGGTTGGGCACCATCACCGGCTCATGGCGCAAGCGGGCCCGCAGCGCACGCGGGATGTCTTGCTCGGACTTGCCGATCGGAAAGATCACCGGGTTGGTCGGCTTGGTCTTCCAGCCCAGGCGCTCGGCGCCGATGCCGGCTCGCGCGATGCGCTGCGCGAACGACAGGCTGCGATCGACCGCGGTGATGTAGGCCGGCATCACGTTCTTCAGGCCGCTGGACGTGAACTGGATGATGCGCGACGGCTTCGGGTCGGCCTTGGTCCAGTAAGTCATCTCGTCGCTGGCGCTGTAGTGCACGTCGCCCGACAGCAGCACCACGCGGCGATAGGGAGCCAGGCGCGCCAACAGGGCCTCGAAGATCTCGGCGTCGAAACCCCAGCCTTCGATCGCGTCGGGGTTGGTGCCCATCATCGCGCGCGAACCCTCCTTGCGACCCGGGCGCGCCTTGCCGCCGTGGGTGAAGGCGATCATGTCGAAGACACGGTAGGCGGCCGGGGCGATCAACTCGTCGAGCAGCGGCGGGCCGATCACCTGCAGCGGCGCGATCACCAGCAGCACCTGCTTGCCGTCGCTGAACGGACCGGCCGGAATCTGCTCGGCCTGAGCGCCCAGCGCGACATTGCCCGGCGGCCCATTGACCGAGGAAAAACTGCGCCGCGTGCGGTTGTCCAGCGCTACAGCCAGGTGTTTGGGCCCGGGCACCGAGAAGTGCCACTTCATCGGCGGACGGATGTCTTCGAAACGACCGCCGACCGAATCGGCCAGCGCGCGATCGAAGCCGAGCAGGGTGTCGATCGCCGTCGTCGTCGCCGCCGCGGGGCCCGGCGCGGGGCCGTCCGGGAACAGCCGGGCGATGCCTTGCAACAAGGCCTTCGGCTCGGCTTTCAGGTAACGCAGCGGGTTGTTGCCCCAGTCCTGGAAGAGTGCATAACCGACCAGCGCGTTGCGCACCGTGGTGACCCCCAGCGAGGTGTTCATCACGCGGCGGATCCAGGTCGGGTTCAGGTTCCAGTCGTCGGTGACATCGTGGTCGTCGAACATCATGTAGGTGGGTACATTGGCCAGCACGCGCCGCACCTTGGCCAGACCCTGCTCGAACTCGGTCAGCTGTTTCAGCTGCCCCGTCAGGCTTTTCGCAAAGGCGCCGCCGGGCACCTGCTTGGCCAGCACCTTGTAGTTCTTGAACGGCGAGTCTTCGTTGTCAGGGTCGCGATCTTCGATACCGTCCAGCGGCGCGTCGATGAAAGTCGGTATCGTCTGCGGCCAGTCCGTGGTGATGATGGTCTCGACCGACGGCAAGGCCAGTGCCGGGCCGTCGGCTGGCTCAGGGCTGACCCGGCGCGGCCACACGGCATTGCTCCACACCGACAGGTACATGGCACAAAACTCACCCAGCGAAAACAGGTGGCTGGTGCCGTCGATCGAGGTCATCTGCGCCTCGACGGTGGACAGCAGGAAGCGCCGCGCCGGCGGGAAGTGCGCCGCGTCGGCCGGCAGCAAGAAGCGCGGGTCACCGCCCGCCGTGCCGGGTCCACGCGGCACGTCGTCGTCATAGCTCTGGAAACTGGTGAGCGTCTGAGTCGGCGACTTGGCTTCGCGGATGTGGTCCACCGGCAAGCGCTCGCGGGCCTCCGAGCCGACGCTGCCGATCAACTCGCGGCCCAGGTCGATCAGCATGGCCAGGTGCATCGGCGTGACGTCGTCGGCATAGATCTGATCGCCGCCGAGGAACATCTGGTGCGGTCGTTTCAACGGGTCCAGGTGCGGGCAGGCGCCGCCGGCGGCCATCATGGCGTCGATGTAGACCATCGCGTCGGCGTGCTCGTTGGCGACGCGGCGGCACGAACCGAAGACCACCCGCAGGTCGCTCAGCTCGGTCGGCGGCAACGCGAAGTGCGGCAGGTCGTCGTCGGCAAAACCCAGCGCCTCGACCCGGTGGTCATCGACCACGCCCGTGCGCAGCAGGCCGAGTTCCTTCAGACCCTTGGTAACGCTGCCGACGGTGATCGCCAGGTCATAAGAGTAAAGCAGGCCCGGCTTCAGCAGCTTGGGCGAGGTGGTGTCGATCTTCAGCGCCACCAGGGTCACGAACAGCTTCTCACCGACACGAACACTTTGCTGATGTTCGACGGCGGAAATGACGAATGGATTGCCGGCACCGGCGGCGGCCCGCCCTTCCCAGAGTGTCAGCGTGAGCGTCGCCGGTTTGCTCAACGCCACCCAGACGCACACCATCGTCGGCTCGACGCGCCGGAGGATCGGACCCGCCAGCAACAGCGGAAGCGCCACGGTGCCTTTCGGGGAACGCGCGCGAGGCGGCGCGGATCGGTTCAGTCTAGTGGGCGAAGGAGGTTGGCGAAACCCCTAACACCGGATAAGCCCGAACCTCAAGCATCTCACCATCACCTGCCGGGTTTGCTCAGCGTCGCCGGTCTACGCATTTCGAAGGCGCTCATCTCCATCAAAGGCACCCGGCTCGACATCGGCGACGTTCTTCAGGGCTGTCTCTATGCGCTTGCGCGGCAGTCGAGCCTGCACGCGGGTCCATTTGCGCCGCCCTTCGCGAGCAGACCGCGCGAAACGAAGTCGGTATCCTCAATCCCGGCCAGGGTCTGGGTTCGGTGGCTGGTCGGCCACCACCACCGATGCCTGTACCCGTTTGCGATTGTTGAACCTAGAAACCGCAGTTGGACGCGCCCGAGCGGGCCATGATGCGCCGCGATGGCAAGGCGCGAACCACAGCGATGCACTGTGGCATCGCGCGGATTCGCAACACGGCCTGAAGGCCTGCCAGCGTGGTGCAGCGTGGCTCGATCGGGTGCGTAGCGCGCTCACCCAACAGGTGAAGCGCGCCGTGGCAATGAAACCCAGCATCCACGAGGCCTATCCAGCGGTGCCAGGCGGTCGACTGCGGTTTCTAGGTTCAATGACCGGATCAAGGCTTTGATACTCGGTTGGCGACCGGCAGCTGCGGGTCGAAACCGAAAGTTCGCC
>Ga0209591_10004041_pt1 | contig 16772 bp, 17 predicted proteins | sample MAT01_FD_187207 | JGI IMG/M metagenome (GOLD analysis project Ga0209591, IMG submission 187207) | Freshwater microbial communities from Lake Fryxell liftoff mats and glacier meltwater in Antarctica - MAT-01 (SPAdes) (version 2) | ecosystem: Environmental > Aquatic > Freshwater > Ice > Liftoff... | reverse complement strand
CTACTCGCTGATCGAGAGCTGTCGGCGTGTGGAGGTGGATCCCTACGTCTACCTGCGCGACGTCCTCGTGCGCGTCGCCACGCATCCGGCCAGCCGCGTCGACGAGCTGACGCCGGATCGCTGGAAGCTGCTGTTCGGCCCGCAATCCGCGGCCTGAACGCACTGCGGCGCGCGATCTGCCGACACGCGCGATCTGCCAGCTCCACCCCGACCTCGCCAGCGCGCGCTGCGAAACGCCTCCGGACGCTTACGATCGTTCGCCAAAGTTCGTCGTCCAGAAGCGGTGCGGCCACGGAGGTCCCCAAGCAGGTATTGGGGATCTACAGAGTCCATCGGCAGGCCCCGGCCGTCCCTTTCCCTCTTTCTGAAAGGTGCTCTAAGGTGCGCGAGATTCGCCAATGACGGAGCCAAGCTTCAAGCACTTCGGATGCTGTTCACAGCGCGCTGAGGAGCTCTTTCAACGCAGTGCAGGTGTACGATGCACGGATCGCCCGCCGTCAGGGATCACTTTCAGTCTCAGGGCAAGATGTTCAATGTGCTCACGGCCACGTACGAACGCGACCCAAATGACCAGGAAGCGCGCCAACAGGACGCCTCCCACCGCGCTCGAAAGCCCCACGGCAACGAGCACGATCGTGCCACCGACGTCCATTTGTCGGTTGGCCACTATAGCAGCGCGGCCTTCGATCAAGACGACGAACGCGCCGAAGGTTGCAGCCAACAGCAGTAAGTTGACTGCCATTCCCCGCTTGCGATTCGAAATGAACGACATTGCCACGACTAGGATGGGACAGACGAACAACAGAATAGCGAGTACTTTGTTCTCCGTGTTATTGATCTCTATCGCAGAAGCGCTCAAATACTTGTAGAGGAGTAGCGATACGAGCAATATGCTTACGATCGTTGATGCGAGGCCGAATCTCCGCGCGTTGACATTCTTGAAATACCGAAAGCACCCGCTGGCCAAGAATGCCGAGAAAAACGACATCGACAGCAAAACAGAGTGAACAACCAAGGAGGCAAACTCTTCTGCGGAACGATTTTCGAATGCGCGGGCCTTGGCTAACGCCAATCCGCCAACGCCGGCACATACACAAGAGAGGATCATGATGAAGAGCAGCACGAAGGACTGCAAGCGATTCGCGAGCAACAGATCTTGGAGCAGCTCAACGGTCCCCGTCACCCACCAACGGAGGCGCTTCAGCCACGTTTCCTTCTGAGGTTTACCTTCATCCTTATCGCGCAGCGGCTCTTCGCTCACGTGCAGTGCTCCGTCGACAGCGGGGGCTGCATCGACGATCTTGGAGAACACGGCATCGATGACGAGTTGCTCGGTCCAATAGCTTGTGTGGGAGAAGACGGGAAGCTGCTTGCTGACATAACGCATTGCAGATCCCGCGCGGAATCGGCCGGGGCGCTCCGCATGAAGCAGCTTGAAGGTAAGCCTCAACTCTGAGGCAACGGGATCACTAAGTTCTACGTAGTCATGGATCGTGATTGCGTGACGCGGCTCGGGAAGTGGCGCGCCTATTGGCCGCTCCTTTGCGCCGTCACGGTTGTTGTGCTGCTCGTACAGTGCTTGGAGACCGCGTACTCCGAGCGTTTGCGGATGGCAGAGAACAAAGAGCTCAAGTGGGGATCCAAGAACGTGAAGGGAGGCTATGCGGTCGAAAAGAGCAGGCTCGAGAGTTTCCACGTCCACGCACAGCCGCAGGGCCATAACAGACCCTAATGAATGAGCGATGATGTGAACTCGTGCACCCGCATTCTTTTTCAAGGCTATCAGCCTGTGGAATTCGTCAAAAATCCGCTGCTGGATTCTTATGGGCCGATCTGCCGGCATGCTTCCGCCCGACAACTTCGAGGCGTAAGCGTAACGGTAACGCCCGCGTCGATGCGACTTGCGGGGACTCTCGACACGATGCTCTTCAAGGCCCACATGGGTTTCGTACGTCGCGAAGAAGCCCCTCACAGCCTCCAGCATCTCTTCGCGATCGTCCCGGAACTGAACCAAAGCCATCGAAAGGAGTCGAATGGCAGCCTGCAGGTCTTCAGCGGCCCGCTCGAGGTGCTCCATCGGCAACGGCGGAGCGGGGTTCCCCGTTTCGAACAGGCGCCACTGCCTGCGGTAGGCATCTTCCACTCTGACCGGGAGCCTGCCAAGCCAACAGCTCGTGGATGTCGAAGCAGCAGCGATTCTGTCCTGCGCAATGTCGCCCCAGAACAACTGGTGAAACTCCAATTCGCGGCCGTCGCGCAGCCGGAACCCGCGTGCCCCGGCCATCAAGTTTGCGATTGAAGGCGTTTCCGCCTTAACCAATTGGCAATAGCCTTCGATGACCCGGTGTAGCGAATGATAGCGCTTCACGCCACCGATCCCGCCGATTACGAAGACGAGGATCTTGCCTTCCGCGCCTCGACTGTTCGCAGGCTGTGCTGCTTTGTCTTTGTCGTGGTCTGCTGTCCCCATCATGTGCTGCCCCGTGTCGTGCTCATTTGCCGCTGTCGCTTTCACCGCCGAGGCTCCACGTCTGGAACGGCAAGCTGATCGAGAAGAACCAGTACCCTTTGTCCTCGAACGGGTTGTACCCGTACCCGACCTGCACGTGATTCCGCAACGCCGCGGCGACGACCCCGAATCCGAGCTCCGGCGTGTCGTCCTTGTCGAAATCAAGCGCCGCTACGTTGAGGCCGACGCCCCAGTCAAATAGCGCGTTCCGGAGGCGGCTCGATCGCGACCCCTCCTTGTAGAGTATGCTGTAGGCTGGAGCAGCCTGGAAGTCGGACGACAGCTCGCTTGAGCCATCGGGGTTCGCAAAGATCAGTCCCACGGTAGTCTCCAGGTGGGGCAGCACTCGCTGCAGGTCGAGTTCGCGCGTCGCCACGGTCTGCTCGGCTGGCTTCGCACCGTCTTGCGTGCGTTTCCCCACGGCCATGCGCATCAGTACCTGGTCGCCGGCTTCGCGCAGGCCAGTCCTTCGCAGGTCGAGCTCGGTGCTATTTGGTACCGCCAGGAGATCGAGCTTCAACACGGCGTCGCTGAACTCCTCCACATCCGCCGACGCGCGTGCGACCCCAAGCTCCTGGGCCATGGCTTGCAGCCGACTGTCGATGGCGGTGATGCACTCGCCCGCGACGAGCTCGTCGAACGCGGCCTTTGCGGCTTGCGGCACATCGGCAGCCGCGGCCCTGAAGTCCTTGAACGCGGCGCGCAGCTCGCGCCACTGTGTAACCAGCTCCTCGAAGTCTTCGTGCAGCCCATGCAGGAGGTCCAACCAGCCTTCAGCGGTGAGGCCAGGGAGCTTGACCTGGCCATACTTCTCGCGCAGGCGATTGGCGAGGCGCACGATGTCTTTGGTCTCCCCATTCAGGCGGAGAGCCGCGGCAAGTGCGGGGGCCTGCGAGCTTGCGAAGGTGTCGGTCCGGGTCTGGAACTCCTCGATGCAGGTGCTGAGCAGCTCCTGCACCTGCGCGCGTACTCGCACTGCCCAACGATCGAAGAGCACTTTGGAATCGCCGTTGGGGGCGTTGATCGCTCGCGCCTCCGCCCTTCGCTGCTCAAGCTGTGCGCGCTGGTCCGCGGTCAAGGCGATCTTCCAGCGCTCCACCTCATAGAACTCGCCCTCGGGCACGGTATCGAAGCCAGGCAGGTGAACTGGGCTACGCTCTCCGTCGCGGTCGAGCCAAGCGCCAAGGCGCAGGTAGCCGCCGCTTTGAGCTGCCTGCTGTTCGACTTCGGCGCGACGACCCTGTAGCCAATCGTTGACCAGCTCGAGGACAATTCGATCCTGCTCGGTTTGCGAGGCGTTGGGATCCGCATCGACGACTTCTTCCACGCGTCGATCGAACGCTGTCCGCAGCTCCGGAGACCCTCGCACCACGCTGTCGATCGGGTCCATTTCGGCGCCGAACTTGCCGAATGCTTCACCAAGTGCTCTATTGTCGATGTCCGCCTTGTTCGAGGCATCCCATTGCTTCAGCGCGTCTCGGATGTTCGGCAGCCGGTCGCTCGCCTTCTGCAGTGCCGTTGTGATGTTCTTCAGCTCGGCCAGGGTCACGCGGCTCGGACCGCCTGGGCCGACCGTGTGCCGCAGAGTCTCCGCCATCCCGGGCACGTCGAGCGTCACGGCGAGCTTGCTGTTGATGTCGACGATCCCGAGTCGATCTGGGACCTGAGCCCGGCCTCCGTCCAGATCGTGCTCCTCGAGCTGGATCAGTGATGTGGCGTTTGGCTTTTGCGTTGAGCGGCAGCCACCCGCCAGCGCCGCGGCGAGAACACACACTGCTACGATCACCAAACGAAATGCTCGGACCTCAGGCATCGAGGCTGTCCTCCGCTGCTTTGAAAGCGTCGCGCAATCGGAACATGTCCGGCTTCGGCGCGGCTGGGACAATGTCGCAGACGACATCATTGAACGAAAGCGTACACGCGATTGCGCCTCGCAGCTTGTCGCGCTGAGCCTCGGTTACCTTCAACTCGTTGAGGAGATTCTGCACCAACTCGGGCTTGCGCAGCCATGCGATCCAGCGCGGCTCGACCAGCGAGCCGGTAAGCTTGTCGGCGCGCCTGACTGTCTGCTCCGCCAGTGCATCGTCGCCCAGCACGACCATCAGCACGTGCGCCTCTTCGAAGATCAGGTGCCGCATCAATTTCTGCGCGAGGTCGGCATCGTCTGTGGGAATGATGGTTGTCTTGCGTAGCATCATCTCGAGTGTTCCAGGGGAATGGATGTAGTGGTGCGAATCGACGGAGCGTGGATACGCGGGCGAGTCGCGGGCAGCGTCGATGAGGCGCGGCGAAGTGATGGGACTCCCGTTGCACGCGGACATCACCGTCCGCCCGAGTTAGCCCGTCATGACTGCTTGGATTCCCTCCGTGCGGCGATCTCGTCCAGCGTGTCTACCCACAGTCGTTCGGAGAACCCCGCGGCAAACGACCACACGATCAGTTTGGCGTGATCGATGCCGGCAAGAGGAACGCACTGGTCGGCAAACTGAAGGAACGTCAGTGGCTCCGCGGAGGCGACCGGCATGTACATCTGTGGGAACAATGCCCCCTGCACAAGACCACCCGCGAAGGTGATGTAGAGTAGAGAAGCTCCGATCGCACCGAAGATGGGTGCAAGATACAGCGTCTTCCGGCCGCTTTTCGTGAGCACACGATCGAGCAAGGGATCGGAGAGCTGGGGCAACTGGTGCAGCCGCCTCCAAAGGCTCATGAAGCCACCGACCATGCCGGTGAAGAGAACTACCGGGATCATCGGGACGTTGTTCGTGTCGTAGCGCGGAGGATTCACCCCGGCTTGGCTGATCAGCGCAAGATAGGTGATCGCTGCGACGACGAGCACGCTCAGGGCGCGGGCGATGTTGACGAGGATCTTGCTGCGCGCTTCTTCGTAGGCAGCGCTGCGTGCCCGAAGCCTGTGGATCTCCGACAAGAGACCGGTAGCGTCGTGACGGACCTCGAGCTCGAAGTTCGCGTGCAACGCCGTATCAGGCAGCTTGGACAGGTCCAACGGGCTGTTCCCGAGATAGCGCGCGTATTCGCTCTCGCCGACCAGCAGCCGGTACTCGTCACGAAGGCGGCACGCCTCAAAGCGCAAGCGCCCAATCGGCCATAGCGATACCAGCGTCCACTGCATCTCGCGCAGATCGTCGAGCGACCAACCGCCGTTGCCGTTCTTAAGGCGCTGCGCGAGCTCGTGATCCGCCTTGAGAGAGACAAGCTCGATCGTCCAAAGCCGAAGGCTTCGATCGAGCTCGGGATCCTCTGGCCGGGCCTTCCCGTTCATGCCGGGCCAGAGTCTGGTCAGCCAGCCCAAAGGATTGGAGATCCCAGCCACCACGTTTAGTTCCCCACCGTGGCGCTGTTACGCAGCACTTCGACAGTCGCCGGTCCAATCCCCCGCACCCGAGTAAGCTCGGCGAGCGAGGCGTAGGGACCGAGCATCGCGCGGTCTTCGACGATCGCCCGGGCCTTCGCGGGTCCGATCCCCGGGAGCGCTTCGAGTTCCTGGGCTGGGGCGGTGTTCACGTTAATGAGCGCAATCGTCTGCTGGGGCGCGATCATCTGGAAGCGCCCGTCGACTCCCGCCTCCATCACGACCGTCCCATCCCAGCCGGTGCCGTGGATGGCGTGAGTCAAGTGTCGGGTTTGGAAGATCGAGACGCCGCTCGCGACTTGGACGTCGACTCCCTGCCGGGTCCCGCTGACGCCCGCTTGTAGCGCATCGATGATCCCCGCGCGGGGATGGCCGTAGGCCCAGGCCGTCCACATGGCTTCTCGTTCATTCGGACCCATGCACACGACCGCGCACTCGGGCGTGACGGCCGCGATCAGCTCGTCCGTCGTGCCGTTGTCCGAGCCGTGGTGGCCGACCTGGTAGATGTCCACGTTGAGAAGGTCCGTCCCCTGGTAGCGCGCGACGAGGTCTTGGATCGCTTCGCTTTCGAGGTCACCCGTGACCAGCACCGAGGCCTCCCCGAAGTCGATGCGCACGACGAGCGAGTGGTTGTTCGGGTTCTTGAAGGCGCTAGCGCCCCAACCCGGGTTCGTGCGCACCTGCCCCCACATCACGGTGACCTTTGGATCGATGCCGTCCGCGCAGTCGAGCGGATCGATGACCTCGCTCGTCAGCCCTAGCGCCGGGATGTCGTCGAGCCAGATCGTCTTGAAGCCGACATCTCCTTCGTGGTCTGCCGCATAGCGGTGCAGCATCTTCTGCTGCGCTCCACCGGAGCCGTTCGTCTGGCCGTTCGTGAGGACGTTCTTCGGTGCGAAGCGGTCACGCACGACCCTCACGCCGCGCGTGTGGTCGATGTGGGGGTGCGTGATCACGAGCGACGTGAGTTGACCATCGAGGTCAGGCCGCTCGGCGAAGAACTCCTCCAGGTAGAGGTTCAACTGCTCAGTGCTGTCGAACATCCCGTTGCTCTCGCAGCCGGTGTCAACAAGGACTGCTCCGCAGGGGAACTCGAAGAGCGTCGCTGCACCTTGCCCGACATCAATGAAGTGCACGCGCATCAGAGGCCCCGCGATGGGCGCAGGCGCGGCCATAGCCGCCGCAGCGGATGCTGCGGCGGGAGCGCGGGCCTCGAAAGCCGAGGACGAACTGGGAGCGTGCTCAGGCCGCCAACGTTCGGAGCGACATGCCGACATGAGCACCAAGACAAGCAGAGCAAGACACACTTTCATGCCGAGACCCTCTCTAAGGACACGGGTTCCTCGTGGCGCTTCGCGTCCGGCGGAACGAACCGTGGTCGACCTTGATTGAGCCGCCAGACATGCCTGCCACGCCCATCGTCAGTCGCCTTCCACGTGCGCCGCGGGAAGTACTCCAGGATCCACCACAGTCCCCGCAACGAGCGGTGCGGCTGGCGACTCGATTCGCCGCCAAGGAGTTCTTGCAGAGTCTTCTCGTTGAACCGCAGCCCTTGGGTTTTCGCCTGCAAGACCATCCAGGCGAACGCGGCCTTCGCGAGCCCGCCTTCGGCCTCGGTGTATCCGCCGCCCACGTCGGAGTGGACTCCCGGGAACCACACCTCGAGCAGCCCCTGGCTTCGAGCTCTGAAGCGGTTCTGACGAAATGCAGCTCGGCGTTCGTCGAGCGCGACTGCGTGGCAGATCTGCTCCACGTGCTCGTAGTACGCGGTCCGGGGAAGGGACTTGAAGTTGAAGAACCAACCCCACGAGCTGACCGTGTCCCACACGCCGAGGAATTGGACCGTAGGCTTGCGATTCAAGCGCTTCAGCGCGTTTGCGAGCTCGAAGCGCTTGCCGATTGAGCCCACATCCTGTTCATCGTTGCTGTAGATCTGCCACACGTACGGGAGCAGGTTCTTCGAGCCCTTGGGCATCAGCCCGAACATGTCGAGGATCCCAGCCAAGACGCGCGCGGTGTAGGCGCCGCGGCTGAAGCCGAAGAGGAAGAGCCGATCCCCCTGCTCGTAGGTCTCCATTAGGAATTCGTACGCTTCGAGCACGTTCTGGCGCAGGCTCGTGCCCGTCGCCATGTCGATCGCGCGATCCAGCCGGCGCCGCAGCTTCGTCAAGCCTCCAGGAGAACCCAGCGTTCCAACACCAGGGTCGTAGTAGGCGATCTGATCGGGGTCGCGCTCCACGCTTAGCCACATCCGAATCACGTTCGTGCGGTTTCGCGTGAGACCGTTCGCGGTTCCATCGCAGCACACGACGAGGTTCTTCACCAACGTCAGCTCCGCGCTCCTGGCTTTGACCGGATCGTTCTACGCCAGCGCAAAGGCGTAGTGGTGCGCGTGCGCACCGCCTGGCTGGACGTCGCGCCTCCTCGGGCATCGATTACCCCCGCTCGGAGCACTAGCACCACATCACGCCTGTCCGCCGACGCACGACGCGCAGTACGACCGGCGGTGACATCGCCTAGTCTGGCGAGCTTGATCGACTTAGGCATGGGGAGGTGCCTCGAAACAGTCGCTTAAGTGTGAGCCGGTACGGGTATGCGCCTGGGTGGCTCGGCCTGGGCGCAATCGTGGACTTCGAATCTCGTGGGAATCCGAGTGATTCGACCCGACGGGGGTGAAATCTCCGGAATTTCTAGTTTTCGCTGAGCTGCACATTTCCCGCTTCTGGGACAAGGCTAGAGCCAGGGGTGCGCCGGAGATTACTCGGAGGACACTGCGGATGAAGCCGGTGGATGGGATGCCTCATGGTAGAACGTCAGCGCGAGCCTCGACCGCCGATGTATCTGTCTTAATGGTCGCAGGGTCTTGGCCATACCGGGCTTAGCCCAATGCAGTTTCCTGCTAACGCACTGCGACCACACCACTTCCTGAATTCGGTCCTATCCCTGGCGGGGTTGCCGTGTGCAATAGATTCATGCCGAACAGTAAGGGCAAGCCGGGACGACAAACGCACTGGGACCGTCCGTGGTGGGACCGGCGTCCCGACCCGCGCGCATGGAACGAGGCTGCTCGCGACCGCCACGAGATCGGGCAGCTCGAACCCCTCGGCCGCAACCTGATGCGGGGGTTCGGCCGTGCCGAGCGTTCGCCCTTGCGGCCCATCGGCACGCTCCGTTCTCTCCTCCAACCAGCGCCAAGCCTCCGTCTCACCCCGTCGGGTAGGTACCACGACCCGCTCACCTCCGAGTAGCCTTGATCCAATGCTCCACCCCGTCCTTGTCGCAGCACTGGCCGCCCCGGTGCTCGCCCAAGCCCCCGCCGGGTACTACGCCCCGGTCGATCCCACGACGCCGGCGACTGTTCGCACCACGCTCCGCGGCGCGATCGATGCGGGACATACCCGGATTCGTTGTCCAGGGCCTAGCGAATCCAACCACTTCGCTCTGGATCCACATGTTCGCGCTGAACGCGCGGGCTGCGGGATTTCTAGCGGTCAAGGCGGAGTGGGTAACGCTTGGGCGGAGTCGTGCACCTCCTCGTCGAGAAGCTCTTGGTGCCTGCAGTTAGGGTGCGATGACAGAAGTGGTCAGCAACGCCTCTCGCGAGAAGCTGGCCGCACATTCCATAGGCAGCAATGCCTGCTCTATGTGGCAAAAGCAACCACAATTTCAACACTAGCCATTTCTATGCAGACGATTTACACCGTTTGGTAGACCGCCCATGCAGTTAAATGCAATTTATGATATTGAGTCGGTTCGCGTAGGCGCAACCGCCGTATCTGCCATAGTGTCGGCAGTCGCACTAGTGATGGCCTACAGCGCTCTAAAGCTCGTTGAGCGAAAGGCGACAGTTGAAGCATTCAGCCGCTTTCGGCAACTGCTCATAACGCACGAGAATAGCGCCGCTCTTTTTCTAGATGGGCCCCCGTACGAACAAATGTCCCAGGTGCAACACCTGAGATACACGCTAATAATGCAGGAGCTATTCTTCGCGACGCAGGCCCTCTACTTGCGAACGCTTATGCGAGTGACCCGGCCCGACAACTGGAAAGGCACGAAGAGGGAACTGTCTTCATCGTTGCGCAGCGCAAGGTGTCGGCTGTGGTGGGCTGATAATGCAGCGCTGTTCGATAAAAGCTTCCGCGAAGAAATTGACAGCCTTATCCGCTCTGAAGTCATGGTCAGAGACACAAAGTATTGCGAACATATATCCGCTGCGTCCGCTGCCCCCCGCTGTACCACCAACTGCGTTCACTGCTCTTGCTGCACTTGCTGTAAGCACTGTACCTGCTGCCAGCGCTGCGCTCCCACATTTGTTGTATCCACAAGCTCGAATGAAGCGGCGACAGCAGACTCTTCTGCACACAATGAAGATCTTGAAGGTCGGAATCAGCGGGAGGTCGAAGGGGTATCCTAGACAAAGCGAGAGAGCGGCTACCTCACGGCTGACTGAACTGTAGCGCGGGGCTCTTAAGCCCGTAGAGGATCGTAATGGCATTGATTGTTGCGGGGCGCATAGGACGATCGAGCGTTCCCACCCAGGCGGTACGCCACTGATGGTCGCCCGAGTGCGACGGCGGCAATGCCGCTGCCATGGGGGCACGAAGGGGCCGGCGAGGTCACCCCCACCGGCCCGAGAGAACCGTCCTCGTGCTTCCTGGCGTCTCCACCGCTCGCGAGGGTAGACGCATCACACGGACGAGTCGTTCTGATCGTACTCGACTACTTCGCCGACTTGGCCACGCGCTTCTTCTTCGCGCCGCCAGCCTTCGCGGGCTGGCCGTTGCCCGCGTGATAGTTCATTCCTCGCCGCTGACCCTCGGTCCTCACGCTTCCTGCAGCGATCAGCTTCTTCATCGGCGGTCGCATCGTGCCGACTCGGTCCTGAGTGCGGCCGCGATCTGATCGCCGCGCATGCCGGGATTCGCGTTGACGAGGGAGAGTGGCGAGCCCTGCAAGCGGTCGAGCCGATCGGGGCTCCCACGGTGTCATTGAATAGCTACGCATTCGAACCGATAATTCACGGACGGACCCTTGCCCGGCTTGACTCGAACATAATACGTCATGCCGGCCTGCAGGAGACAGGGCTTCGACATCTTTGAGTCGTTTCCGATGATGTAGCCCGTAGTCGCGATCTCCTTTCCCCCGGAGTCGCATACATGCCCGATGATGTTGGCCTTGGCCCTTTTGGAGAGGTCGTTATAGAGCGTAAGCCGGACCTCCTGACTCTGCCCAGATTGAAGTAACTGAAACCAGTCTTCCTTATCAGATTCGCCAACCATCCCCGAAATCGTGGAGCCGATCGAAATTAGGGTGGCTTCCGATCGCGTGCCGTTCGGTTCAACGTCCGCCTTCGAAGGCGTAGCCGAAATGGCTTGATTTGGCGCGCTAGACGGGCCGATTTCCGGCACGCTCGGCGGTGTACCGTCCCGATTAGTGGGACTAGGGGAAGCCGCCGATCGCGACCCGGATCCTGGCGCTCCGAGGCCCATGATCATGGGGGTAGGAACGCCGATCGGCGGCGGATTCTCCCGTTGCCACTGCATGAGTTGCTCGGCCGTGGGTGTGGTCTCCATGAATGTCCCCAACAACATCATATAGGTCCGCATCTCGGCTGAATTGCGCGGGTCATTGATTGCGCGACATCTCAGATACTCTCGCAGTCTGTAATCGACCGTCGCCTGAGTTAACAAACTCTTCGCTTCAGGACTAGAGGTGATCTGCGCACCGTCCAGCACAACCTTATCCCATTCCGCCTTCGCGACTTCGATATCGAGTCCGACTTGGACAAACGTGTCCGGCGGCGGAACTTTGCAGCCACGTTCATCGATCTCTTCCTCCGGACGCACGGGTACGGGCGCGCACGCACCCAACAGTGCCAACACGACTACGATGCTGTCGAGCTTCATATGGTCTCGGACTAGATACGGGTGTAGTGGCTACGATCCTTGCGAGCGTAGCGACTCCCTCCGTCGCCTGGAAGTGTTTTGATGTCCTCCAGCTCGCGACGGATTCGATGCCGCACACGGCACTTTCTCGGTTTGAAACCGCGGGCCGCGGGCCAGTGTTGACGGTCGAGGCCCGTTCCTCCTCGAGCGACGAGGCGAGCCTAATGCGATGCGGTGGGGAGCTACGTCGCGGTTGTCCTCGCCGCGTTCTGATTCCCACGCTTGGCACCGCGACGATCCGAGATGCCCCGGCTCGGAGGCCGGTCGACCTCTAGCTACGCGGCGACTGCGAGCGTAGCCGCCTCAGCCTTGGCTCCCCCCGCCTTCGCCTTCTTCGCGCCGCGCTTCCCCGCCGTCTGCTTCGTTGCGGGTGCGGTCGTCGACTTGGCCGGTCCTGAGCCGCCGCCCGCCGCGAAGTACTTCGTCCCCCGCCGCTGCCCCTGCGTGCGCACCTTGCCCTGCGCGAGCAACTTCTGCATCGGGAGGCGCATCGTCCCCAGGTCGGTGTTGACGGCGTGAGCAATCTCGATCGCGCCCTGACCGGGGTTCGCCTTGACGTACGCGAGCAACGCGGCGCCCATCTCGTCGAGCGAGCCAGCGTCACGCTTACCGCCCTTCGCTGAAAGTTCGACGAGTCGGTGGACAAGGATCCTCTGCTCGCGCAGCAAGCGATCGCGTGGATCGCGCAGCTTTACGCGATCAAGAGCGCAGCAGAGGAGCAGAAGCTCGGCTTCGACGAGCTGCTCGCGCTTCGTCGTGAGCGTGCACCCGCGATCTTGGCCGGCTTCAAGGAATGGCTCGACGTACGGCAGACGCAGGTGCTGCCGCAGAGCGGACTGGGCAAGGCGATCAGCGACACGCTGGGTCAGTGGGAAGCGCTGAACCGCTTCCTCGAGGACGGTCGTTTGGAGTTGGACAACAACCGCTCGGAGCGCGCGCTGCGCGCCGTGGCGGTGGGCCGCAAGAACTGGATGTTTTTCGGCAACGAGCGCGGCGGGCAGACGGGGGCGGTCTTTTACAGCCTGATCGCGACGTGCAAGGCGCGCGGGATCGAACCGAAGGTCTACATCCACGACGTCATGCTGCGACTGGCCGAGGGCGAGGATCCGAAGACGCTCACGCCGCGCGAGTGGCAAGCGCGCTACGGCGCGGTGGTCGCGGATCGGCGGAGCTACGTGCTCCAGCAACTCGTCGGGAAACTTCACGCGTAGGTCGCGCGGCCGCGGTCAGCGGCTGCACTGCGGAACCCGGTCCAAGCGTCCCGGCTGCGGGCGTGCCGTGACGGTTACCTTCGCTGCACGCTTCACCGTCGCTGCCTTGGGCGGACGGCCGGGGCCGCGACGAGCCGGCCCTCCAAGATTTGCGCCGAGCGCCCCCTCGACCTGCTCCAGCGCCGTGCGGCGGATGATCTGTTCGAGGCGTGTGGCGAAGTCGTCGACGAGGGTGCGGATGTCGTTCTGCATGGCAGTTATTGGACTCTGAAATGCTCCGCGAATCAAACGCCAACTATGGTCAAGGAAACGCCGTCAGCCGCACGAATCATTTATGTGGGTCTGCCTCGAAACTAGGGTTCCTCAGCGCTGATCTCGATGCGCGCCTTGAACGACCCGTTGTTTGATTGGTTCACCGAAGCATGGTCGATCACGAACGTCTTCGCGGCATCTACGTCTTGGAGCGGAAGCGAGCCGGTCCAGCGGATACTCACTCCGTCGGAATGTGCATGGCCAACGTGAGTCTCGCACGATGCCTGCATCCCCGGAATTACGAAGCTCAGCGTGCGCACGTCGCGGGGTACCGAGAGAATCGCGGTCAGGGGCGCAGAGTCACGGACCTGATTTGTTCCAAGATCGTATTCAGTCTTCCAGCCGGTATCGCTCGTCACTTCGAGGCGTGAGAAGTACACGCTTCGCACGGAGCCGCAGCCGCCGTCCGCGCCCGCGTTCCCTACGGAGAACCCGAACCGCAGTCGGTAATGTGTAGGATCCGCAGGACGAGCGATAGGCGGCGATGGCCGTGGCGTAAAGTGCGCTGCGTCGAGTTCCGCCCGCTTCTGCAGGAAGGCCACCCCGTAGATACCGGCCCCGGCCAGAACGAGCACTAATACTAGGCCCCACAGCGACTTCCACAGGGGACGATTCGCCTCCGTTCGGAGCGCCGCATCAAGAGGGTTCTTCGGTCGTTCTTCCGCTGACATGGGATGTTGGTGAAGTTCGGGTCAACGCTCGTGCGAGGATCAATTCCTAACCTTGCGTGACGGTTCCTCACCCAACGCTGATGATCGCACGTAGGCGTCCAAGAGCGTCGAAGCCGAGGTTGCGAGCGCGAGCGGGGTGCGGCACGGCACAGCGGGATGCCGTCCGTAGCGCTCCTGTAGCAAGTAGCGGGGGGGGGCGACGTACCTCGCCCACGAAGGTGGCTGTGTTGGCGCGGGGCATCGGCGCTTTCGCGCCAGCAATCGTTCCCCACGACCAGCAAGTACACACCGGTTGTGGGGCACACATGAGACAGCCGCGGCCGCTACCGGGAGGTTGTCTGGGTGCGCGAAGGGGTCTTTGAGCGAAGTGATTATGGTCCCGCGGGTAGCTCTACGACGCCACCGAAGACGCACTCCAGCTTCTCGTCCACGTAGCTGCGCTGGTAGCTTTCCGCTGGTCGGCGGCTCGCCAGGGTGGGGGCGTTGGCCGCGCGAGGTTCGGTGCCTCGCGTCCGGCACAACTCCCAGGACCTTGACCTCGTTCGCGACGCGTCACGAGCCAACGCGTGACACCGCGTTGGGCAGGGGCGTAGCAGGATGCAGCGCCGTGCCCCTTTCGCCGAGGAACCTTGTGTGGCCGGTATCGCTCTGACGGCCTGTGCCGCGGCAAGGATTGCGACTTCCAATATTTCCGCGGCTCGCCGGCCCATCGCTGGCCGTTTAGCCCCTTTGAGGCTCGGACAGGGGGGAAATAGGCCCCGGGCGCAGGGGAGGCGCTATGACACTTCCGTGTGCCGCCATTGACATCCGACACAGTGATCGCGAGTATTCTTGCGATGCAGCCCATTCCCGGGCTGGCATTCCGCGGCTCGCTTTCGCACTCGCTCGCGGATCATCTCTTACCGCATCGTCGGCGCACAGGCCATGTCGAACTGGACCCAGAATAATCGGGCTCATGAAGCCACCTGGAAGACACTTCGGGTGCTCGGGTTGTTAGGCAAGAAGGTGAGTTTTGACGTTGCCGGACCGACCACAATGCAGGGTCTGCGCATGTGGATCCCGGGTGAAAGCGCCGCGGATCGCGCGGAAAGGGCCGCATTCTACGCCGCACAGATGGACGACGTCTTCACTGAGTGGGCCAGCGCCGTGTATGAGGAAGTGCCGGCTAAGAAGGAGGCAGCGGCGCGCAAGACCGCGCGCCAGGCAATGGCCGACGCTCTTTCGTCGAAGGCCAAGACCATAAGTCAGTTAGGAGTCAGGGTGGACGAACTTTATAAATTCCCGAGCGAAACCACCTAACTCACGGAGCCATCGTGTTCATTACACTTAGCATCACGCTTTCTAGCATTGTTGTGCCGGCACCCCCGGTCGTCGATGTCTCGGACTCGCGCGACATTCCTGCCTTTCCCCTCTTCAAGGGCTTGGAAATTCAGCCCGTCGTGCTGCAGGGGGATGATTCGGACCAAACGTTGGGTCTCAGGTACACGTACACGAAGAGCTTGGCGCGATTTTCCCTCACGGGGTCAGAATCGAAGGACTTCGACTTGGCTTTCGATTCCAGCGGTACGATCGCAGTTGAGCGCGCGCTCAATCCCGAGGACTTGATCGAAGCAAAACTCGCTATTCGGTACACCTTCACCGATACCGGTGTACCAAAGCGCCCGGAGCGCTACGCCCCCGGAGGTGACGACACGCTCGATAGGTTGGCTTTGAAACCAGGCGTGCGTTTGTCCGGCCGCGTTTTTGCGGGTCACGAATCTGACCAGAGCTTTCTCGAGCGGCACACAACATTCGGATTGGGCGGCTTCGCGAAATATCAGATTCCTGAAGATCGTGTTATTTGGTGGAACATTTTCGATTACCCAGCTACCGCGCTGCGGTGGCTCACGGGGTACGATGTGAGGAGCACTGGTCAGACGGGTCCAATGGGGCTCGACGCATTGCCGTCGGTGGGAGTTGACCTCGAACGCATTGCACCGTCGGGCGATGATCCGCGCGCCGATATTGGCGACGGCTCTGACTTCACGCGCGCCAGCCTGCGACTAGCGCTTAGCAGTCCAGTATTCGACATTGGCGGCGGCGATGAGTCCGATGAAGTATCTCTGACCGCTGCATGGCGATATTACGCTGAGTTCGATGCGGACCAGGCGGTTAAGGATGCCGGACTGGATAAGTACAATTTCCTGGTCGTTTCGCTGAAGTCGCGTAGCGGCTTTGTCGTTTCGTATACGAACGGCCAGCTTCCGTTCGACGAGGATGACGGCGAGAGCTTCCAGGTGGGCTGGAGCCACAGTTTCTAGCCCTGCTCGCGTACAGCGAGCGGCGAAATGAACCGCGCCCGTCGGTCAACGATCGACGGGCCTAAGTACGGCGAATGAGGTGAGCGTCACGGTGGGCGTGCGGAAGTGGCGGATTCTCCTCAGTCCAATCGGGTCAACAACTAGTGCAATGCGCATCTCTGCCCTCCGCATCCCGGCGTAACTACGCCACTTACGACCCCATTCACCGGCCTCCGGAGCCACGATCCACAGGTCCAGTCGACTTGGCTTGCGACCGACACATGCAACATCTAGTGCAACGCGATGTGCGCGCCGCCGTAACCCCGCCTCGCGTCTATGCTTATGACCGCCATCCTGCGGCCTCCGAAGCCGCAGGCCAGTGGTTCGAATCCACTCGGGCGTACCACCACTTTTGGCGTGATCGTGAGGTCGCTGTCTTGCTTCATGGTTCCAGGCTAGGCCGGGTGCCGAG
>Ga0209591_10004036_pt1 | contig 16793 bp, 14 predicted proteins | sample MAT01_FD_187207 | JGI IMG/M metagenome (GOLD analysis project Ga0209591, IMG submission 187207) | Freshwater microbial communities from Lake Fryxell liftoff mats and glacier meltwater in Antarctica - MAT-01 (SPAdes) (version 2) | ecosystem: Environmental > Aquatic > Freshwater > Ice > Liftoff... | reverse complement strand
TGCACCGCTGCGTAATAGAGCCCGCGAGAACGATGACGAAAATCACAAAAGTAGTGGTAGCTTCGGTCAGTAAGAAGTGATAGCCTCTACCATTAGCCCTGGCAAGCCTGGCTCCACCCAAAGCGCGCTGTCAATCTGAACGGCGTGTGCGCCGGCGGCCAGGGCTTGTTGGGCTTGTCTAATGGTATGAATGCCGCCAGCAGCGATCAGCACACAGGGTAAGTTTAGCTTGGCAACGGCTATCAACCCGGCCAACATCGGTGCAAAAGTGAGTGGACCCAAAAGAGCGCCGGTCACAATTGCTCCTGTTGTAGCATTCACCCCTTGATAAGCAGCAGCACCGCTCAGTGGCTGGCCCACCACAAGTCCCACAGCTTCTGCTTCAATAGCCACGGGCGCTAATCCGACAGCGCGATCCAGCGGCAGTTTTACCCACAACGGCAGATCACAATGACGCGTAATGGCCCGCACCAAGCTGCGGGTCAGTTCGACATCCGCATTGCGTGGCAATAACAACTCCAGACCACTTACTCCAGCATTAGCAGACAGCTGTGCACCCACTTTGGCCAGGGTGGATGGCTGTGTATCGGCTACTTGGACAATGACGGGGCACCCTAGTTTGGGCCATAGCTTGGCAAAATGTTTGAGCACGGCCCCAATCCCACGATTTTGCAACCCGGTCTCTAATACAAAACCGCCATTGGTTTCCGCCATACGCGGCAATGCTGCGCCCATGCGACTACTCTGCACAACGGGACCAACAACAACCGCGCCCAGACGGGCTAGGTCTAGCCCTTTAGGCACGGCCTCGCCATAGCCGATCGTACCGGCAGCGAGCAGGATCGGATTGGTGACGGTTAGGCCAAGTTTGTGATTCGGCGCCAAATCAATCATTTTATCTGTCAATTCTCATCAATGCTCAACGCTCAATTGTGATTGGCAAGCTGAGCCTAATGTAATTAGTCACTCATGTTACGCACTGGGAACGCGCCCAGGGGCGGTTGCCTCTCAGGCGCGATCCCTGGCGGCAGGCCGGCAGGATGCCGGCGTTCCCAGGAGACTACTGCGTAACATGAGTTAGTCAGGTACAAACCAAAGTAGACTAAATTTATATACTTGCAAAAAAAGAGGAAGAGCATTGCATGTGCAGCGCCCTTCCTCTTTTCAACTTATCAGGATGTACAGATAAGCCACTGCCAAGTAAACCTGCTCAGTGGCTCATATTGCATTACTCGGGGCGGAAGGTGCCGATGATCTGATCGAAGACCGGTTCCTTGGCGCCGCGTTGATTTTCTTGTGTGGCGAGGGTCAAGATATAGATCTTGTCGTTGGCAATCAAACCGACGACTTTGGCGTAGACCGAAGCATTGACGCCAAATTGGGCTAGGTTGGCTGTCGCCGAACCACGTACGGCGGGCATATTGTTGACGGTATCCGCGGTTACGGGATCAAGCGTAACGTCACCCAATGCGGCGGTATTGGCGGCGAGTGTCGACTCGATCAAACCAACGGCTGTTTCTGCCGTGTAGCCCGGGGCGTCGATCACCGAGACGTTGAGCAAGGTGGGCAAGCCACCGAACATCGCATTGGTCAAGTCGGTGATGTAGACCACGCCGACCATCTGGCCTTCGGGCGTGTCTAGCAATGTTTGCAACTGTTCCACCTGGGCAGCCTGGCCGACCATGCCAGCCAATTGTTGAATTTGCGGGCCGCGCAGATCCAGTACGGACCAGCCACCCGGTACGGCCAAGGAATAGCCGCGCTCGGCGTCGGTCACGGGCGTAAAGCCACTGGGGATGGTAACTTGGGGGGTGGGTACGGGTGTCGCCGTGGGTGGCAATGGCGTCTCGCCCGGTTTTGGTGTCGCGGTTGGTGGCTGGGTGGCTGTCGGCGTGGGCACTACGGTCGGCGTAAAGGTGGGTGTCGGCGGCATAAATTGCGCCACAAAGGGAATGGTGCTCGGATCGAAAGGCATGCCGGCGCAGGCGCCCAGGGCTAACGCCACAATTAGCAAAACGCTTACTAACAAGGTTTTGCCCATACGGCTGTGGTTTAAATCAGGAAAATTCATTGTTTCCTCCTAATCAGCTATTGTTGGTTTTAAATGTTGGCTTTGAATGTTGGTTTTGATATCACTAGCGAGGTGAGACATTGCAATTATACTCTAGTATGCAATATTATCGTAGAAATGACAAACGCCGTTAAAGCATGCGAAATATCCAGAATTGCCACTAGCAAAAGAATCACTACGGCACCATGCCGATCACTTGCTTAGCGTGCGCGCTGATTTGCACCCTGGAAATCGAAAACCGCGCCGCTCGCTGGATTCACGACTAAAACGCCACGCGCAAAGAGCTGTTTGATGCCTGGGAAGGTTTCAGCCGTCGGGGTCATCGCATAGCCCAGTGCTTCGCGCAGGGTATCCTTGCCCCACAACGTGCCAAAGGCTTCTGGTGGCACGTAGAGATTTTCAGCTGGCGGCGGCGGAGCTTCGGGCGTCTCACCATCCCAGCTACTGGCGCGCTGCTCCCACGTCTGATCACTATATTGCACATAAATTTCGTCTGGTCGATCGTTCAGGCGCAGCATAAGCCCCCGCTCAAAGCGCACTAATTCGCCTGTTACAGCGATCGGGGTGGCAATGGCGCAACCGTAGTCAGGCTGCACCTCTGGCCCCAGGCTGGCGATATAAGGGGCAAAGCTCGGATCCGGCAACGATGTACATCCGCCGCCCACCAGGGGTTCGGTAGGTGCAGCAATTGCTGTTGCAGTAAGCTCAATTGTTGGCGTCTCTGTCGCCGTAACAGTAATTGGGACAGTTGGCGTTATCGTTGCCGTGGGCGTCTCGACTAGTGTTGGTGTTGGCTCTAGCGTGGGCGTTTCCGTCGGCACTGGTGTATCCGTTGCCGTAGGGGGGTCGGTTGGTGTATCCGTCGGTACGAAGGGTGGAGTTAGGATCAGCACCGGTGTTGCGGTCGGTACAATAATCGGGGTTGGCGCGACAGTTGGTGCTACGATTGGCACAGGAGTGGCATCGCCAGATCCAGAGCCATTCTGAGCCATCCCCGGCGTCAGATTAACAGTTGGCGTTACCGATAGTGCTGGCAAGGTAACCGTCGTTGTTGGTGGCGTACCATCACCACCCAGGCCGCCAAGGAGGTTCGTGGCCGCCGCGACAGCCGTTATCGACGGCGCAGTGGGTGAGCCTCCATTCTCGGCTGTTTGCCGCCAAGGCGGACCAGAACTGACAATCCAGGCAATCACAATGATGGAGACAAACCCCAAGACGAGAATGCCCAGCCCAAACCGCAAAATAGTGGGAAATGCGGCCGATTGATCGGTGCTCGCTTCCTCTGTGTAAACAGGACGTGGATTACCAGTTACAGTCGTGGGCGCGGCTGTTTTAAAGATGCCTGTTTTGGAGGTAGTTGGTTTGGGCAGCAATGCGTTCGTCGCCGCAGCAGACAGCACACCTGGCACCAACACGGTTGTTGAATGTGTATTCGTTGTTGGACCATCGGGCGATAAAGGGGCCAATGTTAAAGTGGCCGTGGCTTCACTTTCATTAGGAATACGTGAGGGTATCGGGCGGCCCGCCGCACGCGCCAATTCTTCCGCCATCTGTTCGGCTGTTGCGTAGCGATCTTCCGGATTTTTGGCGAGGCTACGCTGCAAAATGTTGACCACACTGTACGGCAACTGACGCAGCACATTGTCATCAATCACCAGTGGCTCGTAGACATGTGCGTGTAAAATTTGTGTGGTGCTGCCGGCAAAAGGTGTATGGCCGACGACGCACCGATAGAGCACAGCCCCCAACGAATAGATATCGGCCCGGCCATCGGCGTCGCGACGCCCGGCGCACTGTTCGGGCGCCATATAGGCCGGCGTCCCGACCGTGCGCCCAGTATTGGTCAACTCCGGTGCATCCAACGCGCGGGCAATTCCAAAGTCGGAAAGCAGGGGAATCACGAGATGGTCAAGCGATTCCAGTTGCACGGTATTCGGCTGGCCAGGGCTAGCCGGACGCAGCAGCATATTGCTCGGTTTGACATCGCGATGGACAAACCCGTGCAGATGGGCAAAGGCTAGCGCGCGGGCAATGGGTTCCAGCAGGTTACAGCTTTCTTCCGGGCGTAAGCGTGTGCGGCTGGTAAGCAGCGCCGAGAGGCTTTCGCCTTCCACCAGTTCCATGGCAATGTAGGCAACGTCACCCTGTAGGGCCGTACCAACCTGCAAAATGCGCACAATATGCGGATGGCGCAAAGAACCAGCCGTCATTGCCTCGCGCCGAAAGCGGCTATGCGTCCGCTCATCGGAGCCGGGCAGCAAGACCTTCAGCGCCACGGTGATGCCTTGCACCTGATCGTAGGCCTGATAGACCGTGGCAACGCCGCCACTGCCCAGCAAGCGCTGGACAAGGTAACGACCAACCTGACGACCAGTCAAGTCAGCCAGGCCAGCGCCATTGACAAATTCATCTAAGGAGCGGGGGTTGCTTGCCTCATTCACCGGATACGTTTCCTCTGCGGGTACAAAATCGCATGCGAGCAGCAAGATAAAGCAGCTCGACGTTTGCGATTGCCCAGTTGCCGTTTCTCACCGCTTGTTTTCCATTGCTTTTGATATAATGCCACTTCACCATAGGTCACTTCACCCAGTGAATTGCATTGCGCCACCAATCGGGCAAAGCACCCTCAAGCGGTGCAATCATCACTGGATCACCACCGCTGAGCGGGACGACCCAAACATGCCAATCACCCCCGCGGTTGCTGACAAAGGCCACCATCGTTCCATCTGGGCTCACCGAAGGCAGGACATCCAACTCTGGATCGTTGGTCAGGCGCGTTACGTCCCCGGTTTCGAGCAGTAATCGATAAAGTTCCCAGTTGCCGTCACGATCACTACTTATAAAGACAATCGACTTGCCATCTGGTGACCAGGTAGGACGGTCATCGCTCCCTACCTGGGTTAAAGGTGCGCGATTATCGCCATCATTCGAGGCCATCCAAAGCCCGATCTGATTACCTGTCAGATCCGTACCTCGATAAACGATTCGATTACCACCATTGGTTCCCGGCTCCCAGGCAGGGCTGCGGCCATAAAACCAACTGTTCGTCGTATTGTCTGGCGCCGTCGGTTGCAGATAGATTTGCGAGCGGCCATCCCCGGCGCGCAGCGTGGCAAAGGCAAGCCGGTCACCGGTGGGGTTCCAGACAGGAGGGCTTTCCACGCCATCTTCCACATAGGGCGTATAACGGATCGTACGTTCTGTGGGCGCCAGGCCCGCGTCCAAGGCAAACCCGGCCAAGCCTTCTACATCCGGTGGTGTGGTGTGGAAAGCCAATATTTTGCCGTCAGGCGAAAGGCGAGGTTGGGTCCCATTTTCCACCACAAGCTGGGACACCGGATTTTCACCCAGGGATAAGTGGAAAATCAAAGAACGCTCGCCGATCTGGGTGGAGTAAAAAATGGAACCCATCAGTTTGTCGGGTGCAATCGATCCACCCGCGGCTTGCGGCACAGCATCACAGGCAGTCCGGGCGAGGGTGATTGTTTCATCCAATTGCAGATTTGGCGCAACGACAGCCGCCGCGGCCACTTGTTCAAGCGCGCCACAATGATCTTGCTGCACCGTCAGTTCATCGGCATAGGTGCGATGGGCTAGGCCTAGGACCGTGGCAGCTTCTGGCTTAGCACTGCCAGTGGCCGCCCAATAGGTAGCCGTTGCTGCCCGCAAACGTCGGATCGGTTCAGCATCTGGGCGCATGGCTAGCGCACTGTCTAAGAAGTCCAGCGCCGTTTCCACTTTTACATTGCGTGCTTCTGGGGTAGGTGGCGTTGGTGTAGGGGGAGCAGAAGCAGCGCGGAGTTCAGTCCCAATTCTCTCTGCAGCCAAGCCCACGTAGATATTAAAGAGCATCTCACGCATCTGAGTTGGATTCAAGTCAGGAATATTCTGCCAGGTTGCCCAGATCGATGAGGCAGTATCAGAGAAAAAGATCCGGTCAATCAACTCACCCTCGGGGTCTTTATTCGTGGCAAGCGACTGATTAAAGGTAGGGTTGGTGCGCAAGATAAGGATCAGTTGGCCGCGCGTGGTTGCCCAGTCGCGGTCACGATAGATCCCTTGAACATTCTCCCAAACTTCAGGCACCGAGATCGACGGGGTTGGCACTGGTCCCAAGGTTGGGGTGACAGTGGGGGTTAGGGATGACACAGCCGTAGCCGTTGAAATGGCAGTGGCGACGACAGTGTTGGTGGCGACAGTGCTGGTGACCACATTGCTTGCCACTGCCGTTTCTGCGGGTAGCGCTACGTCCGTTGGCACGACAGTAGGTGTGCCGGCTAATGTTTCAGGCACGACACCAGCCACGGGTGTAGCGGAAAAAATCGCCAAGTTGCGAATGCGCGCCAGCCAGCCTTCGGAAGGCAAAAGACTTAGAATGACAATCAAGCCGACGACCAATGGCAGCAGAGCGAGCAGCGAACCAAAGAGAACACCAGCCCAATTGGTGCGCCCGGCCGGTTTGCGCGCCGGCCGTGGTAACAGAGTCGGCGAAACTGCTTCGCGTTCGATAGCAGGCTTTACTGCAGTCAATTCTACAGCAGAGCCTTCGGAGAATATATTTTTGTTAGTAGAAGCTGGCACCAACACTTGAGCAGTCTTGGGGGGTGGCGACACAGTGGGTAACGCAATCATCGTCGTCGTGAGGTCATCGTATTGCACTGCGGGCTGGTCTATGGTGTTGGCGGCAGCCCTTAAATCATCAGCTAACAAACTGGCTTTTTGATATCTAAGTTCCGGTTCCTTGGCCAATGTCTTTTTCAGAATTTCGATGATCAGCGCCGGCAACTGGTTTAATAACTCTTCTGGGATGGTTACAGGATCGTAGACATGCGCATGCAAGATCTGCGTAGTTGTACCGACAAACGGTGGGCGTCCCACCAGACAGCGGTAGAGTACGGCACCCAGGGCATAAATATCGGCGCGGCCATCAATTTGACGGCTGCCAGCGCACTGCTCTGGCGCCATATAGGCAGGTGTGCCAATCGTGCGACCAACGCTGGTTAATTCTGGTGCATCCAGGCTGCGTGCAATCCCAAAGTCCGATAGCAAGGGTACAACATGAAATGGTAACGCCGTCACATACACTGGCTCAACATGGGCGACACCCGCTGCGCCCACGTTTGATCGACCAGGGCTGGATGTGACGGAATCAATGCGACGCAGTAAAATATTACTTGGCTTTACATCGCGATGAATTACTGATTGTTCGTGGGCATAGGCCAGCGCACGGGCGACTGGCATCAAAAGCTTACAACTATCGACAACGCTTAGTTGTCGCTTCTGTTCCAGCACTTCGGCCAGCGTCGTGCCTTCGACCAGTTCCATGACAATATAGTGGATCGCCTGAGCGCCGGCCTGGCCGACTTGTAATGTGGGCACAATATTGGGGTGAGCAAGTGTACTAACCGTACGTGCTTCGAGGCGAAAGCGCTCGCGCACAATTGTATCGGCGCCGGGCAAAACAACTTTGAGCGCCACCGTCCGCCCTTGTGCTTCGTCCAAAGCGCGATAGACCGAGGCCATTGCACCGCCACCAAGTTTGGCTTGAATGCGATAGCCACCGAGCGTGCGTCCCGTTAGATCGTCAAATAGCTCCTGCTCTGGCTGGGTTGAAGGCGTCAATGAGCGTTCGCTGCGCTTTACAGCTTGGTTGTCATCATCCGGTGCTAGACCGGAGAATTGTTCGGGTGGTACAGACATTACGGCATATCCGAGCGAACGAATGAGTGAATACGAATAGAAGACGCTTTGCTTGATTACGGCGATGCTGGTATATTTCGAGAACTTTATGGCAACCGAGAAATAACAAGTAATCAGCGTTACACAAAAGCCATCGATCTTTAGCCAAAGTTGGTGAGAATAGAAAATTTATTTTCAACAACCTATATTTACAAATTATACTCGCAGTTGTGGCGAAGCAATATTTTTCCAGGTAACAAATGTAGTATGAGTTGAGGTAGATAAGTGAGCCGGTACGGAAAACTTATTTGCATGAGCGGTCCTAAAGCTGGGATCGAATATGAATTAACCGAAGAAATTAATACAGTCGGGCGCGCTGCCAATTCAACGATTGTTTTAGACGATCAGTTCGCCTCGCGGCAACACGCCGAAGTTCGGCGCTATGACGATGCGTATCAGGTTCATGATCTGCAGAGCAAAAACGGGGTAGTCGTGGACGCTCAACGCCTCTCACTGGGCGGTACGGCTTGGTTACGCGATGGCAGTGAGGTCCAATTCGCTTCGACGCGCTTTCGCTTCTACGACCCTTCCGCCACGGCGACAGCGCCATCTTTGATCGCGATCCGCGAACCGGCGCTGCGCATCGATCCAGCGACGCGCCAAGTATACGTCGACGGGATCATGCTGGATCCGCCTTTGAGTGTGAAGCAATTTGATCTGCTCTGGTTTATGTATCAGAACCGCGGGCGCGTGATCAGCAAAGACGAGATTGCCCAGGCGGTTTGGCCAGAGGCGCAGGGCGATGTCTATGATGCCAACATCGACCGCATGGTAAGCCGGGTGCGCAGTAGGATTGAACCGGACAGCAGCGAAGAACCCCGTTTCATTGCGACGATCCGTGGTTATGGCTATCAGTTGTTAATTGCATGATGATTGTACAATCTGCATACGATTAACAATGTTAAATAGTAACTGTTCAGACGTAGTGTTAGGCAGGTAGATAGGTAGGTAAACAAGGGCGCCGGTGATACCGGCGCCCTTTTTGATCTGTGATATTTTTAACAAATGATTTTTTTGATTAACAAAAATGGATTATTAATGGCTCAAACGATAAGAAGTAGCCCAGTCCTGTGACTGGGCTACTTTTTTACTGAATTGTCAGCAAAAAGCAAGGCGACAGAACCAAAAGATGATTTACATATTAACAGAATATGTGTATATTAATGTCACGTTAATATTCATCACGACTTCCCAGTATTACCATATCACATTGAGAACGAAGGTCTGCCGCAGTAATATTTGGTCGCGACAAACAACAGTATCTACTATTTTACTTTACCAAACGCTCTTGTCTTTGGGCTCATCATTCAACATAGATTATCGGGTGCTCTAAAATATGCATACAACTTCTATCCTTCCACTTATCAACTCAGAAATGATTAATCCGCGTATTGCCGAAGTGCTCGGACAATTTCAGCCGATCTCCTTGGCAGAAATGGAAGACTCGGCGTTGCTGGAACGCGTCGACACCAAGTTCATTCTGACTGAGCAGCAACTGGCAGAAATGTTGGCTAATATCAGCCATGCATATCGGGTGTTGGAAATTAAGAATGTGCGCCTATTTCAATACCGCACCCTCTATTTTGACACACTTGATTTTGCCCTCTATCGCCAACACCATAGCGGCAAGCGTAACCGGCACAAAATCCGCTTTCGTTGTTATGAAGATTCCGGGCTGGCTTTTTTGGAAACTAAATTTAAAGTTTCGGAAGACCGAACAATTAAAACCCGGATCAAAGTGCCAGAAATTGTCAGAGACTTTGACGACCCAATGCAACAGTTCTTACACAAAAACTTTCCCATCGGCGCCGAAAAGTTGACCCCTGCGATTGAAAACACCTTCTTGCGCATTACTTTAAATAGTAAACAAAGCACAGAGCGCGCTACGTTGGATTTACGCGTAGGTTTTGAATCACCAGGGATGACCAGCAATCTCCCCCGCTTGGTAATTGCAGAGGTAAAACAACCCAAATTTTCACGCCGTTCGGAACTCATGCACCAATTAGAGGAGTTGCACGTGCGTCGTAGTTCCTTTAGCAAGTATTGCATCGGCGTTGCAATGCACTATCAGAATGTGAAGCACAATAATCTAAAACCGACCTTATTACAAGTGGATAAGCTAATCAAGGAATTCCACTAGAAATTTGTTTTACCACAGTTCGCCGATCATGGATCTACACGAATAATCCGTGATCAATTGTCACTCGTTCAATCAACTAAGATCAACCTAAACAGGAGTATAAGTAAGATGGGCCAGTTCCAGTTATTCGCTTTAGTTTCAGGGTTTTTGCTTTCCTTCATCAGCGCAGCATTGATAGTTGGGTTGGTTTACTTTCCAGCCAATCGCAGCAAACAGGAGTATGTTTTTGCCTTTTTGGGCTTCAACGCAGTGATCTACTTTGTCGCAACTTTGCTCTCCAAGGTAGAAATCAGCGTAGGTTTTGCTTTTGGGCTCGTGGCCATCTTTGGGGTAATGAACTCTCGCTCCTCAACAGCGATCAGTATGCGCGAGGTAACCTATCTATTTATCTGCACGGCATTAGCATTTGTCAATGCGCTTTTGCCAATGGCAGTTCCAGGCGTAACCATACCAGCCCTGGTCGTCATTGATCTACTGTTTGTCGCCATGGTTTATGTGCTAGACACACGGGTCTTGATCAATTACCATGCCCAACGGCTGATTCTTTATGAAAAATATGATTTGATCAAGCCAGAGAATAGCGCGCAGATGATGGAAGATTTACGCCAGCGGACCGGTTTGGATATTAAGGGTTATGAAATTATCGAACTCGATTTCCTACGCGATACGGCAACGATTTCTGTTTCTTATGAACCGAAGAAATTTGTCGCTGTCAAAGAACCAGTCCGCAAGGAGAAAGTGGTCCGCGCCAAAGAAGTAATGGGATAAGCGAGGCCAACAGCTTCAATCCTTTCCCATACAGGAAAAGCCCGCAATTGCGGGCTTTTCCTGTATAAATGCGCTTAATCGGCAGGTAAAACAGCGCAATTCAATCAGACGAATTAAGTTGTCATTCGCCCCGGCCCTTCCACAACCTGGCCTGGTTTTGCCCCTGTATGCACTGCATTAGCCAAGACACGCACCCCATTTACCCACACGTCGCGCACACCCACCGCAAGTTGGTGTGGATCATCAAAGGTCGCGCGATCCATGATTGTCTCTGGGTTAAAGATTACCACATCAGCAAAGTAGCCAGTGCGTAAAAATCCCCGTTCGCGCAATCCTAACCGGGTGGCCACAGCAGAACTCATTTTGCGGATCGCATCTTCCAGCGGGAGCACCTTTTCTTCGCGTACATACTTACCCAAAATACGTGGATAGCTGCCGTAGGCACGCGGGTGGTAAGGCCCCATTGGCTTCGCCCAAGCAGGATCAAGCCCACCCGCGTCGGTGCCGATCGTTATCCAGGGTTGTTGTAGTTGCCGGCGTACATTTGCCTCGTCCATCATAAAGTAAATGGTGCTGATCCGCTGGCCTTCAGAAGCCAATAGATCACAAGCAGCGTCGACCCACACCTGACCGCGCATAGCGGCAATTTCAGAAAGGCGCTTACCAATATATTGCTGATTTTCTGGTTTGTGAAAGCCCACCGGCATAATACCTTCAGGGCCACATAGCCCAACCATTGCTTCCCACCCGCCCGACGGGTTAAGCGCCTCGGCCCGAATCTTGGCGCGCATAACTGGATCGCGCAGATTGTCGTACAGTTTATTCCCGGCATCGGCCCAAGGCGGCAGCACAGAAGTGAGCCCAGTGCCGGCCCCTGTATATGGATACATATCAGCCGTTACATCCAATCCTTCGGCGCGCGCCTGCTCGATCAGTTCGATGGCCTGGGCCGTCTTGTGCCAATTGCGCTTACCGGCAGATTTAAGGTGGTAAATCTCCACTGGCAGATTCGCGGCCCGGCCAATTGCGAATGCTTCCTCTAACCCTTCGATAAATTGATCGGCCTCGGAACGCAGATGGGTAATGTAAACCCCATTATATTGGCTGACAACCTTGCAAACTTCAATAATCTCTTGGGTGCTCGTATACGCGCTAGGAGGATAGATCAACGCATAAGAAACCCCGAGTGCGCTATCTTCCATTGCTTCTGCCGTCACCTGACGCATGATCGCCAACTCATCGGTCGAAGGTTCGCCTAGTTCCATACCCATGGCATATTCGCGCACCGTGCCACCACCCAAGAAAGCACCAATGTTCGGCGAGACACCAGTTTCCAGTATGGCATCAAACCAATCGCGCAGACGCGACCAGGTGGGGATCCGCGCCAGCCACTCCGGTGCAGCGGCCAACATCGGGTTACGCGCCAGTTGGGTGGCGTCAATTTTGCCGCCAAAGGGACCTGGCGTCCAGTCTTCCCCCATGATTTCGGTGGTAACGCCTTGCGTAATTTTTGAGAGACAACGGCCATCAAGCATCAAGGGTATAATCGAGTGGCTTAAAATGTCAATAAAGCCCGGACAGACAACCATACCGCTGGCGTCCACAACCTCGCGCACATTTTCTGGGGCGATGCGTCCCGGGGGCGTAATGGCAGCAATCCGGTCAGCGTTCAATGCCACGTCACCATAAAACCAGGGATTGCCCGTGCCGTCGATCACTTTTGCATTGCAGATCAGGGTGTCAAAAATAGCCATTATTTTTCCTTTATGCTCGTTTTCATATGACGGCATAGCTAAATTCCATATCGTCCCAGGCTAGCAAGAATTCACCAATTGAAACGGTGACAATATCAGCATTGCGAGCCAGATCAAGTAAATAGACACTATCGTTGTCAATTGCTACAATTAGAACAGCATGTTGAGCAGGATGTTTTTGCCAATAGTCTAGCTGCGCAGTCTGAACAAACGCAATGACTGGTATTTTCTGATCGAGCCAATTCGCTACATCGGACAGAACCGCTTCAGTAGCGTAGATAACCTCGATTGAGCTAGATTTTAAGCGCGTGATATTTGAGGCTGGCATCCTCAAATATACCCAGTGTCTTCGCCAATGCAGCTTGTGAACGCGAAATGCCCAGATGGGCTAAAGCCATCTGGGCACAGGCAAGCAAACAATAACCATGTTTTTGTTGTGTACTAAATGGGACGCTTAAATTTTTGACCATTGTCCATCAAGGCTTTTTTGGTTTGTAGATCGTTGACAACTGCTCCAGTTGTTGCACTAATTTCAACGTAACCAATTGGTCCCCATGGATCATAGGCGAGTGATGTGATAAAAACTTGAAAACGCCATGCCCACTCTATCCCAATTTGAACGAGCACGCCGTGGTCGGCCATTAACATATTGCCGACATAACCGATTAACCAACCCGTGGCTTTGCGTCGCGCAGCACGTTCATTCAACGCGGTAGGAACAACGATATAAACTTCACTACCTTCAGGCAGATCGACAGGAGTAGATAATTCAATTTTCCCGTTGTGAACCACACCTGGATAAGTTGCGACAGCCATAGCTACTTCCTCTCGATCCCATCTAAACCTAGCTCGCCAAAATGAATAGATAGCTTCATCTATTGCCAATCGTAGCGCATTCGCGTCAAATCGTCAATCAAGCCAACGGCCAAATATTGCGATTAGCGTGCTTATAGGGCAGTTGTTTGAAATCTGGTACAAGCGCACCGGGTGCAGCCACATAGAGAATCTTTGCGGCCAGCGGAGCGAAGCCGGCATAAAAGTGTTGCATGGATTTGACGACCAAAATCTTCTTCTGTGTGGGGTCGATACCGACATTGGTAAAAACCTGCGGACCAAAGGTCTGCGTGCGATGGCTGATTACAACAATATCGATACCATTGGGGCCGTGCAACGCGACACTATCGCCCAACGGCGAAAGACCATCCGCAAAAACTTGGGTGGCGTTACGGGCGATCTTACCCACCCGCACCCGCAGATCAACCGGATCACCCGACATAGGGCCCATTTTGCCCCCAATGCGCAGATCGAGTTCGACACCCTCGCCCACTTCCAGCGCGACAGCGACCACGATCGGGTCCCAGATACAGCCAATCGCGGCGTTAGCAATGCCACGCTCCAGTAGCGCGCGCAAAACAAAAGTGGAATCGTTCGGTGCGCCACCGCCGGCATTGTCTGCTACATCGGCCAATACCACCGGCTGTTCGGCACAGGCTAACGCTTCATCCAAAGCACCATGTAAAGAGCGATAGTCCGGTTGCACACGGTCACGCATGGCATAGAATTGATCACCCAACTGCTGCGCCAATGCTGCACCATGCGCTGGTTGATTATCGGTGACGACAAGCATGCGGGTACCTAGATCGGGCACATCGCCCCACGGAAAACCATGCCCCAACGAAACCGAAAGCACGCCGTCTTTACCTTCCAGCGCTTGCATCTGAGCGACGAAGCTTTGCACCGGTTCGCGTGTGGTGTGGTAAACGCCAATCATCTTGCAGTCGTAAAGCGCCGTATGAGGCTTGAGTTTGCCTTGGGCGGCGTCGGCGATGATCTGAAAAAGTTCTTCACCCCGCTCGGCAGGGTCGGTGTGCGGATACTCTTTGTAAGTGATCACAGCGTCGGCGTTTTCCACCAATGTCTGCGTCAGATGGCAATGTAAATCCAACTCGACGCCAATGGGCACGTCTGGCCCGACAATCGCCCGCACATGCTGGGCCATGTCGCCTTCGCAATCGTCATAGCCCTCGGCCACCATCGCGCCATGCATGTGTAAAAGCACACCATCGACGGGCAGCGCGCCGCGCAGATCAGTCAGAATCTCATCCCGCAACGCCTCATAGACGGGACGCAACGTGATCCCGGCAGGCATGGCAAAGGCGGCCAGGCTCTCGAATACCGTCCAGCCCCGTTCCTGCGCCAGCGCGCGCCATCGCACCAGGGCCACTGCCTCGGCATCAGGATGAGCCCTGTGTTGGCCGTGGCGCACGAGGTAATTCTGTTCAAAGTTTTGCATACCGGTTAGAAAGGGAGAAAAGGTGTTTGTTTCTGTGCTCAACAAAGCGGTGAAGAATTTCACGGTGTTACTCCAGTGGATATTGGATTGACGATTGACGATTTTTGATTTACGAAGTCGCAGGGCGCGTTTTGAGCCTTCTTCTCTCGTTGTCTCGGATCGAAGAAGAGACTTACGGCATCCACTGCTGAGCGTAAATCAGAAATCAAAAATCGTCAATCATTTAAAATGGTCGTAGACAAGCCGTCCGATCTGGCCCAAGGCGCTATCGATCTTGTTGATGTGGTCCCACTCGGCCACCGGATCATCTTTGACAGGTTCAGCGTCCCAAGTACAGAAGACGGTGACTGCAACATGCGAATGGTCGTTGGCGTAGATAATGCCACTATCATTGCGGATGCCAGACAGGGTGCCTGTCTTGTGAGCGACCGCCGTGCCAGCCGGCAGAAAACGGGGTAACCGGAGATTTATTTGTTGTTGCAAAAGAATATGCAACATGGCATCACAGGCAGCACGATCGAGAATTTCAGCACGAAAAATCATTTCATTGAGCCGATTCAGGTCACGCGGCGTGCCGACATCATTGTCTGGCCCCAAGCTGTAGGCGCGCCCGGTGCGATTAGCCGAAACTTCTGCTTCCGGTTTGTCCAACATGGTAAAAGCCCGGCGTGGATCAGCGCCGGCTTCGCCCAAAATGTCGATAAAGATTTCACGGATCGTCATTGGCACATGGATCGAGGTCAGCCCGAGCTCGTGCATAAATTGGGTGGTAGCAGACACCCCCAGGCGGTGTATTACCATATCGGTGGCCGTGTTATCGCTGATGATGATCATTAAGGTCAACAGATCGCGCAGCGTTGGTTGCAACCCATCTTGCAGAAAAACGAGCACACCGCTGGGCAGGTTCTTCTCGGCCAAGGTCAACTCAAAACGATCATCTAGTGTAAAGCGACCGGTCTGGATTTGGTGAAAGGCCTCGACCAGCACGGGAATTTTGAGCACGCTGCAAAGGGGAAAGGAGTGATCGGCGTTGATATAAAGTTCCTCACCCGATTCTAAATGTTTGATCGCAACACCCATTGCCGTTGTGCCGCTAGCGGCAATGATGGCATCGATTTGTGAGGTCAACGAAGGCATGTGAATCCTTGTTCTTCAAAGTGATGATCAAAAGCAAAGGCTGTTGAAATATGGGAATGACGCATGACCGCAAAGCTTACACAATCCACCAAGCTCAACAAACGACGGTTGGCAATCAAAAAGGCTTGCACTGCATCTGCATGGAGCTTCTGATCAACCCACGCTATTTGTAAGACAGGAGCCATATCCTCAAGCAATACTCTGACTGCTAGCATACCCAAGCGACGTTGGAGCAATGCACATGCTTCACTAATGATGTAGTTAGTCGACGGCAAGGTATGGTTTTCATCGAGCAAGCACAGCCAAATTTTGTCAGCCGCCGTATGATTTGGCTCATTTTCATCTAACACAGACAATACAGCCGACGTATCGATGAAAATATTCATTCTTCAATTACTTTCAAGTCCTTTGGATCATTCGAAATTGCCTCAGCCAGGTAATAGTCGTGGTTGACGCCTAGATCCGGCAGGCCTGAATTAAAGCGACCTGAAACGAGTATCGCACGGCGTCGCTTTTCAAGCATTTCATCCTCATGAGTTTTTGCAGCGAGGACAAGATCAACCCCTTGACGAACCAGCGCAGCGATTGATTCGTTTTTCTCTTGGGCTAACTTTTTTAAACGCTTAACTTGTGCTTCGGTCAACTGAACCTGGGTTCTTATCATAATTATCTCCTTTTGCTCACATGCCAACACTTTGTGCTAACATGAAAACACAGCAATTAACCAAAGACAATTCTCGGCAATTTTCCAAGTTACTACTCAGCCCGTTGTTTTGGGTCCAACGCATCGCGCACACCATCACCAACAAAGTTAAAGGCCAATACGGTGATCACGATCATCAGGCCGGGCCAGATAACAATATGCGGGTAGGTGGTAATGTACTGGCGACC
>Ga0209591_10004035_pt1 | contig 16801 bp, 7 predicted proteins | sample MAT01_FD_187207 | JGI IMG/M metagenome (GOLD analysis project Ga0209591, IMG submission 187207) | Freshwater microbial communities from Lake Fryxell liftoff mats and glacier meltwater in Antarctica - MAT-01 (SPAdes) (version 2) | ecosystem: Environmental > Aquatic > Freshwater > Ice > Liftoff... | reverse complement strand
GACCGCAAGGTCGGGAACATTGCCACCACGGGCGCACGGGCCGTTTTCACGGGGAATGTCGGCTGCTTGATGCAGATCACGCGACACCTGAAAGCCGCCGGTCAGACCGTGTGGGCCGCGCACCCCGTCGATGCGCTCTGGGCCAGTTACAGCGGCGAGATGCCGGCGGAACTCGATCTCGTATAGTCCCCGGCTTGCAGGGGCTGATTATAGCGATGTCGCAAGCGGCAAAGCTCGCAGCCTCAGATCTGTCTTCATGTCTTTCACTGTCTGTTGTCTTCACTGTCCACTGTCCACTCCCAACTGTCCTACTTCGCCTTCTTCAGTTCAAAGCTAAAGCCTTCCTTGCCGTCGAATGTCTTCGGCCGCTTATCCTTCTCCATCATGTAGGCGAGCTTCAGCGTGTCGCCCTTCATCTCGACGATGCCTTGCGCTTTCGAGCCTTTGGTGCCTTCCGGTCCTTCGAGAATCTCCATGTCGATGTTGACCGGGTCCGTCTTCGCATCGACCTTGTAGCCCATCACGAACTTCACGCCCATGCCTTCGATGGTGACCTTGTCCGCGGTGAAGGTGTAAGTGCCCTTCTTCGCGTCTTCGTCGATGGGCTTGTCGTTCTTCTTGCCGGAAACGAGTGTGTACTTGCCTTCGAGTTTCGGGGCGTCCCCCTTGGCCTCAGTCTTCTTTTCGTCTTTCTTCTCGTCTTTTTTGTCCTGGGTGCGGGCGATGGGCAATCCCAGGAACGCCATCATCCCCAGACCCAGCGCGAACGCGGCAATCGTTTTCATCCTGATATCCTCGCTACAATAAGGGTCGCAATGCGGACAGTCCACACCCCGACCGCATTCGTGATGGTATGTTCACTCAACCGGGATTCAACCGCATGGCTCTAGAAGCGATCAGCCGGAGAGGCGGCCGAGTGTCTTTCCGGGCCGCAAGTGGTTCCGACGCCAAACCACACACCCCAGAATCGGGATCATCTCATTCAAGTGGAAGAATTTGTGTCAGATAGAGGCTTGGCCGTTGTGCTGTAACGACTTATGCGGAATTTTCATCGGACAACGGCCGTCCGGAATCATTCCAAAACATCCGGAATCATCCCAAAATGTCCGGAATCAATCCGGAATCGCCGGAATCATTTTCACTCTCTGGTCTTCTCTCTGCGTCCTCCGCGTCCTCTGCGGTGAAAATCTTCTTCAACTGCGGAATGGCCCTGAACGAGTTGAGAGTTTCTGAATGGGTGCCCCTAAACTGAGCGGAAGTTGGGCTTTTGACGGAATTATTGTGTCAAAACAGTTCCGGTTTCTGGTTCGCCGTTACTGTATTGTTCACATTGAATTCTAGTCAAAACCACTAGTTCGCACGCGAACCAATTCCAGAGCCGGGATGAACCAAAAACGCCGTCAACACGAACTTCCGATCAGCCTGGGTAAACCCTCATCGAGTAACACACGCCGAGCCTGCTGATCTACCGCGATCAGCAGGTCATACCCATTTCCACAAGGGCTATTCCACACATTTCCACCAACGTGATTCGTCGGGCCGGTAACGAAGAAGGCGGATGAGTTTCCAAGAATGACTTCCCGTCAGTGGGCAACTCACGCCTCGCTACCGGCTGGGCCGGTCGGTTGGGCGGGGAGCAATGGGAGCAGGTTCTCGACCGACTGACGGACTCGCGGTGAAGGGTCGTCCGCTGCCGCGACTACCACCGCGCTGGCGCGGACGTCAGCGGGGTTCGCAGCCAGAACGGCACCAGCGGCCACCAGCCGAACCCGCACGTTTGGATCGTCCAGAAGGTGATTCATGAGGTCTCCGACCTGGTCGAACGGGGCGAGTCGAAGGGCCAGCGCCGCGTTCAGTCGCAGACCGTCGTTGGGATCAGTCGCACACTCGCGCAACGCGGGTAGAGCAGTCGGTGGTAGGTCTTCCAATCGGGCCAAGGCGTGCGCGATGTTAGCCCGCACTTGTGGTTCCGGGTCGCGGAGCGCATCGATCAGAGCAGGAGCAACCGACAGTGGGACTGCCGCAGCCTTCATCCAACCGGCCGACGCGACCACCCGGACCTCGGGCGCGGAGTCCGTCAACCCCGCCTCGAAGCCTTCAAACGCTTCGGGTGGTTGGATCATGACCAGGGCGCGCATTGCCTGTTCGCGCACTGCTGCTTCCCCAGTACGAGCCGAACGCAGGAGTGTCGGCCCCGCGGCCACGGCACGCGGTCCCATCCGGGAGAGCGCGATGGCGGCGTTCGCTTTCACCCAAGTGCTATCATCATCCGAGAGCGTCTGACACAATCCGTCCACGACCGAATCCGCCGCACCGGCCCACCTTGACAGCACTTCGGCGACCTCAACCTTGACCTGGTCATTCGGATCGCAGAGCAGGGGCAATAGATCGGTGACCAACTCCTCCGGAGGTTGATCCCAGGTTCCGATGGCAGCCGCGGCCGCCGTGCGAACAAGTGGATCGACGTCCGAGATCGCTGTCCGAATCAGTCGGAGGGTGGTCGGAGGCGGTGGCCCGAGCGAGCCGAGTGCCTGCACGGCCTGCGCTCGAACGCCTCCGTCCTCGTCCGTGGCGGCTCGCTCAACCGCGGTCCTCGCGGTCGCGGCGACCGCGCCTAACTTTCCAATTGCCTCGGCTGAGTTCGCCCGGACCTGCGGGTTAAGATGGCTCAGGGCGCGAATTAACCCTGGGACCACTCCTTCACAAACTCCCATCTCGCCCAGCGCCTCGGCTGCCAGAGCGCTCACCCAACTGTCCCGGTCTCGAAGTGCCTGAACCAGGCTCGGCACCGCGACCTTCGCGGCCTGCTCCCCGATCTTCCCAAGTGCCTCGGCGGCCTTGGCTCGCACAGCGTCATTGTCATCCGTCATGGCCTCCACCAGGGGTCTGGCGGCATACTCGGCGGGGGCTGCGACTGTCCCAAGCGCCTCGGCCGCGTGGGCGCGGACCACGTTGTCCGGGCTGGACAATCCTTCGACCAACTTGCTTGTTGCGTCGCCGTTGAGCGGGCCGGCAGCCGTTACCGCGCTGGCCGCCGACGTCCGCACGGCTTCGTCTCGATCCTGAAGAAGTTCGATCAGTTTGGGAACCGCCACGACAGCTTTTCGACCAAGTAACTTCAGTCCCCGCGCCCCCGCCGTTCGCACCTGTGCGGCGGCATCGTCGAGCGCGACCATGAGCAATTCCGGCGCTGCGCCAATCTGCCCGAGTGACTCGGCTGCCTGGCATCGGACTGTCTCGTCAGTATCCCGAAGTGCACCCGCGAGTTGATCGATCGCATCGACCGCGTCGGATGCGGCCTGCCCCAGGGAAGCCGCCGCCTGGGATCGGACCGCCGCGAGGGGATCACCCAGCGCCCGACGGAGGGCCGCTACGGCGATCGCGGTGGGCCGCGGTTCGGAACTGTCCGGCCGCCATCGGAAGAGTCTCCAACGACCACGTCGGCGAGGCATTCGCACCAGGCGGGACCGGTCGGCTTGCGTGCCCGCCGCGGCGATCAACCCGAGAGCCTCGGCCGCACTCAGGCGAACCATGTCACTTGGATCATCGACCAGAGCCGCGACTGCTTGTGTCACATCACGGGCGCGAAGTAGGCCGAGCGTGGATGCGGCAACGGCCCGAACATGCTCGTGGGTGTCAGTCAGGTGTCGCACGAGTGTCGGAACGCTTTGCGGTCCAATCGCGGCCAGGACGACAGGCAGTTGGTCCCGCTGTTCTTTGGTGAGTGCCGTCATCTCCCGGAGTGACACGAGGAGGGGGCTTATGACGGCGGAACCGAATTGCGGAAGGGCGCTCCGGGCGCGGTCGTGGATCGGCTCGTGTGGGCTCCAAAAGTCAGCGATGGTTTCGGACAGGAGCCGGCCCTGACGGACGGACGCGAACACCTGTTGGAGGAGGATCAGGGTGAAGAACGACCGGAACACGGCCAGCATCGTGGCCGCCGGCCAGGCACCCTTCCGCACGAACGTGGCGTGCAGAACTTGCCGCGAGTCGGCCAGGTCCAGGATATCGACCAAGCTCAAGAGGTTGATGAACGCATAGGTGAGGAAATCGACGAAGCCCGGCCGGACCGCGGCGTCCACCTTGTACCACTGGCTACCAATGGTCTCGAACAGTCCCTGGTTCAGCAGAGCGAACCCGCCGATCACGCTGGCGGCGGCGGCAATCAGGAGCGGCACTCCGACTTGGTTGCCGTAAAGTGCCACATTGGGCGCGAGGTCCTGCCCCTTCATCGGGTTGTGGACTGCCTTGCGACCGCGTTCGACTTCATACCGCTCGATGTCGATGAACATGTATGCCAGGCACGCCACGACACCCATCGACAGGGTCAGTGCCGCACAACACAGGGCAACCCCCGGCCAACGCTCCGCGACTTGGACACCCGCAGTCAGTAGCGCGACGGCGAGGAGTAGTGTAACCCACCAACTGGCCCAGGACAGCCAGCGTTCCCAAACGCGGAACCCGCTCCGCACCGCCCAGCGTGTCGCCCGGCCGAAAAGTCCGAGCGCCCAACCGAGGAGACCGGACTGATGAAGGACGCCAGCAACGAGAATGACCCCCACGAGCGCAAGGAGAATTGAGTATGAGGAGAGAGTCTGGTCGAGTCGGATGAGCCAGGTCGAGGGCATCGGATTCACCACTACGGGGCGGATGAGATCGCACCAAAACCACGGTGAGGCGCAAGGTAAGAGACAAAGCAAAGCGCGTGCCGCCTACTGGTAGCCCGCGATTTGCGACTCTCTGAGATTATCCCAAATCCGCGGCCGATAGTGGCTCACCCGCGGTGGCTTCGATTCACTTCGCGCGGTCTGCATCGGGCGAAGCTGGTTCAACAGGCGGAGTCGTTTCGGTAGGCTTCAGTGGCTCCGTGGCGGGGCTGGCTGCGTCGACCAATTCTTTCGTGGCGATGGTCGGAAACACTGCTTGCGTCTCGGCGGCGGACTCCTTATGACTTGGGCCGGTCGGTGGACCGTTCAAAAGTTCGATGAAGCCTTGTACGGCCAGGAAGAACACTGGAACGAAGAACACGGCCAGGACGGTGGAGGTAATCATCCCGCCGAACACCGCCGTCCCCAGCGCTTGCCGACTGGCCGCCCCCGCACCTTCAGCGAACACTAGCGGCATAACCCCGAGGATGAACGCGAAACTCGTCATCAGAATCGGTCGGAACCGCAACCGCGACGCTTCCACTACGGCTTCCCGGAGTGGTCGCCCAGCGTGACGCAACTCGCGGGCGAACTCCACAATCAAGATTGCGTTCTTGCTTGCCAGGGCGATGATCAACACCACCCCAATCTGAGTGTAGACGTTGTTGTCCATCCCCCGCAGGTTGACTCCCGCAACGACTCCAAGCACTCCCAAGGGAACCACCAGGATGACGGCAAATGGGAGTAACCAACTCTCGTACTGAGCGGCCAGCACCAGATACACGAACAAGATGGCCAGGCCGAACACCAGGATCGCTTGCCCGCTCACCCGCTTCTCCTGGAATGCGATGGACGTCCACTCGAACCCCATCGACGGCGGGAGCGTCTGCGCCGTCACCTCCTCCATCGCTTTGATCGCATCCCCTGAGCTAACGCCGGGAGCCGAACCCCCGTTGATCGCCGCGGAGGGATACAGGTTGTATCGGATCACCGACAGCGGCCCGACTTGGGATTGCGGTGTGATCAGAGTGCCGAGTGGAACCCTACCACCGTCCCGGTTTCGGACCTCCAGTTTGCGGATCAGGCTTGAGTCACCGCGGAACCGGGCGTCGGCTTGGACACGAACCTGGTAAGTGCGGTCGAACTTGTTGAAGTCATTCACATACACCGAGCCGAGGTTTGCCTGAAGGGCGGCGAACACGTCGTCCATCTTCACGCCCATCTGTTCGGCCTTCACCCGGTCGATGTTCAGGTACACTTGGGGCACCCCGGCGCGGAACGAACTGGAGATTTGCGGGGCGATTTCCGACCGCTTCCGGGCCTCGTCCATAATGGCTGTCGCACGCTCTTGAAGAGCGTCCAACCCGACGCCGCTCCGGTCTTCGATCTGCATCTGGAACCCACCGGCAAACCCCAGCCCCTGAATGGACGGCGGCACAATGACGATGATGATCGCATCCGGCATCTGCGCGAATTCCATCTGCATCTGTTTGACGATGGCGTCCTGCTGAGTCTCGGGAGTCTTCCGTTGCGACCAGTCGGTCCAAGCGGCGAACACGGTCGCACCGTTGGGCGCGTTTGTCCCATCAAGGATTGACAGACCGCCGAGTACGAACCAGTTCTCGACCTTCCCCTGCTCCTTGTACTTCCGGAATACCTTGTTCATCCGCTCCGTCACTTCTCGGGTGCGATCAAGAGAAGCCGCGTCCGGAAGTTGGACGGCGATGAGCACGAATCCTTGGTCTTCGTTCGGCAGGAATCCCGTGGGCGTCTTCAGATACCACCATCCGGTCAAGCCAACCAGGCCGACGAACACCAACAAAACGACCCACCACACCTTCAGAATGTGGCGGATGGTCCAGGTATACGCTCGCTCGATTGGGCGGTAAACTGCGTCGAATATGCGGGTGAATACATTCCGCCCGGTGCGTGGCCTGAGGTAGGTCGCGCACTGGGCCGGCTTGAGGGTAAGGGCGTTGACCGCACTGATGAACGCCGTGGCCGCGATGGTGAGGGCGAACTGGCGATACAACTGGCCGGTGATGCCAGGCAGGAAGGCAGTCGGAAGGAACACGGCCATCAACACGAGGGTGATGGCAATGACCGGCCCGGTCACTTCGTCCATGCCCTTGATGGTCGCTTCCCGCGGTGGCAACCCCTTTTCGATGTGCTGGCTGACGTTCTCGACGATCACGATGGCGTCGTCCACCACGATGCCGATGGCCAGCACCAACCCGAACAGGGTCAGGAGGTTGATGCTGAAACCGAGCATCGGCATGAATGCGAATGCCCCGATGATAGTGACCGGAACCGTCGTGGCGGGCACCAGGAGCGCTCGCCAGCTTTGGAGGAACACCAGGATGACGCAGAGAACGAGGCCGCCGGCTTCGAGGAGAGTGCGATAGACACTGTTGATGGCCGCATCGACGAACTTGGTCGTGTCGAACGGAATGTTGTACTCCATCCCCTTCGGAAGCGATGGTTCGATCTGCGCCATCGCCGCACGCACCCCCTTGGCGACATCCAATGCGTTCGATTCGGGAAGTTGGTAGATGAGGATGTTCGCCGAATCGAACCCACTACGGGAGTTGAATGTGTCGTAGGATTGTGCCCCGAGTTCCACGCGGGCCACGTCCCGCAAATACACCACTTGCCCAGCCTCGCCGCTCTTGAGAACGATGCCCTCGAACTCGGCCGGGTCGGTCAACCGACCGAGAGTCGTAACGGTCATCTGGAATGCTTGCCCGGAAGGGTTGGGCGGTTGGCCCACCTGCCCGGCTGCCACCTGGACGTTCTGTCGGCGCAGTGCGGCGGTCACGTCGTCGGTCGTCAGTTGTCGGGCGGCCAGTCGGTCGGCATCGAGCCACACTCGCATGGCATACGACCCGACACCACGGACTAACACATCCCCGACGCCTCTGACCCGGCTCAGGTCGTCTCGCAGTCGCAGTGTCGCATAGTTGGACAGGAACAACCCGTCGTATGGCCCTGGCAGGGTAGTCACACGGGCCACGTCCGACAGCCGACAACTCACACGGCCGCCGGACCCAGGAGTTATGACAACGTCCCTGAGTTTGTCGGCCCCGGCCGGGCCATCGGTCGCAAACTCATCGGGGACCGTCACGCGGTAGGCGTTCGGGTCGCCCTTCGACCGTTGTTCGGCTTTCGCCCCCAGTTGCGTGAGTGCGGCAACCGCTGCGTCCCGCGTGACATACAGGTCGGCCATCGCGGCCGAATCGAGCACCAGGTCGAATCGATCTTTGGGAGGCGGTGCGGTGAGCGAGATCGCCAGGATGATGTTGGATGATTGCTTCTTGACGGTCACACCCTGCCGTCGGACTTCTTCCGGAAGCGATGGCTCAGCGACCGCGAGTCGGTTTTGGACAAGCACTTGGGCGTTGTCGAGGTTGGTGCCAATCTCGAAGGTGACGGTGAGCGAATACGACCCGTCGGCCGAACTGGTCGAGGACATGTACATCATGTTCTCGACACCGTTAATCTGCTGCTCGATCGGGGCGGCGACGGTGTCGGCCACCACCTTCGCATTCGCGCCGGGGTAACTGGTGCTAATAATCACCGTCGGCGGGGTGATGGCGGGGTAACGCTCGACCGGCAACCGGTACAGGGCAACCACTCCAAACAGGACCGTCACGACGGCGATCACGTTGGCGAAAATGGGTCGGTCGATGAAGAACCGGGATAACATGCGGCAAGTCCCGTGGTGGCATGGAGTATCAGCGGCCGGCGGGGGCCGGCGGAGCACGCAGTTCCCAGTTATCCGGGACGACGGGCAACCCCGGTCTCGCCTTCTGAAGCCCGTTCACGATCACCCGGTCGCCCACCTCAAGACCCTTCTCGATGGCCACAATCGCCCCGACCGGGAGTCGCGCCGGGGGCTGCGGCCCAGAAGCAGAAGCCTCACTCCCAGCCGGTGGGACCGGGTTCACGTTGGCCAGTGCCCACGCGGGCGGCCCAACCTCACTTGGGGGTAATGATTGCCACACTCGGGTGCCGACAACTATCGTCCGCTTCTCGACAACGTCGTTGGCCCCGAGCACATACACGAATCGCCCTTCCTGCCCGGTCATCAAGGCTTCCTCTGGAATGACCGGGCGAGGCTCCTTTTTCCCGACCGGCACACGCACACGAGCATAGAGACCGGGGTAAAGAAGGCGGGCATTGTTCGGCGGGGCGGTCGGGTTTGGAATGAGGCCACGGATGCGAACGGTGCCGGTGCCGACGTCTACCCGGTTTTCCCGGAAATCAAGCTTCCCGTGGTGCGGGTAACCTTCCTCGGTTGCAACCCCGATCTCGACTGGCGTATCCCGCTCATCGGGGCTTGCCGCCTTCGCACGAAGCGCCCGTTGGTACTCGATCAGGTCGCGTTCGGGAGCGTCGAAGAAGACGTGCAACGGGTGCATGCTGACAATCGTGGTCAGGAGAGTTGTTGTGTCCTGGCCAACGAGATTCCCTTTGGTCACCAGGGTGCGGCTAATGCGTCCCGCGATCTCGGCTCGGATGTCGGTGTAACCGAGTTGGATATTGGCCGTGTGAAGCGCGGCGGCGGCGGCCTCCTTGTTTGCTTGGGCGACTGCCAGTTGAGCCGCGTTTCCCTCTACTGCGGCCCGAGCTTTGTCGATGTCGGACTCCGAAACCGACCCTTTCCCCCGGTTGAGTCGCGCGAGTTCGCCCTCGGACAGTTTGACCTGGGCCTTCCAACTGTCGATGTCGGCGGTCGCTTTGGCGACTTCGGCGGTACTCCGGGCGACTCCGGAATTGTACTCTCGGGGATCGATCGTGTAGAGCTTGGCCCCCTTCGCAACCTCCTCACCCTCAGTGAAGTGGATATCCTGAAGTAGACCCTTGACCCGAGCCTTCACGTCCACCTTCTCGATCGCGTCGAGGTGGCCGTTGTATTCGTGGTAGCGCTGGACAGGGTAAGGGACCGGGTGGGTGACCGTCACCTTTGGTGGTGGCATCGTGGGTGGCGGCCCAACCTTCTTCTGGCAACCGGCGATGGCCAAGGCTGCGAGAGCGAAAGCGCCGACGCAGAAGAGAGTTCGGGAACCCGTTCGCGTGTTTGGAGACGATAAAGGCACACACAGACTCCACAGGTTTGCTTGCTTCATTTTGGCCGCGGTTCGGAACCGCGGAGAACGTCCCCGCTGTGAATTTACAAAGCGAACAACCGAAATCAAACAATCGGCGAGAAAGGAAATCGGCACTGGCTGATTGGTGGATTTAACGTGCGGGTGCCCCGCTGGGCGACCGCTTAACGGTCAAACTCGAAGTGAACTACGCGGATCGGATCGCGTCAAATCCAATCCGCTCCGATCCACTTCTGGAGCCTCTTCGGGGTTCTTTCTTGAGTGTGACGAGGAAGAATCAACCGGCGGGTTTCTTCTTTTTCTTGCGGGGACGTTCTTCCTCCACGGCGGCATTGCGCCGTTTCATGACGAGGTAAGTACACACCGCGAGGATCACGAGCAGCAACACGAGCAGCAGGAGCCACGGCCAGATGGCACCTTTCTTCTCGGGCGTGGGCGTCGTGGTACTCGGCGGGGTGACAGGTTCCATCATCGGCACGGGTGGCGTCGGCTCGATTTTCGGCTCGATCTTTGGCTCGACCTTCGGCTCGACCTTCGGCGGGGTCGGCTCCACGGTCGGCGTGGGTTCCGGCGGCTTGGGCGCGGGGGGCTTGACCGTGTCGTCCACCTTCGTGGTGAGCGCGGCCTGGTCTAGGACGAGGCGGCGCGACAGGTCCGGCGTGAGGTTGGCACGCTTGAGGAACAGCATGGCGAGCGCCGTGTTCAGGACGGCGTGTTCGCCTGGGAAGCCGCCTTCCGCCCAGAAGCCTTCCGGACTCTGGTGGCACAAGAGGATTTCGGCTCCCCACTTATGCCAATCCTTCTTGTCGAGTTTGCCCACGTCGTACAGCACCGCGATGCGTTCCATTGCCCACATATAGTAAAGGCCGCCAACATCCTTGGGCGTCGGCCGGTTCAACGTGGTGCCTGCGGGTTCGCCGATTTGCTTGCTCAGCCAAACGAACGCATTCAGCACTTTCGGGTCTTGCTCGGGCTTCACGTTCGGGTCGGGGTCGATGACGTGGCCGATGGCCAGCCCCAAGAGCGCGACACAGGTAAGCGGTCGCGAGCCACCGCCACCGTTCTTGGCGTAAGCGTAGCCCCAGGTTCCGTCCCCACCCTGGCTGGTGCGGAAACGCTGAGCGAGCAGCGCGAGGGAGCGGTCGCACGGCACATCGTGCCGACGGGCGGCCCACAGGGCAATCGTGGCGAAGTGGGTGTTCGAGTTGTCCGTGGTCGCGTTGAACGGTTCACTGTTGCGACCGGCTGAGTCCGCGAGAACGATCTGCGCGGGGAGCAGGAACACCGGCCAGCGTTTCATCGCGGCCGTGAGCGTGGACATCGCTGCCTCCCGCACCTTCTCGGGCGTCAGCGTCGCGGCCGGTGGCGGCTTCGACATGGTGTCGTCCGACGACTTGATGCACAGCCCGAGCGAGGTCGGCCGTTCGCGGACACTTGGCAGCGGCGCGGGCAGCGGCGGGTTGATCTTCCGGAGCGCACCGAGGACTTGATCGCGTTCGACCAGCGTGAGTTTAGGAACCTTGTAACCCCACCCACCGGTCGAGGTTTGCCCCGCGATGAGACGTGCGGCCAGGGTTTGAATGTGAACGCGGTCGGACTTGTTCCCCATGCGGTCGAGGAACAGGATGGCGAGTGCGACTTCATAGGTATTATCGAGATCGTTCACGGAGCCGCGAACGCCCTGTGCGGCCCGCTTCAGCGCGGGGTCAGAGGTCGGCACGCCGCACTCCACGAGCGCGAGGCCAGCGAGCGAGGAATAACCGATGAGCCAGCCTTTGTCGCCGCCCGGCCCTGTTCCAGCACCCCAGCCGCCCGCTGGAGTCTGCACGGACTTGAGGTAGCTAACCCCACTTTCGATGGCCCGATCGATGGCCGCCGCATCCGCAGGCCGCGCGGCCGGCTGAGCCAGGGCCGGAATGCTGGCACACAGGATGACCAGACTTGAGATGACGCCGCGAACGTGCATGGCGGGAACCCCGGGATCGAAGACGACACGCGGACCGGCCCGGAGCGCCCGACCCCGCGAACGCGGGGTGAATTGCTGGGCGCGTGGGGAGAGTGTTGGTCCGGCGGCCGATGATATGGACACCCTGAAGGTAATGCGCGACGGGTGGTTGCACAAGCGAAAACCGCGGGAGAATTAAGCACAGGGCTTCCGCTGTGCTACGAAAGGCGGCCCCTATTCGGCGCGAAGACAAGACGGTGCTTTTCGCCCCGGAAGGTTGACTCGGACGAATTCCAAGCGTGGCGGAGCAGCACGGGGCGAAGACAAGACGGTGCTTTTCGCCCCGAGTAGGGGCCGGCGTCTGTAGCATAGGGCGGAAGCCCTGTGCTGGGGTTCTTCAACGGGAAGTGGCGGCCGGGCTGCGGGCGTCGAGCAGTTTCCCGAGCGACTCCTCGAACCGCGGGTTCCCCTTCAGGGTTTGGAACGCCCGCATCCGGCGGATGTCTTCCGGGTGCTTGTCGCGGTAACGGTTCTTCAACGCCTGCTCGAACGCCTCCAGCGCGGTCGTTCGGTAGGCGTCCGCCGCAGCCGGGTCGAGTTGGGCCGAGAGGGCATACGCGGCCGCGCGGTTAAACGCGGTGCCGGGGTCGGCCCCGTTGTTGACGGCGAGCGTGTCGAGCAGCTTTCTCGCCGCTTCGAGTTCTTTCCCCGCCTTGTCGGGGTTGCCGTCGGCATGAAACTGGGCGAGCAGGAGGTGCGACAAGGCCAGGGTGCCCAACGTATTGCTGCTGTACCCGCCTTTCGCGTCCGAGACATCCTTGGGAACCTTTCGGGATTCCGCGAGTAGCTCTTCGACGCCATCCCGTTTATCCAGAAGGAGTTTCAAGCCGGCAACCAAGTTTGAGGTGCTGCATACGTCGCTGCGGAACTCGATGTTGTTCGGGTTTGCCTCACTCAACTTCTTGCGATAATCGAGTGCCCTGAGGGCGAAGTGCTTCGCGGTCCCGAGTGCCCGGTTGTACGTCTGGAGGGCGGCGATGTTCGCGTCCCCGCGGCCGAACTGCGACTGGGCGATGCTCAGTTCCCGCTCGTTCTGGTGCGACTTGTCTTGCTGGACGACCAATTCCATCGCGCTGAGAACCTTCTCGCGGATGCGGTGCGCTTCCCAGTAGGTTTTGTCCGCGCCGGTGAGGTTGTGGCCGTCCATGAGAACGTCGCCTTTGTAACCGTAGCCTCGGGCCAAGCCGCGGAGGTTTTCGATTGTCTCCCGGAATGCTTCGGGTGACCGCTTCTGAAGTTCGGCGAGTTCCTTGGGCGTCTTGTTGAGGTCGTCGGCGAGTGCGGTCTTGCGGTAGCCGATGGCGCGATCGTAGGCGTCGACCGCGTCATGATTTAGCCGGTCGTTGTCGAAGAGTTGTCCGCGGAGGTGCCAAGTCTCCGCCAGCACGCCAGCGCACTTCGGGTTCGCGGCGAGGGACACGTCTTTCAGGAGGTCCTCGGCTGCGTCGCACGCCTTCGCAACTTTGCCGTCCTTACTGTTGAGTTCAAACGCGAGCCGTCCACACTTTAGCTCCAGTTCGGCACGCACGACCCGGCTTTCGAGCGTGTCGAGCGTACCCACGCCCAAGTACAAGTCGCGGGCCGCAGTGTACGCCTCCAGGGCGTCCTCTTTCGTGCCGGTTTCGTGGATGAGGTCGCCGAGTTCGGACCATGACCGGGCTAGTTTGGTCTTGTCGTAACCCTCGTCTGCCTTGAGTTGGCCGTTGAGATTCTTGTAGTAGACGACCAGTTTGCTCTTGAGCGGGCCGAGGTCCTTCAGGTTGCGGAGGTCGCCTTTCAAGATCATGTCGCGGATGCCGTCGAGAGCGTCGAGCGCCTTTTCGCTCCGCACCCGCAGGATGGCCCGGTTCTTTTGCTCGACCTCCAGGGTAATTGCTTGGGCCTCGTCGTGTTCTTTCCGCCGGAGTTGGTGCTCCACGTCGATCAACCGCTTCGCCGTCTCGTCCTTCGTCAGGTCTCTGAGGTAGAGGCCGCTCAAGACGAGCAGCGCGGCAAGCAACCCAGCCGCCGTCACGGCGGCGGTCTGCCAGGGCCGCTTGCGGACGTGCCGCCAGAGTCGCTCCCAGCGCGGGGCCGGGCGGGCGTTGATGGTCTCGCCGTTGAGCCAGTGCCGCAAGTCGTCGGCGAGTCCCTTGGCCGTGGCGTACCGCCGCCCTTGCGCTTTCTGGAGGCACTTCAGGCAGATTGTGCTTAAATCTCGATGGATGCGTGGCACGAGGCGGCTGGGTGGTGCGGGTTCCGCCCAGCGGACTTGCTCCAGGGTATCCACCATGTTGATGCCGCGGAACGGCGGGCGGCCCGTGAGCATCTCATACAGGATGGCACCCAGGCCGTACACATCCGTCGCCGGGCCGATGTCTCGAAGTTTCCCCTCGGCTTGTTCGGGTGCCATGTAACTTGGGGTGCCCATCACCGCCCCGGACGGCGTCATGCCGGACGACACTTCCAGTTCTTTCGCCAGCCCGAAGTCGGTGAGTTTAAGTGTGCCGTCTTTGGTGCGGAGGATGTTGTGCGGCTTCAGGTCGCGGTGAATGACGCCCTTCTCGTGGGCGTACTGGACGGCCCGGGCGAGCGTCTCCAGCGCCTCGGCCGCGCGGCGGGGTTCCTGCGGCGTTCCGGCCAAGATGCGGTCGAGGCTGCCGCCCTCGGCGAACTCGAGAACCAAGTAGGGGCGGCCGTCGTCAGCGTGATCGACGGCGAAAATTTCGACGATGTTCGGGTGACGCAGTTGGGCGATCATTTCCGCTTCGTGGCGGAAACGGCTCATCTCGAACGGATCGTGCGACCGGAGAACCTTGACGGCGACGAACCGGTTCAGGGTGCGGTCGAGCGCCTTGTACACCCGGCCCATGCCGCCCTCACCGAGTTCCTCAATGACCTCGTATTCCCCAAAGCTGAGAACGGTGGGTGTGTGCGTCAAGGTAGCGGCAAGCATCGCTGGCAGAGAGCCAGTGGCCCCCGGCTGGCCACTCAGGCCCAGCCGCGAGGCCGTCATCGTCTCCCCGCGATCCGGTGTATCCGTCGACGGTTCCATCAGCGGCATTCCCCTTCGGTGAACCTGATCCAATCCCATAATACGCCAAGGCTGGGCAGAACCGGACAGCAAAAGTCCAGAACAATCGAAACTTGACCTGCCCGCCATGCCATGCCAGAATCCATCATGCAACCACCCGAACGGCCCCTGCTCCGCTACGGTCTCGCGGCGGACACCCACGGCGACGACGACTTTTCATTGCGCGACAACCTGCGCATCGGCGGTACGGTTGTGCTATCGCCGCTCGCGCTGGAGGTGGTTGAGCGTTTCGACGGGGAATCGACCATTGCCGAGATCGCGGATGCGTTGAAGGCGGAGTTTCCCGAGGTAGAAGTTACCGCGGAAGATGTCGGCACGCTGGCCGCACTGCTCGATGAGGCGATGTTACTCGATTCGCCCCGATTGCGTGTTCATCTGGATGTCCCCGTCCGCAAACCCGCGTGCATCGGGAGTTATTCGGACGACCCCGCGAAACTGCGAGAACAACTCACGGCGCTGTTCACCGCGACCGGCGGCCCAGGATTGCCCGACGCAGCGCTGCCCGACGACGCCAAGAGCAACCACACCGGCGTTCTGCGGGCGATCCTGACGCCACACATGGACTACGGGCGCGGCGGCGTCACTTACGGACACGCCTTCAAGGAGTTGGTGGAGAACACCGAAGCGCGAGTCTTCGTCATCATCGGTACGTCGCACTATTCGCCATCAAGATTCTCGCTGAGTCGCCAGCACTTCGACACGCCGCTAGGGTTGGTCAAAACCGACCTCGAGTATGTGAACCGCATCGCATCGCACTTCGGCGACGGGCTTTTCGACGACATCACGGCGCACGTTCCCGAGCACGCTATCGAACTGGAAGTCGTTTTGCTTCAGTTCCTGCTCGCGGGCCGTCGGCCATTCAAGATCGTGCCGCTGCTCACCGGGTCGATTCAAGATTGCATGCGGGGTGGGGTCAAGCCCGAAACGATGCCCGAGATTGAACGCATGGTGCAAGCATTGCGCCTGGCGGAAGCGGCGTGCGGGGAGCCAGTGTGCTATGTCATCAGCGGCGACCTGGCGCACATCGGCCCGAGGTTTGGGGATAAACGCAAGGCCGCGGGGAAGTGCCTTAAAGATAGCGCCGCTGCGGATGCCAAGATTCTCGCCACGCTCGAAACCGCGCAACCCGGCGCGTTCTTCGACGTGATCGCCGCCGAGAAAAACGCCCGCCGCATCTGTGGGCTTTCCCCGGCCTGGCTGACGCTTGAAGCCACCCGGCCGCGAACCGGAAAGGTGCTGCACTACGGGCAGTTCGCGGACCCAAAGGGCACGGAAAGCGTGAGCTTCGCCGCGATGGCGTTCTACGGCTGACCACTACCGCCCGAGCATCTCGCGGCCCAACTCGGTGGCCTTCGCCATTGCGTCGGGGAGTTTGGTTGCGTCCTTGCCGCCGGCCTGGGCGATGTCCGGCTTGCCGCCACCACTGCCCCCCACTATCGCCGCGACTTGCTTCACGATGTCGCCGGCTTTCAAACCCTTCTTGACAAGATCGGCCGTCAGCGCGGCGACGAGCGGCACCTTGCCTTCGTCCTCCGTCCAGCCGAAAACGACGAACGCCGTGCCGAACTTCTGGCGAATGCGGTCGATCTGCGTGCGGACGGCTTCGTTGCTCGTGCCGTGCGGTAACTGTGCCACGATCAACTTCGCGCCGCGAATGTCGATGGCATCGGCAATGAGCTTATCGACGTGAGAACCGAGCGCCGCCGCCTCGCCCTTCTTCAACTGCTCCTGAAGTTTCTTCACCTGATCCTGCAACGCCTCGACCCGCGTGGGCAGTTCCTCCACGCGACACTGGAAAACTCCGGCGAGTTCGTCCACCACCGCGCTACGGTTCTGGACGTCTTCGTAAGCGGGCCGCCCGGTAACCGCCGTGATGCGACGGATGCCCTTCGCCACGCCTTCCTGCGTCTGAATCTTGAAGTAACCAATCGTCCCGGTGCTTGGCAGGTGCGTGCCGCCGCAGAACTCG
>Ga0209591_10004032_pt1 | contig 16808 bp, 14 predicted proteins | sample MAT01_FD_187207 | JGI IMG/M metagenome (GOLD analysis project Ga0209591, IMG submission 187207) | Freshwater microbial communities from Lake Fryxell liftoff mats and glacier meltwater in Antarctica - MAT-01 (SPAdes) (version 2) | ecosystem: Environmental > Aquatic > Freshwater > Ice > Liftoff... | reverse complement strand
CGGTGGGTCGGCAGCACGAGGCTCGTGATACCGACGAGCGTGAGCGCGCTGCCGAGGACCGTCAGGACCAGCATCAAGGCGGTCGCGAACGATGGCGACACCCCGTCGGCGACGCTGTTCCAGGCGGCCGGGCGCGACACGATCAAGGTCGCCAACAACAGCCCGAGGCCGACGCCGGTGATCGCCACCTTGCCGGTCAAGGGACGTGTGCGCAGCGCGTGGAATGAGCGCGCTGTGCGCGACCAGAGCGTCTCGCTCACGCGCTGCGAGCGCAGGAACTTCCAGCCGACGAAGCGCGAGAAGCGTTGGCTCGAGATCCGGTCGGCGAGCTTGCCGAAGACGCGCATATACAGCGCCGTCACCAGCGTCGCGACCAGCACCACGACGACGATCACCAGGAACAGGCCGGTCGCCGTCTGGGCGTAAAAGACTGTCTCCGGCTCGGCATTGGCCAGGAGCCCGAAGAAGGCGAGCGCGATGAGGCCCAGCGCCGCCAGGATGAAGATCGGTCGGCTCACTCGGGACGCATATGGGGAAACAGGATCACCTCGCGAATGGTCTGCTGATTGGTCATCAGCATCACCAGGCGGTCGATCCCGATGCCCTGGCCGGCGGCCGGCGGCATGCCGTACTCGAGCGCGCGCACATAATCGAGGTCCATGTACATCGCCTCGTCGTCGCCCGCGTCGCGCGCGTTGACCTGCGACTCGAAGCGCTGGCGCTGGTCGATCGGGTCGTTCAACTCCGAGAATGCATTGGCGATTTCGTTGCCGGCGACGAACAGCTCGAAGCGGTCGGTCACCGTCGGGTCGGCCTCGTTGCGGCGCGCGAGCGGCGAGTTCTCGACCGGGTAGTGGGTGATGAAGGTCGGCTGGATGAGCTGCTTTTCGACCAGGCCCTCGAACGCAGCGACCAGCAGCGACCCGTAGCTGCGGACCTTGGGCAGCTCGACCTTGCGCATAACAAGCGCCGCCACGAGCGCGTCGGGCGTCGCGACGTCGGCCTCGCTGAGGCCACCGATCGCGGTCAGCGAGTCCCTTACAGTGTAGCGCGCGAAGGGGGCCGCCCAGTTGACCTGGTGATCGCCAAACGGTCGCACGAGATCGCCCGGTCGGCCTTCGGCCTCGGAGAGGCGTAACGCCAGGCCCGACAAGAGCTCCTCGGAGAGCGTGATGAGGTCCTCGTACGTCGCGTACGCCTGGTAGAACTCGAGCATCGTGAACTCGGGATTGTGTCGTGGCGACAAGCCCTCGTTGCGGAAGCTGCGGTTGACCTCGAAGACGCGCTCGAAGCCGCCGACCAGCAGGCGCTTCAGGTAAAGCTCGGGCGCAACGCGCAAGTAGAGCGGCATGTCGAGCGCGTTGTGGTGCGTGATGAACGGGCGCGCCGTGGCGCCGCCGGGGATGACGTGCATCATCGGCGTCTCGACCTCCATGTAGTCGCGGGCGACGAGGAAGCTGCGGATGTGCTCGATGATGAGCGCACGCGTCCTGAAGATCCTGCGCGCGGTCGCGTTCGCGATGAGGTCGACGTAGCGCTGGCGAAAGCGCATCTCGACGTCCGAGAGGCCGTGGAACTTGTCGGGCAGCGGGCGCAGCGACTTCGTCAGCAGGACCAGCGAATCGACCATCAGCGTCGGCTCACCCGTGCGCGTCTGGAACAGGCGGCCGCGCACGCCGACGATGTCGCCCACGTCGAGGTGGTTTTTGTAGAGGTTCCAGTCCGCCTCGGGGCAGACGTCTTTACGCAAGTAGATCTGGAGGTTCTGGGGTGGGGCGCCGGCAACGGCAGCCGCAGGCGATACGGCGCCGGCAACGGCAGCCGCAGGCGATACGGCGCCGGCAACGGCAGCCGCAGGCGATACGGCGCCGGCAACGGCAGCCGCAGGCGATACGGCGCCAGCAACGGCAGCCGCAGGCGATACGGCGGCATGGGGGTCCGGATCAGTCGGCGCCTCGTCGAGGCCGACCGAGCGATCGCGCAGGCGCAAGAAGCTGGCCTTGCCCATGTCGTTCTTGGCCATGATGCGACCGGCGACCGACCAGACCTGCGCATCCTTCGCGAGCACGTCCATCGTCGGCGGCGGCTCGGCTTTGCCGTGCGCGTGCACAGCGGCAAGGACGGACTCCTGGGTGAAGCCGTTGGCGAAGGGGTTGGTGCCCTCGGCACGGAGGTTGTCGAGCTTCTTCAGGCGCTCGTCGCGGATGCGGTTGGTGTCGTCCATGGTCGTCTGGGCCCCGGCGGAGGAACGGCGGAAGCTATGCCGCGCGCGTCGCGGTGGTCAAGGCCGTTCGCGGGGATGGGTTGTGGGCTGACCCTTGCGGGAGTAAACGGCGCGTGGAGGTCTCATATGAAGGTCGCGATCGGGGAGCCGATTTCAGTCGCCGATGTGGTCGCAGTGGCACGTCGGGCGGCGACCGTCACGCTGTCCGAGCGTGGGCGGGCGGCCCTGGACGTGGCGCGCGCGGCGGTCGAGCGGTGCCTGGTTGGCGACGGGCCACCGACCTACGGGGTCGATACGGGCTTTGGGGCGCTGGCCGAGGTGCGGATCCCGAAGGGCGATCTCGCGTTGTTGCAGAAGAACCTCGTGCGCAGCCACGCGGTCGGGGTCGGGCCGGCGCTGCCGGTCGACGCGGTGCGGGCGATGATGCTGCTGCGGGCGCAGGTGCTGGCGCAGGGCTACTCGGGCGTGCGCGCGCTGGTCGTCGAGCGGCTGCTGGCGCTGATCGACGCGGGCGTGCACCCGATCATCCCGAGCCTTGGCTCGGTCGGGGCGTGCGGGGATCTCGCGCCGCTGGCGCACCTCGCGTTGGTGTTGATCGGCGAGGGCGAGGTCGAGCTCGATGGCGTTCGCATGTCGGGCGCGGCGGCGCTGGCCAAGGTCGGCGTGCCGGTGACCGAGCTCGCGCCGAAGGAGGGGCTGTCGCTCATCAACGGCACGGCGGCGATGTTGGGCGTGGGGGTATTGGCGCTCGAGCGGGCACAGACGCTGGTGCGTTCGGCGGACGTGACGGGGGCGATGAGCCTCGAGGCGCTCAAGGGATCGGTCGGCCCGTTCGAGCCGGCGATCATCGCGGCGCGGCCGCATCCGGGGGCACTGGCGGCGGCGGCGCACCTGCGCGACTTGTTGGCGGAGTCCGCGATCAACGCGTCGCACGTTGATTGCACCGAGGTGCAGGACGCCTACTCGCTGCGCTGCATGCCGCAGGTGCATGGCTCGGCGCGCGACATCCTGACCTTCGTCGAGGGGGTCTTGTCGATAGAACTCAACGCGGCGACGGACAACCCGTTGGTCTTGCCGGACGGGCGCATCCGGTCGGGCGGCAACTTCCACGGGCAGCCGGTGGCGGCGGCGCTCGACATGGGATCGATAGCGCTCGTGGACATCGCGTCGATAAGCGAGCGGCGCATCGCGTATCTGGTCGACGCGAATCGCAATCGGGGCCTGCCGGCGTTCCTGGCGACGCAGTCCGGGCTCGAGTCAGGCTTCATGATGGCGCAGGTGACGGCCGCGGCACTCGTCGCCGAGGCGCGCGCGATGGCGGTGCCGCGCAGCGCCGATTCGATCCCGACATCGGCCGATCGCGAGGACCACGTGTCGATGGGCATGGGCTCGGCGCGCGCGTTCGCTGAGGTCGTGAGCCTGTGCGGCTGGGTGCTGGCGATCGAAGCGGTCGTCGCCGCCCACGGGGTCGAGCTGCGTAAGCTGCGGCCGGGCAGGGGGGTCGCTCGGGCGGTGGCGACGGTCCGCACGAAGGTGCCGCCGATGACGGGAGACCGGGCGCAGTCGGCCGACTTTGCGGCGGCGAAGGCGTTGATCGAAGATGGCGCGTTGCTCTGAAGAGGAGGCTACGCGGCCAAGGCAGCCGAAGGCGAACCTGATGGCTACGCGGCTTTCGGATAAAGCTCAGCGGCGCGCGCGAGCTCGGCCGGCATCTGCCCGGTCACGGTCTTTCGCCACATCGTGAAGTCCGCGCGCAGAGACCAGAGCGGGTACTTGAAGCTCGCGGGCTTGTTCTTCTCGAAGCCGAAGTGGCCGACCCACGCGAAGCCGTAGCCTGCGATCGGTGCCAGCGGCAGCGTCAGCGGATTCGCCGCCAACATCATCGCCAGCGAGGTGCCGACGAAGTGTAGCTTCCTGCAGGTCGGGTCGCGGTGCTCAGCGACGTAGAACGGCCAGAATTGCTCGAAGCTCTTGATGCGTTCGCCCATGCGCGGCTCCTTACCCGAGGCCCGCCGACTCGCGCAAGCTCGGGGACACGTCGCTCGTACAGCCCTCGGCAATCGCTTCATGGGTTCCATCGCATCCTCGGATGGAACGGCTGACACCCGCCTTGCAGGCCATCGCGAGCGAGGTCGTTTGGCGGGCCAAGGCAACGAGGCGGCGCTTGCCCAAGGTCTCAGAAGTGCGCAGAGTCGAGTGATGAACATCTCACGTCGTCGTCTTTTGGAAGGTGCGGTCGCCGCGGGTGCCGTGTTGTTGACCTCGGGCCGCGGCAACGCAGCCGATGCACCCGCTGACAAGAACCGCCCCCGCTCCGTCGCGCGCGTGGTCGCCCCACGTCGCGCTCAGGTCGGTGACATCTTCAAGATCCGGCGGACCATCCCGGCCGTGGGCTTCGACCAGGTCGACCCGTTCCTGATGCTCGACCACTTCGACTTCACGTTGGCCCCGGGCCAGCTCGGCGGTCTGGCGCCGCATCCGCACCGCGGCTTCGAGACCGTCACCGTCATGGTCGATGGCCTCATCGAGCACGGCGACTCGCTCGGCAATCGTGGCTTGATAGGCGCCGGGGACATCCAATGGATGACGGCCGGCAACGGCATCGTGCACGAGGAGAACCCGGGCGACGCGCTCCGCGAGAAAGGCGGCCGCGTGCTCGGCGTGCAGCTCTGGGTGAACCTGCCGGCCGCGGCCCGCAAGGTCCCGCCGAAGTATCAGGACACGACCCATGACAAGATCCCGACGGTGGATGTCGCCGGCGTGCGGGCCCGCGTCTTCGCCGGCAAGGCGCACGACGTGCAGGCGGTCATCTCGACCCACACGCCGATAGGCCTCGTCGATTACGCGATCCAGCCGGGTGCGGAAGTGCAGGTCGCCTACCCGGCCACCTGGACCGCGTTCATCCAGGCGGTCGACGGGGACGTCACGGTCGGCGGCGAACGCGTCGGCGAGGGGCACCTCGCACTCCTTCGGCGCGACGGCGACGCCATCCATCTGAAGAACGACACGGTCCGCCCCATTCGCGCGCTGCTCGGCGGTGGTGAGCCCATCGACGAGCCGTTCGTGTCCTACGGCCCCTTCGTCATGTCGAACGAAGCCGACCTGCGCGAATCGATCGAGCTGTACCAATCGGGGAAGCTCGGCCGTGTCGCAAACCCGACCTACGACCGCGTACGCCTGCGCTGAACTGACGTGCAACCGTTGCGCTGACCTGCGTCATGGAGGTTGGGTCAGCGCCACGCGCAGGTCGGGCAGCGCAACGGTGATGGTGCCCCATAGGATGTCGAGGTCGACGTCGCAGTAGGCATGGACCAGGCGATTCCTCATACCGACGATACTCCGCCAGGGAACGCGCGTGAGCGAAGCGCGGCCTTCGGCAGTGAGCATCGTGGCTGCCTCCCGACGATCTCCACGGCCCGGACGAGGGCGAAAGCCAACATCCGATCACTGTCGAGATCCAGTCGTTGCCGCTCGGCGACAAAGCCGAGGGCCGCGTCGAGGGCATCGAGCACATGCTGAATGTGGATCGAGTCTTCAGGCGACATCTTGGGGTTCGGCTTCGCGAAGGACGTCGTCGCGGAAGTAGCGTGAAAGCTCGGCTGGGGTTCTCGCCAGGGAAGTCACTCCTGAACGGGATTGCCCGTGGCACGGCGCGGTTCATCGGGGTTCATCGGTCCATGCGATGCTGCCGTATGGTGGTGCCGAACGTCAGCGTCGCAACTGTTCGACCTGTGCAACGCCGCGCCGGCGGGGCCCGCGTGAACCTCGACCAAGTTGATGTCCACCGGGTGGTCATCACGTCGTCGCGCACTGCCGGATTGTCACCGAGTCGGCTTCTGCGGGGTCGGTGGGGCCTTCTGGATGACCAGCAGCTCGGGGCGGGGGTCGCTGGGCTCGTCGTCGCGCGTCGGGCGGTAACTGAAGAGGGCGAAGAAGCTCAGGCCGAGGCCGCGCCTCAGGCCGTGCCCGACCCCGAGCGCGAAGTGGAAGTCGCCGGCGCGCATGTCGATCGCGAGGTCGGCCTCGACCGCGGTCTCAGGGCGGCGGCGGGCGGTGAGCGTTGCGTCGAAGATGTCCTTGTCCGCGACGACCGGCACGAGCGCCTGAATGGAGCCCTGGATGTGCATGAAGCTCAGCAACTTCGACGCAAGAGGCACGCTCAGCGCAACGCCGAGGGCTGCGACCTCTTCGGTGGCCCCCACCGTGCGCACCGGCGCGATGATGGGGTTGGCCTCCGGCTTGACGACGATGGGCGGCTTGCCCTTGGGCGGGACCTTCTTGGGCGGCGCGACCGTGCGCACCGGGCGGACCCGGACCGGGCGCGGCGGGTGCGCGTCCGGCAGCGTCAGCATCCCGGGCCGGTAGATGCGCGGTCTCGCGTCGCGCAGGAGTGAGAACGGCGGGGCCGCGTGCACTGTAGCGGTCGCCCAACAGGCAGCCAGGAGCACGGGCATCAAACGGTACATCGCTTTCCTCGGAGGGCCTGTCGCCCAGGGTAGGCACGGCTTCATCGGCGCGGCGTGGGGCACATCGCGCACCCAGGCCAGCAACGGCAGCCCAAGGCGATACGTCGGGCCGCCAGCAACGGCAGCCCAAGGCGATACGTCGGGCCGCCAGCAACGGCAGCCCAAGGCGATACGTCGGGCCGGCGTTATCGGGTCGCCCTGCCGACCACCTTGACCCCCATGGGGGGCCATGTTACCCGACACCGGCCTGTCGCGCGGGCGCCAGTCGGCCAGGGCATGGTCAGCGGGTCGGTGCGACAGGGGACGGCGTCCTGATGCTTTCCCGCAGGAGTCTTCGGTGGATCCCAACTACGCTCCGTACGTGCCGATTTTGGCTTGTGCCATCCTGGTCGCTGGGCTCGCGGGCGCCATCCTCATCCTCAATCGGATGCTCGGGCCGCGGCGCCCGACGCGCGAGAAGGGCATCCCGTACGAGTCGGGGGAAGAGCCCATCTCTCGCCCGCGCTCGCGGCTGTCGGTCAAGTTCTACATGACGGCGATCTTGTTCCTGGTCTTCGACCTGGAGGTCGTCTTCATCTACCCGTGGGCCGCCAGGTACAGCGACTGGTTGAAGGACGAAGCCTTCGCCGGGGTGGCCTTCGGCGGCATGATGATGTTCATCGCGGTGCTCACGCTGGGACTCGTCTACGAGTACAAGCGTGGCGCGATGAAGTGGGAGTGAAGCGATGGCCGAGCACGTCGTATCCGCCGTCAAGGCCCGCTTCCCGGACGCCGTCGTCTCCGACCACGCGTTCCGCGGGGACGAGACCATCGTCGTCAAACGCGAGCTGCTGCTCGAGGTCTGCTTGTTCCTGCGCGACGACCCCGCGATGGACTTCAAGATGCCCATCGACGTGTGCGCCGTCGACTTCCTCGGCTGGAAGGAGCCGCGCTTCGAGGTGGTCTATCACCTCTTCAGCGTCACCAAGCGCCAGCGCATCCGCCTGAAGGTCGAGGTCGCCGACGACGACTGCGTCGTGCCGAGCTGTATCGCGATCTGGCCGGGTGTCGACTGGTTCGAGCGCGAGGCCTGGGACATGTACGGCATCGTGTTCGAGGGGCACCCGAAGCTCCAGCGCATCCTCCTCTATGAAGAGTTCGAGGGACACCCGCTGCGCAAGGACTACCCGCAGCGCGGCTACCAGCCGCTGATGCCGCTGCCCACCCTGGCGAGCGAGGTCTGACCATGGGCAACTCCCCGCATAACGCCGCTTCGAATCAAGCTTCGCATCATCCTGCGGCCGCCTCGGCGGAGCGCCTGGTCAAGGTCGCAGTATCGCCTGCGGCTGCCTTGGCCAAGGTCGCAGTATCGCCTGCGGCTGCCTTGGCCAAGGTCGCAGTATCGCCTGCGGCTCCCTTGGCCAAGGTCTCTGGCCCAAATTCGGACGCCGAGAAGCTGGCGCCCAAGGTCGATGACCACCTGCACAGCGAGTACATGCAGATCGCCATGGGCCCGTCGCACCCGGCGACCCACGGTACGATGCAGATGCTGCTGACCCTCGATGGCGAGACGGTCATCGATGCCGACGTCAAGATCGGCTACCTGCACCGCGGCTTCGAGAAGATGGCCGAGGTGATGACCTACAACCAGGTCATCCCCTACACCGACCGCCTCAACTACGTGTCGCCGCTGTGCAACAACGTCGGCTGGGTGCTCGCGGTCGAGAAAGCGCTGGGCATCGACGTGCCGCGCCGCTGCAAGTGGATCCGCATGATCGTGTGCGAGCTGTCGCGCATGTCGGACCACCTCACGTCGATCGGCGCGGGCGCGCTCGAGCTGGGCGGCTTCACCCCGTTCCTCTACTGCATTCAGGCCCGCGAAGAGGTCTGGGACGTCACCGAGGAAATCACCGGCGCGCGCCTGACGACCAGCTACACGCGCGTCGGCGGCCTGCGCCACGACCTGCCCGAGGGTTTCGCCGAGCGCTACGCCGGGATGAAAGCGTACATCCTGAAGCTCCTGAAGGACGCGGACGCGCTCTTGACGCGTAATCGCATCTTCTATGACCGCATGGCCGGCGTCGGCGTCATCGACGCCGATACCGCCGTCTCGCTCGGGTTCACTGGAGTGTGCCTGCGCTCGACCGGGGTCGATTACGACGTGCGCACGTACGCGCCCTACCTCCTCTACAAGGAGGTCGACTTCGACGTGCCGGTCGGGGCCAAGGGCGACAACTACGACCGCTACCTGTGCCGCGTCGCCGAGATCCACCAGGCGCTGCGCATCATCGACCAGTGCATCGAGAAGATCGAGCCGGGTCCCGTCAACGTCGACGATTGGACCGTCGTCCTGCCTCCAAAAGAGGCCGTGTACAACACGATCGAAGGCATGATCGCGCACTTCAAGATCATCATGGAAGGCGTGAAGGTGCCGCCGGGCGAGGTCTACGGCTACATCGAGGGCGGCAACGGCGAGCTCGGCTACTACATCGTGTCGGACGGCTCGGGCCGGCCCTGGCGCGTGAAGGTGCGACCGCCCTGCTTCGCCGTGATGCAGGGTCTGCGACAGATGATCGTCGGCGGCAATCTCGCCGACATCGTTCCGACTTTCGACACGCTGAACATGATCGGCGGCGAGATCGACCGTTGAGCATTCCGAGGAATTGAAGCATGCCGACGCTCAAGATTGACGGTCGCGAGGTCACGGTCGACCCCGGAACGACCATCCTGCAGGCGGCGGAGACCCTCGGCATCGAGGTCCCGACGTTCTGCTATCACCCGGGTCTGACGATCGTGGCGAACTGCCGCATGTGCCTCGTCGACACGAACAGGTCGCCCAAGCCCGTGCCCGCCTGCCATGCTCAGGTGATGGACGGGATGGAGGTCCAGACCGCGTCCGAGCGCATCAAGCGCACGCGCAAGGCGGTCCTGGAGTTCATCCTGCTGAACCATCCGGTCGACTGCCCGATCTGCGACCAGGCCGGCGAGTGCGTGCTGCAGGACCACTACTTCAAGTACTCGGCGCAGCCGAGTCGCCTGTTCCATCGGAAGCAGCACAAGGCCAAGGTCAAGGTCCTGGGCCCCGATGTGATCCTCGATGCCGAGCGCTGCATCCTCTGTACCCGCTGCGTGCGCTTCTGTGACGAGGTCGCCAAAGTCTCGCAGCTCGACATCGTAAACCGCGGCGAACATTCCGAGATAACGACCTTTCCGGGCAAGCAGCTCGACAACCCGTATGCCGGCAACACGGTCGACATCTGCCCGGTCGGCGCGCTGACGAGCCGCGACTTCCGCTTCAAGACGCGCGTCTGGATGCTCCAGAGTGAGCGCAGCGTGTGCCCCGAGTGCAGCCGCGGCTGCAACGTGCGGGTCGACACGTTCGAGAACGTGGTCAGGCGCGTGAAGCCGGCCCACAACCCCGAGGTCAATAAGTACTGGATGAGCGACGCGGGGCGCCTCGCGTATCGCAACTACCTCGAAGGCCGCATGGAAGGGCCGACCCTCATCGAGGGCGGACGCCGCTTTGCGACCGCGACCCAGCGCGCGCTCGACGCGGCGGCACGGGCGTTGTCGGGGGCGCGCTCGGGCATCGCCGTGGTGCTGACGCCGTGGCTCACCAACGAGGACGCGTTCGTCTACGCGAAGCTGCTCGCGGCCAATGGTCCACTGAGCGGTGCGGCGGTGTACGTCGGCGGTCGCAGCCAGGGGTTCGAGGACGACATCCTCTTGCGCGCTGACAAGAACCCGAACTCGCTCGGGCTCGCGACGATCCTCGCCGCGAAGGGCATCAAGCCGCACGCTCTGTCGCAATTCAAAGGGGTGGGCCTCGACACGGTCCTCGTCCTTGGCGACCAGCACGAGGTCGGCCCTGAAGTGATGGAGGCGCTCGCCGGGGTGCCTAACCGCATCGTCGTCGGCGCTTTCAAGAACGCGTTCTGGGATTTCGCGACCGTGTTCCTGCCGGGTCGCATCCACTGGGAGAAGGACGGCAGCTTCACCAACTTCCAGGGTCAGGTGCAGCGCATCCGGCGCGCGCAGACCGCCGCGGCGACGTGCAAGAGCGAGGGCTGGTATGGGCTCAAGCTCGGCCTTTCGCTCGGCTTGTCGCAGGATCTGGCGACGCCACGCGCCATCTTCCAGGCGCTCGCCTCGGAAGTGCCGGACTTTTTCGGCATGGATCTCGAGACGCTGGGCGACCACGGTGTGCGCCTTGGAGCGGGTGTGCCGCCAGTGCCGGCCTTGCCGACCAACATCGTAAGCGGGGCAGGGCCCCAGGCGGTTGCAGGATGAGCTTGGGAGAGGCGCTTCTCTACGGACTCTTGAAGTTCGCCGCCATCGTGCTCGGCTACGTGATGGTGTTGGCGACGCTGTTGACGGTGTTCGAGCGCATCCAGTCGGCGCTCATTCAGAACCGCGTCGGTCCCAATCGCGCGTTCCTGTTCGGCAAGAAGTTTCCGCTGTCCGCGTTCATCGGGCAGATCCTGGCGGACGCCGTGAAGGTGTTCCTGAAGGAGGACTTCGAGCCGCCGCGTGCGAACAAGTGGATCCATCGCATCTCACCCGCGCTGCCGTTCTTCGCGGCGCTGATGGTGTGGATGGTGATCCCGTTCGGCCCCGGCCCGACGCCCGGTAGCGAAGGCGAGCACTGGTTCCAGATAGCCGACCTCGATGTCGGCATCCTGTGGGTGCTGGCGATCTCATCGCTGTCAGTCTACGGCGCGACGCTCGGCGCGTGGGCGTCGAACTCGGGCTTCTCGATGCTTGGTGGCCTTCGCACCGCGGCGCAGATGATCAGCTACGAGGTGACGCTCGGCCTGAGCCTCGTCGGCATCTTCATGATCTACGGGAGCTTGAAGCTCAACGACATCATCTGGGGCCAGGGCGAGCTGCTCTGGGGTTGGCTGCCGAAGTGGGGCATCGTCATGCAGCCGTTGGGCTTCGTGTTGTTCATCGCCGCGGCGGTGGCCGAGACGAAGCGCGCGCCGTTCGACCTGCCGGAAGACGAAGCGGTGCTCGCGGGCGGCTACGTCACCGAGTTCTCCGCGATGCGCTTCGCGATGTTCGCCCTGGGCGAGTTTATCGGCATCATCATCATGTCGGCCCTGGCAGCCTGCCTGTTCCTCGGTGGTTGGCAGATCCCGTGGGTCGATACGCCGCTCAACGCGGACGGGTCGATTGCCTACGGCTGGCTGACGGTGCTGCAGGTGCTGGCGATGGTCGTCAAGACCACGCTGATGGTGTTCGTCTTCCAGCAGATCCGCTGGACCTTCCCGCGCTTCCGCTATGACCAGCTGATGCGCCTCGGGTGGGTCTACATTCTGCCGCTGGCGATCGCCAACCTGGCGATTACCGCGCTCGTGATGTTCCTTCTTCGCTGAGCCCGCAGGAGTCCCCGATGGCAACGGTCCCGGTCAAGCGTCGCGAGCTGAACTTTGGTGAGCGCATCTATCTGCCCGAGGTACTGCGCGGGCTGAAGGTCACGACGCGCCAGCTCTTCAAGAACATGTTCACGAAGAAGGACATCGCGACGGTCCAGTACCCCGAGGTCCGTAGGGTCTACCCCGACCGCTTCCGCGGCCGGCACCGCCTGATGAAGCGCGAGGACGACTCGGTGCGCTGCGTGGCGTGCATGCTGTGCTCGACCGCGTGTCCGGCCAAGTGCATCCACATCGTCGCGGGCGACCGCGGCGACGGCTCGGTCGAGAAGTACCCCGTCTCGTTCGAGATCGATCTGCTCGTGTGCGTCTACTGCGGCTTTTGCGAAGAGGCCTGCCCGTGCGATGCGATTCGCATGGACACGGGGGTGCACCCGATGCCGAGCTTCACCCGCGACAAGCAGCGCATCCGCAAGGCGCAGCTGCTCGAGGCGGGCGGCCCGTCGATTGCCGTCCAGGGCGGCAAGGGCACCTGACCACGCACGGGGCACGATGCGCGCATGAGCTCCACTCCAAAGCGACTGTCGTCCGATGCCGCGCTCGTGCGGGTGCGTGAGGTCTGCTTCGGCTTCGCCGGGGTCCAAGAAAAGCTCTCGCACGGGGCGCCGACGTTCTTCGTGCGCGGCAAGTCGTTCCTCATGTTCGCCGATGACCATCACGGTGACGGTCGTATGGCGGCCTGGTGCAAGGCCGACTTCGAGCGCCAGCGCGGGCTCGTCGACGAGGCACCCGAGCGCTACTTCGTGCCGCCCTACCTCGGCGTGCGCGGTTGGGTCGGGGTGCGGCTCGACGCTCCGGAGATGGACTGGGACGCGCTCGTCTTCATCGTCGAGCAGGGCTGGGCGTCGGTCGCGCCCAAGGCCGTACAAAGCCAGCGACCAAGCCCACCGCCGCCGTCGGCGCCGCGTCCGAAGACCGATCCGGCGCTCTTGGAGAAGGTCTACGCAAGGCTCGCGACGTTGTGCGAGGCGCTCACCGACGTCAGCGTCGAGCGCGAGAAGTGGAGCGCCACATTCCGCACGAACAACAAGCCGTTCGCCTACTTCTACGACAACCATCACGGCGATGGGATCATCGGAGCCTGGGTCCGGGTCGGCCCCGGCGAGAACGCGGCGCTGGCCGCGGCGGAGCCCGAACGCTACTTCGTGCCGCCCTACCTCGGACCGCGCGGCTGGGTGGGCGTGCGCCTCGACGGCAAGCGCGTCGACTGGCAGGACGTCGCCGCCCGCGTCGCAGCGAGTCACGCCAGCGTTGCCCGCCAGCCGCGCGTCCTGAGGGCGGTGACGGTGAAGGCGTCGAGCAGGCGGCCCACGCGCCCGAAATGATCGCCCGGGGGGCCGTGCGATCGCCCCGGGAGTGGCCTTGAGCCTCAGTCTGTAACGCCGCGACGAGACTTCTTGCGAAACCGGGCCGAGCCTCGTACTGCCGCCCGGTGCAATCAACCTCCAGCCTCCCAGCGCCAGGGTTCCCGTTGTCCCTGATGCGCCTCTTCGACGAGGCGGCGCGCGCGCGTCCCGAGGCGACGGCACTCGTCACCTCGGCGGGAAGGGCGACGTATGACACGCTGCGGCTGCGCGCCGAGGCCGTCACGCGCGCGCTGCTAGCGCTGGGCCTGGCACCCGGGGCGCCGGTCGGCGTCGCCCTGCCGCGCTCGATCGAATCGATGGTCGCCGTGCTCGGCGTGCTCGGGGCGGGCGGCGTGTACGTGCCGATCGACCCCGGCTACCCGGCCGAACGACAACGCTGGATGGCCGCCGACGCGGAGATCCGCGCGCTCATCGGCGACTCCGCGACGACTGCCGTGCCGGAATGGGCGGACCCTCGCACCCTGGTCGACCTCGCGAACATCGCGGCGGCGACAATGCCGGTCATCGCATCTTGGCCGCTGCCAGCGCCGCCGCCGAACGCGCCGCTCAATATCCTCTATACGTCGGGCAGCACCGGCAAGCCCAAGGGCGTCGTCGGCACCCATGGCGCGATGCTCAATCGCCTGCAGTGGGCCTGGGAGGCGATGCCGCTGGCGGCCGACGAGGTGATCGGTCACCGCAGCTCGCTGTCGTTCGTGGACGCCGGACCCGAGATGTTCACGGGGCTCCTTGGCGGCGTGCCAACGGCGATTCTCATGGCGCACGAGATGGCGGACCTCAGCCTGTTCGTGACGGCGCTGCGCCGACATCAAGTGACCCGCCTCACGGTGGTGCCGTCGATTCTGGCGGCGCTCGTGCGCACGGTGCCCGAGCTCGGCACGACGCTGGCGACGCTGCGCACCTGGATTACGAGCGGCGAAGAGCTCGGGTTGCCACTCCTGCACGCGTTCGCCGCGGCGCATCCGAGCGCGACGCTGGTCAATCTCTACGGCACGACCGAAATCACCGGCGACGCGACCGGCGCGTTCTTCCGCCCGGGCGGCCAGCTACCGATCGATGCGGTGCCGATCGGTCACGCGATCGCTGGCGCCGAGCTGCTGGTGCTCGACGCCGATGGGAACGAAATCCCCGCCGGAGACACCCAGCAGGTCTGCGAGCTGTATGTCTCTGGCCCGGTGCTGGCCCAGGGCTACCATCACCGTCCCCAAGAGGAGGCGCTGCGCTTTCCGCGCCACCCGACGCGCCCGCGTGAGCGCGCATTCCGGACAGGCGACCTCGTGCGACGACGCCCCGACGGCGCGCTCGACTACCTCGGCCGGGTCGACAACCAGGTGAAGGTGCGCGGCGTGCGCGTCGAGCTCGAGGAGATCGAGCGCAGCCTGCGCGCCACCTGCTCGTCGCTCGCGGCGATAGCGGTCGTGTTGGCCGACCACCACCTGGTCGCGTTCGTGACGCCGGCCGACGTCGACCTGGAGCTCGTGCGGGCGGCTGCCGAGCGGCTGCCGGCGGTGATGGTGCCGAGCCGCTACATCGCGCTCGGCGCCCTACCGATGTTGCCCAATGGCAAGAGTGATCGGCGCACGCTGGCGCAGCTCGCGCGCGTCGTGCGGCGTGAGCTCACGCCAGAGGAATGTGCCCAGACCGCCACCGAGCGGCACGTCGCGTCACTCTGGTCCTCGCTTCTTGGGCGCGACGACATCGCGCGCGACGACTCGTTCGCGAGCCTGGGCGGCGACTCGCTGTCGCTGGCCGAGCTATTGTTGGCCCTCGAGAAGGCACCCGGACTGTCGCGCATCGGCTTCGCGGTGGCGCGCGATGGCACCCTCGAGGAGGTCGCGCGGGCGCTCGACGGCGAAGCTGCGTTGGCGCGGCGTGACACGCTCGCGAGCGCACCGCCGGCCGCGCCGGTGATCACGCTGACCCCACTTGGCAAAGAGGGCGCCCAGGACGAAGCGGTGATCGCGATGTTGATCGTCGCGTCCGTCGACGAGATGATCGCGGCCGCGACCGAGCTGCCGGCGCGCCTCGACGAGGTGTCGGCGAAGGCCTACTGCGAAGCGAGCGACGGCGTCGTCATCCGCGTCGACGGTGAGCCCGCCGGTGCCGGGCGGGTGCACAAGAACCCCAACATCGGGGTCGGCGACTTCGACGTGCCACCCGCCAGCGTGCAGCTCGACGAGTGGCTCCTGCCGCAGTGGCGTGGCCAGGGATTGTTGGCCGAAGGGCGCGCCTGGCCGTTGCTCGCGGGCTGGCTCGCCGAGCGGTTCGATCACGAGGTGAGCGTCGTGTGGGAGGATCACTCCGCGATGATCGCAATCCTGCGCGCACGGGGCTACACGCGCCTGGGCCGCACCTTCTGGGAGAGTGCGCCAGACGGCGCGAGCGCTACCGGCTTCTGCGCGTCCGGCTACTGCGAGGTCTGGCTCTACGATCTACGCCCGCACCGCCATCGCAAGGATGGCGAAGCCTGGACTGAAGGCCGCGAAGCGGCGGCCCTCGAGTTCGCTCGCGAAGGCCTTTGCAAGGATGGCGAAGCCCGGACTGAAGGCCGCGAAGCCCGGACTGAAGGCCGCGAAGCCCGGACTGAAGGCCGCGAAGCCCGGACTGAAGGCCGCGAAGCCCGGACTGAAGGCCGCGAAGCCCGGACAGAAGGCCGCGAAGCCTGGACAGAAGGCCGCGAAGCGGCGGCCCTCGAGCTCGCGCGCGAAGCGGCTGCGCCTCTTTCCGTGAAAGCAGGCGACTGACTCTGCGCGATGATGAATCGTCGCGGGCACGCCTTGGAGCTTGTCGCGCACGCGCTCGAACGTTCAGCGCCGTGGGCGCACGAGCGGCGAGGCGCGCACAATCGAGCCCTCCTCCGCGCTCAGCGTGGTCGATGTCGACAGGGTGACGTTGTAGTACATCAGGTTGGCGGCAGCGCCGCGCTCGTCCTCGGACGTGTCAGCGATATTGTCGACCACCCCAAGCAGGTCTCGAAGACATCATCCAGCGTGCGCGGCAACACCTTGGATGCGCGTGAGCTCGCTCGGCGCCGCAGCGGCGCACTGCACGAGAAGTGCGACATTCTCCAGGCTGGCGCCTGCACCGGCGACTCGCCCACGGTCGAGGACGCGCTTCATCCGCTGCTCTTGCGCCAGGACGAGGCGCCTTGCGCCCGGGCCTCGAGCCGGATGACGCCGACTACGGCAATCTCTACGTCGGGCTCGGGGACGGCGGCAACACCTGGAACGTCCCGACCCTGGTCGAGCTCGACGCGCATCACACCGCCCAGGATCTCGCACAACCCTTCGGCAAGATCCTGCGCATCGATCCGCTCGCCGTATCGGGCTACCTCGTC
>Ga0209591_10004031_pt1 | contig 16809 bp, 11 predicted proteins | sample MAT01_FD_187207 | JGI IMG/M metagenome (GOLD analysis project Ga0209591, IMG submission 187207) | Freshwater microbial communities from Lake Fryxell liftoff mats and glacier meltwater in Antarctica - MAT-01 (SPAdes) (version 2) | ecosystem: Environmental > Aquatic > Freshwater > Ice > Liftoff... | reverse complement strand
CCCATCCCTACTATTGGTCACCCTTTATCATCATCGGCAACGGACTATGAACACGACAGATCTCCTGAGCCGTTCTGTGCATAGCCTACCTCCTCTAAGAAATAAGAATAGATAGCCATGTCCCGTGAGAAATTCATGAGATGCAGCGATTTCAACACTTAGGAGATTAAAGTCATGAAACAAACTCACCCAATTGCAGAAAACGATATTGACACTGAACCACTTCTACCCGACATATTAACCCTCACTCAAACTCAAATTCGTTGGGCAATTCATCTCAGCGAAACCCTACCCTCAGAAGCACAAAAGTGGCAAGCCTATCTGAGTGGGTTAGCACTTTTTACCCTACAAGAATGGCTACAACAGCGATCGCCCAACCTCAAAATAAAAACACAGATTGGCATACATAAAGCCTCTAGTCCTTGCATCCAAGTCAATCAATTTCGCATTCACCTCTTAACCCTCAATAGTCTTCCTGATAGTGCGATCGCTATTCCCAAACAAGTTCTTCAATCTAACAACCCACCTGATTTTTATGTTCTCGTTGAAGTTCATGAAGAAATTCAGCGATCAAGAATTTGCGGCTACCTCTGTCATGATCAACGGCTCCAACAAAAAATATCTCTGCATCCCTCTTCCCCAAACAATCTAGACTATCAAGTTCCACTGCACTGGTTTGACTTTAATCCCGATAACCTGCTCCTGCTTCTCCGCTGTCTCAAAGCTTTTCCCAATCAACAATTGCAGATCGCATATCAGACAAAACCTAACCTCCTGATTAATGTAGCGCGATGGTTCAAAAATGAATTGGGTGGCGTCGCAACCTCTTCTAACTGGAGGCTATTACCCCCCCTCGCTTTAGGAGCAATGCGATCGCGATCGGCAGCAATATATCCTGACTCAGAAACGCTTCTTCAAGAACTGGTGCAGTCTCACAATATTGCTATCCCCGCTCAGGCTCACAGCACGCACCACAATATCAAATGGCAGCTTACTAGCAACCATTCCACAACCTTACGACTACGAACAATGGCATGGGAAGCCTCTACTCTAGATTCAAGACCAGAGTGGATGCTATTGTTAATCCTAAGTGCACAACCAGGCACAATTTTGCCAGCAGGACTCCGCTTGCAAGTGCGAGATGCAGCCCATCTTCTAACTGACTTGCCCCTAGAGCAACCCTCTCCTGAACGTCATCTGTATACCCAAGTCAGTGGGAGGCTCGACGAACAGTTTTGGGTAACGCTTTACCTAGACAGTTCCACTAGCCTCACGCTTGCCCCCGTCCGCATTATGGATATCATTAATCACAAGCAATCCTTAGATTTAATTTCCGTCCCCCACTCCCCGCAACAAAAATTGGTATGAAGCATTCCTCTGCAATCTTTCACTTAAATGTTCAGCAGGTTGAGTCTGTCTGTTTATTTGAGTTGACTTGGGGCAGCGGACAGCGCGAATGTGCCAGAGTCGCTTATCCTAGCCAACTGATGCGGTTATATCAGACCTGGAAAAATTCCTATCTGAACTTTTATCAACACTACCCACCCACAGCATCGCTGCCCGCTAGCAGCGATTTAAGAGGTAGAACGGTCAGTGGCGGCATATTGACCATTAACCAAGACTGGCAAGCTCAGCTTGTAGAAGCAAAAGCGACCTTACTGCATGAGTTCCATCGCTGGCTCTTAAACCAAGATTTGCATCCGATCTGGACAAAACTAGCCCAGGCAACCCGTCAAATAGAATCCGAGCAACAAACCCTCGACCTGTTATTGACCTGTACACCCATAGATTTGATCCGACTACCCTGGGAAGCCTGGGACATCAACAGTCAATTTGCCACAAAGGGCACTATCCGCATTGCCCGAGTACCGGGCAGCATTCACCAAGAGTCGGTTAGGCAACAAGCAAAAATTCGCCATCGCCCCAGAGTTTTAGCAATTTTGGGCGGTGGTGTTGATGCCGAAGTCGATCGCCAGCGCATGGAATTGATGAACCGCCAAATTACCGATGTCACGATCCTCAGTCAGCGCCCCAATCAATCACAAAAAGATTGGAAAGCAGAAGTGGTAAGCGCCATCCAGGACAAGCGGGGCTGGGAGATGCTATTTTTTGCAGGGCACAGCCGCGAAACCGAAATGACAGGTGGAGCACTAGAACTGGCTCCCGGTGCCTCGATTCAAATGAGTGAGTTGGAACAGCATTTGGCGATCGCCCAACAGAACGGTCTCCAGTTTGCCATTTTCAACTCATGCAGCGGCATTCCGATCGCCGAAACTTTAATCAAACTAGGGGTTAGTCAAGTCATTGTCATTCGAGAACGTATTCATAACCATGTGGCGCAAGAATTTCTTGTGAAGTTCTTAGAAGCCTTTGGCAAGTTTAAAGATGTACACGACTGTATGATTAGCGCCTGCAACTACCTTAAGCTTGAAAAAGATATCGCTTATCCCTCTGGATATTTGGTGCCATCTCTATTTCGTCATCCAGGAGCAAAGCTATTTCAAATTCATCCTTCAGTGCGAAGAAAGTTCTTCAAATGGATCTACGAAGCGGTGACTGTGACCGCGATCGTCTCGCTCAGTGGAACGTTGCCCGTTCAAGATTATTTACTAGCAAACCGCTTGTTACAACAATCCTGGTATCGTAACATCACGACCCAAACGGCAACAGGTACATTCCCCGTGCTGATGGTTACAGTGGATCAAGAATCGCTGAAAAGAGCAAAGATTCAACACCCTAATCCCATTGATCGGAAATATTTAGCGAGCTTGGTGGATAAACTTACTCGACTGAAAGCCAAGGTGATTGGCATTGATTATCTATTAGACCGAGATCAGCCATCGGGCGACCTAACTCTATCTAAAGCTGTGCAAGAAGCATCCGCGCAAGGAACGCACCTAATGTTTGCAGCGGATTGTGAAGGGAAGGCTTTTCCAGGCTGTGAAAATTGGCTACGCCCGTCTCCTCAGCTTAAATTACCAGAGGGTACTCCATTGGGTGATGTGCGTTTTTTAAGTAATGGAACTTCTGCCTCTTACTACGTTCCATACTGGGAACAAAAAGCAAGTGAACCTACTCCGTTCGCTGATCAATTAGCACAGCTATACAAGCAAGTGTTTAATTCTCAGCGATCGCCTCAGCCTCAGATCCAGCCTTCTGTGATTACCCAAGTTGGCTATGCTCTCGGTCAAATGTGGCTCCATCCAATTGTAGATTTTTCATTGCCGCCTGATTCTCTTTACGAGCAGATTCCAGCATGGGCGTTGCTAGAAGGGAGTGATAATGCTTTGCAAAATCTTCAAGTTCAACAAGTGGTAATGATTGTTCCTGGAGGCTATGCTGAAGCCGGAATCCAGGCAATGGGTCAAGATAATTATCCATTGCCAGCGGCTACACGCTACTGGCGACTACAGCAGAAGCCCACTGATTTACGAGAGCAGCTCATTGGCAGTGAACTTCATGCCTATTTTTATCACCATTTTTTAACTCAGCGAGCCATTACACCGATTCCAGATCTTTGGCTGGTATTGCTAGCGATCGCCGCTGGTAAAACAACGGTATTTCTGATTCAAAGGCGATCGCCCCAACGTCGCACAGTTTTATATCTGCTAATGGGTGGAACTCTGGTTTACACCATCATCAGCGTTCAGATGTATGTATCTATTGCCGTTCTCATTCCGATCGTTTTACCGATTTCGTTGTATTGGCTCTACGCCTTTCCTTCTATTATCCCCCAACCCAAATGAGGAAGCTCATGCATCGCTCTTTGCGTTCATCCTTGTGTCGATTAAGCGCCGTTTCACTGATATCAATCTTGATCATCAGCCTACCTTCTAGTCCTTCTCAAGCATTGACCTGGGATTTTTGGAATCAGTTATTTAAAAGCCCACCCCCCGTTCCCATTAGTCGCGGTGGGTCACGGGGTCCTTATTTTTATTTTTGTCAAATTACGCCCGATAGAGATGGCAACGTTCTAGGCAATCGTCCCACCTTAGTGTGGAAAGGGACTGTGAAGCGAGTGGAATTAATTAATGCAGGAGAAGACATCCTCTGGTTTAAAGACATGACCACAGCCACCCCATTGTCCTCACGAATTGTAGACTCTGGACGTGAAACCTACCAAGTCACGGCAAATACTGCCCTAGAACCAGGACAACTCTACCGTTGGCGGATTTATGAAACCTATTATGCTAGTCGAGTTAGAGATACGTTCTTAACCATCCCCTTCCAAGTCATCTCAATTCAAGAACGCGAGAAACTAGATCTACCAAAGAGCGAGTTAGCCTCAATAGAACGAGCTGACATATTTGCGAAAGCTAACCTTTGGTCAGATTTTTGGCGTGAAGTGCTGTCGATCGATCCGCCGACTGCCGAAGTAAATCGTATGGTCGATAATACCTTCGCCCAACTCTGCCCTTTAATTGAAACGACACAGCATTTAAATGCTAAAGCCGTGCCCTCATCCCCTCAACCCTATGAAAACTATGCCTTTGAGGGGCAGCCCGGTCAGACAATTGACATTGCGTTAGAAAGTGATGATTTTCAGCCGCAGGTTGAGGTTTTGAGTCCACAAGGAACTGTTCTGCCCAAAGAAGCCGTGACGGGTGAGCGGAGGTTTCCCTCAGCAGAATCAACCTCGACTCGCTTTCAGACGATGGCGCTGGTGACACTGCCCGATCGCGGAACTTATCAAATTCGAGTTAAGGCATCAAATGGTGAGGCAGGACAGTATGGATTGAGAGCTGTTTGGCGTTGGTGAATCTCTCGGAATCGTAAACTGCTGAGTCTATGCATACGTGGGTGATGCTTGGAAATATGAACAAGCAACCAGAACAAAAACCTTCAACAGATTTTATTCACTCACTGATTCAATCAAGGATTCCACCATGAAAACGATGCATACGGTACTCAATCAGTTGGCAATCGCTGGCACCATAACTGTCTTAGCGTTGGCACGTTGCGCTCCTGCCTTTAGCGCTAATTTGCAGATGAGTGGGCAGCGGGGGCACGCGGTCGGGCAAATGTAGTTTTACCAACAGACATGTCTCAGGTCGCGTATATTAAGTTTGTCAGTTTGTAGTGAGGAAGAATACTCTATGTTCAGTATCGGCATTGTGCGAAAGTTGGTTCGATATTTCACTTATTTTATTTCTGGACTTCTGAGCTTTTTATTGTTGACTCCCTTGATGTCTTTTCCTTCTCACGCAGGTTCAACAGGAGTGACTGGGGCATTGGTAGCCCAGTCGCCTCAGCCTGGGGTGATTCAAGATTTGAGCGAGTTTAATTTAAATCCTGCGACTGCACCTTTGATTCCAGAGGGTTTGAGGCGATCGTCTAATCCTGCCGAGGGAAGTCGGGCGATCATTGGTCAGGACGATCGCTTACTGATGACGAGCCGCAGCTATCCTTGGTCAGCGATCGGGCGGATTCGGGGCATTAATGATGAAGGGGATGGTTACATTTGTTCCGGGACTTTAATTGCGGCTGATGTGGTGTTAACCAATGCCCATTGCGTGGTCAATCCTGAAACGCACCAATTTAGCCGCCAGATTTTCTTTGAACCCAATTTAGTGAATGGACGGGTTCAGGATAATGATGATGTGGCTACGGTAATTAAGGTGATGGCTGGAACTGATTTTAGTGATGATCCGGTGCCGCCTAATATTAACGATTGGGCATTGGTGAAGCTAAATAAGTCGCTGGGCGAAGTCTATGGCACTCTGGAATGGGAGCCTTTGCCCACAACAGTTTTGATGAATAACCCAAGCAAGTTTATTTTGATTGGCTATTCGGGTGATATTAATGACGGGAATACGGCAAGTGTGCATGACGGGTGCAGTATTTTAGATGAGAAAGATGGGGCGTTTGAGCATGATTGCGATACGTTTGGGGGTTCTTCGGGTGGTCCTATTTTGGGATTGATTGATGGCGAGTATCGGATTGTGGCGGTGAATTCTGCGGGACAGACGGATAGAAGGGGTGTCGGGATTGTGAATTTTGCGACGCGGATTCAGCAGATTATTGATCAGCTTTGAAGGATTTAAACTGAGCATCGATCGGCTCATCATTCAGAGTATAAACGCTAAAACTTAGAGCCAATAGTCCGAAACACCCTCAGCCTTTTTCTCTTCTTAAGAGTCTAGGGCGGGGGCTTTTGAATGTTCATCGGTTAACAGAGTCCTCTCCTATGAAGGCGGCGTTGCATAATAGTGATATGAATTGAGGTTTAATCTGATGCAATGTCCTGAGTGTGGTTCTAGTCATACCCGTAAGAACGGCAAGATGAGAGGTAAACAAAACCACATCTGTGTTGAGTGTCGTCGTCAGTTTATTGATGTCTACACGGCTCCTAAAGGATATTCAGATGAAACTAAAGCGCAATGCTTGAAAATGTATGTCAACGGGATGGGGTTTCGAGGGATTGAGCGCGTTACCGGAGTCCATCACACGACTGTGATTACCTGGGTGAGGCAAGTGGGAGAACAGCTACCGGATGCCTACGAGCCAGAAACAACGCCACAGGTAGGAGAACTTGATGAGCTAGAAACCTTTGTCGGATCAAAAAAAACAAAATCTGGCTGTGGACAGCGGTAGGCCACTTCAAACAAGGAATCTTAGGCTGGGTATTGGGAGACCACAGTGCGAAAACTTTTGCTCCATTATGGGCAATCGTGGCTCAGTGGCAATGTTACTTCTACGTCACCGATGGCTGGTCGGTTTATCCAGGATTTATCCCAGACGGAGACCAGATTATCAGTAAGACGTACATGACACGGGTAGAAGGGGAAAACACCCGATTACGACATTATTTGGCAAGACTGCATCGCAAGACCCTGTGTTATTCCAAATCCGAGGAAATGCTGAGAAATTCGATTCGGTTGCTACTTCACTACCTGAAGTTTTGGGATGTCCCAATTCCTCAATGATTCATAGCATCATTCAGCAACGCCATAGTTCTCTCTATTCCATTTCGCTAATCAACATAGATGAAAATGGCAATACTTAAAACTCTGCTTCCGTAACTTCATATCCTTCAGCAAGGATTCGCCAAATTGATATTTGCCCACAAAGTTGAGCTTATTTCGCATTCGTTATTGCTGGCGATCGCCCATTGGGAAGCCAGTTTCTCGTTGACCCAGAACTTTTAACCACTCTTGCAATAACCCCTTAGATAAGTTAGCACTATCCTACTGATCTTGAGGTTGAGAGGCTGAGAATGAAGGAGCGATTGCCTGCAAGTTTTCAAACTGCTGAGTCGGGTTTCTCTCAAAACCTACAGTAGTATGAGCAAAAGGAAGACTTATCAATGCAACTAATAAAACACTGCCTAGAACAGTAGATTTCATAACCTGATGGAGATAAAGAATAGATAAAGTCCGATTGGTGACTTGCTATTCTTTACCTCATCCATAACGGTGCATAGGCACCCTATTCAATTTTTTACAAGTACTGCCTACAGCATTGCCATTTGGGTGATCAAATCATCCAAATCACCATCAATTTCATTGAGCGATTGAGCAATACCATCTAGCTCCTTCAGCTTGCGATCTACATTCTCCTGTCCCTTCTTCTTCTCCTGTAAAATGGAGTTCACCTGATCCCGCACGCTCTGAATTTCCTTACCCAGTCCGTCATCCACCGCATCCTCAATCTTCTTCAACTCTTGTGCCACACTACTGGCAAGTTGGTTTGCCTGCTCATGGGCAGATGTACGAATCTCAATGGCATAATTTTGAGAAATCTTGGCTTTGAGTTTTCGATTAACACTATCGGCAACAATCAGCCCTTCCACCAATCCCCCGCCTGCCAACAAGGGAATTAATACCCAAGGATTAAACCCCACAAAGGCAATTCCTGCGACGGCAATCAGCAGTTGGGGAATCAGGCTCTTCAGCATCTCCTCATAGCCAAACACTGCTCCAATCCCTGCCGAACCAATCCCACCGATTAAGAATCCGCCCGCTGCCGCCAAAATTCGTTCTAATGGCGAAATGGGTCGTCCGTTGCCAGTTTGTTTTTCTAAAGGTGTGAGCGCCACCCCTGAAACTGCAACCCGTAGCGTATCCAACTGATTGATAAATTCTGCCGCTTTTACGTCTAGCTCTTGTTTACGTGCCTCCAAACGCTCTTGTACTAAGGGCTGCAACGTTGATTTTTGCCACTGGCTAAATTCAATTTCCATCTGCCGTGCCAGGTGCTCTACCATCTCTTTCACAGCACGCTCAATTTGCCCTTTGGTTGGCATCTTTACCGGATTTTGGAGTTCATATGCCGTTGTCCAATCATCCACTTTATCTGCCATGTTGCGGTAAAATTCACGGGTGCGATCGCCCACCAAAATTCTGGTATCCTCCCGAAAATTTGCCATTTGGGTCACCAGTTGCTGCCGCTTAGTTTCCAGTTGGCGAAGGGGAATTTGTGCCGATTCGTGGCGTTTCTCCAGCGTTTTCATATCCGTCCGCAGCATTCCCTGTCGCTCTGGAATAATCCGTCGTGCCTCTTGAATCGCACTTTTCAGCTCTACTGCTGGGCGCAAAATTTTGACCCGTCCCCGATCCGTAGCCAAAAATTTCGCTAGTTCCTTTTCCAAGTGGGGAAGATTTGATTGCTCAACCGCCTCCATGTCCCCATTCAAACGACCATCTAGTGCCCCCAAGGCATTAATAAAAAATACTCTCTCTGCCCCTCGTTTCGTGCGCGGAGCCAACTTCACTAAACCATGTTGGCGGATGTCTTCGCGCTCTTTAGGGCGAATCATATTAAAGCGATTACAAATGAAGAAAATGTCCTCATGTCCCATCGTCCGCAGCGTGTTGTCAATCACATCCAACTCTGACTGAGAACCCAGCGCTTCGCAAGATAAGACAAACAAAATGGCATCAACCGTAGATAGGTAATCCATCGTCACCTTTTGGCGAATATCATGCTCGTTTAATCCTGGTGAGTCGATAATTTCAACCCCATTGCGGCAGAGTTCTAAGGGCCAGAACAACTCTACTTTGTCATAGGGATTTTCTCTGATTGCAGATCCTTCATTCATATCGGTTGGAATCGTCACATACGACTCTAGCTCCTTCACTGAAACTGCTTGAGGGGGTGGCACAGTACCATCGGCATCAGGCACGGCGTGAAGCAGCGCCAAAGGCGATTCTCCCCATTTAATTTCATTGATAATGGCAGTGCAGGGACGGGCATACGCAGGTAAAATCTCATCACCTAACATGGCATTAATAAAGGTACTCTTACCGCGCTTGAACTCACCTAGAATCAGCACCTTAAAGTTATCAGCACGTACCCGTTCGTCTAAACGGTGTAGAACCTCCTCTCGCCCTGACATTTTCAGATCGTTAATGATACGAAGCTGTCGTTGCAATAGATGTAGCAGGGCATCACGCTTCTCCCGAAATTTCTGGTACGGGTCGTGGATGGAAGAGGCATTTGTTGAAAAAGAAACCATAGCTTAGACTCCTTGAAAAGGTAATTTGTGTATTCGTATTACTAGAAACCATTCACCGATGCAACGCAGCCTTGATGTGCTGTTTGAGTACGCCTGCTTGTTCAATCAGAAGTGACCAATCTTCATCCGGTGTCTCAGCACTCGACTGTAACGCAGCCCGACGAGCCGATTGCCATGCAGTCTGTTCTCGTTGGGTTTCATCAACTAATTGTTGATAAACCTGTCGCAGTCGATCGCTCACAGCATTCGCATAGGTGTCAATTGCATAACCAATACAGCGCTCTAGCTCTCGGTTAAGCTGCTGACGTTGACTGTTCACTTCTTTGTCAAGCAACTGTTCCCCCAGTAGCCAGATGCCTGTACTAGCAATAATGCCAACGGGTCCTCCTAAGACATACCCTCCCAGCGTTGCGACACTACTGCCTAATCGAGTCAACAACCGATAACGGCTGGTATTGCTCAAAGTCATTTGGGTATAGCTGGGTTGTATTTTAGCTGAGTTTGAGAAGGAAGCCTTTTGGTTTAAGCGAGTCCCAAAAGTACGAGCAATGGTTTCATCGAGCCAGTCCATATCTTGGGCGATCGCTTTTAATAAGCTCTCCTCAAGCTGACGGCTCAGCAAAACAAGCTCGCGCCGCATCCGGAAGGGCAAATCTCGCTCCCACCAAACTTTAGGCTCTGGAGTACGGCTTAAATCTACCGCTAACGCTTCCATGACATCCTGCCGAATTGCCTGAATTCGTTCTCGAAGTTGCACATCTTTTTGAATCCTGCGCTGCTCTAACCCAGTCCGAACGGTTTCCCACTGCAAATTAGTTTCCAGTAAATCAGTCTCAGCTTGCTGTAGAACTTGTTGGCGCTCAACCGCACTCAAGCGGGCAGTCGCGGCTGCTCCTGCACCAATGGATACCATGCGTTCTACCGTATCTTGGATCTGTCCAGCCATCTGTTGGCTGCGCCAAAGGTGGCGATCGCTCTGAGTCGCCATCACATTGATATAGTCCCGAATAGTAGCCAGTGTCGTTTCTTCAGTCGTATTGTCATCAATGGGGTAGGCTGGCAAGACTGGAATCGCTGGAGAGATGAGATTAATGCGCTCTTGAATCACCCTCAGAATCAAAGAACGTTCAGGCAAGGGAATCGTGTCGAGTTTTGAGACGACGACCAGCACTAATGGCACATGTCGCCCCAGCACTTCCTGCTCTAGAAAAGCTCTCTCCGTCAAGCTAAACGGCATCGAAGCACTGATCACTAATACTGCTGCATCCGACTGACTGAGCAGGTCAGACACCAACGCTGCCCGTTGTCCATTTAAATCTCCGGCTCCGGGCGTGTCGATTAGCTCGGCGTTGAGCGATCGCAACCAGGGATGCTCTAACGTCAACCGAACATTGGCTAGGACTTCTCGATCGCGACCCACAGCATCCATTGCTAGCAAATCATTCCAAGAAGTATCCTGCAATGGGCGGCGATCGCTTTCATCTGAGTTCCAGTTAACTATCATTTCATCAATAGTTCCGGGGACAATGGACGTAACCGTTGCTGTTGTGGGTGTGGCTCCAACCGGAAGGAGTTCTCGTTGAAGTAATCGATTGATTAGCGTACTTTTCCCTCGGCTGAATTCTCCAATGATGGTCAATCGAAATCCTGGCAGTTTACGCCGTTGGTCAATCTGTTGCAATTCGGCTTGAATCGTCTCCAACTTATATGTTTTTGATAATTGGGTTGCTTGTCGTAACCAGGGGGTTATGACATCGCTGAGGTCACAGGGATGGGTTTTGCTGGAGGGTGAGGTGATCGCTTCAGGTAAAGTTTTTTCTTCAGAAACTGGTGTCAACCAGACTTTGCTTTCTGGAATTAGCGCATGATAATAGGGATAAACTTCTAACGGCAGAAGGCTGGCATAGAGGGGAGCAAGCTGTGTGAGATCGAGGGTGGAATTGGATGGCGCAAGCAGGCGATCAAGGGTCTTTAGGAGCAACTTTTGCTGTCGTTTCAGGGTGGTGCGATCGCAAGCTGCTATTGGGTTAGCCGGACGATTGGCAAAGGAGCGGGGGTGACGGAATGTTAGTGTTACTAGGTCATCGTGTTGGCGCAGATCAATCTTTTGAGCCACCTGGCGATCGCCCAACGACCACTCTAAAGCTGCCCAAGGCGCAAACCAACCAGGTGTGCCATCCTCTAAACGAGTGGACACGGCAAGCAAAGTCATGATCCCCCAATGTTCTCCTCGCCAAACAGGTATTGGAGGCAATGCCACAGATTCTAGCGTCACCCATTCTCTCAGTTCGGGTGCCCGATGAATACTGTGAAGCAGGGCTGCAAGTCCGGTGGGTGGATCGATCGGTTGAGCGGTCAGTTGATTGAGAAGTGTCCTTTCGATAGTCATGTTTTGACTCCTAAAAATGATTGCATGTGTTGTGAATAAGGAATAACAAGCTGGCAAATTTAGCTTTAGCCTGTGGGATTGGGCGTATCTGCGACGACTAGAAAATTGCCATAGTCTTGCCAAGCGTTGAGAAAATCAGTCGCATCGACGACCTTCCTTTGTCCATCAGGCGTACCGCTGTCATTCAAAATAATTTGAACTGAGCCATCGTCTGTCTGTTCTATTCCTGTTACCCAAACTGCATGTCCACCGTTCTCTTGCTCTATAGCTGTACCATCCACAGGATCGTATACTGGCTGCCAAATCTCATTAGCATCTAAACCCACAATTACTTTGTCCCCTTCTTCTAATGCGGTGGCAATATCTTCTAACGTGGCATCATACGCTTGGTAAGTGGAAATGCCTAACGCTGCCAAAAGTTTACCCATTTCGCTGGGGGGTGTTCCGGTTTCAGGATCAAACCAACCGTGAGATTCGGCAATTTGGCAAGCAGTATCTTCTGATAGTTCAATTCCAGTAATAGACTCGTAGACACTTAATTGCGCCACAATTGCACAAGAGTTACTGCCCTGCTGAGGGTGCCAATAGGCAGCATCTTCAGCAGGCGTACCCATATCTGCGCCAAGTTCTGCAAATGCTGAAGGGGGCAGATCGATGAACGGATCGGATTGTAGGTCGGGTAGTATCTCTAGCAAAAATTGATAGGGGTTGTCAGTCAATGACAGGTTGTCTGGATGATCCGAGGGATAAAAGTCTGGGGTTGTTCCGGGGTGAAGAGTTTTAAAGATATCGTCAAACATAGCGTCTCCTAGAAACGTCTGGATTGAGATGGAGGTTAAGGTTACAGATGCGCTAGACGGTGTTGCTGATTGGATAACGTCTGTCGGCGTTGTTCAATCATTTGTAAGTCAGACTGAACAACTTCATGCCAGCACTGGAGTTCGTTGAGCTTAGTTTGCTGCGCTTGTAATAGGGAGTCGATCGCCTGTTGATATTGAGTGGTATAGTCAGCAATCCGTCTCTCCAGTGCCTTGATCATTTGTTGAGCATAGGTTTCGGTAGTTTGTTGCACCTGCCCTTGAAAGGTACTGAAATGTTCAACGAGGAGGGGCTGCAATTGATTCCAGAGGGTTTGCTGCCGCTCTTGCAACGAAGGCGCAAACATTCCCACCGACAAAAAGCCGCCAATCACTCCGCCCACCACCGTACCCAAGCCAGGAAAAATAGTGGTGCCTAAAAGTGCGCCTGCCGCAGCTCCGCCCCACGCTAAGCCTTCTGTTTTATCTGTCATTAATTTTTGGGAAGATTGCACGCTACTGAGAACTGAGGTAGGTAATTGAAGTGTGGCTTTTAAGTCGGGTTGGTAGATGATAATCGCTCCACCCAAGGCTTTTAGTCGTTGATAAACAGCAGCAAATTTCTGATCAAATTTTTGTCCGATCTGAAGTCCTAATTTATGAAATTCGTCTAACTGCTGTTGAATTTCTTGCTGTAATAAATTCTGTTGCTTTTGCAGGATTTCGCCGACCCCGATTTGGACAATTTGGTTGAGGGTTTCTATTTCATTCGTATCCATTATCGCGTCACGAATGGACTGAAGCGCTGATTCTCGGTAGTGTTCAATTATTTGATTCATCTGCCGAGAGACTTGAGCACAGATTTGATAGATCTCAGTCTGACAGGCTGACTGCTGTTGGGTTTTGAAGTGGGAGAAGTCAGGAACTTGCTCTTTTTTAATAGCAGCTTGATGTTGCTCGTAGTCACGTTGTTGCGATCGCATTGGCTCTTCTAATTGTTCAAATAAGCGATTCAGTAAGCGCAACAGATGCTCAGCAATACTGAGCGATCGCCCTTGCTGAAGATGATTGAGGAGGGTGATTTCTAGTTGGCTAAATTGATCTTTCCAGGCTTTGTGTACGTCAAGAATAGGATCGCCGTTAAGGTCATCGAGAACGACTTGAGCAGAACATGGATACAGATTTGGATTGATATTAAGCTGTTGCACTAGGCGCGATCGCACGTCTTCTAGTAAGATTTCTTGCTCGCTGGGGCGCACCTGATCCATGCGGGTGATTACAAAAATACAGCGATGGAGATACGGGCGCAGCGCCTCTGCGAGGAAGGTGCTGAGGCTTTGGGAGAGGGGCGTAGTCGCCGGAATGATGATGATGGCGGCATCGGCTTCTTGGTCTACGACTTGGCGGGTAATAGCTCCATGGAGGGGATTGGTGGCGTTGGTGCCGGGGGTGTCAATGAGGGTAATATTTTGTGATAGGAACGAAGCAGAATGGGTGATGGTAACATCAACGATATGTTGACAAATAGCATCATCGGCGGTGATATGCTGGACAAAAGATCGGTTGTCTAACCCGTTAATGTTTGGTAGCCAGGGGATGGTGATGTTGTGGGCATTTGGATGGGTTGTGAGCGTGCCGGGACGATCGCCTTTGAATTTGACTTCGACTTGTAGTGCTTGCCCGTAGTGCAGTCGGGTGGCGGTGGCGGTGGCGACGAGGGCTGAGGTTTTGAGTAAGTCGTCGCGCAGGAGGGCATTGATGAAGGTGCTTTTGCCGCTGGAGAATTCGCCGATGATGGCGAGGTTGAAGCTGGGGTTGGTGAGCTTCTGTTGGATGAATGTAATGTGTTGCTGGAGTTCGGTTTGAATAGCGTATGGAAAGGGGTGGCGATCGATGAGTTCGGTGGCAAATTGGATGTGTTCGTGGACGTTGGTGAGAACCTCTAGAGGGTTAAAATCTACCTGATTATTGTCAGGTGGGATGGATTGGAGGCATGAATGTAGAGTCATGGGTGGAATAGGATGGAATGAATTAGTCTAGAGACGGGTTAGCTGACACGTTTTGTTAAGGTCAATTTTCGACTAGGGTATAGGTACCCTCATGTAAGCGACAAAGATCAACACCCTCTTCTATAAGCTCGTCACCATCTTGGAAAACGCTTTTGATGTCGTAAATACAAGTTGAACGTCCATCTGCAATCACAATATTTGTCTGATAGCCTGGAAGCAGAACATCTTCACCGAGGATGTCTTCTTCCCAATCATTGAGTTTGGTGGGGGAGGCGTAAAATCTCACCAGAGGATAGTTTGTGGCGTTGGTCAAGGCAAAGGTTAAATCTTGCAGAGCAGGTTGGCTAGGAGTTGGAGCAACTTCACTAGCAGAAGCGCTGGAACTACCTGGCATACTTGCCGTAGGGGTATAGTCGGAAGCAGAACATCCAACGGTCAGAATGGGAAGCGCCAGAGCTAGAGGCAGTAGAAGTTTGTGGAAGGTAGAGGTTTTCATTGGGGCTGTCTCCTTTTCACTTGGAATAAGATTTGCTTGAGTCTAGAAATGACTCGCTTTGCTGGCATGTATCTCTTGGAGAAAGAGCGGTATGCACTGTCATTACGCCCTGTGGTTATTAGTCCCCGATCGCCGGTCATCTGCGTCCGATCGCCGATCGCCAATAAGCCGATTGTCATCAATCATGTATCAGTCGGCTTATCCTTCATGGGAAAACCACCTACTCTCTCACTTGCATACCTGTCAGTGACTGTGAGATAAATACAGCTACAGGTTATCCGCTTGCCCATAGAGGACTCAGGAATGCGAATTCGGCTGATTGGTTTAAGTTTGATGGCGGCGATCGGGGTCGTTGGAGTGGGGACTTTACCGCCGTTGCTGGGAGCTAACGGAGCTTTGGCGCAAGGGGCGAGCCAAGAGACACAGGGAGCGATTGCGCCGTTGCAACTGAATGGTCGTTTGAGTCCTGACAGTCAGGTGATGAAGACAGACGGCAGCTATTTTAATGAGCATCAGTTTGAGGGCAAAGCAGGGCAAGTAATCACCATTGAACTGGTCAGCGATACGTTTGATACCTATCTAATTTTGCTTGACCCCAATGGTGAGAGGATTGCTGCAAATGATGATGGGAGGAATGGAACAAATGGATTAGTGACCGTGACGTTACCGTTGTCTGGAACGTACACGATTTTAGCAAACTCTTACCAATCCCAAGCAACAGGCGAGTACCGATTGAGTGTACGGGCGGCAACTGAAGCAGACATTGCATTTGAATCGGCTGAACAACTGTTGCAGCAGGGAAATCAGCAGTTTCGCGTGAGTAAATTTCAAGATGCATTGGCTACATTTCAACAAGCGTTAGACACTTATCAAACCCTGGGTGCCCGAAAGCAAGAAGGCACCACTCTCAACAATATTGGCTTGGTTTACCAAAGCCTTGGACAATACCCCAAAGCGCTGGAGTTCTTTCAACAAGCATTAGCCATTGTCAAGGAAATTGGCGATCGCAATACGGAAGGCACCACTCTCAACAATATTGGCTTGGTTTACTACAGCCTTGGACAATACCCCAAAGCGCTGGAGTTCTTTCAACAAGCATTAGCCATTGACAAGGAAATTGGCGATCGCAATACGGAAGGCACCACTCTCAACAATATTGGCTTGGTTTACTACAGCCTTGGACAATACCCCAAAGCGCTGGAGTTCTTTCAACAAGCATTAGCCATTGTCAAGGAAATTGGCGATCGCAATATGGAAGGCACCACTCTCAACAATATTGGCTTGGTTTACTACAGCCTTGGACAATACCCCAAAGCGCTGGAGTTTTATCAACAAGCATTAGCCATTGTCAAGGAAATTGGCAATCGCAATACGGAAGGCACCACTCTCAACAATATTGGAGGGGTTTACCAAAGCCTTGGACAATACCCCAAAGCGCTGGAGTTCTTTCAACAAGCATTAGCCATTGTCAAGGAAATTGGCGATCGCAATATGGAAGGCACCACTCTCAACAATATTGGAGGGGTTTACCAAAGCCTCGGACAATACCCCAAAGCGCTGGAGTTCTTTCAACAAGCATTAGCCATTGTCAAGGAAATTGGCAATCGCAATATGGAAGGCACCACTCTCAACAATATTGGAGGGGTTTACCAAAGCCTCGG
>Ga0209591_10004028_pt1 | contig 16817 bp, 14 predicted proteins | sample MAT01_FD_187207 | JGI IMG/M metagenome (GOLD analysis project Ga0209591, IMG submission 187207) | Freshwater microbial communities from Lake Fryxell liftoff mats and glacier meltwater in Antarctica - MAT-01 (SPAdes) (version 2) | ecosystem: Environmental > Aquatic > Freshwater > Ice > Liftoff... | reverse complement strand
CACCCCGGCCATCCAGTCCCTGCGACGACAGGCGCACCGCGGCAGCGCATCCTTGTCCGATGACCGGCGTCGTGACAGCGAGGCCGCGACACGCCCTCATACGATCTTCACGGAATCAACCATCTAGAAGACTTGGGCCGACGAAGTCGGTAAGAACGAGTCAAGTTTGGCCGTCGCGAGCCGGATCGAGGGGGCGTGCTCTGCTTGGTGCTCGCTCCACGGCGCGACAACAGCGCACCTGACCTGCATAAACGCACTTTGCGTAATGGTCAACATATCTAGGCGTAGCGAGTGGTGGCGATCGGCCACACTGATCGCAGGTCCCTGCGCGAGCCTGCTCGAAACCGGAAGCCGACCACGGCATGACTCGTCGGGCTGGGGCGGAGCCCCGTTAGTACTACAGGGACATTCACTTGATCGGCAGGACGCTGACGTGCGGGGAAGCCGACACGTTCCTTCCGCTGACCAGGTTTCTGGCCCTGTAGTACTCGGTGACGGCGTGCCCGTCGAGCGCGGCGCGCAGGTTGTCGATGTCGGTCCGCAGCTGTTCGTGGCCGTCGTAGGTGATCGGTCCGGTGCACACCATGGTCGTCATCGGGCTGACCTGGTCCTTGTACTTGCCCAGGTACCCGGCGTGGTGGTCGGGGAAGGCGTCGATCTCCACCTGCCACGACGGGGGCATCAGCCGGTCCTTGACGTAGGTCAGGAAGCTGACCTTGCCCATCTCCCCGTCGGTCACGACATCGAGCCCCGCACGGACCTGCGCGGCGACGACGTCGGCCACCGCAGCCGTGACGCGCTTGGCGAACCCGTCGGCGTCGTAGGGGCGGCCGTGTTCCTTCTCCCCCATCAGGTCGAGCAGGTCGGGCGGCCGCATCAGGTCGAGCAGGTCGGGCGGCCGCGCGAGGCTTCCGACGTGGGTGGACAGGATCCGCTGCGTGCTCCGATGCATGGTTCCGGGACGGTAGGAGGCCGGCGCGTGTCCCCGGAAGTGCGCTGTTCCGCGCGCGGGAACGAACGCCGGGAACGTTCCTGAACGGATCCGGTGACGCCTACCGAGCGACGGGTAGCCGGGTGGCGAGGTGGAGGAGTTGCTGATCGTCGTTGTGGCGGGTGACGATCTGCAGGCCCACGGGGACCCCGTCGTCGGTGACTCCCGCGGGGACGCTGATCGCAGGGTGGCCGGACAGGTTGAACGACCAGGTCAGCGCAACGCTGAGGTGGTCACCGGGTCCGTCGTGCCCGTGCGCGCGCCCCGGCGTGGTCGGGGTCAGCAGCACATCGGTGGCCGCGAACAGCTCGGCCATCCGATGATCGTTGTCCGCGCGCAGGCGAGCGGCCGCGGTGAGCTGCGCGGGGGTGGCCGTCGGGGCGCGCAGCACAGCCCACGCGGTCGCGGGGTCGGCGAGGATCACCGGCCGGTCGTTCCACCGCAGCCCGACGGCGGTGACGAATGCGGCGGCGGCGGTGCGGGCGATCGCGACGACGTCGTCGTCGAGCTGGGCGCCCGCGTAGCCGAGGTCCGCCGACCAGGTCGCGACGCGCGGGACGGGAGCGGGTGGCAGAGTACCGCCGTACATGATCTCCGCCCACCCGAGCAGGTCGCGCGGGTCAGCAGCCAGCGGTGCGGCGACACCGAGCCCGGAGCGGTCGGTACCGGGCAACATGCCGGTCGTGGGCTTGTATCCGAAGATCGCGCACCACGCGGCGGGAATCCTGGCTGACCCGGCGCCGTCGCTGCCGGTCGCGACCGGCACGATGCCGGCGGCCACCGCCGCCGCGGAACCGGCCGACGATCCGCCGGGAGACAGATCGGGCCGCCAGGGATTGCGGGTCGGCCCGCGGTCGGTGTGGCCCCACGTCTGCGGTCCGGGGCCGACCGGTGTCGCGGTGACACCGATCGGGATGGCGCCGGCGGCACAGAGAGCACGGGTGTGGGCGCTGCTCATCCCGGTCCGGCCCTTGACCGCGATCGGTACCCCTGCCCACCGTGGGGCTGGCTCCCCGCGCGCGAGCCGCTCGTCGAGGGCCCGGGCCCGGGCCCTCGCCTCGTGCGCGGTCACCTCCACGAACGCACGCAGCGAGCCATCGATCAGCGCCACGCTCGCCAGCGTGTCCCGGACTGTCTCCTCAGCACTGGATCGGCCGGCGGCTGTCTCCCGGCCGATCTCTCCGGCGGACCTCAGGGCTCTGCTCAGGTGCAGTTCGGCGTACGTCGCGGCGGGCTCCTCACGGTGTAGACGCTGTCGAGGGGATGTCCCCCGTTCCGGATCCAGGCGGCGATCGGGGCCGTGCACGCCGAAGCCACCGACGCCAAGAAGCCGACTGGGCCCAGATTCTCGCGCTCTGCGACCTGCCCGCGCCGCGGTTGACCCATCAGGTCGTCACGGAGGCGGAGCGGACGGCCTGAGCGCCCGGCGTCCGGACCGCTACGCGAAGGGCACTCTCGGGCGAGAGGTTGGTACAAGAGTGCCGCTCGCGCGGCCGGAGTGTGAGGTGGGGCACGCGGGACGGGCACCTTGCCCGGTTCTCGGGGGTCATGTCGTGGGCGGGTTCCCTGGACGCTCGTCGTAGCCGTCGACGATCCGCACCTGCATCGGGAACCGGACGGGCGACGCCCCGAACAGCCTCCGTCCGGCCGTGTGAGCCGCCTCCCGGACCGCGGCGGCGGCGTCGGAGGCGGCGTCGGCGGGGCAGTGCAGGAGCACCTCGTCGTGCCGGAAGAACACCAGCCGGGCGGGGCTGCCCGCGGCACGGAGCGCGAGCCGCAGCTCGGCCAGCAGGACCAGCGCCCACTCGGCGGCGGTGGCCTGTACGACGAAGTTGCGGGTGAAACGACCCCGGGCGCGCGCCGCGGCCGGTTGCTCGTCGCCCGGGCGGGCCGGCGGGCAGGTCCGGCCCAGGTGTGAGCGGACGAGCCTGCCCTCCTCACCCGCGCGCGCAGCGTCCTCGAGGTGCGCCGGCGCGGCGGGGAATCGCCCGCGAAGCGTCCCGAGCAGCGCACCCGCGCCGCCCGTGGTCTGCCCGTACATCGCCGAGATCAGCGCCAGCTTGGCCGTGGCGCGGTCACCGTCGAACTCCCGGACGGCGAGCTCCGCGTACAGGTCGTCGTCACCAGGGGCCAGGGCGTGATCGCCCGACAGGGCGGCCAGCACGCGCGGTTCGAGCTGGGCGGCGTCGGCCACGACGAGCCGCCACCCCGGGTCGGCGCGGACCGCCTCGCGCACCGCGCGGGGGATCTGCAGCGCTCCGCCCCCGCGGGTGGCCCACCGGCCGGAGACCACGCCACCGACCACGTCCTCCGGGCGGAACCGGCCGTCGGTCACCCAGGTGTCCAACCACGCCCAGCCGTGCGCGGTGTGCAGCCGGGCCAGCTCCTTGTACCGCAGCAGGGGCGCCACGGCCGGGTGGTCGATCCGCCCCAGCTCCCACGAGCGGGTGGTCGTCAGCTCGTGGCCCGCCCGGGTGAACGCGCGGAGCACCTCGGCGGGGGAGTCCGGGTTCAGGGCACTACCGAACGCCGTCGCGACGGCGTCGGCGAGCTCCGCGAGCCGCGGCGGGCGCCCGCCGAGCACCGGGCGCGGCGGGCCGAGCAGGTCGGTGAGCAGCCGGTCGTGCACCTCGGCCCGCCACGGCAGCCCGTCAGCCCGCATCTCCTCGGCGACGAGCACAGCGGCGGACTCCGCAGCGGTGAGCAACCGCAGGCCCGGACCGGTGAGGGCACGCACCTGGACGGCGTGCACGGCGACGACGTCGGCGAGCTCGTCGGCGGCGGGGCCCGTGTCGAACACACCCACCGCGGAGCGTGTCGGCGCTCCAATGCGGCGACCGCACCGAAGCCGGGCAGCGTCTCGGGTGGGCCCAGCGGGGTGCCGTCGTCGTGCAGGAGCCGCACCCGGGCGACGCCGTCGGGCGGGCCCGGGTCGAGCGCGATCCGCACGCTCAGCGTCGGGTGGGCAGCAGGCCCGCGAGCAGTCCGCGCTGTGGCACCCCCCGGATCTCCTCGGGCCCGGCGCCGACCTCGGCCAGGACATCGTTCGCGGCGAGCACGCCCGAGACCGATGCGCGCTCCATCAGCCCGGTGAGGAAGGGGGTGTCGACGTAGTCGCCCGCGACGCGTACCCCCCTGGCCTCGCCGGCGACGTGGGGGCGGGTACCGGCCGAACCGGGCGGGAACGCCGGTGCGGTGGCCTCGAGCCGCTGCTGGAGGTGCACGACACCGATGTCGGCCGTCTCGGGCCACAGCACGGCGAGCTCGGCACGCATCCGCGCGGTGGCCTCGTCGACGCCCGCTGCGTCGCAGGAGTAGGAGTGCAGCTCCACGACCGCACCTCCGGTGCGGGCCGCCCACTCCGCCGACGGGCGTTCCAACCGGGAGTAGACGGTCACCGAGTCCAGCGTCGGCTCCCTGCTCACGGCGTTGAAGGTGGGCCGGGCGGCGTCGACGTCGCGGTCGAGCCACAGCCTGCTGACGGCGAACGGCGGCGCGACGGTGAGCGCCGCGGCCTTCTCCGCGAGCCGGGGCGCGGCCGCGGCGGCCTCGGGTGAGGCCGCGAGCAGGTCGCGCAGCGCGCCCGGTTCCGTGGCGAGCACGAGGTGGCGGGTCTGCAGCGGTGCGCCGTCGGCCAGCTCGACGCGCCAGCGGTGGCTGTCGGTGGGGGCGATCGCGCGGGCCGCGGTGCCGGTGCGCACCTGCGCGCCGTTCTTCTCCAGGTACGCGGTGAACGGGGCCCAGATGCACGTCAGGTAGTCGGTGTCGGGCGCGTCGAAGCCGATGCCCTCGGGGTTGCCCAGGAAGTAGTAGTGGAACATCGCGATCAGCTCGCCGGCCGACAACCCGGCCTGGTTGCAGAAGAACGACCGGGCGAACGCCTCGAACAGCATGGCCTGGGCGCGGTCGGACATGCCCAGGCGCTGCAGGAACTCCGCCGCCGGCATCGCGTCGAACAGCGCCGTGGTGCGCCCGCGGTCATACGCCAGCAGCTCCGCGGCCAGCGCCTGGTCGCAGCCGAGGATGTCGCGCCGTCCGAGGCTGGGGGAGCGGGCGAACAGGGCCAGCAGGTTCAGCGGTGGGGCGCCGGGAAGTCCGGTGAGGTCCTCGGGCGGCCATTCCCGCGAGATCACCGGGTAGCCGCCCACCGGGCGCAGGAACCCCAACTCGGGATCGACACGTCGCAGCACCGCCCGCCACGTGTAGTAGTGCCGGAAGAATGCGTGGAACCCGTGTTCGACGACCTGTTCGGTGCCGTCGGGCAGCGTGTGCGGCCACGCCCCCAGCCGCCCGCCGAGCGTCGGTGCGGCCTCCAGCAGGGTGACGGCCACACCGCGCTCGGCCAGCACCACGGCCGCGCTCACCCCGGCCACGCCGGCGCCGATGACCACGGCCTCGGTGCCCTCGGGCACGTCGTCGGGTCGGGTCGGGTCGGCGGCGACGAGCACTCGGGGGCGCATACGCAGCGGGGCCGCGCGGGAGGAAAGTTGTCGGCTCACGTCACGACCTTAAATGCGGTCACCGACACTCGCCGGAATACCCGAACAGTCGGGGCGAGGTGCGTCATCCCGGCCGAGGCGCCGCCGCGCGAGTTCCGTGCGGATCAGTTCCGTCTCGACTGCGCGGGGTGCACCTGGGGGCCCGTCACACCGCAGTGGACGTACTCCTCGATCCGCACGCGGTCGGGGGGCGCCGTGCCGGCGTCGAGCGGCCGGCGGACCAGCGTGAACGCCACGAGGGCCGCGGCGACCAGCAGGCCCGCACCGATCAGCATCGTCGTGCGGAAGCCGGCGTCGAACGCGACCGGATCCGTGTAGACCTCGCCCCTGATGCCGGCGAGTCCCGGGATGACGGCCACCGCGAGCAGCCCGGCCGCGCGGGCGACGGCGTTGTTCACCCCTGAGGCGGATCCGGCGAACCGGTCGGGCGCGGCGTCGAGCACGGTGGCGGTGAGCGGGGCGACGGTCAGCGCCAGCCCGGCCCCGAAGACCAGCACGGCGGGCAGTACCTCGGTGAGCCAGGTGGCACCCTCGCCCACGCGCGTCATGAGGAGCAGGCCGGCCGCGCTCACCAGCGGACCGATCGTCAGCGGCAGTCGCGGCCCGATGCGCCCGGCCAGCGCACCCGCCCGGGCGGAGAACAGGAGCATGACCGCGGTGACGGGCAGCAACGCCGTACCGGCCTGCAGCGGGCTGAACCCGGCAACGATCTGCAGTTGCAGCACCAGCACCAGGAACACGGTGCCGAGCGCGCCGTAGATCAGCAGCGTGACGATGTTGGCAGCGCTGAAGATCGGGTTGCGGAACAGGGTGGGCGGGACGAGCGGATGCGGGGAACGGCGCTCCACCAGGACGAACCCGACGAGCGCCAGTACCCCGACCACGAGCGCGACGATCAGCGTGGGCGTGGGGCCGGACTCGCTGAGCCCCGTGAGCCCGTAGGTCAGCCCCGCGAGCCCGAGGACGGCCAGCACGGTGCCCGTGACGTCCAGCCCCGGTGCCGACTCGACGTCCATGCTCTCGGGGACGTGCCGGAGAGCGACGACCACGATCAGTACCGCGAGTGGCAGGTTGATGAGGAACACCACCCGCCAGCTCCACTCGACGAGCCATCCACCCAGGAACGGGCCGATCGCGCCGGCGATGCCGCCGAGCCCGGACCAGGCCCCGACGGCGGCGGCGCGGTCCGGCCCGTGGAACGACGCCGAGATCAGTGCCAGGCTTCCGGGCGTGAGCAGCGCGCCACCGACACCCTGCAGGGCGCGGGCGGCGATCAACGTTCCGATGTCGGGCGCGAGCCCGCACGCGACGGAGGCCAGCGCGAACCACACGACGCCGATCAGGAAGACCCGTCGCCGCCCGTAGCGGTCCCCGAGCGAGCCGCCCAGCAGGATCAGCGAGGCCAGGGTGAGCGTGTAGGCGTTCACCGTCCACTGCAGACCGGTGAACCCGGCGTCGAGCTCGGTGCCGATGCTCTCCAACGCGACGTTCACGACCGTGCCGTCGATCATGACCAGCCCGGAGCCCAGGACAGTGGTGAGCAGGACCCAGCGCCCCGCCGCCGTACCCATCCGCAGTTCGCCCGCTTGCGCCACCGTTCCTCCTCACGCCGACCAGCAGCGTAGGGGGAGAGCGGATCGTCGAGCAGGCCCGCGCCGAGGACCCGTCGATCGTCCGGGCGGCCGCGCGGGAAGCCTGCGTGGCACTGGCCGCCGGTCCCTCGACCGCGCCGTGGGGAACCTGACCCACCCCTGACCCACGTCGTAGCCTCCGTCGAGGCCGTGCCTGCTGTGCGGCGGCCCCGCGGAAGGAGCAGCATTTGATCAACATCTCGGTCGTCGACGGTGTCGGCGTCATCGAGCTGGACCGTCCGGAGCGCCGCAACGCCCTCGACGTCGAGCACTGTCAGGGGCTGGTCGACGCGGTCGGGGACACGGTGGCCGGCGGCGCCCGCGCCCTCGTCGTGACCGGGGCCGGCAGTAGTTTCTGCTCGGGCGCGGACCTCGACGAGGTGTACGGCGACGGGTTCCGCGACTCACTCCGTACCGCCCTGGACGCGGTGGCGGATGCGCCCGTCCCGGTGGTGGCCGCCGTCAACGGGCCGGCCATCGGTGCCGGCACCCAGCTCGCGATCGCCTGTGACCTGCGGGTGGCCGCACCGACGGCGCTGTTCGGGGTGCCGACGGCGCGTATCGGGCTGGCGGTCGACCCGTGGACGGTGCACCGTCTCGCGCAGCTGGCCGGCGGGGGCACGGCGCGCGCGCTGCTGCTGGCGTGTCAGCAGATCGAGGCCGGACAGGCCCACGTCCGCGGGCTCGCCGACCGGTTGGGTGGCCGGGAGGACGCCCTCGCCCTCGCCGGCGAGCTGGCCACCCTCGCCCCTCTCACGCTCCGCTACAACAAGCTGGCTCTCGACCGCACCGACCTGCCCGCGGACCATCCGCTCCTCGTGGAGGCGTTCGAGCGCTGCTGGGCCAGCGCGGACCTCGTCGAGGGCCGCCGGGCGCGGGCGCAGCGGCGGCCCCCGGTGTTCACCGGCCGCTGACAGGGGACGGGCCGACCCGGGCGTACCGCGGCATCGCCTTCCACCATGGCCGCCAGAACACCTTCTCGGCGGGGTGCGTGAAGCTGCTCGGCAAGGACGCGGTCGCCTGGCTCACCTTCCTCCAGGTCGGCGACGAGGTACAGGTCCGGTGACCCTGGCCCGGACCGTTCTACCGTGTGTAGAATGGCCGGGTGGCGACCTTGGGTGAGCTGGAACGTGCGGTCATGGAAACCCTGTGGTCCGCCGCGTCGAACCTCACGGCCCGTGACGTCCAGGACGCGCTCGCCGGCCGCGACCTCGCCACGACCACGGTGCTCACGGTGCTGGGCCGGCTCGAACGCAAGGGTCTGGTCAGCAGGGAGCGGGAGGGCCGCGCGCATCGATACCGCTCCGTCGCGAGCCGGGAGGACCACGTCGCCGAACTCATGAACGACGCCCTCGACGCCACACCGGACCGCGGTGCTGCGCTGGCCAGGTTCCTCGGCTCGATCCCGGCCGCCGAGCGGGCCTCCCTGCGCGACCTGCTGGGCTGATCCGGCGCGCATGGATCAGCCCCGGATGGAGCTGACGGCACTCGCGCTCCTGTTCCTGGGCGTGGCGCTGGCCGAACCGGTGAGCCGCTGGCTCGCCCGCGCCGACTGGCCGGCTCGTGATCCGGTCGGCGGGCTCCTCGCATGGCAGGCCATCGGGCTGGCCGGCGGTCTGGCCCTGCTGGGCGCGGGCGCCGTGTACGGGCTGGCGCCGCTCGGGCCGTCGCCGCTCGCCGCCGGGCGGGTGTTCCTGCAGGCGCTCACGGACCGCCGCTGGCCCGACGGGCTCGACGTCGCGCACGTCCTCGCGCTCTGCGCGGCGATCGCGCTCGGCGTGCGGCTGGTCGGGGTGCTCGCCGCCGTCACCTTCCGCACGCTGCGGGCCCGCCGCCACCACCGTGACCTGCTCGACCTGCTCGGTACGCCGTGGCCCGCCGTACCGGGTGCCCGGGTGCTCGACCATCCGACGCCCGTCGCCTACTGCCTGCCGGGCCTGCGCTCGCGCCTGGTCCTGTCCGCGGGGGTCCTGGACGCGCTCGACCCGCCCGGCGTGCGTGCGGTGCTGGCCCACGAGCAGGCGCACCTGCGGGAACGACACGACCTCGTGGTGCTGCCGTTCGTGGCCTGGGGCGCCACCGCGCCGTTCGTCCGCGGGATGGTGTGCGCGCAGATCGCCGTCGCGGCCCTGGTCGAGATGCGGGCCGACGACGTCGCTTCCACCCGGGTGGCGCCCGGGGTGCTGACGGGAGCGTTGCGATCGATGGGTGGCGCCGCGCCGGCCGCGGCGCTGAGCTCGTTCACCGCGGCCCTGGACTGCAGGCTCGCCCGCGTCACCGCGCCACCCGCCCCCCTGCCCGCTGCCGTGCGGGTAGCGGTCCGGATAGGCGCACTGGCCCTGGTCGCACTACCGACAGCGCTCCTCCTGACCCCCTGACCCGCACCCGTGCCCCCCGATCGAGGCCGTGCCCCCCGTCGACGGGGGGCGTCGGTCGTCGAAGGGGAGCACCGGGGTCGTGTCAGGCCGGTGTGGGGACCTCCGCCCGGTTCAGGAGCAGGGTCGTCATGCCGGCTACCGGGAGCACGATCAGGACGAGGAACGCGCCCGGTATGCCGACGATGTCGGCCAGCCCGCCGATCAGGGCCGCGCCCACGCTCGCGCCGACGAGGAACACCAGGGTGGCGATGCCCAGTGCGACACCGCGCTGGGTGGCGGGCACCGCGCCACCGACCGCGGAGATCATGGCGGGCTGCCCCACCCCGAACGCGACGGTGACCAGTGCGACAGCGAGTGCGAGCAGCACCGGGGAGGACGCCGCACCCCCCAACGCCGCGACGAGCAGCGCGACCACCGCCGTCGGGCAGGCGAGCGCGAGGGACCGCCGGGCACCCAGGCGGGCGAGCAGCACGCGCGCGATCGGCGGCGACACGAAACCGACCACGGCCGCGGGCAGCAGCAGCAGCCCGGTCGCCAGCGGCGTCCAGCCCCACGCCGCGGCCGTCAGCGGCACTCCGAGCAGCAGCGCGAACCAGCTGGCCGGCACGGCGGCGGCGGCGAACGCGCTGGTCAACACGGTCGAGTTGGTGATGATCGAGCGAGGCAGGAAGCCGTCCGGCCGGTGGCGGACCCAGGCGGTGACGGCCGGCACACCCGCCACCAGCAGCACGGCGCCGACGACAGCGGCCAGCACACCGGCCGAGGGTGACTGGATGAGCAGCACCAGTCCGGACGCGGCCAGCGCGACGAGCACGGCCCCCACGCGGTCCACGGGTTCGCCGGTGCCGCCCGTCGGGGCGACACGCCACAGCACCGGGATGGCCAGCACGCCGAGCAACGGCAGGACGAACGCCCAACGCCAGCTGCCCACCGCCTCCAGCCCACCGCCGAGCAGCGGGCCCAGCGCGCTGAACGTCGCCGCGACCCCGGCGACCCGGCCGAGCGCGGCCGCCTGGTCGGCGCCCTGCCAGCGAGCGCTGATCAGCGCCGTCGCGAGCACCGGGATCGCGGCGGCACCGGCGCCCTGCAGCACGCGCGCGGCCAGCAGGACCGGGAAGTTCGGGGCGATCGCGGCGACCGCCGCACCTGTCGCCATGGCGACGACACCCACGCACAGGGGTAGCCGGATGCCGGCCATGTCGGCCAGCCGGCCGTGCAGCGGGGTGGCCACGGCGAGGGCGACGGCGTAGGCGCTCACGATCCACGCCGCCGTCGACGGGGTGACCGCGAGATCGCGGGCGAGGTCGGGAAGGGCCACTGTCACCGCCGACGTACCGGTGCCGGCGAGGCCGAGCAGGAGGCCGAGCAGGACGGCAGAACGCCCGGGTGATGACACGAGAGCGGCAACCACCGGCCGCGTCGCCCGCATTCCCCCGGGTCGCGGGTCGCCCGCCCACCCGGGTCGAGAACGAGGTCGGGCCCATCCGGCAGGCGCGCCGAACCGACCGGCCGGGCGTACCGTGGAGTCGTGCCCCATGATCTTCCCCGTACCCTGGGCGCCCTTCGCGCGTCCGGCCACGAACTGCGTGGCGTCAAGGTCGAGATCCGCCACAACCTGATCGACGCGCTCCGTGAGGGGCGTGATCCCTGGCCCGGCATCGTCGGGTTCGAGTCCACCGTGCTCCCACAGCTGGAGCGCGCCCTCATCGCCGGTCACGACGTCGTGCTACTGGGCGAGCGCGGCCAGGGCAAGACGCGGCTGCTGCGCTCCATCACCGGCCTGCTCGACGAGTGGACACCCGTCATCGAGGGCTCCGAGCTGGGCGAGCACCCCTACGCGCCGATCACGCCCGCCGCCCGGCGCCGCGCCGAGGAGCTGGGCGACGAGCTGCCGGTCGTCTGGCGGCACCGCGATGAGCGCTACACCGAGAAGCTCGCGACCCCCGACACCGCCGTCGCCGACCTGATCGGCGACGTGGACCCGATCAAGGTCGCCGAGGGCCGCTCGCTGGGCGATCCGGAGACGATCCACTACGGCCTGGTGCCACGCGCGCACCGCGGTGTCGTCGCGATCAACGAGCTGCCCGACCTCGCCGAGCGCATCCAGGTGTCGCTGCTCAACGTGATGGAGGAGCGCGACATCCAGGTCCGCGGCTACACCCTGCGCCTGCCGCTGGACGTGCTGCTCGTCGCCTCGGCCAACCCCGAGGACTACACGAACCGCGGGCGGATCATCACCCCGCTCAAGGACCGCTTCGGTGCCGAGGTCCGCACGCACTACCCCCTCGAGCTGCGCGACGAGATCACGCTGGTCGAGCAGGAGGCGGACCTGGTCGCGTCCGTGCCCGGCCACCTGCTGGAGGTCATCGCGCGGTTCACGCGGGCGTTGCGGGAGTCCACGGCCATCGACCAGGGGTCGGGGGTCTCGGCGCGGTTCGCCGTCGCCGCGGCCGAGACGGTGGCCGCGTCGGCCCTGCGCCGCGCCGCGATCACGGGCGAGGTGCACGCGGTCGCGCGTCCGGTCGATCTGGAGTCGGTGCCCGCGGTGCTGCGGGGCAAGCTGGAGTTCGCCTCGGGCGAGGAGGGCCGCGAGGCCGAGCATCTCGACCACCTGCTGCGCCGTGCCGTCGCCGACACCGCCCGTGCGCGGCTGCGCGGCATCGACCTCAACCCGCTCGCCGAGGCCGTCGCGGGCGCCCCGGTGCGGACGGGGGAGCGCGTGCCCGCCGCCGAGGTCGTCGCGGCCCTGCCGGCCGTAGGCGCCCTCACGGAGGTGGCGAAACGGCTCGACGCCGTCGGCACCGAGGTGCCGGGCCCGATGGCGAGCGCCGCCGAGCTCGCGCTGGAGCTGCTGTTCCTGACCCGACGCCTGGCGAAGGACTCCTCCGACGACGGCGACACGGTGAGCTACGGATGAGCCGCCCCACAGCAACGAACGGCACCTTCGTCCCGCACAGCTGGACGAAGGTGCCGTTGGTTCGACCGACCGGGCGGCGCTGTGGCTAGACGCAACCGCCGATACGCGTACGGGCCCTACACCGACGGGCCCGACCCGCTCGCGCCGCCGTTCGACCTGCGCACGGCGATGGACGAGATCGGCCGTGACGTGATGGAGGGCGCCTCCCCGCGGAGCGCCCTGCAGGAGCTGATGCGGCGCGGCATGGAGAACCGGCGCGGTCTCGACGAGCTGACGCGCGAGATCTGGCAGCGCCGCAGCAGGCTGCAGCGGGAGAACCGGCTCGACGGCACGTTGCAGCAGGTCCGCGAGCTGCTGCAACGTGCCCTCGATGCCGAACGGGAATCGTTGGGCCGCCAGGACACCGACGACGCCCGGTTCCGGGAGATGCAGCTCGCCGCGCTGCCGTCCGACGCCGGCGGCGCGGTCCGTGAGCTGGGTTCCTACGACTGGCAGTCCGCCGACGCCCGCGAGGCGTACGAGGAGATCCGCGACCTGCTCGGACGCGAGCTGCTCGACCAGCGCTTCGCCGGCATGAAGCAGGCGATGGAGAACGCCACGCCCCAGGACGTCGAGCGCATCCGCGAGATGCTCGACGCCCTCAACGGCCTGCTGGCCGACCACGCGGCCGGGCAGGACACGCAGACGCAGTTCTCCGAGTTCATGGCCGAGCACGGCGAGTTCTTCCCCGAGAATCCGCAGACCACCGCGGAGCTGGTCGATCTCCTCGCGCAGCGCGCGGCGGCCGCCCAGCGGATGCTCAACTCGATGACACCCGAGCAGCGTGCCGAGCTGATGGAGCTCTCCCAGCAGGCGTTCGGCGACCCGCGTCTGTCCCAGGCCCTCGCCCAGCTCGACGCGCAGCTGCAGGGACTGCGGCCCGGCGAGGACTGGGACGGGCAGGGCCGCTTCCGCGGCGACAACCCCATGGGCGTGGGCGAGGCGACCCGCGCGATGGAGCAGCTCGGGCAGCTCGACGCCCTGGCCGAGCAGCTCGCCCAGAGCTATCCGGGTGCGCGGCTGGAGGACATCGACCTCGACGCGCTGGGCGAACACCTCGGCGACCAGGCCCGCGTCGATGCCCGCGCGTTGGCCGACCTGGAGCGCGAGCTGCAGCGCCAGGGCCTGTTCGAACGGGCCGCCGACGGTTCGTTGCAGCTCTCACCCAAGGCGTTGCGACGGTTGGGGGAGTCGGCCCTGCGCGACGTCGTCGACCGGATCGGGGCACGTCGCGGTGAGCGGGACACCCACCGCTCCGGTGCGGCCGGGGAGGCCACCGGCGCCACCCGCCCGTGGGCGTTCGGCGACACGGAGGCCTGGAACGTCCCTCGCACGCTGCTCAACGCGCAGCTGCGGCGGGCCGGCGGGGACCCGCGGCGCCTCGACGTCACCGACGTGGAGATCGTCGAGACCGAGCAGAGGACGCGCGCGGTGGTGGCTCTGTGCGTCGACACGTCGTGGTCGATGGTGCAGGACGGGCGCTGGGTGCCGATGAAGCGCACCGCGCTCGCGCTGCACCAGCTCATCTCCACACGGTTCCGCGGCGACGACCTGTTGCTGGTCACGTTCGGCCGCCACGCGCGGTCGGTGGAGCTGGGGGAGCTGGTGGGCCTGGACGGCGCCTGGGAGCAGGGCACCAACCTGCACCACGCGCTGCTGCTCGCCGAGCAGCACCTGCGTCGGCATCCCGACGCGCAGCCCGTCGTCCTCGTCGTCACCGACGGGGAACCCACGGCGCATCTGGAGCCCGACGGTCACGCGGTCTTCGACTATCCACCCGCCCCGGAGACGCTCCGCGCGACGGTCGGGGAGATCGACCGGCTCGCCGCGCTGCGTGCCTCCATCACGTTCTTCATGCTCGGTGACGACCCGCGGCTCGCGGCGTTCGTCGACGGCGTCGCCCGCCGCTGCGGGGGACGGGTGGTGGCCCCGTCGCTGGACGGCCTCGGCGCCGAGGTGGTGGCGGACTACCTGCGTACCCGGCGGTGACCGCGCCGGCTCCCGCGTCGACCGGGTCGAGGCGCGGCGCACCGCGGAGACCCGGCGCCCGGCGCCGACCGCGTACGTTGTCCGTCATGCAGACCTGGGCACCCGTCGACGTCCCCCGGATCGCCGGCAGCGGTCCGCCGCTGCGCCTGCACGACACCGCAACCGGACGCGTGCGGCCCACCGCCCCCGGTCGGACGGCCCTGATGTACGTCTGCGGCATCACCCCCTACGACGCCACCCACCTCGGCCACGCCGCCACCTACCTGGCGTTCGATCTGGTCAACCGCGTGTGGCGTGACCTGGGACACGACGTGCACTACGTCCAGAACGTCACCGACATCGACGACCCGCTGCTCGAGCGCGCCACCCGTGACCAGGACGACTGGGTGGTGCTCGGCATGCGCGAGACCGCCCTGTTCCGGGAGGACATGGAGGCGCTGCGCGTGATCCCCCCGCGGCAGTTCGTCGGCGCCGTCGAGGCGATGGGGGAGATCGCCGAGCTGGTCGGGAAGCTGCTCGCGCAGGGCGCCGCCTACCGGGTCGACGACGCGGAGTGCCCCGACGTCTACTTCGACAGCGGCGTCACCGGGCACTTCGGCTACGAGTCGAACTACGACGAGGCCACGATGACCGAGCTGTCACGCGAGCGCGGCGGCGACCCGGACCGCCCGGGCAAGCGCCGCGTTCTCGACCCGCTCCTGTGGCGCACGGCCCGGCCGGGCGAGCCGTCGTGGGAGTCGGATCTGGGTCCGGGCCGGCCGGGGTGGCACGTCGAGTGCGCGGCGATCGCGCTCAACCGGCTCGGCCCCCGGATCGACCTCAACGGCGGCGGCTCCGACCTGATCTTCCCGCACCACGAGTGCAGCGCCGCGCACGCGGAGGCGTTCACCGGTGTGCACCCCTTCGCCGGGCACTACACGCACACCGGGATGATCGGGCTCGACGGTGCGAAGATGTCCAAGTCGCGCGGCAACCTGGTGTTCGTCTCCAAGCTGCGCGCCCAGGACGTCGACCCCAACGCCGTTCGCGTCGCCCTGCTGGCCGGGCACTACCGCACCGACCGCGCGTGGACCGACGACCTGCTCGGCCGGGCCGCCGAGCGGCTGGCCCGCTGGCGCGAGGCCGTCGCGCTCGTCGCCGCCCCGGCCGCCGACGACCTGGTGCTGCGGATGCGCACGCATCTTGCCGACGACCTCGACACCCCGGCCGCCCTCGCCGCCGTCGACGCGTGGGCGGCCGGGACGCTGGAGCGGCGTGGCAGGGACGCGGGCGCACCACGGCTGGTCCGCGACGCGCTGGACGGCCTGCTCGGCGTGGTGCTGTAGCGATGGCCCGTAACGTGCTGGGCGGCGAGCTGGAGACATGCGGCACCGACCCGATGACCGGGTTCTACCGCACCGGGTGCTGTGACACCGGCGCCGAGGACCAGGGGGTGCACACCGTCTGCGCCCGGGTCACGGCGGAGTTCCTGCAGTTCAGCGTCCGTGCCGGCAACGACCTGTCCACCCCCCGGCCCGAGTTCGGGTTCGCCGGCCTGGCGCCGGGCGACAGGTGGTGCCTGTGCGCCGACCGCTGGGCGCAGGCCCTCGCGGCGGGCGTCGCACCCCCTGTGGTGTTGGAGGCGACCCACGCCCGCACCGTCGAATGGATCGACCTGGACGATCTGCGGCGCCACGCCGTCACCCCGCCGGGATGATCACGGCTGAGCTGGCCCTGCGCCTGCGCGACGCGGGGCTCGACTGGACGCCGGTGTCCGGCGACCGGTTCGTCATCGCGAGCCGCGGCATGGATGCCGACGTGTTCGTGGTCAGCGAGCTGACGGTCGACGTCCACGAGGCCCCGACCGGACGGCTGATCCGTTTCAACGGGACCACCGAGTGGGCCCTGGACAGCGTGGAGCAGGACGCCGTGGTGTGGCTGCCCCGCGAGGGCCAGCTCCGCGCACTCCTGGGGTCGGCCTTCCGCCGCCTGGAACCGGTCGGCGACGGCTGGGCCGTGGTCACCGAGCACGACGGCACGCAACAACGGCACGTCGACACCGACGCAGAACGGGCCTACGCCCGAGCACTCCTGGCCACCCTGACCGTGTGACCCCCCGCAGCCGTGCCACATGGACACCCGTGGCATCGCGAAGTGGGAGTCGCGTGCCGATCGCTGTCGTAGTTCGATGACGAGGATCCCAGGCCCGCAGAGCGGCCCGTTACTGCTAAAGCCCTCTCGCATCGGGTCGCGCGGGCGGGCGGCGCGGCTGGTTCTGGTGCGGTCGAGGGGGTGGCCGTTCCAGTAGGCGTCGAGGCGGATGAGGTTGAGCGCGACGGCGGAGTACACGTGTTCGAGTCGGGTCTTGGGCAGGCCGCGGTAGCGGGCGCGGCG
>Ga0209591_10004025_pt1 | contig 16820 bp, 14 predicted proteins | sample MAT01_FD_187207 | JGI IMG/M metagenome (GOLD analysis project Ga0209591, IMG submission 187207) | Freshwater microbial communities from Lake Fryxell liftoff mats and glacier meltwater in Antarctica - MAT-01 (SPAdes) (version 2) | ecosystem: Environmental > Aquatic > Freshwater > Ice > Liftoff... | reverse complement strand
TAAACGAGACCTTCCGGTATCGAACGGGTATTAAAACTTTCATCTAAGGCGCTTTCATTATTCAAGAATTGGGTAACTGCATGGATTCTTTGTATGTAATAAAATTGCACCTTCCAGTAGGTAGCTTCTAAAAACCAAAAACCAAAAATTATAACGTATCCCAGCGGAACCAACGCATTTATTTTGCTGGCAAATGCCCAACCGATCGATGCTACCCAAATGGTAATTGCCGCACTTTTTAACTGTAGCAAAATTGTAGTGAAGTTAGCTATTTTTTTCTCTAGTTCCTCTGCTCCTTTTTGCAGCATTGCTAGCTGAAATTCAAATCGATCCATGTTTGATTCGGAGATTGCTGATTGTTCCTATAGTTTCTAACTTTAAAATACCAAATTCCAGCAGTTCCTGACCTACCAAAAGGCTGTCCCCTCCACTGCCAGCACTCCTTATTAAAAGTCCTAATTATACCACAGTTAAAGAAAGCCGTCCTAGAAGAACGGAACTTTAGACCCATTTTTTTTACACATAGCCTTCAAACTTTTATCCAGCATAGGCTGTAGCCATTACGATAATCGGTTTTAGGAGCTAGGAGCGTCAAACCCTCGCCACATCTAGATTATATTCTCAAAATTTTACACCCCAAATTTTACACCTACCGACTACTGCATTCTCAGGCAAAAAACACAGTTCTATCTGCTGCGATTAACTGCTGATGCGCTCCATTTTATTGTTGATGTGCAGCAAGTCTAGTTTTCATCTCGCCTAAGTTTCCACCAGCTTCGTTGCCAACCCAGCCCAATCACCGCCAGGAGTTACCCCAACAATATAAGCATCGATGTCGATACTGCCAACTCGGTAAACCTGCAACTGCGATAAGTTCTGCTTCAGGGTGCGAACCAAGTTCTGAAAGCGCTTCGCCGTTTCCCGTTCATCCTGGTCGTGCCAATCCTCTTCAGCGGTGGCGACTTCAAAGAATTGGTCAACGCTCACCACTTCTATGGGAGCATCGAGTGGATGTTCGGTGAGTTGCAGCAGCTTCGCCGGGGTGAGTTCTCCCTGTGCCGGCCAATGAACTACCTCAAAGGGAGCGTCGGATTCGCTGAGAAAGAGCAAACCCTGGGCAGCAGAAGAGAGTTGGTTAGCAATAAAAAAATTAAGGCTCTTTGCCGAATGTCTGGATGCTCATGCTCCTTTAATACTTGTTGAAGAGTTTCCCTTGTCTCGGAACTCAGGAAGTTTTTACTAGGCATTGACTTTTCCTAAATATGGTCATAGTATATTATACAATATGCGTTTTAAATGCACAACAGCTTAATGGTAGTGTCAGAATCCTATCTCTTAAATTTAGTTGGCGATAAAAAGTTTTTTGGGCCGCCATTGCCGGAATTAATAAATCTTCCAGGTGATTCGCTCTTGCTTCATTTTCTACTTGGGGACGATGTTTTTTCTTTGCATGGTCTCGGTTAAGTCGTTTTTTGCTACTCATAACTGGTTCAATCCTGGTTCAACTGCTTGCCAGATAAATGTTTCAGCCTATTTTATCTTTTTTCACGTACCCCTTGACAATTTGCACTTTTTCTTAACTTGTCACAAATGGCAGGGAATTGAAAAAACTCCCGGTGTAGTCGGCGGTAATGCCAGGATTGCCGGGACTAGAATTTCTGTTTGGGGATTGGTAGAGTCTCGTCGATTAGGTGCAACTGATGCTCAACTTTTAGAAGATTATCCGCATCTTAGTGCTAGCGACTTGAAAAATGCCTGGGCTTATGCTGAAGCATTTCCTGACGAGATTGAAGCAATAATTAAGTTGAACGATATAGACTAATATCATGGCAGGTTTGTATGCAGATTAACAATCTTCCTTCTAACTTTTGCCTAACGCTCGATAATTAATCGGTGTATCCTTGTCAAAATCCGTGTCGTGCCTTCTTCCTTCTGCTAGATAATTTCAGTGCAGGCGATCGCACCAGTAACGTAAAATGTATAAAAGCGGTCTTTGTAAAATAAATTTAGCCCCATGAGCGACGAACAGGAAAAAAAACAAATTTTGACTCAGCAACCGGAAACAATTTCTCCTGCCAGCGATGAGTTCGATCGCAGTGAAATTGCCAGGGCCGTTTCAACTTCCGCATCAGCAGAAACTCCCGCAGAAATTGCCGCGCCCGAAGAGATTTCAGCGCCAATCGACGCAGCCGAAACAATTACAGTTGCCGCCGATAGTACGCCGGAAACAACTCAAATTACAAGTTATCCGCCTCCAACAATTCCACCTGCCAACCCCGAACCAAAACCAGCCCGCTCGTGGCAAATTTTAGCAGTTTTTCTCAGCGGAATGTTAGTCGGTTCCGTCCTTAGTCTCGGCAGTTTGCTAGCGTGGAGAATGTATCAGGAAAGAGCGAACCTTCAAATCAAACTACCCGCTGACGTACCCCTCCCCGAAAGCCCTCCAACCGTCGCAACAGCGCCCGCCAACCGCCGGCCCGGACTTCCCCCAGCACCTGGAACTCGACTGCCCGCCACATTCCCTCCGCCGCCCCGTCCCACTCAAATACCCTCTGTGTCTGGCGTTCCCCAACTTGCTTCGCCGTCACCGTCGCCGTTGCTGTTGCCTTCTCCTTCTGCTTCTCCCGCTGCGGTTGAAACCCCTGTAACCGAGCGAGTTTACTTTCAAGCTGGTGCTACGGGAACTACTCTGAGCAATAGTTTGCGAGCCAACATATCCAGGCGCTACTTACTGGAGTGCAATAGCGGCCAAAGCATGACAGTAAAGGTTCAAGAAGGTCAAGTTAGCGCAGCAATTATTGCTCCTAACGGCGAAAATGTAGGTACTGCTGATGGCACAGGTCAGTGGCAAGCTCAACTAGCCAGTAGTGGCGATTATACTATTGAAATTTCAGGCGATCGCCAAGCAAACTACCAAGTGAAAATTGAAGTCAAATAGCAACTATAATTGTATCAGGGGGTAGTTACACAATACATAAACCCGCCCTGGTTGCCAATTACAAATTACCCATTACTAATTACCAATGGTTGCACAAATATCTCCAAGCATCTACGAAGCAAAAACCCAAGAAATTGCCAAAGAAATCCTGAAGGCAACTCAAGACAAAAAGCGATCTTTTTTCGGTCAACTGCAAGACCAAATGCGCTGGGACGACAAACTAATGGATTGGGCGATGGCTAGCCCCGGACTGCGGGTGCAATTGTTTCGATTCATCGACTGTTTGCCGGCACTCCGCAGCAAGCCGGAAATTGCCCGCCACCTGCAAGAATACCTGACGGCCCAAGAGGTAGAATTGCCCGAAGCTTTGAAAAAATTGCTCAATTTTACTAACGCTGATTCGATTCCTGGTCAATTGGCTGCGACGACGGTTGCGCCTGCTGTGGAAACTTTGGCGCACAAGTATATTTCTGGGGAAAATATCAAGCAGGTAATTAAAACCTTAGAACGACTTCGCAAAGATAAAATGGGTTTTACAGTTGACCTTTTGGGGGAAGCTGTCATTACAGAAGCTGAGGCGGAAATTTATCTTAACCGATATTTGGAATTGATGGCAGAACTCGCGAATGCAGCGAAGAATTGGTCGCAGGTAGATGCCATAGATAAAGCTGACGGCGAAACTTTGCCGCGAGTGCAAGTATCCGTAAAGTTAACGGCTTTTTATTCTCAGTTTGACCCGTTGGATGCTAAAGGTAGCGAGGAGAAAGTCAGCGAGAGAATTCGCCTGTTATTGCGCCGCGCGCAGGAGTTGGGAACTGCCGTTCACTTCGACATGGAACAGTACGCCTATAAGAGTTTGACTCTGAGCATTCTCAAAGACTTATTGTTAGAGGAAGAGTTTCGCAATCGCACGGATATTGGAATTACATTGCAAGCATATTTGCGCGACAGCAAACAAGATTTGCAAAACCTGATTTCCTGGGCAAAAAAACGCGGAAATCCGGTAACGGTGCGGCTGGTAAAAGGCGCTTACTGGGATCAGGAAACTATCAAAGCGATGCAAAAAGATTGGCCGCAGCCTGTCTACAATGACAAAGTTGCTACTGATGCAAATTTCGAGCAGATGACGCAGTTGCTGCTAGAAAATCACGAATATTTGTATGCAGCTATTGGCAGTCATAATGTACGATCGCAAGCCAGGGCGATCGCGATTGCCGAAACTCTCAATATACCACGCCGCCGCTTTGAAATGCAGGTACTGTATGGCATGGGGGACAAATTGGCCAAGCTTTTGGTCGATCGGGGTTATCGCGTCCGAGTCTACTGCCCCTACGGCGATTTGCTGCCGGGAATGGCTTATTTGATCCGCCGTTTGCTGGAAAATACCGCCAACAGTTCTTTCATCCGGCAAAGTTCCGAAGAAATGCCGATCGAACAATTGTTAGCCGCACCAGTTGCTAGTGGCAATGACCAGCTAGTTTACAGCAAAGTATTTCCCAACGTTGCCGATACCGACTACGCCAATACCAAATTGCGGCAACAAGCAGAAACAGCGATCAAATCAGTGCGCGCCAACTTAGGTAAAACCTATTTACCGCTAATCGATGGCGAGTATCAAAATACCGAAGCAACAGTTAATTCCCTCAACCCTTCCAATCCCACAGAAGTAGTCGGCAAAATCGGATTGCTTTCCGAAGAACAGGCAAAACAAGCCCTTGAAGCAGCCAAAGAAGCATCCACAAGTTGGCGAAAAACCCCTGTCAGACAGCGCGCAGGTGTTCTCCGAAAAGCCGCAGAATTGATGGAACAGCGGCGGCACGAACTGTCAGCTTGGATGGTGTTTGAAGTCGGCAAACCCGTCAGAGAATGCGATGCCGAAGTCTCCGAAGCTATTGATTTTTGCCGCTACTATGCCGACGAAATGGAACGGTTGGAACAAGGGCAAAATTACGACGTAGCGGGAGAAACCAACCGCTACACTTATCAGCCGCGCGGCATTTCTCTGATTATTTCCCCTTGGAATTTTCCCCTCGCAATTCCCGTCGGCATGACAGTTGCATCGCTGGTAGCAGGTAATTGTACTTTGCTCAAACCTGCGGAATTTTCCTCAGTAATTGCCGCAAAAATAACCGAAATTTTGCTAGAAGCGGGGATTCCTAAAGGCGTATTTCAATACGTGCCTTGCAAAGGTTCAACGGTGGGCGCTTACATGGTGAAACATCCTGACGTTCACATGATTACTTTCACCGGTTCTCAGGAAGTTGGCTGTCAGATTTATGCCGATGCTGCGATTTTGCAGCCGGGGCAAAAACACCTGAAACGAGTAATTGCTGAAATGGGCGGCAAGAATGCAATTATTGTTGATGAAAGTGCGGATTTAGACCAAGCAGTTGCAGGCGTAGTTTATTCAGCATTTGGATATAGCGGTCAAAAATGTTCCGCTTGTTCGCGAGTAATTGTAGTAGAATCGGTGTACGATAATTTTGTGGCAAGATTGATAGAAGCGACGCGATCGCTCAATGTCGGCCCAGCAGAAAATCCCGGCACTCAAGTCGGCCCTGTGATCGATGCCAGCGCCCAGTCGCGCATCCGTGAATACATCGAAACAGGCCGCGCCGAAGCTAAAATAGCTTTAGAAATGCCGGCACCGGAAACCGGTTATTTTGTCGGCCCAGTCATTGTTACGGAAGTATCGCCCACAGCAACTATCGCCCAAGAAGAAATTTTCGGCCCGGTTTTGTCGGTGATTCGGGCAAAGAATTTCAACGAAGCGATTACGATTGCTAACGGTACGAGTTTTGCTTTAACCGGCGGATTGTATTCTCGCACGCCTTCACATATCGATCGAGCCGCATCCGATTTTGAAGTCGGAAACCTGTACATCAATCGCGGAATCACCGGCGCTGTGGTATCGCGCCAACCTTTCGGAGGATTCAAACTTTCGGGAGTTGGTTCTAAAGCCGGCGGCCCGGATTATTTGCTGCAATTCCTCGAACCCCGCACAATAACCGAAAATATTCAGCGGCAGGGTTTTGCGCCGATTGAAGGAGTGGATTAGTCAGTTGTCAGTTGACAGTTGACGGTTGACGGTTGACGGTTGACGGTTAACAGTTGTCAGTTGTCAGTTGATGGTTTTCATTAGTCATTAGTCATTAGTCATTGGTTAGCAGTTAATGATTAAACACTTTTGACTAATAGACCTCTCCAATAATTATTGTGGAACAGGCATTTTGCCTGTTCCAAACTTGCTTTTCTGGTGAGGTGTAATGACTAGAGTTAATAAATTGTATAGGTTAATGAGTTGTAAAGTTTTCCGAAATTGGTGGGTTTTTGCGATTGTTATTGTATTAGTCATAGGCATTTTATTTCGATTCGCCAATCTCGATCGCAAATTTTACTGGATCGACGAAACATATACTTCTTTGAGAGTTTCAGGCTACACCGAAGCCGAAATAATCAAACAAATTTCGTACCAGAAAATAACCTCGCCCTCGGATTTACAAAAATATCAGCAGATAAATTCCGAAAAAACTTTAAGCGATACCCTGAATTCTTTAGCAACAGAAGACCCCCAACACCCGCCTCTGTATTACGTACTAGCGCGATATTGGGCGCAATGGTTCGGCAGTTCCGTTGCAGCAATGAGAAGTTTGGCCGCCGTGATTAGCCTGCTAGTATTTCCCGCCATTTATTGGCTGGCTTGGGAGTTATTTGAATCTTCAGCCGTAGCGTGGATGGCGATCGCAATTTTCGCAATTTCTCCCTACCACATCCTATTTGCCCAAGAAGCAAGACAGTACAGTTTGTGGACAGTAACTACTATTCTATCCAGTGCAGCCTTGCTGCGAGCAATGCGCCCTGAGTCAACTCAAAATGCGATCGCCCTTGTTCTTTCCTGGGCGCTTTATGCAGGCACAGCAACACTGGGATTGTACACCCACTTGTTATTTGTCTGCGTCGCTGCCGCCCACGCAATCTACGTCGCAGTTATTGCCAACTGGCGCGATGTGAAAACATTCATTTCCTATTATGTAGCAGCTTTAATCGCTTTGATCTGCTTCATGCCTTCCCTGGTAAATACTGTAGAAAACTTCAATCAAGTTAGAAGCACAACAGCATGGGCAGAACAAACAAATTACTTAAGATTAGTCAGCAGGTGGGTGGGCGCCGTCAGCATAGCATTTTTTGATATTGGCATTGATGGAACTGCCAACGCCACACAACTAGCCTTGCTAATTCCAGTTGGTATCATGATTTTAGCTTTAGTCGGCTATGCTCTTTATTTTCTGTGCCGACAAACACCAAAGCGAGTGTGGTTGATTGTATTGTTATTAATTGCAACAACTGCTTTGTTTTTAGCAGTACCTGATATAATCAAGGGTGGAAGGCGATCGGCAAATCCGCGATATTTAGTTCCTTGTTATGTGGGAATTCAGCTAGCAGTGGCTTACCTGCTGTCTGCAAAAATTAGTAACAATTTGGAGAAGTTAAAACAGCAAAAACTATGGAAAATAGTTATAGTTGCAGTTTTTTCCGCAGGTATTATATCCGGTGGAGTTAGTTCTCAAGCAGATATTTGGTGGAATAAAGGCAGCGGTTGGTTGGGTGCCTTGGAAGTAGCCGCGACTGTTAATCAAGCCAGCAATCCCCTGATAATCAGCGATACCAACATTGCATACATCATGCCTTTAAGTTATTACCTAGAACCAAAAGTCAAACTGCTAATAGAACCCCGCTGTTACACTTCTTGCTACAAAAATCGAGAATTGGCAAAGAAAAAACCCCAACCCCCGCAAATTCCCGGCGGTTTCAGTGAGTTGTTTTTATACAAACCGTCAAAGGCTTTGCGATCGGCAATTCAGCAACAAAACTATCAAATAGAGCCGGCTGACACTAATGTTGAGCTTAATCTGTGGAAAATTACCAAAAAATAATCTCAAACATTAAGGCAAAAAACACGGGTTTGCTGCCCAAAAATAAATGTCTTATTCACTGCGACATACTGGCAATAAAAGGCATTTTGGGAAGTATGTCGCAAGTATAGTTCAATAGGGTTGTTTTTCGCGTTAAGCTAGAAGTTAAGAATCCAAAAATAACATCAAAAATCTAAAATGACAGTCACTGAAACCTCCAACATTCGTAAACTGCTATGTGATCCCGACTTAGGGCTGATTCCTCACCTAGAAAAGTGCCTGAAAGATTTGCACTCATCTGCGATCGCCAGTGGAGAGAAATTCAAGGTAGAACCTTACGATATAGAACTCAAAAACTGCCACACCCAGAAGCATCCCAACGACCAAAAACCCCTCGTCACCCAGTCAGTGTTAATAAAAGTTCCCCTGACTGGGAAAGTTCAAGACAAGATGCACCTATATCTGATTGCAACTGAGTTGCAGAACCAAATCGACTTCAAAATTATCGACTGGAGTGCCTTAGAACGCCGCCAATACGACATTCAGGGCATCCCCTTAAAGCAGCCGATCACCAAAATAGACGGCCAGATGAATTACGAGTTAGTATTCGATCGACCAAGCTACTGCTGCATCACCCTGTGCCGCCAATTTGACTTAACTTACGCCGCCAATTTTTAATTTGGCTTGTAGGGGCGGGTTTCACCAACAATATTTAGGTTGATTAACAATCTATAAAACCCGCCCTATCCCACGGTAAACCCCTTGTACATTTTTCGCATTCAATACAAATCAATGTTGATGTAGATTGTTAGTTGTGTGGGGGCGGGTTTATGTAGATTGTTAGTAGCAATTCGATATTGTTGGTGAAACCCGCCCCTACGAAATCTGGTAACAGTATGTCAAGCCCATCACCAATTCCCAATTCCCAATTACCAATTACCAATTATCAATTAATTCAAACCGATCGATTGGCAGTTTCCGCAAGAATCCTCTTAATATCAGCAGGAGTCAGACTCGGATTAGCTTGTAACATTAAAGCTATCACGCCGGATACTTGTGGCACTGCCATTGAAGTACCCGCAAAATATTGATAGGGAATCCCCGGTTGAGAAAGCGGCACAGTTGAATAAACATCACCAGAATCCGTCGTGCCACCGTCGCCGCCCGCAGCAACAAAATAATTAATTGCCTCCGCACCCGCCCGGTTAGAATAATCCGCAAACAAGCCATTTCGGGTGACAGCACCGACAGCAATTCCTACCTCATTGGCAAACCGAGCCGGATAATCTACTTGTGGGCGAGCATCATTTCCCGCCGCCGAAATCACGATCGCGCCTTGAGCTTCAGCCGCTCGAATCGCATTCAATTCTTGATCATTCAACTGTAGGCCGCCCAAACTCACATTAATCACCTTCGCTCCATTTGCCACCGCATAATTAATCGCATTAATTTCATCCCGAATTTTACCCACCCCTGCCCCATCAAGTATTTTCAAAGGCATAATCTTCGCAGTTGGAGCCGTTCCAGTAATCCCAACCCCATCTTTTTTCGCAGCAACTAAACCCGATATATGAGTGCCGTGATTGTTATCATCCATCGGGTCATTATCGTTGTTGACAAAATCCCATCCCCGGAAATCATCAACAAAGCCATTGTTGTCATCATCAACCCTGTTGCTAGCTTTATTGCGACCGATCGCATCAACACCAGTTTCCCCCACATTGCTCCAAATATTCCCCGTCAAATCCGGGTGATTGTAGTCAACTCCGCTGTCAATAACTGCCACCACAATTCCGTCTCCAGTCAATCCCTGGGCCCAAACCTCTGGAGCTTTAATTAAATCTCTGCCCCACTCGTCGCCGCCCAAGTCGGGAACGTCAGGAAAAGGTGCAGTACCTTGAGCTTTAGCAACTGCCGCCGCTGCATTCACCAAACCGAACCCAAAACGAGAGTCAAAACCCTGCAAGTTGCTCGCATTGTTAGTAAAAACAGTTGCAGGGGTTGCAGACAGATTGAGGGAGAAATTTGTACTGCCTTGGTATTGATAAATTCGGACAAAGTAAGTTCCTGCGGCTAAACCGTTGATGTCGATCGACTCCGGCGATAAATCCGGTTCTTGAGAAGAAGCAATAATATCAGTGAAGTCAATAGAATTGTCGCCGTTAAGATCTTTAATTAATGCCACATCAACATCCGCCGTCAAACCGCTGACAGTTAATTTAAAGTCGCTAGTTGCAGGCAAAGTAAAGCGGTAAAGGCCGTCTGGCCGAGCATTGCTAACCGAGTCTGCGATCGTTTGAGTGCCGCCCAAAACGCCTAAATCGCGAGCTTGATCGAGTTGGTTGCCCAATACGGTAGTTGCAGAGATGAATGTATCGGCGAGGTCTTGTGGAGATGCGTTAGCTACCAAGCCTAAAATAGCATTGGATTGGCGAATTTTAATTAATGTATTGGAAATACCGGGGGCGATCGAGATTTCTTCGAGAATCAAGTCAGCTTCGGTAAGATTGTCAGTCAGTCCGATCGAATCCACAAAACTGTTAAAGTCAGTAATCACGTCAGCAGCAGCCGGATCGGAGACTGCGGAGTCGCTGCGGAGGACAAAGGTATCTGGGCCCAAACCCCCTGTCAGCGTATCTTTGCCGCCATCGCCCACTAAAACGTCGCTGCCGTCGCCGCCGTTGAGGGCGTCATCTCCCTTACCTCCCTGCAAGGTATCGCTGCCCGAATCGCCAAATAGGAAGTCGTTGCCGGCACCACCGTTAAGCAAATCGTTGCCCGCACCACCGAACAGCGTATCGGAATTGCTACCGCCGAGAATGCGATCGTTACCATTATCACCGCTGATGCGATCGGCATCCGACGAACCGACAATAAAATCGTTGCCGCCGAGGGCAAAAAATCCGTTAGGATAAGGAGTCAAAAAGCCCGGAGTCAAGGCGAAACTATTGGGGCTATCATCTAAAAGATAGGAAAGACCGTCAGGGCTCGGGCCGGGCATAGAAATGTACTCCTAGCGAGGTATATGGATCTAAATTTTAGATTTTAAATTTAAGTTTGTGGTTAAAAACGCCCTAAATAGTCTGTAAGGCGGGCATTACGCACAGTCTGTAGAGGTCTGCATAGGTTAGGTTAAACAGATTTATTCCGTCATATCATGTCGTGTAAATCAACCACAATTCCGCCTTAGCCGATCTCAAATATAAAATCTAAAACAGTATAACTTAATCCCAAATTCAAAATCGGGATCAGAAAATGGGAAAACAACACTTGCATCGAATTCAGAATTTTTTAAATCTCGCGAAGTCGCATTTAAAGCCTTATTTGCGCTATTTGATTTTGGGCGGGACGTTTTTATTTATTGCCAAAGCGTTTTTAACTCACTGGCGAGAAGTCGCGAATATCCAAATTCGAGCCGAAAGTTTTCCTTTGCTGGCGATCGCCCTTGGCGTTACTTTATTTTCTCTAATTTTTGTCGGCTGGGTGTGGATGTTGATTTTGCGAGAATTCCGCCAACCTGTAACTGCCGCCTGGGCGATTCAAGTTTTTCTCAAAACTAATATTGCCAAGTATTTACCGGGGAATATTTGGCATTTTTGGGGTCGAATATTGGAAGCCAAAAAGGCAGGTATTTTCCCCAAAGCTGCTACTCTTAGCGTGTTGCTGGAACCGCTGCTGATGGCTTCTGCGGGCGTTTTGATCGGGTTAATTTGTTTTGACAAATTCAATTGGTTTTTGCGGATTGTCGGTTGTGCTGCTATTTTAACGGCGATTCATCCGCGAATTTTAAATCCGATCGTTCTCTTTGTAGAGCGGTTGAAGTTATCCAAGAACAATGGGGAAAATTCCCAGGCTGAGGAGGCTGCGGGCGATCGACAAACTTTGCGTTTAGAGTCTAGCTCCAATCTAGCTAAAAAAACATCGAGTGTCAAGTCCCGTCGCCAAATTAATTTGCCAATTAAACGCTATCCTTTAGTGCCGTTAATCGGACAAATGTGTTTTATGGGATTGCGGGGCTGCGGTTTTTTGCTAACTGTAGCGGCTTTAACTCCGGTGAACTTGAGCAATATTCCTAGCTTGTTGGGTGCTTTTTGTTTTGCCTTTGTTGTGGGTTTAGTTGTGCCTGGTGCACCGGGAGGAATGGGAGTATTTGAAGCAACGGCGATCGCCCTGCTGTCCGATCGCTTTTCTACGGGTATAATTCTGAGTGCGGTGGCTTTGTATCGGATAATTAGTATTCTGGCGGATGTTTCGGGTGCTGCTTTGGCAAAGCTCGATCGCCAGCGCGGGCACAGTTAAAAAAAGAAGACCGGGCGGTTGAAACCGCGTCTATACAGACAAAACCCGCGACTCGACTTCGCTCGCCGAACACCTCCGCGGGTTGAAGATTACGTTGTTTTCTTAAGTCCGCGGAGGCGGACATCGTTTGTGTAGACGCGGTTTCAACCGTACTACCAATTTCATAAAGTAGCGCTAGATATTACCCCCCCCAACCCCCCCTTAGTAAGGGAGGGGCTAAGACTTCATCTATAGCACATCTTTATAAAAATGGTATACGTCCTATCTACAAACCTGTTTATTTGCGGATACGATATCAGATTAAAGCATTTTTTCCAGAAATTGCTTGGCCCGATCGCACTTTGGGTTGCTAAAAAACTCCTGCGGCGGTACATCTTCCGCCACCTTTCCGCCATCCAAAAACAAAATCCGGTGGGCGACTTCCCGCGCAAAACCCATTTCGTGAGTTACAATTGCCATTGTAATTCCCGTTTTCGTCAAAGCTTTCATCACATCTAACACTTCTTTAACCATTTCTGGATCGAGTGCAGAAGTCGGTTCGTCCATCAACAAAATATCCGGTTCCATAGCCAAACAGCGGGCGATCGCCACCCGCTGTTTTTGTCCCCCCGAAAGCTTAGAAGGATAAACCTCCGCCTTATCTGACAAGCCCACTTTTTCCAGCAATTCTAATCCCTTCAGACGCGCCTCCTCCTTAGCAACCTGCTTCACCTTTACAGGGGCATATATCACATTTTGCAGCACAGTCATGTGCGGGAACAAGTGGAAATGCTGAAAAACCATCCCCACTTTCTGGCGGATTTTCATAATATCTGCCTTCGGCAAAGTAATATCCACCCCGTCAATGTATATCTTTCCAGAAGTCGGAATTTCCAGTAAATTCAAACACCGCAAAAAAGTAGACTTGCCGCACCCCGAAGGGCCGATAATGGCAATCACTTCTCCTTTATGAATCTCAGTAGTTATCTCGCGCAAAACCTTAAGATTGCCAAAAGATTTATACAGGCGATCGACCTTAACTGCTACTTTGGAGTCTGCGTTCGAGTACATTGGCCCCCCAAGTTAAACTAAGCACCATCAAATAATAAATTGCGCCGACAAATATCAAAGGTTCAAAGTAAATATACTTTTCTGCTCCCACAATTGTAGCGCGGCGCAGCAAGTCTTCTACCCCAATTACTGAAACTAAAGCTGAATCCTTCAGCAAAGCAATACTTTCATTCACCAATGCAGGCAAGATGTTTTTCAACGCTTGCGGCAAGATAATATCGCCCATCATTAGTTTGTAGGGAACACCAAGGGATTCTGCCGCTTCTTTTTGACCTTTATCTACGGCTTGAATTCCCGCGCGGATTGTTTCGGAAATATAAGCCCCAGAATTCAGAAAAAAAGTAATGACGCCAGCTTGCAGCGCCGATATATTATAGCCCGTAAGCTGCGGCGTTGCAAAATAAACTAAAGTCAACTGCAAAATTAGTGGTGTTCCTCGAAAAATTGAGGTGTAAGCAGTGGCAAACCAGAACAGCGGTTTAATGCTAGAAATCTTAAACAGAGACAGGACGATTCCCCAGAGAAATCCCAGAAATGCCGACAGCAAGGTAAAGGTGAGCGTTACCCAAATCCCGGACAAAATATAAGGCAAACTCGGCAAGATTTTGCCAAAATCTAACCCGAACTTGGATGCTGCAGCAGGCTGAGTTCCTTGAGCGGGTTCTTGCGGAATTGGGCGAGAAAACCACTTATTAGCTAGTTCCTTAATTTGACCGCTGGCTTTCATTTGCTGAAGGACTCGGTTGAATTCTGGAACTAATCTCGAACCTTTCCCAAAGGCGATCGCCGAACCGCTTGCTTCAGTATTCGGAATTGTGTTAAATTCCAAGTCTGGGTTGGCTGCTGCATAACCTGTAGCGACAGTATCCTCGATCACTCCCGCCGCGAGGCGGTTCGATTTAATTTCTTGAATGATATCAGGAATTCTATTCAGAGGAGCCAGTTGCACCCCGGCCATTTTTTTCACAGCTTCCTGCTGAATACTTCCGAGTTGAACGCCTACTTTTTTCCCGGCTAAATCTTCAGCTTTGGTCAAATTGCTGCCTTTATTGGCGACAATTGTATTTTGAGCTTCGTAGTAAAGGTCAGAAAAATTAACATTTTTTTTCCTTTCGGCTGTGGGCGTCATTCCAGCCATCACAAAATCGGCTCTGCCCGCCTGCAAAGCGGGAATTAAGCCGTTAAAATCCATGCCAATTACTTTCAGTTCGTAGCCCAATTTTTTAGTAATATATTTGGCAATATCGATGTCAAAACCGATAATTTCGTTGCCGCTAACAGCCGTATCTTTAAATTCGTATGGCGGGTAGTCTGGGGAAGTCGCGAGTGTTAAAGTCTTGTTGGCTTGGGCGTAGCTGGCGATCGCAATCAAACAAAAGGCGATCGCGATCGCCGCCACCAGCATTGATTTTAATTTTAAACGTTTCATATCGATGTCCTAAAAAATCCCCTCGCCACCAAAACATACCACAAATCGGAATTAAGTCACCCTTGTAAAGGAAGATATACTCCTGGACGCAAGGGTTTCCAGAAACCGGGTTTGATGGACAAACAAACTGCATAATTACCATTTAATAATAGTAAAAAACCCGGTTATAAAGGTATTAATGCGCCCAGGGCGGCAGATAGATAATTGTGCCACCAACTTATATTTAAAAAATCTCCGCAATGCACAATGTTTAACATTTTAGAAAGTAAAGCTTGCCCGAACAACCCCAGAAAATTTATAGTCTAAGAGTCAACTGTGTTGAATATGGTGACTACTCCTCTATTATTAAATTCACCCCGATCGATCGGCGAAAAACGGGTAATTTTCCATAAGTTGAATGGGCAAGCCTATCAGCAAATTGTCCTAGCAATTGGCGAGAGTCGCTCTGCCCATTTTACCTACGATCGCGGCACTTTAGAAATTACAGCGTTATAATAACTGTTGCAAAAATGCTTCCAGTTCTGTCCGTCCTTGTTGAGTAATTGAGTTGTAGAAGACTTCTTTTTGTCCATTGGGAGTGTAGAAACGATAGAAGCGTCGATCGAGATCGATTTGTCGCAGGTATACTAAGGGAACGCCAACAGATGCAAGGAGTCGGGCTTTTTTGCGATCGCGCACCTGCACCTCTGGGCGATCGTGCCAATGAGATTGACATTCTATCACCAGTTTGGCTTTGCGACTAGCACAACAGCCGCGTTCCATCAAGGCGATATCGACTCTGGAACTCACCCAAAATTTCCAAAGTTCAATGGGAAGACGGGTGAAAGTTTCTGGACGGGAACAGATGATTTCTAGGGGAACTTGGGGACAGTAACGGAAGCGATCGCCTAAAATCATCTCTAGAATATCGATAGCGATCGTTTCTAACTCGTTGATAATTTCTCCGCTTTGGAAGTGGGGAAATGAAGACAAAGAATTGTCATAGTCAAAGGCGTATAGCATTAGTTTTATTTCCGATTAGGGTTAGTGGGAATTAAAGGGGTTGTAGATGACTGTCCAAGCGTTTGCACCAATAGCGGTGGCAGTCCAAGCGCCCTTCTGGTAAGGTTTGCCTTCTTTCCGAGCGCGGTAGAGAGTTGTGGTGGATACCTCCAACAGTTGTGCGGCTCTATGGGTTGTGCAGGATTGCTCAATTACAGTTGGTTGGGATTGGAGTTTTACCCTTCTCTTTTTGTTAAGGGAGTCGATGGGAGTAGGTGGCTCGTCTGGGAAAAGGCTGAGTTGAAAGGCTGTCATAAGCTGAACCTTTGAGTGCTAATGATTCAAGCCTATTGGGGTTAACTGAATTTCTCCAGAGCAAAACGGTTCAGAAAAAAGTGAACTGATCTGAACTGGTCAAGAAACTTGATGCTGACTATGCTAGGGATAGTTTTTATTGAGATTTTGCGCCTGTGCTGTTGTCCCGCCGTGGACTCAAGTCCACGGCTAAGAGCTACTGTCCACTTAAGTGGACTGAAGAGCGCTTTTTTGGGTCAGCATTTAGTCCTCTTTTAGAGGACTTTCGCTATGAGCCAGGGGTTTAAACCCCTGGCGGGCTATGCAACTGATGCAAAATTCTCAATTTCATCCACTTTGGTTGTTAGCAATGAGTCAAACTATGGCATCTCGCAGTGTTCGGATTGATGGCGCAGGTTTGGATAAAGTTCGTCAAGGGATGGCTGAATTGGAGAAGCCACTAAATCCAGATAAACGAGGTTGGTCTCAAGAAGACCTTGAAAGGCAAGCGTATGTGAGTATTAGCACAGTGAAACGCTTTTTAAAGGGAAATCCAGTCGATAGGAACTATGCTATTTCAATTCTTAAAGCATTAGGATTTGAACCCATAAAATTTATTGCCGAACATGACTCAAACTTGCAGAATTCCGATCGAGAGTCACAGCCAAACATTACCATTGATTGGCAGCGAGTTTGCCAATCAATGTTAAATGAACAGCAAGAGGAGCAACGCTTTAGACGGAGAGCGACAGAAATGGGATTTGAAATCAATGTTTTTGTACCGCTAGGTTTAATCAAACGGAAACAGCAGCAGCGTCGCAGTGGCAATGTGCCTATGGAACTGTTACATCAATTAGAACCGGAAGTTGTTACCCGAATTTACGAGCATGATGAATTCATGACTGACGTTATTGGA
>Ga0209591_10004021_pt1 | contig 16830 bp, 4 predicted proteins | sample MAT01_FD_187207 | JGI IMG/M metagenome (GOLD analysis project Ga0209591, IMG submission 187207) | Freshwater microbial communities from Lake Fryxell liftoff mats and glacier meltwater in Antarctica - MAT-01 (SPAdes) (version 2) | ecosystem: Environmental > Aquatic > Freshwater > Ice > Liftoff... | reverse complement strand
GCTACCTCGCCACCGCGATGAAACACGGCATCAACTTCTTCGACGCCCTCGTCACCCTCGCCGAGGGCCGACCCTGGATGCCCGCAGCCGCTTGACCCGCCGATCCGCTCGGGCCTGACCAGTTACCCCAGGGCTTGCTCATCCGGGGATCCGGAGTGGCGTCTGCTCTACGTGGGCATCGCCACGGCGTCGAGGTCCCGGCTGGACCGCAACCACCTGCGTCGGTCGGGGAGCTCGACGCCGCGCCGCACCCTGCTCGGTCTGCTGCTCGACGATGAGGGCTATCGGACTCGGTAGGCCGACCGGGTCGTCCTCGTTGACGCGGACGAGGCGGGCCTGGCTACGTGGATGGCCGCGAATCTGCGGGTGTCGTGGTGCGAACACGCCGCTCCACCGGAGGTTGAGGCGGACGTCATCGGTGCGCTACGACCTCCGCTGAATGTTATGCACGCTTCAGCGGCGGAGCGTGAGGCGGTTGTGGCCGCTTGGCGTCGGTACCGTGCCAGCGCCGGCCCCGGGGCCGGGCTGCTGACACCGTGATGGGACTGCTGCTTCGTCCCGAAGCAATACGAATGGCGGCGCTGTCAGGCTATTTACGCTGCTCAGTGCCCTGCGGTGTCCGCTGGCGTACGTGTCAATCCGGGCTTGTGCGCCCCGATTGGCCCTCAGTTGGACCCTCAATGCCGTAGTCACGACGTGATTTCGACGGCGTGGGCTCGAGCCAGGCTGGCCAGGCTGTCGACCTATCCTTGGCCGCCGACGCGGGTCCGAGCATGAGCATCGACGGGCACGCCGAGGCCGTGGCCCGGATCGGCTGGTGGATCGACCAGCACGCCCTTGGGGTGCTCACCGGCGAGGTCGGCGCCGGCAAGACTGTGGCAGTGCGCGCCGCAACCGCCGCCCTGGACACCTCCCGCGTCGCGTTTCACAACACCACGGTCGAAGGATAATTCGCCACGATCGATGCAAGAGGATCCACCGGCTGCCCTGGCCCACCCGCTACGAACTCAAGATGGAGGTGTTCTCCCTCATCGAGGGCTTCTGCGACCTCTTGCGGCGCCATTCTCCCGACTGGGCAGCCTCAGGCCGACCGCCTACGAGCAGCAGCTCACGACGCAGACCAAGGTGTCCACTGACGGGGTCACCCCACGTCGCAGATGGGATGCCGGTGCCATACTCGCCGCCGGTGGGTATAGGTATGGAGGCGCCGGTGCCGGTGAGCAAGCTGACCGCACTACTGCGTGCGCAGGCGATCAGCAGAGGAACGTTGGCGGACGCGCAGCGGGTGCTCGCCACCGCGCGGATGCCGACATCGGCGGCGTACGCGCTGCTGGAGCGGGCCGCGGCAGCTGGTGAGCTGAGCGTAGAGCCCGACGGCACTTTTACACTGACCGGTAACACCGCGGCGGCGGCACCGTCCGCGGTGTCCGACGTGTCCGAGACCAAGGGGGCCACTCAGCGGACAACCGACCCGCCACCTAGCCCCCGAAGGCAGCCGTTGTCCAGCACCGGCACCTCCGGCAGAGGCGACACCGCTGATAGCAGCGCCTGCACAAGCACCGTCGAGGTACCTGGCGTGCGAATCATCGCCTTTGACGTCGAGGCGGCGCTGCGCGCCCGCGTCGAGGACGGCGGCGTACTCACCCGGCGCATCTGGCAGCTTGGCGCAGTCAAGTTCGGCAGTGACCGGGCCTGGGCCGCCGCCGGCAACGAGACTTTCAACGACTACCTCGAGCTGCCCGAGGGCTACGATGTCCCGCCGCACCAGCAGGCAGAGCACGACTCGGCCAAGAAGCCCGCCGAGCAGGTCCTTGCCGCCTTCCTGGCCTGGGCTGACGGGGTCGACCTTGTCGTGGCCTACAACGGTGAGACCGTCGACTTCGCCGCCCTCGCCGAGGGGCTCGCCGCCGCCGACCTGCCGCCAATGCCTGGTCGCACCGTCGACGGGCTGTACCTGGCGTACTGCCTGTGGCCGGCCGCGCCGACCCATCAGCTCGCCAAGCTCGCCGACCATGTAGGCGCCGGCCGCGGCGGCCGCTGGCACGACGCCCTCGGCGACTCCCGCACCCTGCAACGGCTGCTCAGCCACGGGGCCACCCAACTCGCCCGCGCCGGCGCCGACCTGCGGGCACTGCTACGTGCGCTCGGCCGCGACAGCGACGCCTGGCGACTGATGGGCGCGCTGCACCCGGCGATGGCCGGCGCGCCGCAGAGACAGGGGCCGCAACGCATCGGCGACTTGTTGCACGACCTGCTCGCCGGGCAGCAGCCGCGCCGTGGTCACATCCCGGGTCCGCTTGCGGTCCCCGCCGAGCTGCTCGAGCACGCCCACGTCACCCCGGCCGCGCTTGCCCGTGCGCTGCACGGACCGCAGACCGAGGCGCGGCCGTCACAGCAGCAGGTCGCAGACGCGATCACCACGGCCGCCGCCACCGCCGTCCCGGCGATCATCGAAGCGCCGACCGGCACCGGCAAGAGCCTTTCGGCGTTGGCCGCCGCGCTCAGCTGGCTGGCAGACGACCCCGACCGCAGGGCGATCATCTCGACGCACACCAAGCAGCTGCAGAGCCAGCTCGCCCGTGAACTCGCCGAGCTCGCGGTGGGGGTGCCCGGCCTGCTGGACACCACCGACGTCGTAAAGGGCGCCAGCAACCGGCTCAGCCTGCGCGGGCTCGTGTACACCCTCGCCGACGCCTCCGGTGCCGACGTCGGCACGGCCGCGGCGCTGATTCGGTACACGGACAACGTCCGGTTCTGCGAGCTGCTCGCGTTCGTCTTGCTGCGCCTCGTCGACCCCGAGCGCAGCAAGATCTACCGGTGGGCGGCGCACAGCGTCGACCGGGCAGACCTGCCAGCATTCTTCACCGAGTACTGCGGCGCGGCGCTGCCTGCATGGCTGGCCAGCCTGAGCCAGGCGTCGCACGGCGAGTGGCGCGACCCGGCCCGGATCGCCGTCGCCGCGTACACCGACGAGGTGTATGAGGCGCTGGACAACCACCGGCTCGTCATCGCCAACCACGCACTGTTGCTGTCGCACTGGGACGTGCTCGGTGCGTGCGCCGACACCACCCTGGTCATCGCCGACGAGGCGCACGCCCTCGAAGGCGCAGCGACCGACGCGCTGTCCGCCCAGCTGTCCGCCGAGGACGTCGACGACGCGCTTGGCGCGCTGCGGCAGGTGCTGTCGGACCTGGGCCCCACTGGGGCGAGCGACGCCGCATGGACCAGCCTGGCCGACCTCACCCGCTGGTGGCGCGACGGCCGGCTGCGCCGCACCCTGTCGCGCGTCCTGGACGCCCGCGTCGGGCAGGCGCACGTCGGCGGCCGCACCTTGACGATCGCGTCGCCGCACACCGGCGCGCACGCAGCCCGGGACGCCCGCACGGTCAGCCGCATCCTGCACGAGTTCAACGGTCAAGTCGGCCGGGTGCTGCACGACCTCAGGCAGCTGACCGACGCGACCGCCGGGCAGCTCGACTTTTTCGACGAGCAGCGGCTGGCCGCCATCCAGCTGCGCGTCGGCGGACTGCGGGCGCACGCGCAGCACCTTGAGGACACCCTCGACGGACTGCTGCCCCCGCCGCATCCACAGCCGGCCGGCCGGCCTGTACCTGGCGGCCCGGCGCCCGACGGCAAAGCCCAGCCCGATGGCGGCAGCAGCGGCGCCACTGCCGCGCCTGACGTGCAGCTCCAGTACCCGGACGGCGATGTGGACGCGACCGACCCAACCGCTCCGGTCGATCCGGCTGCGGAGGCCAGCGCGCGGGACGCCGACGCCGACGCCGACGAGCAGGACGCTGACCCGCACGTGGTCACACCCGCCCCGCCAGCTGCCCCGACCGGACCCGACCGGGTCGTGTACGCCGCCGAACCCGGCCAGCTCGACCGCCGCGGTCTTGCGCACTACCGGATCACGCTGACCTCCAGTCCGATTGAGCTGCCGAACGACCCGACCTGGCAGGCGCTGCTGGCGACCTTCCGCCGGCTGGCGCTGCTGTCCGCCACGATGACTGTCGCTACCCCCGGCGCCGACCCGTGGGCGTACGCCCACGCCCGGCTCGGCCTCGCCGACGCCGACGTCATCCGCCTCGACGGCCCGTTCGACTACTGCACTCAGGCGCGCCTGGTCGTACTGTCAGACTTCCCGTCCTGGGCCGAGCAGCCAAAGCAGGCGATGCGAACCGTCGCGCACCAGCTCGCCGGCTACACCCGCGAGGTCACGCGGCAGATCGAGCCCACCGTGCCCACCGGCTCGATCGCGAATACCGACGCGGACGAGCCGGGGGAGGAGTCCGGCGACAATCCGTGGATGCACGGCGCGATAGTGCTGACCACCAGCCGCAACGCCGCTGGCGGCATCGCTGACGAGCTCGCCCTGCTGCACGCCGCCGATGGCCGCAACGTGCCGGTGCACAACCAGGTCACCTTCAGCACCGCCCGCGCTGTCGCCGACTTCACCGGCTCAGCCAGCCACCACGGCGGTGTCCTGGTCGGCACGCGGGGCCTGTGGACCGGCGTCGACGTTAGCGAGCCCAACCGCAACCACGTCGTCTGGATCAACAAGCTGCCATTCCCGGTGTTCACCGACCCGGTCATCGCCGCCCGCCGCGAGAGCGTCCGGCGCGCTGCCGAGCTTGCCGGCGACGACGACCCCGACCTGACCGCCAACGCCACCTACTATCTGCCGCTCGCCGCGCTGGACCTGCGGCAGGCCGTCGGCCGGCTCATCCGCAACCACGCCAGCCGCGGCGTTATCGTCATCAGCGATCGCAAGCTCGCCGGCGATCTGCCGCTGCGCCGGCTGTACCGGCAGGTGTTCCTCAGTAGCCTGGACAAAGGGCTGCTCGTCGACGACCCCGACACGGGCGAGACCGCTGGCGGCAACGTTGTTACCACGCGCGAGGCCTGGGCGCGCATCTGGCCCTTCCTGGCCGAGATCGGCGCGCTGCCCTCCGAGCGCGTCGGCCCGTTGACCGAACCGGCCGCGTTGGAGGAGCACACGCTGCTGCCTGCGACGCTGGCGATCCGCCGGCTGGAGATGACCGAGCAGCAGATTGCGCAGCATCGCGATGCCGGCACCCTTGAGCAGGAGGTGCTGTTCCGCTGCGAGCAGATCGCCAGCCTGCTCGCCGGTGAGCCGCGGACCCTCAAGCCCGAGCAGCTGCAGGCGATCGCGGCAGTCGTCGCCGGCCGCGACAGCCTGGCGCTGCTGCCAACCGGGCACGGGAAGAGCTTCTGCTACCAGCTGCCCGCCCTGGTGCTACCCGGCGTCACCGTCGTCATCAGCCCACTCATCAGCCTCATGCACGACCAGGCGCTCGGGCTCAACCACACCATCGGCGGCGCCGTGCGGGCGCTGGTCGCCAGCCTTCCCGAGTCGGTCAGCCGCGCAGGCCGCACCGAGGTCGTCGAAGCGCTGTCCGGCGACACCACCCACGGCATCAAGCTCGTCTACGTCAGCCCCGAGCGCCTCAGCCAGGCCCGCTTCCGGCAGGCGCTGGCGCGCGGCGCCGCGTGCGGTGCCCTCGCTCGCGTCGCGATCGACGAGGCGCACACTTATGTGCAGTGGGGCGAGGACTTCCGCCCCAGCTTCCGCCGCGCCGGCGCGCTGCTGCGTGAGCTGCGCCGCGACCACCCCGGCGTCATCACGCTGCAGGCCCTGACCGCGACCGCGACCCCAACGGTCGAGCAGGCGCTACGCGAGGAGGTGCTGTCCGGACTGGTGTCAGGCAGCGGCCAGGACGCGATCGTCGAGCCCGACCAGCTCGTCGTCGTGCGGGCAAACCCGCTGCGCCCCGAGCTCACTCTCGGCCGGCGGGCTGTGCGCGCCGGCAATCGCCGGTCCATGGCGGCACTTGCCGAGCAGATCGTTGACGCCGAGAGCGGCCATACGATCGTCTACTGCCTGACGGTGCGGGACACCGACTGGCTGCACGCCCACCTGCGCGACTACCTCGACGGCCGGGCGGTGGTGCTGCGCAAGTTTCACGGCCAGCTACCCGAGGTCGATAAGGCGTCGGTCAGCCTAGAGTTTAAGGAGGCCAGCCACCCCGGCGACGCCGACTACGCCCGCATGATCATCGTTGCGACGAGCGCGTTCGGGCTAGGCGTGGACCGCGACGACGTCCGCACCGTCTTCTGCGCCGCCCCGCCGACCGACCTGGCCGCGCTGTACCAGCAGCTGGGACGCGGCGGCCGCGACGTCGCCGGTACCGACGTCAGCACGCTGACCGACACCACCTATGGGCTGGCGCTCGCGACCGACCGCAGCCTGGGGACCGCCGCCTGGATGGCGTCGCTGGACCTGCCGCCCGCGCTGCTGCAGCGCTTCGGCCGGGAGGTGCTGGTCGCAGCCGCACGCGGCTACCTCGACACCGCACGGTGCGTAGAGCGGATGCTCGCCGCCGACGTGCAGGCCGGGCTGCTGACACCCGCGCAGGCCGAGCAGCCGCGGCTGCGCAGCGAGTGGACCGTCGGCCTGACCCGGGCTGTCGCGGCGCTGGCTGACCTCGGCGCGGTCGTCGACACCGGCGACGTGCCGGCGGTCGTCGCGCTCGGCGCCGGAATCCGCGTGCCTGACACGCTGCTGGCCGTAGCGGTCGCCGCTGCCATCGACGCGCTGCCACAACGCGGTGGATCGCTGTCGCGCGCCGCCGCACCGCTGCGGCAGCTGCTGCCGTATCTGCACGGCGACCCGAGCTGTCGGACCGCCGGGATGCCGGCAACCGCACCGGGCCTGGCCGACCTGTGGCTGCTGCTGTGCGACTTGCACGACGCCGCGACGCTCGACTTGTCGCAGCGGCCCAACGACCGGATGCTGGTGGCCGTGTCATGGCCGGCCGCCGCGGTTCCGGCGCAGGGCGTGGTCGAGCTGCCGGCGCGGTACGCCGAGCGGGTGCAGGGCAAGCTCGCACGAGCGATCACCGAAGCGGGGCATCTTCAGCGGTTCTTCGCCGCCAGCCGCACGTGCCTGAACGAGCGTCTGGCCGACTACTTCGACGTCACCGCACCGGACGCGTGCTGCACCACCGACCGGGTCCGTTGCTCGGTGTGCTCCGGCGCGCAGGACGGTCCCGGGACCCTGCCCGGCACACCGCTGCACGCTCTGGTGCACGGCACGCTGCAGCCGCAGGGCGTCGACGCCGGCATGCGGGCAGCCCTGCTGGACGCCAGCGTCGAGGCGCTGCTCAAGGCGACGTTCAACGGCCTGACGCCTCGCCGCATCCTGCTCGTGCTGACGGGTCAAGACCGCGAGTACGTGCCTCGGCTGAACAGCTACGTCAACCTACCGCAGCGGTTGCGCGATGCAGCACAGTTCGGCGAGCACCCCAGCGCCACCGCCAAGGAGGTGGGCGACGGTCTGGATCGGCTGCGCACAGCCTATGGGATCGTCGACGACGGCCGGTACGTGCGCGCGGTCGGCAACGCCGCCCGCGGGCCGCGGCGCACCCGGGCGCAGGCAGGACCGCTGGCCGCGACGGGGCAGACATGACCAACACTTGGCACCCGACAGACGACCCGGCAAGGCAGGCTGTCGCCGCCGCGGTCAGCGCCAGCGTGGCCGCCGTCCCGACCATCGGCGGGTTGCCCGAGCACCTGCTGACCACAGAGCTGACCACGCAACCCGCCGTCGTCGGCTACCTGCGCGAGTTCGCCCGCGTCCGCGACCTGCCGATCAGCGTGCCACTGGCATTCAACGCACTGGCGTACGCCTACGACCTGCACGCCGGCGGCTATGACCCGACGCTGCTCGAGGTGCACCGGCTGCCGACCGTATCGCTTGAGTCGACCATCGACGCGCTGCCAGTCGGCGCGCTCGCACAGCTCGCGACAGGCGGCGCACCGCAGCCATGTGAGGTGGTGTTCCGGCACGCCGAGCACGAACAGCTCGGCGCCGACGGCACCTGCCCGCCGTGGCTTTCTGGCGCCCCCGTCGGCGCGACCGCCCCCAGGCAGGACAGCAGCACCGGCGAGATCATCGTGCGGGAGCGACTGGTGATCGATGCGGCCGCGCTTGGCCCCGCCGCTGGGCAGAGGCTGCGACGGCTGACCGGACGCGCGATCACCGACGAGCGGCACGTACTGGTGCACGCCAGCTACCTCGATGCTGCGCAGGCCGATCTCGACGAAACCCGGCTTTACGCCTCCTATCTGCTGCGGCGCCGGCGCGACGACCTGCGCCGGGTGCTCGCACCGCTCGGACCGGTCGACGACGACACGGCGTTGGCCGCGACGCTGCACGCGACCTTCGACGTGCTCGACGCGCTGCTCGACGCGGCAGGGCTACTGCGCTGGCGCGAGCACTACCTGCACCCTGACACCTACGACCGGTGGCTGTCCGGTGACGGCGTCGCCCGCGAGGTCGAGCCCGCCGACATCGAACAGTTCGGCCGCACCGTCGCCAACGCCTGCCTGCCGGTGCAACGCCGGCACCTGATCCGCGCCGCCCAACCGGCGTACTTCGCGCTCGGCCCGACGCTGCGCAACCAAGTCCGTGACGATGCCGACCCCGACCGGACCGCCGCCGGGCTGCGCGGTCCGCGGTACGCCACTGCCCTGACGTGCGCACAGCTGTACCTGGCCACCCAGCTCGCCGAGGTGCACGGCGGGATCGTCGACATTGGGGGCGCCGAGGTGCACGTTCGGCTCGACGACGCCTCGCAGGGCGGCGGCGTGTGGCGCGGCCACGTCGCGGCCCTTAACGAGCTCCTCGATCCGGTCGAGCTGCCGCTCGCGCTCGGCTGGCTGACAGCGCTGGAACCGGCGACCACCTACTTGCCGCGGCACCGGACCCGCACGACCAGCACCAGCACCAGCACCCCGCCTCCCGCACCACCCGGGGCAGAGGTCGGCACCCAGCCCGACAATGCGTCGAGCGAGCAGCTGGCTGAAGAGCGTCCCGCGGCAGGGCAGGAAAACGACCTGGCCGAGGCAACGAGCGCAAACAGCTGCCCGGACAGCGGCCCGGAGCCCGTCGAGCCGGAGCCGACCCTAGACGACGAGGAGACTGGCGGGTCGGAGTCGCCGCCAGCAGCCGACTCCTGGGTCGACGACACCACCCTGGGATGGAAATTCGTCCTTGGGCCGCGCTACGCCAGCCGCGGCATCGTACCGCTCACTCCGAAGGTCGCCGCACGGATGCGCGAGGCGTTCGAGCGCGGCAGCGTTCTGCACCTGGACCTCAACCACCACGGCGGTGAGCTGCCCGCCGAGCAGCGCCGTCAACGGGTCGACTTCGACGGCCGCCAGCTGCAAGGGCTGACATGGCCAGGCGAGTTGTTCCTCGGCATCCGACTGACCGCCTCCTGGAGCTCCGACAGCTACCAGATCGCGATCGCCAGCACCGCGCTGGACGAGCCCGTCGAGGTCGACGGCATCCCGCTGGACTACGACTTCAGCCCCGAGATGGTGCTGCGCTACCTGCTCGGGCCGGTCGACCTGGACGTCGACGCTGATGCCCTCGAGGCACCGGTGCTGCGCGCGCTGCTGCGCCAGCACGGCCGGCTGGCCGCTCGCAGCTCCAACGCGCTCTTCACACCGTTGCGCGAGCTCGTCGTCGCGGTCCGCGCGCACGCCAGCGCCGCCGGGCAGCCGGAGCCGACGACCATGCAGGTCTGTAAGGCGATCGTCGCTGCGGTCAACAGCACCGACGCAGTCCGGGTCTCCTGGGGGGTGCTGCTGAATCGTGACGACGGCGACGGGCCGTGGCTGACACCGAGCTGGCCATGCGACAGCTATGTGGACTGGTATGCCGAGCCAACGCAGCCACGACTCTCGGCCGGCGACCCAGCGGTAGTGCTGAGCCTGCACCCGACACCGGGCGGCCGACCCAGCCGTAAGCCGGAGCTGCACAGCGGCGTCGGGATGACTGCTGAGGAGTTCTTGCGCCGCGGGCACCTGCGTCGGTTGCCGCGCGGCCGTACCCCGCAGCAGCGGCACCTGGCCGTCGCTTACGCCCGCGCTATGGGCTGGGACCCGCGCACTTTAGACCCGCAGATCACCTACGTCGGCGAGGCCTATGTCCGCCGATGACGCTCCCATCGCACCACTCGGATCTGTCGGTGTGGGGTGCGACGCTGTCCGTCGCTTAAACAAGGGAGAGTGCGTGACGATCAGAGCAGCCGCCCAGGACGCCGTCGAGTGGATGAGCACCACGTTCGACCTCGCCAACGATGAGCAGACGCTCGACCTGTTGCATAAGGCCGATGAGGAACTTCTCGCGACGCTGCGCGAGCCGCTGTACGACAGGATATCTGAGCTGATCGAGCACGTTGACGAGCCGGTATGGCGGCAGCTGCTCGGCCGCTGCCCCAAGGAAGCACGCGGCGCAGTGCTGAAGAAGCTCGGTCTGCCGGCAGTCCGCGGCAGGGTTACCGACCGGCTCGTCGCAGACGTCACCACACGCATCCGCCAGGGCGTCATGCGACACAGCGAGCCAGTCGGCATCGCGTTGCACGACCTGACCAAGCCGCTTCGGGGGCAGATGTGGCAGCAAGTCCTCAGCGGGCAGACACGGCCCGCCGATGACGCCGTTGACTCGGTCGCGCGAGCCGTCGCCGTCGCGCTGTGTCCAGCAAGTCAGCCGATGTTCCTGCCGATCGTCCTGACCTGGCTCAGCATGTGGGACCCGAAGGCGCTCGGAATGCTGTTGGTCGGGCCAGAGCCCAAGCAGGCGCTCGATGATTTCTGGGCCGCAGCCGGGCTGAACCTCAGCCAGGCCGTCAGCAGGCTACCGAGTGAGCGGGCCGACGAGCCCGACCACAGCGATGTAGCGCAGCCCGAGACCATACTGACGCACGGCGAAGATGACCACCTGACGAGCACCCAGGTCGTCGAGGACCCGACCAACTCATCCGCCGTCATGCTGGAGCCGGTCATGTCCCTCCGGCCGACGACCAGCACGCCCGCCCCGGCGCGCACCGAATCGCAGCTCGCTGTGCCGCAGTCATTCACCCCGCTGCAGAAGCCGGCAGCTTTAGCTGCGCTCGCCCATGCCGCCGTGCAGACAGCCGTTGCCAGCTGCAGTCAGACGCTCGACAGGCTGTCGGCCGGGCAGGTACCGACCGCAGCAGCGCTGGCTGACCTGGCCACTGCGCGCACAGTGCTGCTGGAGACCGCAGCGGCGCTGGGCAGTCGACTCCAGCGCGAGCTCGATCCGACGCTGAACGCGATCGACGAAGCAGTGTACGAGCTGACCCAGTTCGACGTCGCTTGGTCGCAGCTGGAAGCGTTGGTGAGAGCCGAAGCGCCTGCCCGCGCGCAGGAGGCGCTGCAGGCCGCCATCAGTCAGGCGCGCAAGCTGCTGGACAGCTGGCCGCCGACCTCCGTCGAACAGATCGCGGCCGCTCATCTGCTCAGTGACATTGCGGCGCTCGCGCGCGACGCCGCCGACGGCCGGGACGATGACGAGATCGACGATCGATACGAAACGCTGCAGCGAGGCGTCCCCGAGCAGATGGCGCCCCTGCTACTCGCTGCCGTCCGCGGCCGGATTGGCATACCGAGCACGGCCATTGACGTCGCCGCACCGCAGTCGACCGCCGAGCCCAAGGTAGCCAAGACGTTCGCGTCGGCACACGCAGCACCGGCGAAGCCCGCCGTCACCACGTCCGCCGAGGATACGGCCGCGACGGACACCGGCGACACGGCCGTGACCGGCAACGCTGCGCCGGCCGCCGATTCAACCCCCGCCGTCGCGTCGAGATCCGCCGAGGGCTCGGTACCCAATGGCGAGACGCCGCCCGCGGCCGATGATGCTTCGTCCACCCGTCCACACTCTGACAAGCCGAGCGCCGCATCAACTGGCCCTGCAGCCGACAAGAGCATCGATCCATTTGCGCAAACCAGCACCTTCACGAGCGCCGGCACAAGTGGCCGCCGCACCGCCACACCACTGCTCGTCCCGAGCCAGCCGACTGGGCGCGCCGTCGCACCCGTAACTGCCGCCTCGCCAACCTCCACACCGGTCAGCACACTGGCGGCTGCCCCCGAGCCGGCGACCATCGACCTGGCCGCCCTGACCGACAAAGCCGCTTGTTGGATCCGCACAGGCCAGTACGCCCTGGCCGCCCATCTGCTGCGCCCGCACCTGCCCGCCGTCGCCGCCGCCGCCGAACTCGCCGCGCTCGCCGCCGCCGCGACCGGGCCCAGCGGCCCGCACGAGCACGAACTCAACGCCCGCGCAACCGATGGCCAAGTCGACCAACTCGTCGACGGTGACGCCGCCCGGCTGCTGACCACCGGCGCGACCCTGCTCGCGACTGCCGTCACCGGCAGCACCGTGCTAGGAAACCTGCTCGTCGACCTGTCCGACCGGATGGATAGCGCCGCCGCTGCGCTCGCCCGACCGCTCGGCGACACCGCCCGCGGCGGCCACTTCGCCGGCCGGGGCATGACCGCGCTGACCCGCGTCGCCGCCGACCAGGCCGACGTTGTTCATGCGGCCACGCAAGCTGCCGAACGCACCCGCACTCACCGCGCCAGCCGACTGCCACGCGCCGCCGCCGTCCTGTCCCGGCTGCGAAGGCCCATCGACGACACAACCGACGAACCACAGACGCTCGGCGGCGCGCTGCACGCCGCCGCCGACGACCAACGTCAGCACCTCGACGCGATCAACGCCATCGTCAGCCGGCTCAGTAAACCGTCCGCGCTCGACCGGCTCATCGACGACGACGATATGGCGCACCGCCCGCCGAACGGCAAGCCGATCGAAGGGACGGTGCGGCAGGAGATGGTCAGCACGCTGCGAGAGGACCTCGCCGCCATAGCCCGCTGGGCCGCCGCCGTGCAACAGCACGCCCCCAGTAGCCCCGACTATGTCCGCACCCAATTGACCACGCTGCGCGAGACGCTGCTGACCCGGCAGGACACGCTCCAGGCGCTACTGGCCAGCCGCACCAGCGATACCAACCCGCTGACCGCCGCAGCAGCCACCGCCGCCGCCAGCCAGGTGCAGCGCCTGGTGCAGCTGGTCGACGGGCACGGCGGCCTCGTTAGCTCCGAGACCGACCCCCAGGAGACGCTCGATCTGCCGCTGCTCACCCTGGCGCAGGCCGGTTGGGACCCGATCGCCGGCATCCAGCTTGAGCCGCCGCTCGACACCGACTCGGCCGCGCTGAGCACCGCACTGCTCGCCGTCCCCGACAGCGGGCTGGACCTGCTTCACGCCGCCAAGCAGCACAGCGACCGTGACGACTACCGCACCGCACGACACCTGCTGCAGCGCCTCAGCGGGCCGCACTGCATCGAGCGCCTGACCGCGCTGGACGAGGCCCAGAGGCGCCGCGTCGAGCAGCTGCGCGAGCAACTGTCCACGGTCCAGCGGCACCTGTCCCGCTTGCGGCTGGCCGACCCCGACAGCGCCCCCGTCGCCAGCAACGGCATCACCCTGGACGCCGTGACCGAGGACCAGCTCACCCGCCGCCTCGGGCGAGCGATCAGTCTGCTTGACGAGGACGAGCCCGACGTGCGCGCCGCCGCACTTACTGCCTCCGGTGTGGACACAGAGCTGGACCAGCTGCACGAGCATAACCGGGCTCGGCTGCGCACCCATCTCGCCGAGCTGCAGACGGGCAGCACTGTTGCGGACGAGGATCTTGATCGGGTCGAGCGCCGCATCGCTGAAGGCATGTTCGACCTGGCCGCCGACGACCTGACCCGCCTGGCCGCTGGGGAGACGCTGTTCGAGCCGGCCGAGGACGACTTGTTCAGCCAGTTCCATCCGGCGATCGCAAGCCTGTTCAATGGCATCGACGCCGCGCTGCTGAACGCCGTCCTCAAGGGCACTCGGCACCCGTTCCTACCCGTCCGGCCGCTGCCCGAGGGCATCCGCGACGATGTACACGCTGGTCTGAACGGGTGGCGCAGCGTCGGTGATGCCTTCGTGAGCGGCTGGCAGCGCGACCTCGCCCGTGACAACCTGCTGCCCGCGCTGCGCCTCGTCGGTCTAGACGCTCGTGGTGCCCAGGTCGACCAGCTCGACGGCAAGTCGTTCGCCTACGCCCGCGGCCGCCGCTTCCTGGACCTCAAAGGCGCCACGGTCACCGGAAAGGCGCTCGTGCCGGCATTCGGCTCCGCCGCGCAGGGCCGCTACCGGTTGCTGCTGGTGTGGAACGATCCAACCGTCGAGCAGCTCGACGAGTGGCGTGATAGCGACGCCAGCCACCTGCCGCTGATCGTCTGCTACTTCGGCACGATGCAGATGGCTGACCGGCTTGCGCTCGGCGCCCGCTGGGCCGACCCGTCCCGCCGGCCTGCGATCGTGCTCGACAACGCGATCCTGGCGTGGATCGCGACCCGCCGCGGCACCTTCGAGATGTTCATGCGCCTGACCCTGCCATTTACCGCCACGCAGCCGTTCCGGCGAGAGAAGCGCGCCGACGTGCCGCCGGAGATGTTCTACGGCCGCGCCCGCGAGCGCCGGCAGCTGATGAACCCCAACGGTCCGTCGGTCGTCTACGGTGGACGTGGTCTGGGCAAAAGCGCGCTGCTATACACCATTGAGCACGACGCCGACGCCTCCGTCGACGACGACCTCGCCGTTGTATGGATCGAAGTCGACCGGATTAGCGGCATCGGCGAGGACCCCGACCTGCTGTGGGGCGAGCTGGCCGACAAGCTCAAGAGCAAGGGCGTGACCGCCGGCCCGCGGTCCTCGCGCAGCAACCCCAAGGACCGCGTCGCCAAGGCGGTCAAGAGTTGGACGGACCAGCCCGGCAAGCGGGTCCTCATCCTGCTCGACGAGGCCGAGGGATTCTTCAACGGCGACGCGCCACAGTTCGCGCACGTGCGGCGGCTGTACCAGCTAAGCAGCGAGACCCAGTTTGAATGCAAGGTCGTCTTCAGCGGCCTGCACTCGGTGCAGCACTACTACGCCGCAGGCAACATCCCCTTCAGCCCCACCGGGCACCTGCAGATCGGCCCGCTTACCAGCCAGTCGGCCTACCAACTGCTCACCCTGCCGCTGGCGAGCTTGGGCTACACGCTGGGTGAGGACGACGCGCAGCGCATCCTGCTGCACTGCAACTACCAGCCGTGGCTCATCCAGCTCGTCGCCGAAAAGCTTCTCGCCACCCAGCTCGACCGGCGCGCCAACGGCAAGACGGCCCTCCCGCTGCCGCCGTGGACGATCAGCACCGCCGACGTGCTCGCCGCGCTCAACGAACCGACGACCCGGGGAGATGTGCGTGCTGCGCTCGGCCTGACCCTTGACATCGACAAGCGCACCCGCGTCATCACGAGCGTGCTGGCGCTGTACGCCTATGACAACCCGCCCGGCGCGCGGATGCCTGACACGGACCTCTACACCGAGTGCGGCACTGCGTGGCCGTCTGGGTTCGCCAACACCACGCTGGTGGCGTTCCGTGAGCTACTTAGCGAGCTTGCTGGCCTTGGCATCCTAGCCGACACGACTGACGACAGCACTGGCCGCGCTATCCACAACGAGACGGTGCTCCGGGCGTTGGGCAGCCGCAAGGAAGCCGAGCGGCATCTGCATGAGGTCGCGCTGTCCGCCTTGGAGGTCAACGAGGCGCGTGGGCAGACCCGCCCGCCGCGCACCGACGGGGCTCGGCGCAATCCGCTGACGACCGCGCAGCTCGGGCAGCTGTTCCGCAAGGGCAACAGAACTCGCATCATCGTCGGCACCACCGCCACCGGAATTGGCCAGGTCGCCGACAGCCTGTACGAGGTCGCCCCGCAGATGGTCACAGTCGAGCGGCCCACGACCGGCGGCGCGTACCGGGCGCAGCTGGAGGCCGGTGCGACGGACGCACAGCGGCTGCTGGTCGTGTCCGACTTGACCAGCATGAGCACCGTCAAGCCGTGCGAAAATGCCCTCACGCTCGCGATCGGCGACGAGTCGGGCGCTGGACTGCCTCGCAACCCGGGCGCGTCCCGGACGGTCGCGCTGCTGGCGGGACAGGACAACGTCGACTGGCTGCTCGAGCTGACCGCGCGGCCCGACACTGACGAACTCGTTATGCCGTTGGAGCGGTATAACAAGTACACGCTGCCGCTGCGTTGGCGCGGCGAGGGCGGGCTCGACGTGTTCGCCGACGGGCAGATGGCGCACGAGGTGCTCGCAGCCACCGACGGCTGGCCGCAGTTGGTCGAGAAGCTCGCAGTTGACGCCGCCCGGCGCAGGGGCCGAACCGCACAGCCGGCGGATGCACTGGAGCAGCTGCGGGCCGAACATGCCGACCCGGCGTGGTGCCGGGCGTTCCTGACTGCCAGCGGAGCGCTCCTGCCCAGCTGGCCGGAGATGGCGCGACTGATCGAGGTGCTTGTCGAGTACGAGGAGCCGTGCAGCCTCAAAGACGTGCAACTGCTCGCGGCCGACAAGGTGACCGACCTGCTGCGCACCGTGCAACTGGCCCAGTGGTTCGGGCTGGTGACGCTTACCGAAAACGTGCAGTTCGCGCTCTCGCCGTTGATCGCGGCATGCTGCCGGACTACCGGGCTGGCGGCGGCGTAGGGACTGGCAGGAATGTCGCGGTGGGAGGAGATCGACCCGCTCATCGACGTGTCGCTGCCAGAGGTCTGATGTGACGTCCCCTCTCGCTGGCCCAGAAGAGCTGCCTGACGCGCTTGCGCGCCGCGTGCTGGGCCGGGCTGCTCGCGGGGCCGAAGCGGCCAAACCGTGTTGGCTCGACGCGCAGATCCCGACAGTCAGTAACCGTAATGAAATAACTAGTCCATTCGGGTGATTATTGCTCATCGTTGGCAGTCCGGCGTGTCTATCGTTAGATCGGTGGCCGCTGACATATTCTTTGGTAGTGGCGAGTGAGGATGCGTTTTGGGCGATGGAGTCCCGCCTGGCTGGGTTGT
>Ga0209591_10004017_pt1 | contig 16844 bp, 12 predicted proteins | sample MAT01_FD_187207 | JGI IMG/M metagenome (GOLD analysis project Ga0209591, IMG submission 187207) | Freshwater microbial communities from Lake Fryxell liftoff mats and glacier meltwater in Antarctica - MAT-01 (SPAdes) (version 2) | ecosystem: Environmental > Aquatic > Freshwater > Ice > Liftoff... | reverse complement strand
CAGCGCAAGTGCGCGTCAAGCTGATGGCATTGTTTAAAAGCGATGCCGCCAGAATTGACGCGCTGCTGGCATCGAGTAAAGCAACGCTTAAGCGCGGTTTGAGCCGCGAACAGGCTGCCCACATGCAAGAAGCGCTGCGCGAAGCCGGGCTGATTGTGGCGATGCTAAGCGAGGGATCTCCACAAATCGACACGCCAGTGGTTCCTGCATTTGTGCGCAGTTCTGCGCCACCGGTAGCAGCTCGAGAGCTTCAAAAGCTTGCGAGCGCAAGCGAAATGGCCCAGCCTCTCGGAGACAGAGAAAGCGCCGCAATCGTCACCGAGCCGACCGTTGAAATCGCGATTGTGGAAAACCTAAGCGACGCGGTGATGATGCCGGTGGGGTCCATTTTGGACGCGCCAATCAAGCGTTCAGCGCCAGAAATCCGGGATTCAAACCTAACCTTAGCCGACTTAGGCGAGGTCATTGCCGAATTCGTCAAACAGCCCGCGCCTGAAATCCCCGATTCCAACCTGACCCTGGGCGAACCGGGCGAGGAGCTGGATCAAGCGCCGCACGTCGAAATCATCGAGCTTCCAGACATGGATATGACCTTGGCCGAACCCGGCGCGTTGGTCTCAGAGCCGGCAAGCAAAATCGAACCGCGCTACTTCGATTTAAGCGGCATGACCCTCGAGCCCATCGAGGAGCCCGAGCCCGATGCACCCTCAGCACTGCAATTAGCCCTGCTGCAAGAGAAATTGGAAAGTTAGGGGGAGTCGTTTAGTTCAGTGCTTGGGAGATAACCCTATCAGGCATGGGGATCTCGGTGTTTCGCGGGTAAAATTTTCAGACTCACGCCCTTACAAATTTGCGACCCACGTTTCGGCTTGTTCGGCTTCTAGTGGGGCGGCGAACAGGTAGCCTTGGGCGTCGTGACAGCCGAGTTCTTTGAGTCGTTGGGCTTGGGCTTCTTCTTCGACGCCTTCGGCGACGACGCGCAGGCCCAACGCTTCGGCCAGGCGGGCCATCATGTCGATGATTTGGGCGTCTTTGGAGTGTTCGAGGAGGCCGCGTACGAAGCTGCGATCGATTTTGATCATGCTGATCGGCAGGCGCTGGAGATAGCTCAGTGAGCTGTAGCCGGTGCCAAAATCATCGATCACCCAGCGCAAGCCTTGATCACGAAGTTCACTCAGGCGTGCGAGCTGCGGAGCATCCAAATCGACCAAGCTCGATTCGGTGATTTCGAGCTTGAGCACCGTGCGCGGTAAGTCAAAATCTTCCAGCAGGCGCAGGATGGCGTCGAGGTGCGGATCGCTTTGCAAATGGCGCGCGGTCAGATTGATGTTCATGGTTAGCGCGTGGGCTGCGCTGTAGCGCGAGCGCCAGCGCTTGAGCTGTTCTAGCGCCATGCTCATGACCAATTGATCGAGGTCTGGCATCAAGCCCATTTGCTCGGCAACCGGCAAGAATAAATCCGGCGAGAGCAGGCCTCGGGTGCGGTGCGGCCAACGCACCAGCGCTTCAAATCCGGTTAGGCGACCGCTTGAGAGATCAACGATCGGCTGATAAAAAGCCTTCAATTCGCGCTGCTGCACGGCTGCGCGCATGTCGCGTTCGAGGGTTAACTGGTGGCTGGCGTGGTGGCGCATTTGCGCTTCAAAAACTTCGAGCTTGCGGCCGGAGACTTTGGCGCGTTTCATCGCGGTATCGGCGTCGAGCAAAATGTGCTCGGCCCGCACATAGCTTATGGTGCCAATCACCAAGCCGGCTGATGCGCTGAGATAAAGCTCGGTGCCATCGAGCACGAAAGGCTCGTTGAATTGGCGCAGCACGTGGTCGGCGCGCGTGCGCAGAATCGCTGGGGTTTCGTAATCAGTGAGCAGCACGACAAACTCATCGGCCTGCACGCGCGCCAGCTCGTCGTCGCCGTTAAGGCTAGCGCCGAGGCGATCGGCGAGCAGTTTGATCAGTCGGTCGGCGCGCGCGTAGCCGAGCGATGCATTAAAACGCCGAAACCGATCGACATCCAAAAACAGCACTGCAAAATGTTGCAAAGGATCTGCAGTGAGAGCTTTTAGGCGCGTTTCGATTTGCTCGATCAGCGCTAGGCGCGAGTTAAAGCCGGTGAGGCGATCCACATAGACCGCCTCTCTGAGTTCGCGCTGGGCCAGCTCGCGGCGCTCGGCCTCGGCTTTAAGTTCGCTTGAGCGCGCGATCACCTCGCGCTCCAACTCCGAGCGCTTGAGCTGCGAGCGCTCGACGTCGCGCTTGGCGCTCATGATTTCAAAACGGGATTGCACAAACGCCATGCGCACGCCTTTGAGCTGATCAACGATTGCCTCGCGGACCGCGTGGCTGCGCTTTAAGTGGTGCAGCGCGCGTTGATGGTCGCCAACGCGCTCGGCGCACTCGGCCAACATCCCATGCACGCGCGTCAGATACGGTTTGGCGTCAACCTGTTCGGCTGCATCACGCGCTAGGTCCAACGAGCGCAGCGCTGCTTGCTCTTGGTTGAGCTCGATCAGGGTTTTCGCGCGTTCCAAATGCCCGTCGGCCAGAAACTGCGCTTGATTGCGCAGGGATGCCAAGCTAATGGCTTGATCCAGCACGCGCAGCGATTCTTTCAAATTGCCGTTTAAGCGCCAGGCGCCGCCCAACGTGGCGGCGAGATTGGCCTCATCGCGGCCCAGCCCTAAGCCTCGATAGAGCGCTAGCGACTGCTGCGCGCTAGCCAGCATTTCGCGCTTTTGCTCGTCGTTGAGCTCGCGGATGCGCTGCAAGCTCAAGCTGATGTTGCACAACGCGTAGCTCTCGCCGCGCTGGTCGCCAATCTCGCGAAAGTCGCTGAGCGCCTGGCGAAAATACTCAAGCGCCTGGCGCGGCTCTTCGATCTCGCCGTAAACCATCCCAGCGGCGTTGTGCGCGCGCGCTTCGGTTTCGCGCAGGCCGTGTTTGCGGGCTAAATCCAACGCTTGGATAAACTGCTCGAGCGCCTCTGGATACGCGCCGAGGCAGCGTTGCGCTTGACCCAGCGTGATGCGGATCGCACTGAGCTGCGCAAAATCGTCCAAAAATCGCGCGATCGGCATGGCTTGCTCGACCGCTTCGACGACCTGCGCGTAATGAGCGCTCTGATACTCACAGCTGGCCAACAGGCTCAGCGCGCGGGCGCGAATTTGCAGCACTTCCCTGCTGGAGCCGGACGATTGACGCAGCGCTGAACGCGCGACGGCTTCGGCTTGACGCGGTTCGCTCAGTACCAGTTCTTCAGCACGGATCAACAGCGCCAGCAGCGACTCAGGGGTTGAGCCGGTCAAGCGAAGTTCAAGTGGCAATAGAGGTGAAGGGGCGATCAAAGCTCAAGCGGCGATGGATGACAGTGCGGCAATGATAAGCCTGCGCTGATCGCGTGTAACCTTTGGCAATGGCCAAGCTCTATTTCTATTACTCCGCGATGAACGCGGGCAAGACCACCACTCTGTTGCAGTCGAGCTACAACTATCGCGAGCGCAATATGCGCCCGCTATTGTTCACCCCGCTGCTCGACAATCGCTTTAAAGAAGGTTTCATCGCCTCGCGGGTTGGGCTGAAATCGCCCGCAATCGGCTTTACGCGCGACGATGATTTGCTGCAAATAACTCAAGCCGACATTGCGGCAAACGGCACGGCGCACTGCGTGCTGGTCGATGAGGCGCAGTTTTTATCGCGCGCGCAGGTGCACCAGCTCACCGAGGTGGTTGATCAGCTGCGCATCCCGGTACTGGCCTACGGCTTGCGCACAGATTTTCGCGGCGAGCTGTTTGAGGGGTCTCAATACCTGCTGGCGTGGGCGGATGATCTAGTTGAGATCAAGACGATTTGCCACAGCGGCAAGAAGGCCACGATGGTGGTGCGCGTCGATGAGCAGGGCCGCGCGGTGACTGTCGGCGATCAAGTCGAAATTGGCGGCAACGAGCGCTATATCTCGGTGTCTCGCCGGGAATTCAAAGAGATTACCGCAGGTCGCGGACGAGTGGAGCTGAAGCAGCCCGAGTTGCCGTACTAGCGCTGTGTGCCGCCCAGCGGCGCATACGGATTGATCGGCGTACCTTGCCACCAGCGTTTATCCGGGCCCAATTTGGTGATCTCAAAATGCAGATGCGGCGCGCTGGGGTTGGCGTTGCCGGTGAAACCGACGTAGCCGATCAGCTCACCTCGTGCGAGTATTTTTCCTTCTTCGATGCCTTCGGCGTAGCGTTCAAGGTGCGCGTAGTAATAAGCGAAACGCTCACTCGGATCGAATTGATAAAGCGTGATCCCGCCGGGCTTGCTTAGGAATAGCTTGGCGATGCGGCCATCGTCGACGGCCCGCACTTCGGTACCGGCTGGGCTTGGGATATCAATCGCGTGGTGCGTGCGCCCGTCGCCGCGAACATCATTGTACGAATCGATGAGATCGGCCTCGCTTACACCCGCCACTGGAATCAGTAACGTGCTTGGGCAGTAAAAGATCGTCGACGTGCGGCTCACCGGCTCCTCACTCAGCGGTGCCGCGTCAATCGAGGCGATGGCGCTCGCCCTTATAGCGGAACCAGTTTGTTCGAGCGGCCCTCGGGTCATCAGCTGCCAGCTCGCCGCGGCGAGCGCGCTGACCGCGAACAAAACCACCATTGCGTCAGCGCGCATAGCCTTGGGCTTCGCCAGCTACTCTTGCAAAATCGCAGGCGTGCCTGGCCCCACCACCAGCGCAAGCGCAGCCGCCGACCAGTTGGTCAAGCGGATGCAGCCGTGCGATTCGGTTTTACCAACCCGCGAAGGCGCGGGTGTGCCGTGGATGCCGTAATGCTCCTTGGACAAATCGATCCACGCCACACCGACCGGATTGTTCGGACCGGGCGCAATTTTTGCCTTCGCGTGGGTTGGATCGGCATCCCAAAAAAGCTCTGGGCTATAGAAAAACTCAGGATTCGGGGCGACGCCCTTGATGCTCCATTCACCAACCGGCAGCGGATCATGCTCGCTGCCGGTGGAGGCTGGAAAGTAGCCCATCACCACTCCATCAGCATCAAGTACGGTCAGCGCTGAATCGGACCGATCGACCACCACTTTGGCGGCTTTCGCCAGGGCTTGAGTAGGCTCAACGATCGGCACGATGAGCACCTCACCGCTCAGGCTTAAGTCCTTGCCTGGATTTAAGCGCGCCAGCAGCTTGGGGCTTGCGTGGAACTTCTCACCCAGCGCTTCGGCCGCTGATTCAAAGCCGAGTGCCTCAAGTTTGGCCTTGTCCATCATGTCGGTCGGCAGTTTAAGAAACGGACCCTGTACGTCCTGCGCGGTCAGGGTGTAGCTTGCCAAGATCGGATTCACATCTTCGTTGAGCTTCGCCCAGCTGGCTTCATCCAAACGACCCGTCGCCTCCAAGCCCATTCGCGTTTGCCACGCAAGGATGGCTTTGCGGGTGTTGGAGCCATAGCCTGCGTCTATTTCGCCAACCGAAAAATGCGCGCGTTCCAGCAGCACCTGCGCGCGCAGCACCGCTGCTGCGCTGGCCTTGCGGCCCACTTCGTCGCGCAAAGCCGGATCGTTGACGGTCGCTAAATCAAGAGACGGACCAGCCGCCAACGCATTCGAGCAAAGCGCTAAAAGCGGCAAAACAAACTTATAAGCTGACATCGCGACCCTCTCGGAGCGCTGCATTGCGCTTTCAGTTGAGTGTGGCCGCAGGCGCTGGGGGGGTCGGTGCGGTAGCGAACTTAAGCGCTACAACGGAGCAATGCCGATCGGCTCAACCAAGTCGGATCCGGGTAGTAGATATAAAACTGCTGGCCGTCGCGCAAGGCGTCGATCACCTGATCGTTGAGCTCGGGCCGCACGACCGGGCAGCCGTGGCTGCGCCCGAGGCGGCCGTGGCGCGCGGCAAACTCACGCGTAACGTAGTCCGCGCCGTGCAAAACGATCGCGCGACTTAGCGCTGAATCATTGAATCCCGGCTCCAGTCCGCGCAGGCGCAGCGAGCGACCGTTTCTGCCGATATAGCTGTCGAGGCCCGCAAATAGCCCCAGACTCGACTGAAAACTGCCTTCGACATTCGAGAAACTGCTGGCGAAATTGTCGCCACTGTTGCGCCCATGGGCCACGTAGTCATTCAGCAGTAACGTGCGCGCCTTGAGATCAAACAGCCATAGCCTCGGCTGTGTTGAGGGCAGCGAGTAATCGATCACCGCCAAGCGTTGCGCCGGTTTAACCAAGCCTCCGCGCACCGCGCACGCGCCCGCCTGCAGAGCTAACTCAATCACCTGCGGATTGGCCTGTGGCGCGCTTAAAACCAGTGCATCCAGCAGCGAGGCATCGGACGCCCGTGCGCTGATCGAACTCAAAAGGGTCATGGCGACGATGAGGTATTTAAACCAGTTCATTTGCCCAAGTTAACATGCTGCGCGTGAGTAAGATGCGCTTCAGCTCACGCGCGCCCGCCCCAGCGCCGCAGTCAATTGAACTTCAGGTGCAACGTTTCATTACTTTGCAACACGTTTACTCGCGCGCTGCACCTTGCCCTCAGCACTGCGCTGCAACAGTATTCGCGGACGAATTATCGCCTTTGCGAGGGCCGCCAATGAATTACCGCACGCTCGGCAATACGGGTTTGAAAGTCAGTGAATTGGGTTTTGGAGGCGCTGAAATTGGCCTGCAGCCGGGTGCGACAATTACTCAGCAGACTGTCAATGTGTTGCTCAACGAGGCCCTTGATGCGGGCTTGAATGTGATCGATACCGCAAGCGCCTATTTGCGCTCCGAGGAGCTGATCGGTGCGGCGGTGGCGGGACGGCGCGGCCAGTTTTTGCTCTTCAGCAAGTGCGGGGCGACCGACGGATTCGCGCGCGCGGACTGGTCGAAAAAGGGCATTCTGGCCCACATCGAAGGCAGTTTGCGGGCGCTTAAAACCGACTATCTCGATGTGATTCAGCTGCATTCTTGCAGCGCTGAAGTTTTGCGCGCGGGCGATGCAATTGATGCGCTGATCACTGCGCGCGATCGCGGCATGGCGCGCTTTATCGGCTACTCGGGCGATCGCGAACACGCGCTCGCGGCGCTGCAACTGGACGTATTCGATACGCTGCAAACGTCGCTGAACATTGCCGATCAGCAGGCGCTGACGCTGACACTGCCGCTAGCGCGCGCGAAAAATGTCGGCGTGATCATTAAACGCCCGGTCGCCAACGCCGCGTGGCGCAGCGGGACGCGGCCCACCGACAGCTACCACCACGCCTACTACGACCGTTTGAAGGCGCTGAACTATGATTTTCTCAAATGGCCACTCGATGAAGCCGTGGCCCATGCGCTGCGCTTTACGCTGAGCGTGCCGGGAGTGCATACCGCGATCGTTGGCACCACGCGGCCGGGTCGCTGGCAGCAAAATGCCAAAGCGATCAACGCTGGCAACCTTGAGCGCGCGCAATTTGATGCGATCACTGCGCGCTGGACGGAAGTGGCATCGGTTGATTGGACAGGTGAGACTTAAGCCTATACTGAAGCCTTGCAACTTGTTTAAGGCACCTAAATCATGAACAGAGCGTCTCTCCTATTTTTGGCGCTGCTACCGTTGAGCGCCAGCGCGGATGATTTTTCGATCCCCGTACCCACGCTTGCAGTCGTTCCAGACAAAGCGGCCAAAGTATCCGGCGCGGCAGATGTGGGCGTGCTGATCGATCAAGCTGGCAACGTGCGCAAGGCGGTAATGATCAACACCGCGTTTCCGCGCGGGGTCAACAAAGCGGTGCTGCAGGCTGCGAGACTATGGCGCTTTGACGGCGCGAAGCGTGGCTGCGCGTGGGTGCCGTCGTCGATCGCGCTGCGCTTTACGTTCAATGTGCTCGAACCCAAAGCTGCTTGGGGCACCGGCACCTTGCTCAACGTGGTTGATCCGCTCGATAAAATGCCGAAATGGCTGGACACCAGCGCGGAAATAAAGGAAGCGACCGAATCGGTGAAAGCCGCCAAAGCCGCGTGGCCGGATAATCAAGGAGATAACCCGACTCAACTGTGTCTCATCGACGCCAAAGCCCCGAACTATCCGAAAACCGCTGAAAACGATGGCCTCGAAGGCGCCACGATGACGCGTGTCAAAGTGGCGCCCGATGGTCGCGTCCTTGATGCCGAAGTGCTGCAAAGCTACCCGCGCGCAGATTTCGGCGCGACGAGCTTGCGCTCGGTGAAAGAGTGGCGATTCCAGGCCGATCCGCAACGTCCAGCAGACGGCGAGTGGGCGTGCCTGCCGATGACGTTCTCGTTCGACCGCGGCGTGCATGCCAAGCGCCAGGAGCGCATGCAGGCAGCTTGCGACGCGCCCAAAGCATCGACACCCGGCGCTTGAACAGCGATCGATCGCTTGTAATTTGCGCCGGGCGCCTGCATTTTAGTTGGCTTCATCTTGAGGCCACCCCATGCTTGCCATTGCCAAAGCTGCACTGCTCAACCCAACCGCACTGAGCGAGGCAGACCTTGAAGGCCTGTTGGGCCACGCGATGGGGCCGGGAATCGACTCGGCAGATTTGTATTTTCAATTCGCGCGCTCAGAGTCCTGGATGCTGGAAGACGGCATCGTCAAAGAGGGCTCGCACTCCATTGAGCAGGGCGTTGGCGTGCGTGCAGTGGCAGGCGATCGACAGGCGCTGGCGTATAGCGATGATTTGAATTTGAGCGCGATTGCTGATGCCGCCAAAGCGGTGCGCGCGCTGAGTCGTGATGGTGCGGCGGGTGCGCGAGTCAAGCTTCAGGCGCGTTCGGCGCCCGCGCTGTATAGCTCAAACGATCCAATCGACACGCTCGATGCCCCGGCCAAAATAACGCTGCTCAAAGAAATTGACGCGTTCGCGCGCAGCCTTGATCCACGCGTTAAACAAGTGATCGTCAGCATTGCCGGCTCGCACGAAGTGATCTTGATTGCGGCGAGCGACGGCACTTTGGCGGCCGACGTGCGCCCACTGGTGCGCTTCAATGTGCAGGTGATCGCTGAGAGCAACGGACGTCGCGAACAAGGCTCAGCCGGTGGCGGCGGGCGCTATGAACTCAAGCGCTTCTTAAGCGATGGCGCGGCACAGCGCCACGCCCGTGAGGCGGTGCGCCAAGCGTTAGTCAATCTGGAATCGGTCGCAGCACCCGCGGGCACGATGACCGTGGTGCTAGGCCCCGGCTGGCCCGGCGTGCTATTGCACGAAGCCATTGGCCACGGGCTGGAGGGCGATTTCAATCGTCGCGGCTCGAGCGCGTTCTCGGGCCGCATCGGCGATCGCGTGGCATCCAAGCTGTGCACGATCGTTGACGACGGCACGCTCGCTGAACGCCGCGGCTCGCTGTCAATCGACGACGAAGGAACGCCGACGCAATGCACCACGCTGATCGAAAACGGCGTCTTGCGCGGCTATCTGCAAGACAAGTTGAACGCCGGTTTGATGGGCGTTACCTCAACCGGCAGCGGGCGGCGCGAGAGCTTTGCGCACCTGCCAATGCCGCGCATGCGCAACACCTACATGCGCGCGGGTGAATCGGATCCCGCCGACATTATCGCCTCTGTAGAAAAAGGCCTGTACGCAGTTAATTTTGGCGGCGGCCAGGTGGACATCACCTCAGGCAAGTTTGTGTTCTCGGCGAGCGAGGCTTATTTGATCGAAGGCGGCAAGATTACGCGACCGGTGAAGGGCGCCACGTTGATCGGGTCGGGCCCGGAAGTGCTCAACCGGGTGAGCATGGTGGGCGCTGATTTAAAGCTGGATGAAGGCGTTGGCGTGTGTGGCAAGGACGGCCAGAGTGTCCCGGTTGGGGTGGGTCAGCCAACTCTCAAAATCGACGGCATGACCGTAGGTGGCACGTCTACCAGTTGATTTGCATGCGGATGACGCGCGGGTTGCTGTTGCCCTGCTCGTCAGTCATTGCCACCGAGCAGGAGAATGTTTGTGTGTAAGGGACGGTCGCGCCGTTGTCGGTGCGCTCGCCACTAAAAGATGAATTCAACACCACAATGCCATCAGCACCCGCAACCGCTTTGCTGGCCATGTCATCGGCGAATTTGGCGTTGCTGTCTGTCATGCGATCCTGCACGGCAGTTTTGCAAAGATCGACCGCAGCCGAATTGCTGCCCCCTGAGCAAGCACTCAGCAGGCAAACCAATAACGTCCAATGGGCTAGTTTTATGTTGACCTTTTGCATATCGCTGCACCTCCCGGAGCGTCACCTCTAACGATGCTGCGAATTTAGCAGCGCACAGGCAATCGGTATATAGGAAAGTCGGCATGAGCACGCGCTTAAATAAATTTCTGGGTGAAACGGGCACCTGCTCACGACGTGAAGCGGACCGCTTGATCGAGCAAAAACGCGTGACCCTCAACGGCCGCACCGCAGGCATCGGCGCACAGGTCGCTGAGGGTGACGAAGTGCGCGTCGACGGCCAAATTGCGCGCGCAAAAACCAAGCGTGGCGCGCGGGTGTTGGTCTATATCGCCCTCAATAAGCCGGTCGGCGTGACCTGCACTACCGATCGCGAAGTGAAGGGCAACATCGTCGATTTTGTCGATCATGCCGAGCGCATTTTTCCGATTGGACGGCTCGACAAAGATTCGCAGGGCCTAATCCTCATGACCAACGATGGCGACATCGTCAACCGCATCCTGCGGGCCGAAAACCATCATGAGAAAGAATACTTGGTGGCCGTCGAGCAGCCCGTAACAGCCGATTTCTTGCACAAAATGGCCGCTGGTGTGCGCATCCACAACACGCTCACGCTGCCGTGCAAAATTCAGGCGCGCGGCAAGCTTGGCTTCCGCATCGTGCTCACCCAAGGGCTTAATCGGCAAATTAGGCTGATGTGTTCTGCGCTCGGCTACACGGTGACAGCGCTCGAGCGAATCCGCATCATGAACATCCATCTTGACCGTTTAAAAATCGGCCAGTGGCGCAATTTAGGAGCGCAGGAATTGCTCGCGCTCAAGGCGAAGTTAGCCTGATCAAGCGTTAGAAAGATCAAACCAACGGAGCAAACTTTTACTATGTTTGACAGTCGCTTGAGGAGGCGGCGGAAGCTTCGTGCTTCAATCCGGAGCCTAGAGCACAAGCCAACCTCTGCTTAGGGCTTGGGCATACAACGGCTTTTATTTCTGCATGAACCGATTGTCCCAATCGCCGGTTTTGCCGCAGCAGCGCCCACGCTGGTGGATAGGCGTCGTTTGCACAGTATTGTGCGCGGTAGCGCAGACCACACAGGCCCAATGTGTGACTGTCCGCGAGCACGCCGAGGCACGCGCCGCAGCCGATGCGAGCAATGCCGCACGGGCTGAGATCAGCAATGCCGCATGGGACCGGGTGGTGAAGCTAAGCGTTAGCTGCACGGATTTTGATGCAGCTGAAGCATTGCTGGCTGCGGCAAATGCGGCTCAGCGTCGCGGCAGCGTAAACCGCGGATTGAGTCTGCTTGAGCAGCTTGCCGAGCACGCGCGCTTGGCAGATGACCCGCGCTCAGAATTTGCCGCGCTCAACCTGAGCGGCTCGTGGGAATTGAGACGAGGGCGCGTCTTGCCAGCGCAGAATGCCTGGCTGCGCGCACTTGAGCTCGCGAACAAATTCAAAGGGGCAAGCGATCAAGCCGATGTGCTGGAATCGCTTTCCAGACTCGAGCGGCGACGTGCCAACTATTTGGAGGCGCTCACCTACCAAAAGAAATCCCTGGCCATTCGGCGCACACAACCCGCGCGAAATCTATGGCGAAATTTTGTCAATTTGGCGGCGCTTTATGAGCAGCTCGAGCTTTTCGATTTAGCCCGTGAGCACTACGAACTGGCCATCAAGGAATCGACGCTGCGCGGCACGCCCGAGGATGCCGGAAATGCCAAAGTTCAACTCGCGGGCTTTCTCAACGATTTCGGCGCGGCTGATGCAGACCGCGCTCTTACGCTCGCTCAAGAAGGCTTGCGCGTCGCCCTAGGCGGCACGAATCAGGCACGCATTGCCTCGGCTCATCTGCAATCGGGACGCGCGTACGTGGGGCTCGGACTCAACGATAACGCCCTGGCAGAATATCGGCTGGCCTACCAAATCGCACTGACCGCGCAGGCGAAGAGCATGCTGGCGCACATCCAGTTTCGCTGGGGCGAATTGGATTTAAAACGCGGCGACCCGCAAAGCGCGCTCGGCCGCATTCAACAGGCCGAAGCCGCCTATCAAGACCAGGAAAATCGCCACCGCCTGATCAAGGTGTTCGCGAGCTTGGAGCAAATCTATCTGACCCTCAAGCGCCCGTTAGATGCGGCATTGGCCGGACGCGAGCACTATCGTTTGCGCAACGAGGTTCTGGGTGTCGGGCCGTCGGGCAAGCTTGGAGAGCTGATCACGGGCTTTGCGATCAATGAGGAGCGCGTTCGGAACGCCGAGCTGCGCGCGAGCGGCGAGCTTGCCGCGATTCGACGCCACGCCGACCAGCGCATTATGTGGGTGAGCGTTGGCGCTAGCGCGCTGCTTGCGCTTGCGCTGGTGCTGCTGATGTGGCGCCATCAGCGCACCAAACGGCTGTATGCACGGCTGCACACGAAGGAACAGCTGCTCGCCCAAGCGCACATTGAGCTCACCGCGAAAAGTACCGAGCTGTACTACGCATCGATCACCGACGCCCTCACTGGCTTGCACAATCGCCGTTACGCAATGCAGCGCTTGCAAGAGGCACTCACCGAGCAGCAGTCGCTTGCCGTGCTACTGATCGACCTCGACCATTTCAAACAAATCAACGATCGCTTTGGGCATCTGGCTGGCGATCATGTGCTAAGCGTGATTGCCGCCACAATGCGCGAGGCGCTGCCGCCGGAAACGCTATTGGCGCGCGTCGGTGGCGAGGAGTTTTTAGTGGTGCAAACGCACAGCTCGCGCAAAGAGGCGCTCGACTTGGCCGACAAGCTGCGCGCGCGGGTCGCAGCGACGCTGATTGCAGTAGATAACACCTGCATCCAGGCCACTGTCAGCGTGGGCGTGGCATTCCTCAAGATCGGCGTGTCCGCCAGCTCGTCAGATCTCATTCGACAGGCCGACAGCGCGCTGTATGCGGCGAAATCAGAAGGACGCAACCGCATCTGCATTGCGAGTTAGGCGCAAGCGGGGTTCACAGAAAAATATCTGCAAAGGCTTAACCCCGCGATACGGGCAGCGGCGTTGGTAAAGGCTCACCCCACAGGAGTCCGCCATGTCCAAGCACACCCAACCCCTCGCCGTGCGCCCGCTCGTTTTCGCACTCGCCATTGCCTTGCTCGCCGGTTGCGCCAGCAAGACCTCTGAGCAAGCCCAGGATGCAAGTAGCGATAAGCAAACGAATGGCGCGAAAGCTGTCTCTGCTGCGCAAGTTGAAAATCGAGATGCGGCAGCGGCAAGCGGCATGATCGCCAGCGCGCCGCATCCCGCTATAGATTCGCGGCGTGAGAGCAAAGAGCTGCCGGCCAAGTCGCAAGCATCGGAGCACGACGCGCTGAAGCGTGAATCGGTGGCACAAGGCATTGCCGAATCCGAAAGCCGCGGGCAACGGCAGCCGCAGCCCATGAGCATCGCAGCAACGTCGATCACCGCGCTCAGCACAGAGCTGCCGGTCAATACCGAAAACTACTTGCACAGCGTCAGTAACCCGATCAAGCTGACCGCCAGCGACCCGGTGTCCACGTTCAGCATTGATGTGGATACCGGCTCGTACACCAACTCGCGACGCATGCTCACCCAAGAGAATCGACTGCCACCGCGAGATGCCGTGCGCAGCGAGGAGTTCATCAACTATTTCGACTACGGCTACCCGCAGCCCGAACATCGAGCGCAGCCGTTTTCGGTCACGACTGAGCTCGGGGCCGCGCCATGGAACACAGCGCGCGAGCTGCTGTTGATCGGCTTGAAAGGCTATGAGATGCAAAAAAGCGAGATTCCTGCGGCGAATCTGGTGTTTCTGCTCGACGTGAGCGGCTCGATGAATGAGCCTAATAAGCTGCCGCTGCTCAAAGCGTCGATCGCACAGATGGTTGAGCGCATGAGCGCGCGCGATCGCGTTTCGATCGTTGTGTATGCCGGCGCCGCGGGCGTGGTTCTTGAACCTACACCCGGCGATCAGCGCGAACGCATCTTGAGCGCGCTTGAAGCACTCCAAGCGGGTGGTTCGACCAACGGCGGCGCGGGCATTGAGCTTGCCTACAAGCTCGCCGCTGCGAGCAAGATCGAATCGGGCGTCAACCGCATCCTGTTGGCTACCGATGGCGATTTCAACGTCGGTGAATTCGATCCGAACGCGCTGACCGAATACGTGGCGTCCAAGCGCAAAACCGGCATCAGCTTGTCGACCCTCGGCTTTGGCGCCGACAACTACAACGACGCACTTGCCGAGCAGCTCGCCGACGTCGGCAATGGCAAATACGCCTACATCGACTCGCTTGCCGAAGCATCCAAAGTGCTCGGTCGCGAGATTGCCGGCAGCCTCTACACGATCGCCGGCGACGTCAAAATTCAGATTGAATTCAATCCAAGCGTGGTTTCTGAATACCGTCTGATTGGCTATGAAAATCGCCAGCTTGCGCGCGAAGACTTCAACAACGATCAAGTTGATGCAGGCGACATTGGCGCAGGCCACACCGTGACTGCGCTGTATGAAATCAGCCGCGTGGGGAGCGCATCGGCCAACATAGATTCGCTGCGCTATGCGAGCAACGCCAAATCAGCCAAGCCAGTCAAAGCAGGACCCGAGCTCGCCTTCCTCAAGCTGCGCTACAAACTGCCCAACCAAAGCCGCAGCGTGCTGATCAGCGAAGCGATTTCTAGCGTCCCACAGTCGAGCCCGCGCCTAGGCTATGTCGCAATGGTAGCCGCATTCGCTGAACATCTGCGCGGTGGCAAATACGCCAATGGCTTTGGCCTCGCACAAATCGAACGCGAACTCAGCGCCCTCAAGCAGCCGACGGACAGCGAACTCAGCACCCTAGTGGCCAGCGCCCGGCAAATCGAAGGTCCGGCCCCGGCGCAAATTTCCGCCGCGCAATAACTGGGGGGAGTCGAGCCGCAGCTTGATTGGACAAATCGCAGCCAACAAAAAGCCGGGACTAGCCCGGCTTTTTTGCGTTCTAAGATGTCGGCAAGACGATTAAGTCTGGGCGTCGTCGAAGATCGCTTTCATGCTCAGGCGAATACGGCCTTGTTTGTCGACTTCGAGTACTTTGACTTTGACGATGTCGCCTTCGCTGAGTTTGTCAGAGACTTTCTCGACGCGATCATTCGAGATTTGGCTGATGTGCACCAAACCATCGCGACCCGGCAAAATCGTCACAAATGCGCCAAAGTCCATCAGTTTGGCCACTTTGCCTTCGTAGATGTGACCCGGTTCGACGTCGGCGGTAATCATCTCGATGCGGCGCTTGGCGTTTTCAGCGGCGGCGCGGTTGTTAGACGCGATCGTCACCGTACCATCGTCGGCGATATCGATGATGCAACCGGTTTCCTCGGTGATTGCTCGGATGGTCACGCCACCTTTGCCGATCACTTCGCGAATCTTGTCCGGGTGCACTTTCATGGTTAGCAGGCGTGGCGCGTATTCGCTCATTTCAGCGCGTGGCGTGGAAATCACTTTGGCCATTTCGTCCAAAATGAAGTTACGGCCTTCGCGCGCTTGATTGAGCGCAATGCGCATGATTTCTTCGGTGATACCCTGGATTTTGATGTCCATTTGCAGCGCGGTAACGCCATCGCGCGACCCGGCCACTTTGAAATCCATGTCGCCTAAGTGATCTTCATCACCCAAGATGTCCGACAGCACCGCAAACTGGTCACCATCTTTGATCAAGCCCATCGCAATGCCGGCGACCGGCGATTTCAACGGGACGCCCGCGTCCATCAAGGCCAGCGACGAGCCGCACACCGATGCCATCGACGAGGAGCCGTTTGACTCGGTGATCTCAGACACCACGCGTAGCACGTACGGAAACTCGGCAACCGATGGCATCACCGCCTGCACGCCGCGCTTGGCGAGTCGGCCGTGGCCGATTTCGCGACGCTTGGTGCCGCCCATGCGGCCCACTTCACCGACCGAGAACGGAGGGAAGTTGTAGTGGAACATGAACGATTCGCGGTACTCGCCTTCGATGGCGTCGATGATTTGCGAATCACGCGTGGTGCCAAGCGTGGCAACTGCGAGCGCTTGGGTTTCACCGCGGGTGAACAGCGCCGAGCCGTGGGTGCGCGGCAACACGCCGACGCGCACGGTGATCGGGCGCACGGTGGACAAGCCACGGCCGTCGATACGCGGCGAGCCGCTCAAAATGCGGCCGCGAACCAATTTCTTTTCAAACTTCGAAAACGCGGTATGCAGTTCTTCAGTGGTGAAGCCCGTGCCGTCCGTTTGCGCCAGCGACTCGATCAGCTCTTTGCGCAGTGCGTTAACCGCATCGTAGCGATCGGCTTTGGCAGCGATGTCGTAGGCTTTTTCAACGCCTGCGCCAACGCGCGCTTTAACAACATCGGCGATGGTCGGATTTTCGACCGGGCCAACCCAATCCCAATGCTCGACGCCCACTTCGGCTACCAGCTCATTGATCGCCTGGATCGCCACTTGAAGAGCGCGATGCCCAAACATCACGGCACCGAGCATGATCTCTTCAGACAGCATTTTCGCTTCTGATTCGACCATCAATACCGCATCAGCGGTACCGGCTACGACGAGATCCAATGCGGAAGTTTTGGTCACAACGGTGGTTGGATTGAGAACGTATTGACCGTCCACGTAACCCACGCGCGCAGCGCCCAGCGGGCCTTTGAAAGGCGCGCCTGACAATGACAGCGCAGCCGAAGCACCGAGCAGGGCTGGAATGTCTGGATCGATTTCAGGATTC
>Ga0209591_10004014_pt1 | contig 16848 bp, 7 predicted proteins | sample MAT01_FD_187207 | JGI IMG/M metagenome (GOLD analysis project Ga0209591, IMG submission 187207) | Freshwater microbial communities from Lake Fryxell liftoff mats and glacier meltwater in Antarctica - MAT-01 (SPAdes) (version 2) | ecosystem: Environmental > Aquatic > Freshwater > Ice > Liftoff... | reverse complement strand
GCTCGATTCGAACCGTGGCCAGCGATGAGGTGCCGCTTTCTTTGAGATGGCTGTAGACGCGCTCCGCCATCGCAAGCTGTTCGAGGGCTTCAGCGGGACGTTTGAGTTCTCGCAGCGTCCGACCGAGACCAATGGCCGTAATGCCGACGGCGGCGTCGAGCTCATCCCACTTTGCAATGGCAGACGCTTGGGCGGAGCGCCACAGGGGTTCTGCTTCGGCTGCGCGGCCGCTGTCTAGGAGTGCCCGTGCCAATCCCGCTTCGGTTGCGGCTCGGCGCGAGCTGTTGTCGGGATCGCGCGCGATCTCGCTGGCAAGGACCTGGAGATAGATCGTTTCGGCTTCTGGGAATCGACCGAGATCGGTGAGTAGGCGAGCGAGGTTGTGGCGGGTTAAGTCGACCGACGGGTGGTTCTCCCCATAAATCGCGATCTTGACCTTGAGCGCTTCGCGCAGCAACGGTTCGCCTTTTTCAGGCTGATTTTGCCGCACGTAATTGGTGGCAAGTTGCGCGCTGAGTGCGGCGATCGTTGGATGTTGCGCCGGCAGCTGCAGGCGCGCTTGATTGAGCGCCCGGTTGAGCAGAGTCGCGGCTTCAGGTGCGCGCTGGGTGGAGTGGAGCAGGGCAGAGAAGGGGATCACACCCGTGTGTTCCGGGTTGCCGTCGGTCCGTTCAAGGCGCGCAAATCCTGCGCGAAACCAGGTTTCGCCTTCGGCGTATTGACTGCGACCGGTCAAGATCGAGCCTAGTGAGATCTCGAGCTCGCCGCGTAGCGTTTCGCCGCTTGGGTCTTGTGGCAGCGGCAAGGCCAAAGCCTCGCGCAGCATGGCTTCTTTGCCACGCGCGTCGCCCAAACGATGCACGGTTGAACCCAGTGCGGCGAGGCTCCTGGCCAGTAACAGCGGCTCACCTAGTCGGCGAGCATCTGCGACCGCCTCCTCCAGCAGCGGTTTGCTTTCCTGCGCCAGGCCGAGGCCCAGATAAGCTTCGCCCAAAGTGTTGAGCATCGCGGCACGCACGGCGGGCTCGGTCTTGAGCGAGAAGCTGATGTCCTGCTTGCCTTTGCTCAACAAATCGACCGCTGTGACCGTGCGGCCCAGATTCTCGGCTGGATCGGCAAGCTGAAAGACGCCTTTCATGAAGCCCAAGGCTTTGGCCGTGGTGAGCGCCTCACGCCGCGCCAAATCGCGCTCATGACGCGCTGCATCGGCTTGCCAAAGTGCGGCACCTAAACCACCCGTCAATGAGACGAATGCCAGTAAAGCAAACGCCGAGGCCAGCGCGTGGCGCTCAATGAATCGCGAGAAAACGTAGCGCACATTGCCCTGGCGTGCGCCGACCGGACGACGCTCGAGGTAGTTCTTGACGTCCTCGCTAAATGCCTCGACCGAGGCGTAGCGCTGCTCGGGTTCTTTGCGCAGCGCCTTGCGCACGATGGCGTCCAGATCACCCTGCAAGCGCGCGTTTAGAGCCGCGGGAGTGAGTTGACGCGCGGCGGCCAATTCAAGCGCGGCTGATTCGCTTTGCTCGGCAAGCGCGCGCGACGGGCGCATCGGTTCATCCCACAAAATGGCGTGCTCATAGGCAGCCGGCGTGGACGTGGTTGAGCCGTACGGCCGCAAGCCGCAGAGCAGGTCAAACATCAACAGGCCTAACGCATATACGTCCACACCGGTCGTGATCGGTTCGCCGCGGATTTGCTCGGGAGCGGCATATTCGGGCGTGAAGATACGGGTCTGGGTGATGGCGCTTGAGGTCTCCGGCTGCAGCAGTTTGGCGATGCCAAAGTCGAGCAGTTTGACCTGGCCGGACTCGTCAACCAGGATGTTTGACGGCTTTAGGTCGCGGTGCACAACCAAGCGGTGGTGGGCGTGGCTAACGGCGTTGCAGACCGTACAAAGCAGCATCAGACGGGCTTCAAGATCCAGCCGATTCTGATCGCAATAGCGCGCAATCGTTTGGCCTTTAACGTACTCCAACGCCAGCCACGGTGCGCCCGAGGTAGCGCTGCCGCTGTCGAGCAGGCGCGCAATGTTAGGGTGGGTAAGCGATGCCAGAATCTGGCGCTCTGCGCGGAACCGCAGCGATTGCCCCACCGAATCCTCACTGGGGCGGATCACCTTGAGCGCCGCTTGCTGGGTGTATTCGCCGTCGTCGCGATCGGCCAGGTAAACCGTGCCCATCCCGCCGCGCCCAATCTCGGCCCGAAGCAGCCAAGGCCCAAGCTTTTGGCCGATCATCCCTTCGCGCTCGTGCTTATCGTGATCGCGGCCGAACGCATTGATCAGATCTGGCGCTGCGGCTTGGACGTTCAGTCCGGTCAAAGCCTCTCCCTGATCGGCAGCCAATAGCGAATCGACCGCGGCGCGCAGCCCTTCATCGGCACCGCAGTTCGCATCCAGAAAGCCCGCGCGCTCAGCAGGCGGCAGCAGCAGCGCCTGTTCAAACAGCAATCGAATTTGCGCCCACTGGCTGGGAATCATGGTTTGGGTCTCAACGCAGGCTGAATCTGGATAAATACGTCAAACATGGGTCTGGGAGATCATCAAGGGCGATTATCTGCCGCCCGCGCTGAACGGTGACATCAACGAGATTGACGACTATCTTTACGACGAGGTGAAAGACGCGCGCGACCTCGCACTTTCGACCGACGAGATGGATGAGATTATCGAGAAAACCCTGCAGCTTGCCCGCCACCGAATGGCCGGATGACACGGTTGGTTGAAGTGTCCACTTTCACGACAAGTGCCAGTCCGGTTTCGGACGAAGCGCGTGCAAGCAGCGCAAAAAAGCCAGTAACCACGCGGGTTTGAACGGTTGGCATGGCTGCTGCAATGAGGGGTGACATGGACATCTCGCGCCCCGATCACAAAGTACAAAAAGTTCGCCGCCGATTGATTTGGATCGTCGCCGCGGTTGGTTTTGCCGTGGCCGTGCTGCTGGCCATAATGACGCTCACTGATGACACGCCGCGGGTCAAGCGGGCGAGCGTGTGGATCGATACGGTTAAGCGCGGCGCGATGTTGCGCGAAGTGCGCGGCCCAGGCGTGCTGGTTCCGATCGATGCGCGCTGGGTGGCCGCGTCGAGCAACGCTCGGGTTGAGCGGATCCTGATCAGACCCGGTGCTGACGTGCACGCCAATAGCGTGATCATGCGCGCACAGCCGCATCGATTTCCTGCGCTTGAACGCGGGCCCCGCGCCCAGCGAAGACTCATCCGCCGAAGGCCCGCCAGCCACGCTCGACGGCATGGAGGAGCTGATGATCCGGCGGGCGCTCAGCGAGGCCGACGGCAACGTGCAGCGCGCCGCTGACGCTCTTGGCCTGAGCCGCCAAGCGCTGTATCGGCGTCTTCAGAAGTTCGCCATTTTTGTCCCGTCTTGAGCGCGCGGTCGCCCCTGGACTTTCCCAGCCAGGTGGCGTGGCGGGCGCTCATGATCTCGCTGCCGGTATGGCTACTGCTGCTAGTTGCTTGGCTTGCGCCGGCCTGGTTTGGCGCGCACACGGCGGTCTTGATAGTGGGTGTAGGCGCGCTCAGCGTTGCTTGGGCCGCGGCACTGCGCAACTACGTGCGTTTCCCACTCAATACGATTGCGAACCTGCTGGAGGCGCTGCGCGAGGGTGATTTCAGCCTGCGTGGAACGCGCGCGCGCCGCGGAGATCCGCTTGGCGAGGTGATCCTCGAAGTAAATACCCTGGCCCAGACCTTGCGTACCCAGCGCCTCCGCGTGGAGGAGACTCTGGCCCTTTTGAGCAAAATCCTGGCGGCAATTGAGCTGCCGATTCTGGCCTTTGACGACGCCCAGCGGGTGCGCTTGCTCAACCCCGCGGCGGGGCGCCTGTTGGCCATTGAGCCCGAGCTGGCAAAGGGCAAGAGCGCCGCTGAGCTTGGTTTGGCCGATTGCCTCGGCTGTCAGGATCGCAGCACCGTCAAGCGCGCCTTTGCCGGCGCACCGGTCTCGACCTGGGAGCTGCGCCTAGCGGAATTTCGTGAAGCCGGCCGGCCGCAAACGCTGCTGGTAATCAACGATCTCTCGCGCGCGCTGCGGCGCGAGGAGCTGCTTGCCTGGCAACGCCTGCAGCGCGTGCTCGGACATGAAATCAACAACTCACTCGCGCCGATCAGCTCGATTGCGGCGAGCTTGCTGCGCCTGCTCAGCACCGATCCCCTGCCGCACGATTGGCGCGAAGACACCCATGATTCACTCAAGCTGGTGGGCGAGCGCGCCGACGCACTTGCGCGCTTCGTCGCCAGCTACGGCCAGCTCGCGCGCCTGCCTGCACCTAACCTGCGCTGCGTGATGCTCGGCGCCCTGCTCGGGCGGGTCAGTCAGTTGCAGCAGCGCTGCCGTGTGGAACTCGAAGAAGTGCCGGAGATCGAGCTCAACATTGATCCCGATCAGATCGAGCAAGCGCTGATTAACCTGGTCAAGAATGGCGTCGATGCGACCGCCAGCAGCTTGGGCAAAGTCCATATTTCCGCCGAGCTAGAAGGCCAGTGGCTCAGTATTTGCGTGCGCGACGAAGGCTTGGGGCTGGCCTCGAGCGACAACTTGTTCGTGCCGTTTTACACCACCAAAGCCGGCGGATCGGGCATCGGCCTGGTACTCGCGCGAGCGATCGCGGAAGGCCATGGCGGTCAAGTCAGCCTGTGCAATCGCGAAGATCGCAGCGGCTGCGTGGCGCGGCTGGTCTTGCCCGTTGCGCCCGCCAGGGTTGAAGAAGCAAAAAAATCGGGCGAGGAGTTGCGCGCATTGGGCGTGTTGCGCTCGCTGTAAAGACCTTAGGGCGGTTTGAATAGCTTAAGGGACCTCACAAACACGGTGCGCTTTCCAGGCTGTCGGAGAACACCCGTTCGTCGTTGTCTTCGATGCGGATCAACTGCAGATTCGGCGTCCCGAGTTCGGCACCGGGTGACACTTTGCCCAGCGCCAACACCAACTCTTCTGCGGTTTCCACGATCGTGTCGTCGATGATCGGGATGCTGATCGTTTTCGCCGCGGTGTCGTTGGCGGCCCAGCTGAGCTCGCCGCTGACCGGACTAAAATCTTGCCCGGCGCTGGCGCTGAGCGGGGTGATAAACCAGGTCACGTTGAGTGGATTGTTGCCGGTTCGGGTGACGCTTGCCGTATAGCTACCGATGCTTTCTTCGACACGCGCACCGCAGCTGGCAAACTGAACCACTTCGCCATCGTCGTTGACAATCACCACGGCGCCCGCCCCGGTGCCGGCAATGGTCGCGCTGATGGGCGCGCTTAAACGCACCGCAAAGCTCTCATCGGGCTCGATGGTTTGGTCGCCGATGATGCGCACCAGCGCAAACTTGAGCGTCTCAGTGCGCGAGAACGTCAGCAATCCAGCGGTTACTTCGAAATCAGAACCGAGTGCAGTGCCGGTCTCGGTGGTAAAGGTCACGCTGGCGTTGAGCTCGGTGAGACCGCTGCGGCGCACGCTGATCAGCGCATTGCTGAAGCCGCTATCGCCCTCGATCACGCGCAATCCTTCAATGCTGATGACTGGTGCGGCGTCGTCGTTCTGGATCGTCCCGAGCGCATTGCCGAGCCCAATGCCTGCGCCGAGCGGGTTGCTCAAACTCAAGCCGAAAGTTTCGTCGTTTTCGAACGCCATATCGCCGTTGATCACGATGTCGATCGTGCGGGTCAATTGGTTCGCCGCAAAATTAAGCGTCCCGGCTTGCGCCACGTAGTCCACGCCGGCGCTTGCGCTGGCGTTGCTGGTTGCGAAGTCCACGCTGACCGGCACTTTGTTTGACTGCGACAGCGCCACGGTGAATGTGAGCGTGCGCGTGCCCGTGTTGCCCTCAGCGATCTGCGCATTGGCCACGCTGAAACTGCTCGCATCGTCGTTGATGATGCGCCCGCTCGCGGTGGCGGTCGCGATGGTCACCGAGGACGCCGCAACGCCCGGCGGCAAGACCAAATTGGACAGGGTCGCGCTGAAAAACTGATCGGGTTCAACGTCGGTATCGCCCACCAGTGAGACCGACGATACGCTGCTGCCGGCAGCTAGGCTGACGGCACCGTTGACCACCGCGAGGTAGTCGTTGTCGGCCACGGTCGCGTTGGAAAGTGCGGTGGGCGAACTGCCGTCGGCGGTATTGAGCAGCAACGAAACCCCGCCCTGAACTGGATTTGAAAGCGTGATCACAAAGGGCAGGGGAACAATGCCCGCATTGCCTTCATTTGCGCTTGCATTCGCGATGGATACCGTCGCCGTGTCGTCGTTATTGATCGTGCCGATTGCGCTCGCTAAACCCAGGGTGGCGCCCACCGGCAAGCTGAGCGCCATGGTGAAAGTCTCGGCGGCTTCAACCGTGCTGTCGGGGTTGACCACCACCGCTATCTGCTGCAGCTGGTTAAGCGTCGGAAAGGTCAGCGTCCCGGTTTGCGCGGTGTAGTCAGACGCGGCGCTAGCGCTGGCGTCGGCGGTCTGGAATTGCACGGTCACCGGTGTTTTGCTGGGCCGGCTCAAGCTCACGTTAAACACCGCCAGCGTGCTGCCGCCGGTTCCCTCCACCACGCTGACGCCGGCGATATCGATCACCGCGCCGTCGTCGTTCAGGATGGTGCCGAGCGTGCTTGGCGTGGCGATGCTGACGTCAGCTGGGTTGATGCCTGGCGGCAGACTCAATCCCGACAGCAGCAAGCGCAGGCTTTGATTCGGCTCAACGTCGGTATCGCCAACGGCCAGCACCGCAATCGGCGCAATCGTCGTGCTGCCGGATGGAAACGCCAGTGTCCCCGCGGTGCTGAGGTAGTCCGTATCGGCGAGCGTGGCGTTGAGCAGCGGATCGGGATTGTTGCCATCGGCAGTCGCAAAGTTAAAGCCCACCGCGCCCTGGACCGCCTGGCTCAGCGAAAGCGTGAAAGGCAGCGTCGCAAACCCCGCATTGCCCTCCGCGACGCTGGGTCCGCCGACGCTGATCGTGGCTTGGTCGTCGTTATTAATCGTGCCTGTTGCAACCGCGGTTCCGAGTGTGGCCGCGAGCGGATTGCTCAAGGTGACGGTAAAGGTTTCTGCGCCTTCAACGATTGAATCGGGATTGATCGGAACGGAGACCGTTTGCGCAGTTTGGCCGATGTTAAAGGTGCGCTGCACGGCCACCAGCGCGGTGTAGTCCGCGGGTGCGCTGGCGCTGCCATTGCTGGTGGTTACGTCCACTGTGGTCGTCACTGTTACCGCAGGCGTTGCAGTCAGGTTAAACACGAGCGTGCTAATCCCGCCTGTGCCTTCTACCAGCGCGGCATCAGAAATACTGATCACCGGCGCCGCGTTGGTCAGGCTGGCGCTGAGTGGCGCGCTGACGCCGCGCACGACGATGGGCAGCGCCCAGGGTCCACCCGCAACCAGATTGGCGGTTGCCACCGCAGAGGCGCTCGATCCCGCCCCAATCAAAACGGGCGATCCAACCACGCTGGCGCTTGGGCCGGTCATCGGCGGCAGGAAGCTCACACGACCCCCCACAACCGGCTCGGATGGATCAATGGCCGCTACCGTGACGATCAGCGGGCTGGGGAACGCCGTGTTGATCTGCGTCGTTTGCACGCCGTTTGCTAAGGCCAAGGTAAATCCGCGCGACTCATAGGCGCCGATATCGCGCACGCCCTGCTGCGGCCGCGCGATGCCGCGGGCGTCTGTTGCGGGACCGGCCCCAAAGAGGGTTCCCGCATTGATTGCCAGACTACCGGGCAGCAATGCACGCGTCGGTGTCGGGCCGCCATAATTTGCCAGTGAAGCCAGCAGCGGATCGTTGACGCCCACCTGATTGCCGTTAACACCATTGACCAGACCGCCACCCACGCCAATCAAGTTGTTCGCGCTGCTGCTGACATCAAGCGCGCCCTCAATGTCGTTGGCCACGCCGTTAACGGTGTTGCCGGCGACAATGGAATTGCGCAGCACGGTCACAAATGCGCCCCCTAAGGCCTGATTCCAGATCGCGCCGTTGCCCGCGCCGCTGGTGGCGTTACCGCTGACGGTGCTGTTGTTGAGCGTGATCGTGACCGTTGTGCCGAAACCCGCCTGTGACCGGATGGCGGAATTGCCGGCGACGCTGCTGTTGCCGCTCATCGTGACATTGGTCAGCGTTAACGCGACATTTGCCCCGGCCGAGTTGGTGCGAATGGCATCGCTTCCGGCGTTGCCATCAATGCTTGTATCCACCAACGTCGCATTGCTGCTCTGCAAATACAGTGCCCCGACGTTGCTGCAGGTATTGCCGGTGAGTCGCGAGCGGACGATGTTCAGCGTGCCGCCCAGGGAAAATACCCCACCCGAGGTCGACGTCGATTCACAGCTGCTTCCCGAGATAACCACATCGGTCAGGGTGAGCGTGCCGCCATCGTGACTTACAGCGCCACCAGAACCATTCTGGATGGCGCCTTGGCCATTGCCCGCCGTCAGCGTAAGCGCAGACAGCGCCAGGGTGATGTTGTCACTGCGCAGGATACGCGTCAGGTTGTTGCCGGAGATCGACAGCAGATTTGCACCCGGTCCGGTGATGGTCATGCTGCGCGCTGGCTCCAGTTCCCCGCTGGTCAGCGTGATTGTGCGCGGCACGCTAAAGAACGCCGGGGCGAAAGTGATTGTACTGGCGGCGCAGGCGTCGGCTATGGCCTGGCGCAGGCTACCGGCACCATTGTCGGCATTGTTAGTCACAATGGGATTGCCGCAATTGCTTAGCGCGAAGCCCAGCGCGCCGCTGGCGCCAGTGGCTGTCGCATTGACGCTGTAGCTACCGATGATGCCGTTAGCGGTTGCGGTAACACTGGCCTGACCAGCGGCGATGGTGGCCGGACTGATCAGCAGTGCAGCGCTGGCACCGGCGATCGGTCTGGTGTAGCGCACGACGCCACCATTTACAGGTTCACCCATTCCTAGCGGCGCCACGCCCACGACCAGCGGCGCAGCGAAAGCCGCATTCAGCGCCGCCGTTTGCGGACTGCCACTAACCAAACTGAGGCTAAATCCGCGCGACTCATAGGCGCCGATATCGCGCACGCCCTGCTGCGGCCGCGCGATGCCGCGCGCATCTGTTGTCGGGTCGGCACCGAAGGGGATTCCCGCATTGATCGCCGGACTGCCCGGCAGCAGCGCGTAGGTGAAGGTCGGCCCGCCGTAGTTGGCGAAGGGCGCCAGCAGTGGATTGGTATTGCGCAAATCGGTAGGCAGACCACCGCCGGTGTTGTCATCAGACAGGTTGTAGCCATCGGACGTGGTACTCGCCCCGCCGCCGCTGGCCAAATTGGGGCCAGCGTTGTTGGCAAACAGCGTGCCGCTGAACGTCACCGAGGCGACGCCTGCGTTAATAAAATTCACCAGGGCAGACCGGCCGGCGCCCGGTTGCCCAACGATGGTGCTGTGCAAAATCACCATGTTCGAGTTTGCGCCAGTGCCGCTGGCCACATTGTTGATCGCCGATCCAGTACCGGTACCAGGGACGCCGAAACCGAGCGCGCTGTTGCCGGTGAACGTGGTGTTGCGCAGAAAGACATCGGCTAGGGTATCGATCGACTGCGAGGTAATACCACCGCCGTCACCATCGGCAATGTTGTCCTTAACCAGGGATTCGTACAGGTAGATCTGCCCACCGTTTTCCTGCACAAGTCCTCCGCCATAGTCCCCGCGATTTCCCTCAAAAAGACACCTGAACGCCAGAAACTGGCCAGAAGGCAGATTGGCCAGGCCGCCGCCGCCGAAGCCCGCCGTGCTTCGGTTGTTGCTCAGCGCCGAGTCAAACATCAGCAGGCGCGCGCCGTTCAAAATGCCGCCCCCGTCGCCGGCGACCACGCCATTGCTAATCGCCACGTTGCGTATCGTGACGTTGTTCGGAAACGCGCCAATGCCGCGCAGCACGCGCAGCACCCGAAATGCCGGGCTGGTTGCGTTGCGGCGGATTATAACGCGGGTGAGATCGGCATCGATGGTTAGATTGTTGCGGCTGATCACGACTTCACCCGAGGTCAAAGTCACCACGGTCACGCCCGGTGCGAAAATGATGTCGTCGCCATCGCCGGCCAGCGCCACCGCGTCACGAAATGATCCGGGACCGCCGTCGTTGCCGTTAAGCACCGGCCAAGTTGCAGCCAGCAGCGCGGGGCTTGCCAGCAGCAGCAAAACACCTGCAAGAAGCGATGATACCCAGCGAAGTTGTAACATTTAGACCCCATGAACCTGCAAAGCCAATCAGGCGTGACCGGCATCAGCTTCCAATGGTAGTCCCAAGTCATTTGCTTGACGACCTGCGCACAACGATCTTGTGTGTCCAGTAATTCGGCATAGGAAAAGCACGCCGCTCAAAATCGGGGCGGAACGCGTCGGCTATGCAAGCCAAGCAGGTTTTTTGCGGGCGTTCAAACTCACGCTAGGGCTAACGCCGACGGAATGGTTGCAGCATTCCAGTAAAACCTAGCTGGGTGCGGAGCACCTGCTGGCGCGGCCAGATCAGGTAACTTCTGCGCACCTGCAACGCACCGTGATTAGCAATGAACCTGCCTGCAAATCTGACCGAAGCCCAGATCTACGGGCATGTCCGTAAATTGCTCAACGACCACGAACGCATGCTCGCTGACGGCGCGCGCAATGCGGCGTTTTATCGGGCACTCAAAAAGCGCGTGCGCGCGGGCTCGGTGGTGCTGGATATTGGCGCGGGCAGCGGCATTTGGGCCATTGCGGCTGCTCAACTTGGGGCCAAAACGGTGGTTGCGGTCGACAGCAACGAGCTGTTGCTCGGGTTGATAAAGCAGTTAGCGCGCGACTGCGGGGTGGGTGATCAGGTTCAGCCCGTGCTGGGCTACTCGACCGCGCTCGAACTGCCGCGTGCGTTTGACTTGGTGGTCAGCGAAACCATCGGCTTTGATGGCTTTGACGAATCGATTATCGCGATCATGGCCGACGCACGGCGCCGCTTTCTCAAGCCGGGAGGCGCGCTGCTTCCCGAGGCGGTCGCGATCGTTGCCGCGCCGATTCATTTCAAACCAGGCAGGACGCGGCTGCCGGAAAAAATGGTGCTGAATTTTGCGCACTTCGAAGCGCTCAACCAGAACGCACCGGTACATCTACAAAAGCGCACAGATATGCGTCTGCTGGGCGCGCCGCAGCGTCTGATCGAAGCTGATCTGTACCTCGCCGACGAAGGTTTTGATTTGACCGAGTTGCAGGGAAAGTGGTCGTTCGCCGCGGGCGCAGCGATCAATGCGTTTGCGGTCTGGGTGGAGTCCAAACTCGCGCCAGGAGTGCGCTTAAGCACTCGCTCAACCACCAGCTGGACGCCAGTGATCTACCGCATCGCGCCGATTCCTGCGGATGCAACCGAGATCAGCCTCAAGCTCTCGTTTGAGTCCGCCACGGTTCGTTGGGAAGTGAGCGCGGGCACAGGCAATCGGCAATTGCGCCAGAGCGCTTCGTCCGAACGCGCCACGCAGCTTCTTTTGCGCGATTTGCAGGCAAGCGACCTCTCAATCAGTGCGCCTGGGCAGCAGTTGACCGATGCGCTGGCTACAAATTGACGTGTCTGCGCCGCGCATGCCTGGTTTGCGGCGCCTGCTTGTGCAGTCTCCTAGAAAGCTACTCCTAGAGTGGACTCGCACATCGATTCAAAGCCTTCGTTGACCATGCTTTCGCTGTCGCGAATGATGATCGGTGCGCGGTCTGGGCCGATCAGGCTGCTGCCGGTTAGTTTGATCGTGAACTGCTCGGGTTGTTCGTCAAGCTCATCGTTCTGGGTCTGCACGGTGATGATCCGCGTGCTGTGATCGCCGGCCGCCCAGCTCAGTGCGCCCTGCGCGGCCATGAAGTCTTCTGGTTCGGTAGCGGTTCCTTCCTCGGTGCTGTAGTTGACGCTGGCTGCCGCGCTGGTGTCGCCGATCCGACGCACTCCAAGGCGAGCCGTGTCGCCCTCATTGACGAACGGACGGCAGCGCACGATCGCCACGCCACTGGGTGGCGGCATGATTTCTTGGCGGTCAATGATCAGCAGGTCTGCAAATGGACGGGCCAAAACCGCACCGACCGGGTTGCTGAAGTTGATGCGAATGCGTTCGGTCGGCTCCGCGACGTTGTCGGCGCGAATCCTGAAAAAGATATCTTTGGCAACCTCATTCGCGGCAAAACTGACCACGCCGGAGGCCGGACCGACGTAGTCCGGACCTGCGCTCGCCGAACTTGCGGGGTCGACGCTAAAGGCGACGGTGACAGATGTGCTCAATGGCTGCGTTAAGCGCAGCGCAAAGCGACCTTCTATCTCACCAGTTGCAGGTTCGCGAATCTGCCCACCAATCGGCACGATCGCGCGCGGCAGTGGCGGCGGGGGCTCTACACCATCGTCGTTAAGGATCACGCCGATCGCGCGCACGTCGATCACGGGCTGGGTGCTGCGGGCTAAGAGCAGCACGGTTTCGTTCGGCTCGATAACAGTGTCGCCCAGTACTTTGACCACGATAGTTCGGCCCGGCTCGCCCGGATTGACGGTGATGCTGCCAGTGGCCGGCAGGTAATCGACGCCCGGCGTCGCGCTGCCGCCTTCGGTTTGGTAGGTCAGAGTAAACGGCGTGGTCATCACCGGGCTTGAGCGCACATCGAACACCAAGTCCGTCTGCCCGCTGTTGCCTTCGCGAATCGAACGCGGAACCAGCTGAACCACGCCGATCGGTGGCAGCGTCACGCCATCGTCGTTGGCAATGCTGCCACGGCCGCGGAATTCCTCTGGCGAGCCTACAATTTGCGCAATCAGTTCAACGGTTTCAGTTGGTTCAACCACGGTGTCGCCGATGATCTGCACTTGTACCGCAACCCTGGTTTCGCGGTTGGGGATGCTGATTTCACCCTGGGTTGCAAGATAATCAGACGGGCTCAGCGCGCTCCCATCGGCGCTGCGAAAGACCACCCGAACGGGGAACTGAAGGTTCTGGCCGAGTGCGGCCAAGCGGAATGTGAGCGGTCGTTGGCCGCTGTTGCCTTCGAGAACTTGCTCGCCCGACACCGCAATCGCGGGGCTAAGCGGTTGGGTTTGCGCGAGCGCGTTTGCACTCAGAACCAAACCAGCCAAAAAAATGCTTGTGCGCATGATGATTTGCTCGAAATGGAGGCCTGCGCAGACTCTACGCCCGCAGGCGGCGCCGGTAAAGTGCAGCGGCGCAACTCTAGTCGCTTGCAGCGCTGCGACTTAACTGCCGGTAATTTCCGATTGCCCTGGATTCGACGCCCTTTGAAGTCGAAATCAGCAATACAACAATACCTAAAGGGCAAGACCGGCCGCGCCGTGCCGAACAGATCTCTACTCACCCGCTTGAGTCGACAGGCTGTCCCAGATCCGTCCTTTTCGTTGTGCGGCGGTGGTCACCTCAATCACTGCCCCAGCGCCCAAACGATCGCGCAGTTGTTGCAAATATAAGCTGCGCGGCAGCACCATTTGGCCGGCCGATTCGACGATCCCCGCTGGCTCTTCGGGTGGAAACTTTGCTGGCATCACTTTGCCCATTTGTCCCACGCTCCAATTCATCGCGAACGGCGGCGCCTGGAGCGCATACACATCGTGTTCGGTGTTCCAGAACATCTGCTGCGCGCCCGCCCAGCCGTGCCCCGAGCCGCTGTACCGGCGATTTTGCGCACGCAGCATGTAACCCCGGGTGTTGTCGTACAAGATGCCCGTGGACCAGCGGTGGTGCGGACCACTGTCGTTGCTGTCGTCCACCGCGACACAGTCTAAGTACACATTGGGGCCGGGCACCTGTGCACCGACGACGAATGTGTGCCGACCGCCCCGGTTGTAGCAACGCTGGGTCAGGTTGAAGGCGGCGTTTCCTTCGTAGAGGAACACATAGCGACGGGCGCCCTCGGTTTCGCCAAAGCGTGGGTCGATGTAGGCGACATCCTCGAAGGTGTTGAAGTGAGCGCCATTGCGCGTCGCAAAGCCATGCGACACAAAGCGCGCGGTGACGTTGCGGACCCAGGAGTCGCGGACTCCACCGAAACGAATCGCGGTGAAGGGACCGGCGTCCGGGGTGCCATTGGCGGTGCCAGTATCGGGATCGCCCTCGACGCGGAGGTCCTCGATGCCCACCTCGGAAATGCGCTTGCTGTCAGTGCGATAGACGCTGGCGCCGCCGAAGCGTGCCTCGATAGCATCCACAATGGGCGCGTCGAGAGTGAGTGTGTTGCCGTCCACCGCTGTTACTACACGTTCGTAAAGCACGGCGTAGTCCGCGACTTTCCAACCGTAGCGCGCGGTATCAATGCCCTCGGGTCCGAGCCACGCGGCGTTGGGCTTGCGCGCAATGGCGATGTTGTCGTTGACGCTATAGCCCGCTGCGGATTCCATCTCGATCCGCAGCGCGCCCACCGGCACATAGTCCGTAGCAATCACCGTCGGCCGCGGATCCCGTGCCTCGCGTGGCACTCTCGACTCGTGGTTGCCCACCTCGATGATCTTGCCCTGGCTTGCGCGGATGGTGGAGCGAAGGATCGTGCCATCGGCACCGCGACCTTCACCGCGCAGCACCACGCCGCCGGTGCGGATCACCACGGTGTTGTTGAGCGTGTAGCGGCCGCGCCGCAGCAAGACCGCACCGCGCAGGCCGCGGCTGTCCGGAACCAGTTCGGCGACCGCGTCGATTGCCGCTTGGATGCGCGCGGCATCGTCGCCATTGGCGCTGGGCTTAAGCGTCTGGCGCACCGGAATGCTGTCGCGAGCGGGCAGGGCGGTGCCGCCGCCTCGATACCCTGCACGCGAGAAATCGGGCACGATGTTGCGCGCACTGGCCGCTCCGCGCTCGCTGTAAAGACCGTATTGCAGACGCTCTCCATCGCGACGCAAGGCGACGAGCGGCGCGTTCACTTGGCTGTTGATGGGATGCGTGAACGGCCCTGAGTCACGGCTGGCGCTGGGTAGGGAACGGCTGCTTGAGCCTTCGAGCGACAGGCTGCTGCTAGCCGATGGCTCTTCGCGGCCGCAACTGGCCAAAGCGCATAAAAGCCGCGGCGCAAGGAATCGATAGAACGTCAAAGGTTGCATGGAATGCCGCTGCGATTTACCACCAGTGCGTGGATTTCTTTGCCTCAAGTGCACTCTGCACCGTGCACTGCCCTAGTGTTTATCGCCGCTTAGGGCAGTTTGAAAAACCTTAAGCGAACGAGTCGAGGGCTAGGCGCACCGCGCGCAGGAACCGCAGCGGACATGGAGTCGTTAAGGATTCCGAGCACCGAGCAACTTAGCCATCGGCTCGCGCAGTAGGTTTTTCAAACTGCCCCTTAGACGATCGGAAGAAGTTACATGTTATCTAACGAAAAAAAACTCCTGGCCGTTTAAGCGCTAGGAGAGATTGTTGAGCGAATCGCGATAGCAGCTCGGCGCAAAGCGATTGCGTTCGGTATTCTGGCGCCACATTCCGTTGCAACGAGGAGACACCATGCATCAAAACCGTCTGCTGATTAGTAGCGCAGTGTTCGTACTTTTATTGGCCGGCTGCACAAAAGACGAGCCCGCGCCTGCGGCAGCCGCTGTCCTCGAAACGACCAGCCAAGCGGTCACAGCCGACACTGCAATGCCCGAAGTCTCTGCGCCTGTCGAAGCAGCGGCACCTGTATCAGCACCGGCGCCTTTACAAGCGCCAGCCGCAGCCGACTCCGGATTTAGCGTGGACAACGTCGCCGTATCGACTGTGTCGCTCCCGCCTTTCCCGTTCTTTGCTATCCCAGAGGGGTTGACCGGCACGGTCAAGGACGACAAGAACACGATCGGCTTCGATCGCCATTTCTTTCTCGCTGGGAAGAGCATGGTGCTGGTCGAAGGTCGCCTTTACTACAACACCATGAGCCTGATCAGCCAGGACAAGAGCCGTGAGTATTCGCCCACGGAGTTTCATCGCAATTATGAATTTGCGGTTCTGGCATTGGGTGGTAAGAAGATAAGCGAAACGCAGTTCACGCGCGCGATCGTCGAGGAGGCCGGCGGATTGCGTGAAACCAACAAGCACTGGCGCAGCGCGCCGCCCACCAGCGGCTACGAGCATCACACTTACCTGGTTCGCACTCCGGTCCAGGAGTATTGGATCCAGGTGAGTACTTCAGCCGCCAAACCAGCGGGCTATATCGCGGTGCTGGAAAAAATGCTGATGACCCAATCGCTCGGCTTTCTCAGCGCCAGCGCGCTGAAAGAAGCGCTCGATACCGATGGCCGGGTTGCGCTGTACATCAACTTCGATATCGATGCAGCGACGCTGCGCGCAGACAGTCAGGCCGCCATCGCTGAAATAAAGACGCTGCTCGACTCGAATGCCGGGCTGAAGATTTCCATCGAAGGGCATACCGATAACACCGGTGGCGCCGCGCACAATCGTCAGCTGTCGAGCGCGCGGGCGAGCGGGGTACTGGCTGCTTTGGTCGGCTTGGGCATAAATCCGTCCCGCCTGAGCTCCAAAGGCTTCGGTCCTGACCAACCGCTCGCCGAAAATGCCAACGAGGCCGGTCGCGCGAAAAATCGCCGGGTCGAACTGGTCAAAATCTGAAGGAGCCGCGTGTTCCATGCCGTAGCTCAGCAAGCGATGAGGCACGTTGTCTACATGTCGAGGGTTACGGAGTGGTTAGAGGAGCTCAGGTGCAAGAATCGCGGCGATCTATTGAAAGCACAACCTCGCCGACTGGTGGAGTACGGCTCGCGCTTTCCGGCCTGCGCATCGGAAACTCACTGACCGCTCGCTGACCAGCACATTGAGCTCTCACCCTAGCGCGCTCTGGCCGAATTTGCGCTTGAAATTGTGCCCGATGAGCGAGCACTGGCGCACGCTATTGCGCTTGCTCGCCTGCAATACCGGATCGAGTTAGGTGGGTGTTA
>Ga0209591_10004013_pt1 | contig 16852 bp, 17 predicted proteins | sample MAT01_FD_187207 | JGI IMG/M metagenome (GOLD analysis project Ga0209591, IMG submission 187207) | Freshwater microbial communities from Lake Fryxell liftoff mats and glacier meltwater in Antarctica - MAT-01 (SPAdes) (version 2) | ecosystem: Environmental > Aquatic > Freshwater > Ice > Liftoff... | reverse complement strand
CGAAACATACTGTTAGCGGGTTTTCAGATGCATTTGACCAAACCCGTAGATGCTGCCGAGTTAGTGGCGGTGGTTGCCAGCCTGACGGGACGTACCGGCAGGTGCTAAAACTCAAGTGTATTGAGCTAGTCTTTTTACTGCTTGTGTCGCCTGTGAGCTTTGGGTAGAGAAGCAATTGCATAAATATTTGATGAATACGAAAACCGCAGATTTAAGGCAGATGCAACGCAGATGCAACGCAGATGCTTTCTAGAGGGATGGCGGCTCGGATTTAGGGCGATCGCCCAGACAGCGCGATCGAGCCAAGCATTCATATCATGTCCGGTCGATTACCATAACAAAACGGTTTGTAGTGCGGACTTCAGCCCGTTCAATATTGCGGACTGTCGTCCGCACTACGAACCGCACTCAAACATTTTTTATTTTCGTGTTTTTAGCCAAAATTTTATATTTATTAAAGCTGACTTGTTTTGTTTGGCAATTCTATTTTATGAACCCAGAAATTTGTTTTCAATTAACCGCAAATACCGCAGAGTGTTGTTTAAAATTTGACACACATTCGCATCAAAGAAACTGGGTTTCTGATACCTTTGCACGCTGACTTCTGAAACCGGGTTTCTTCCGAAATTTCTCATTACCAAACCCAAAACTCGTAGAAACCGGGTTTTTCGCCCCATGCCTCAGAGATAAAACCGTCCGAAATGTTGTTATTATGACAATGACAACGATCTAAATTTTTTCTATGCTTTTCAATAAATTAGTGCAACTGATGCAGCGCAAAATTAGAGCAAAAAAGTTAGGCATAGAATTCAACCGAGTTGCGAGCTTTCAATTACCAGAACAATTAATTGTGCAAGGAAAGCGGTATCAAGTAAACGTGCCTTCAGAAAAAGGCATGGACGGAGAATTTATAGAAGTGCTTTTAGATGACTGCTACGGAGTCGAACAATTATCCCAATCGCTGAGGACAATTATTGATATTGGAGCCAATGTCGGGTTATTTCCGATTGCGGCGAGGAACAGGTTTCCCCAGGCGGTGATTCACGCCTACGAAGCTAATCCCAACTTAGAAATTTACCTCAAACATCAATCTGAAATCGCAAATTTTACGTATTTTATGGAAGCTTTAGGAGACCGAGATGGTAAAGTAGTGCTGGATATTCGGGAAGTCTCGGGAAAAACGCGATCGACTGTCAGCGAAAACGGCGACATACCGATGGTATCGTTGAAAAGGGCGATCGATCGAATGGGCGGCAGCGTCGATTTAGCCAAAGTAGACTGCGAAGGTGCAGAATGGCTGTTATTTGAAGACCGAGATTCTTGGCAACTCGTGCAAAACCTGTCCTTAGAATATCACTTGTGGTCTGGTCACACTCACGCCGAAACCCGACAAGTTATTGAAAATTTAGGATTTCGAGTCAGCACACAAATACCAATAGATCGATGGTATGGCTTAATCTTAGCATCCCGAACCCCCAAATCTCAATGATATAGCAGAAGGAAGAAGGAAGAAGCAAGAAGCAAGAAGCAAGAATAAGGAAGAAGGTTTGTAGTGAGGACTTCAGTCCTCCAAGTTTTAGAAGGACTAAAGTCCTCACTACGAACCATTTTTAAGAGAAGTTGGGTTAAATCTGTTCTTCACCTTGATTGAAACGCTGAATTCCTTGATTTTCCTCGACGCGCGCAATAGCATCTTCGGGAATCTTGAGGATGCCTGTGAATGTTTCTTGACTTGATTGCAAAGGTTGTTCCTTGTTTTTGCGATCGGCAATTTCGCGCTGCAACTTATCAATTATTTCTTGAAAACGAGCTGCTTGCCTGAGCATTTCCTGTTCGGAAAAATCTAGCAATTGAATCAGGTTAGCAACCTGATGTTCAAGTAATTGATTTTCATGAATATTGTGAGATTGTACAATGTTTTCCGATGTTTTTGAACAAATGAAAATATCTTTTTCGTCGGAAATAGACAGGGCTGTTTTGACACTAAGTGCCAAATATTTAAACAGTTGAGCTGTGCTTGGGGGAATTTTTACTTTAAGGAAAATGACTACAGTAAACAAACTTCCCGACTCTAGCAGTCCCCCAAATGCCAAGACAGACTTGACTCCGTAGGGAATAATTAAGGAATCTTGTTCGGGAATAAAGGGGCTGCCTTTTGCCTCGGATACGTGAAAAATATTCAAGACTGCGGGTTCTAATTGCAGAAACCTTTCTCTCTCGATTCCGAGGACTGTAGGAATGTCTAAACCGAACTGCCTGATGGTTTCCGAAATCGCCGGCATTTTGGCTACTAAGTAGGTGCTAACTAATGGAATAGCTATATTTTCTGCTGCTGTGTGCCGAGAATTCCAGTGCGGTTCTGCGCCTGCTGCTGCTAACAAAGTCCAGCATTTCATGTCGGCTGCTGGGGATTTGCCGTTCATTAAGCGGCGGGCGGATTGTTGCAATGAGTCTTCTAATTCCCCGTAGGGATGAGTCTTGAACAAACGCACCAAAACACAGCTATTTTCTCCTGTTTGTGAATCGCAAAAATGTTGGTAAATATACTTGACAATTTTCTCGCTGCTGGCTTCCATACTAGCAGAATTTCTACCGAACTGGCGCAGGACTAAACTGCATTTCGCGATGTCTTGCGGGGTAAATAGGGTAATATCGTACATTGAAAAACGCTCTCCCAGAGCTCAAACACTCTTTTTCATTTATCCTTAAGTCCGTTACCCCATCCGGAATCATACTGAGAGTTTTGAAAAGTGTTGGTTAAAATATGTACAAAATTGGTCAGGAAAATGCAGCGATTGTGCGGAAGAATACAGAAATTAAGACTAGGTAAGAGAAAAAATCTATCGCTTAGGGGCGCCTTGGCGGACACAGAGGCTGGTGTATGGTGTTTGAAAGGATTTTTGACGCTGACTCGCGCAGAGAAATTTAAGAAACGGGACTTTTCTACTACTGCGGTGACGATCGAACCTCTTTTGTATAAGTTTATGCTTTGTTTAAAATTTTTAATCATCCCAAACAACTTTACTGGGCTGGTTGAGACTTGGCTTGGAGAGCATCTTGAGCCGACAATCCCTGATCTTGAATGCCAAAATACCACAAACTAGCAGCAGCTTCGGCGCGAGTCACGGATTTCTTGGGCTGAAACAGAGTTGTAAAACCAAAAACCCGGCGAATATTCGCCAAGTCTCCATTGTTAAAATCAGCTAAAACTGCCCGCGACGCCTGGGAATCAATCTTAGAAGCATCTTGAAAACCCCATTTTTCTTTCACTCCCTCAATGTTTGCTGTGGGTAAAACTTGACGAGTATCTAATGGTACTTTCCAGAGAATCATTGTTTCGCGGGTTAAAGGTGCATCGGGACGAAATTTCATATCTTTCGTTTCTCCAGAAAGCGAACTCGGAATTAAACCGGCTTCTGCTAAACCTTGAATTGCTGAAAAATCTGGGTCTGTTTTGGGTATGTCGGAAAAGGCGGGTTCGCTAGATTCTACTGCTAATCTAATTTGTTTGGCTTGACGGCTGCCATAAATTTGATTGTTTGCGGCTACTAACCAGCGGGCGTATTCGCGGCGAGTGACAATTTTGTTGGGTTCGGGTAAAGTGTTGCCTGTTTCTAAATTAGCACTTTTTGTCGTTAGCGAAGCCCTCGGAGAGGATCGCACTTTCAGCACTTCCAACTGAGCCAAATCCGCCACGTACTGCTGCAACTGTTGAGGAATTTTGGTGTCTAGTTGGCTAACTTTTGCTGATTTTGGCGCAGAGGATGGCGTGGGAGTGCTACCCTCTGAATTAGATGGATTTGGTGAAGCGGTTGGAGATGGGCTAGACTCGGAATTGTTAGGTTGGGGACTGGCTGCAATTTCTGGGCTGTCTTTGCTATAGTCGATCGCAAATTCTGTAGAACCCCCTACTTTTTGAGTCGGAGAAAGCGACACTGTTACCCGCAATTTATCTCGGGTTGCTACCAAAGAACCTTGTCCTTCGGTGGTTGGGCGGCTGACTATTTGCCAATTGAGGCGTCCAAACTCTGTCTGATAAAAGTTTTGAACCGAATTAACCGGATCTGTGCTTTCCCAACGCAGCCGCACATTTTTTGGCGAAGCATCGGTTGGCGCACCAACTTCGACCAACTGAGCATTAGGATAGAGTGGAATCTCTGTCGGGAAATCGGCAGGAAGTTTGGCGGTTGTGCTGGTTTCAACTGCTGTCGCTGGTGACGGGGAAGATAAAACCGCTGGATTTTGTTGTAATTTGGGATCGGCGGCTACGGATTCTTCGAGGGCCTTGCTGTTGGGGCTGTTTGCGCAAGCTGTGACAGCAGCCAGCAGACACACAGCTAGCCAAGTATTTACAGCAGCGAGTATATTGGTTTTATTGGTTTTACTGGTTTTAGCTTGCCCTTGAGAGTTGCCTTGCCGTTGAGTAAATATAATATTCAGCATAAATCCCTCGTTTGCGGATATATTTCTAGGCTAGCGCAGATCTGGCTATTATAATTTTTCACAAAATGAAATTACTGTATTTATTCCTAGTTACTGCTACATTACTTGTCTCGGCCCTCAAGTTTACCAGTCCCGCAAAAGCTGAACCAGCCCCGCTGCGGGCGCCACTTCCTCAGCCGGAGTGGCGGCCATTTTGCTCGGCGATGGGTCAGTTTGCGATCGATATGCCGGGAACTCCCAAAATTAATACTGAAACTTTTTCAACTCAAATTACCACTCATACATACAGATCGATCTTAAAAAACAAAGAAACTTATTTACTTCAATACTTCGATCTAGATTTTCGGCTCAGCAACAATAATATCAAAATTACTTTAAATACTGCCGTGGATTTTTTTGTCGTGGCTGCGAATGCTAAATTGCTGCAAGTACGGGATATTTCCCTGGGTGGCTATCCGGGAAAAGAGTTTGAGTTTCAGCCACTTTCCTCCAAAGAACCTGTAGGTGTAGGTCAAGTTTTTTTGGTAGAAACGCGCGTTTACGGGCTGGTTGCTACTACCCCAGAACCAGAAAATGCTCAAAAATTTCTCGACTCTTTTCGTTTGTTTTGAAGCAGGAAGTTCGGCAAGGGATGTCAGTCATCAGTCATTAGTCATTAGTCATTAGTCATCAGTCATTAGTCATTAGTCATCAGTCATTAGTCATTAGTCATTAGTCATTAGTCATTAGTCATTAGTCATTAGTCATCAGTCATTAGTCATTAGTCATCAGGAAAAAATAGTTTTGAGTGGCGAGCTAATCTATTAATACAACTTACATTTTTGAACTTGGTGTCTCTGAAAATATTAGCTTTGGCAACTAAAAATATCGGAATCAACCTGATTTATGATGAATAGTCCGTCCCAGAATAATTAAGTTAAATTTAATCTAATACCACTTTCCAAAAAGAATACAACTGTAGGTCAGATTCAAACCCATATTCAGTAGGTCATCCCCAATCGCAAATGGCATAAGGCCTTATTTGTTTTTTGTAATCTATCTAACGATAGAGGTAAAATTTACACCTGTGGAGCGATGTAATGGCTTCCTCAATTTTATATGTTTGATATAAGGCTTTTCAGATAGCAGAAAGCACCAACTAGAATCCTGTGTGGCTGAATCTACCTCAACGAAGTCTGGCTCATCGAAAGCTTACCCGGAGGGTACTAACATATTATGAACAAATTAACACCAATTATCATCAGCGGTCTCCTGTTATTTGGAGCTGCTGCTTGCAGCGAGGGGGCTAAAACTAGCGCTGATGCTCCTAATTCTACCACTGAAAATGTCAAGAGCCAGCCCTCAGCCGAGAATGTTCAAAAAACTCAGGGCGACGCCACTAGCGATGTTCGCAAAGCCCAAGCAAATTCTGATATCAGGGCTCGAGAACAGCGCAACAATGTGACGGGCGGCGATGCAATCAGAGCCGATGGCGACCTAAAAAGTGAAGTTCGTTCTAAGTTGGAAGTGAACATCACTAAAGGTCAGCTAACTGTTGACGCCAAAGACGGGGCTGTTACCGTAGGTGGCACAGTTCCCAATCAAACTGATTTAGCTAAAATTGAACCCCTAGCTAAAGAGATTAAGGGTGTAAAAACGGTGAATGTTACGGCTGTTGTCGCTCCCGCAGCACCCGCATCGCCTAGCAAGTGATAAATTTGAAGGAAGAAGGAAGAAGGAAGAAGGAAGAAGGAAGAAGGAAGAAGGAAGAAGGAAAGTTGGGCTTGTAAAAATTGGCTATAAAGCGGATCGCAACGCCTACGTGACTCTTCCGGGTAGCGGGGGTTTAAGTTAAAGAGTTTAAGATTCATGCAATCAAAACTCCCAACTCAAAACTCGACTAATACCTGAAATTTCCATTACCAATTTCCGACTAATTTCTGATCATGAGTGGGAAACTAGCCTGAAGATAGAGACGGAATTTATTCCCAGCGACCGATGAAAAATGTTGGGAAAAAATGAGTAAATGTGATTGATGGCAGCAAGCAGAGCATAAATTCTGTAGTTGTGTAAAAACAGTATATTTTGAAGGAGAAAAAAAATGGCTTTAGGTCAACACAAGCGGGCTGTAGGATCGTTTTCTAATTACCGCGATACGGAACTAGCCTTGATGGAACTGCAAAGTGCTGGCTTTCCGATGAATAAAGTTTCGGTAGTTGGGGAAAATCTCAATGGCAGCGAAATTGCGGGCGCTACAACTGCTAAGAGTACCGACGAGAAAGTGGGCGGCGGTGCGAAAGCTGGCGCGACGGCGGGAGTAGTGACGGGCGGTTTGATTGGCTTGCTGGGCAGCATTGGGGCGCTGGCGATTCCGGGAGTTGGCCCGGTGATGGCGGGGGGCGCGATCGCCACTCTGCTGGCTGACACTGCTGTCGGAGGCGCGATTGGGGCAGCAGCAGGCGGTTTGGTGGGCGGTTTGGTCGGTTTGGGAGTTCCCGAAGCACAAGCTAAAATTTATAGCGATCGCCTCTCACGCGGAGAATATTTGGTATTCGTCGAAGGAACCGATGCCGAGTTGTCCACCGCCGAAGGCATTCTGAGCGTGCGGGGCATTCAGGATTGGGGCATTTACGATGTGCCGGCACACACCGGCGGCAGAGCTTTGGCTCGCCACAAGCGCGCTGTGGGCGTGTTTTCTACCCGCCGCGAGACGGAACACGCGCTGGGAGAACTGAGAACTGCGGGTTTCGACATGGATCGGGTTTCGGTCATCGCTAAGGATGCCGATTCTAAAGGCGATATCGCGGGGATTGACGTGCAGGAAAGCGCGGACAACAAGGCCGATGAAGGGGCGACCAAGGGCGCGCTCACAGGCGGCACGCTGGGCGGTTTGACTGGCTTGTTGGTAGGCCTGGGCGCGCTGGCAATTCCGGGTATCGGGCCGATTATGCTGGCGGGAGCTGCGGCTACGACGATCGCCACTACACTCGCGGGTACTGCTTTGGGTGCGGCTGCCGGCAGCTTGATCGGAGCTTTAGTCGGTTTGGGAATTCCCGAAGAGGAAGCCAGAGCTTATAACGATCGGGTGGCGAAGGGAGATTACTTGGTACTGATTGACGGCAGCGAAGCAGAAGTCGCTAAAGCTGAAACCGTTCTGAGCCGCTCCGGCATTCAGCATTGGAACACCTACGACTCTCCCAGCGTCGATACCGCTCGGGCAGATTACGGCGCTCCCGGCACTCCGGGCGTTGATACTACGGCTGGTATCTACGACCCCAATCAGGGTCTGACCGGCAACCGTCGGGTTTGATACACTTCAGACTTTGTTTGGGTATTGTTTCGACGAACCGCAGAGTAGCCGCACTCGCGCACTCGGATTGTGGAACTAACACGGGCTAGCTAGGCGTTTTACGCGACTTGCCGGTAAAATTATCTCAAAAGTCGGCTTTTTCTGTGAAAGCCGGCTTTTGTTTTGTCCTGGAAAGTTTAAAAAAAGCGATCTGTTAAAAGTTTAATTTTGATTGGCGAGCTGGGCTTTGCGTCGGCAGATCGATCGATCGGCTCCCTTAATTTTTACAACTAAATCCCCAGCGGTTTTTAAGTCTGTAACACTCACTACTGCTCGATTGCAAACTCCGCAGTATTATCAAATTAGATGACCTAAATTGCAGCAAAGATTGCCTAGTTAGTCAAAGAACGACTATCTTTAATTATGGGGCGGCTAATTTCAGCAACTGATGCAGCTTACCAGTATAGGTGAAGTAGCCAGTCCCGCGCACCGAGTATGGCCTGCGGTGGTCGGCAACTATTAGTAGAATAATATTGTCGTCGCCTTCGGGCAAGACTTAGGCTAGTCATTGGTTGGCTGTAGCAGAATTGCCCTCGGTAAGACCTGCTACAGGAATACATTTTTTCTGGGAATGCCTCAGCGAAGCATTTGAGAAGCCCAGGAACAGCTATGATGTCCGAGAGTGCGTCAGGTGTCGGGTGTTCTGTTAATTAGAACCGCAAGCGCTCATGGATCGAATAAACATTAACAGCAAACACAGCAGCGCGGGAGCAAGGGAATGGCTCGCGGATCACTTTTTTGGGAAATCGCAGACGAGTGATAGCGTGTTGCTTTCTTCGCCCGTGAGCCGTTCAGAACTCAGAGGGAAACAGCCTTCCTGTTGGATTTCACGCTGCATCAAGCACAGTGGGGGGAGGTGACACTAGCTGAGCTGACCGGGCTCTGCTTTCATGGCGATCGCACAGGCAGAAAGTAGAAGACATTCGGGGTTGAAGCTTCGAGTTCTTATTTCTTTCTGGCACTAATAAATGCGATCGCCTGTACCAGCAATTTTTAGGTCAGAATGTGGCGCGGATGCCGCCAGCAATAGGCAATCATGTGCGATCGACCTTGACAAGAGCGATCGATAACTTCTTGGTATTTTGGTAAATGGTTAGCAGTTAATAGTTAGTGATTAGCAGTTAGTATAAATACAACTAACCATTAACAACTAACATCAACCGCCAACTAACTACTAGCAAAAATAAGGCTTACAAGACTTAGACGTGGCGAGATACTCGGTTTCTTCATGACTGCCGCCCTGGCAAACCAAGATTTTTTACAAGAAACCGGGTTGTTTTTCGTAAGTTATAACTAGGTTAGCAGGGTGATGCTAGGAATCAAGCAGTTTTGACAATTGTTACTGTGCCAGTATTGGTTTAAAAAACTGACTGGCAAACACGATAGTACAAATTTTCCGACAACATAGAACATCGAGAAATTAAGGAAACTCACTCAATTTTTTTATGAATTTCACTGAGATTTTAAGTGCCGATGAACTTTTAACTAGACATAGAAACGGGGAACGAGATTTTCGAGGAGCTAACCTCATTGCAGCTCATTTGATTGAAGCTAATCTCAGTCGCACAAATTTGAGCAGCGCTAACTTAAAAGGCGCTAACTTAATTAGAAGCAAACTAATTGGAGCTAATTTAAACAGCGCCGACTTGAGCGGGGCTAATTTATCTAAGGCGAAATTAATTGAAGCTAACCTCGGCAGTTCTAGTTTAACTGGAACTGTGGCGATCGGAGCAGATTTTAGCGGAGCCAATCTCAGCGGAGCAATATTGTCTCGCGCTGACTTGAGCAAAGCTGTGATGACGGGAGCGAGTTTAGTAGGAGCTTGTTTGCTCAGCGGCTCGAAACTAACTGAGGCTAATTTGAGTGGCGCGACGCTGAGCCGAGCAATTATGAGCGGAGTTGATTTAAGCAGAGCAAATCTGACTAGAGCGATTCTCAGCGAGGTAGATTTGAACGGGGCTAACCTGAGCGGAGCAATTCTAATTCGGGCTTATCTCAATCGCGGAAATCTCAGCGGTGTTAATTTGGTTGGGGCGATTTTGAGCGAAGCAAGTCTGCGGGAGGCTTGTATTTGCGCTGCTAATTTGAGCAATGCTGACTTGAGCGGTGCTGACTTAAAAGGAGCTAATTTAAATGGCTCTAATTTGAGCGGTGCTGACTTGCAAGGAGCTAATTTAAGTAAAGCCAATTTGAATGGTTTGATTCTGCACCATGCTGATTTGAGGGCTGCGAATTTGAACAAGGCTTCTTTGCGGGGAGCTGATTTGAGCGGTGCGAATTTGTCTGGTGCTAGCTTGCTGGAAGCAGATTTGCGGGGTGCGAATTTGAGTAACGCCAATTTGTCGGGTGCGGGTTTGCTACTGAGTTCTCTGACAGGGGCGAATTTGACAGGGACTAATTTGTCTGAGGCTAATTTGATTGGGGCGAGCTTGAATGTTGCTAATTTGAATCAAGCGGCTTTGAGCGGGGCTATTTTGCCGAATGGAGCTACTCATAGCCGGGATTGATACTATATTCGATAGTGTCGTCGTTCTTGTCAGTCGGGAATGAGCCAAACGCAGGATAGTGCGATGGTTGTGAAGTTAAAAAAAGCTTCACAACCTTTGTTTTTTTGGCAGTGGCGCGCTACTACCTCAGATGACTCGCCACTATTTTATATTTTCTTTATAAATTTACTTGAATTTTTCTAGACTCCGTGCTATAGTTAAAAAGTTTTGAACACCACAATTAAAGGTAAAACCCCGCAGAATGAAACAATTGGGAACCCATCTGGTCGCTGATGCTTGGCAGTCTCCTGGAGACATCCTCAACGATCCTGAACGTATCCGCCGCGCCATACTCGATGCGATCGAAGCCGGAGGAGCTACTCTCATCGATTTGTGCGTACACCAGTTTAGTCCTCACGGAGTGACGGCTACTGCAACTTTGGCAGAGTCTCATATAGCAATCCATACTTGGCCTGAACACGGTTATTTTGCCGCAGACTTATTTTTCTGCGGAGCCGGCGACCCTCACAAGGCCATGAAGGTGCTACAGACAGCTCTGGAAGCTAAACAGGTCAAACTCACCGAGTTCACGCGCGGTTTCGAGCCCGGGGTGGGCAGCCTAGGTTCTGCTTGTGAAGAGCAGTATGCGCCTCGTGCAGTAGAAACGAGTGCCGTCAGAGTATAGTGGCCAATTAGCGTAACTTTGAACATTTTATGCTAGGTTTCGGTTAAAATCCCACGGCTCAGGTCGTGGGATTCTTGTTGGAATTTACTTTTTCATTAATAAAGGACGAACAACTAAATAACCTGCGCCGAAGGCGGAAATGACTATCAGAAAAATCGCGATCGCCAACCACAATCCGTTTAAGTCTGAGGCTTTCTTCGGTTGAGAGCGCAAACGGTAAGGAGTTTCGGGAATCTCTGTAAATAATTGTTCTGGAACTGTCTGGGGCATCGCAGGGGCTGTTGGCTCCTCGGAGGGTAGGGGGAAAGGGAAAGCTACTGTCTGAGGTGGTTGAGGTACGGTAGAGTTAGTCCGCGAGGTGACGGGTGCTGGGGGCTCCGGTTCAACACTGAAATTGAATTTGACTGAGGGCATTTGGGGCATCCCAGTCTGGGTGACAGTCTGAGCCGAGTTGACGACTTGCTGTAGCTGCTGGGATACTTGAACTACTGTTTCTACTTCTCGCCGCAGTTGTTGATTTTGTTGGACTAATTGCTGGTTGTGGGTTTTGAGGGAGTCAAGCATCGCTTGGGCGGCTTGCAATTCGGCGGTGACTTCTCGATAGAGGGAAATTGGTACCGATGGAGAGTAAGTATTTGAGTTTTCAGGGGATGTATTGTCAGATAAGGTAGTATTTTGCATAATTGTAGATGGCGAGGGTGAACTTTTTTAAGTTTAGCCTGAGAGTATTTGCAATTAGATCGATCGCAACACAATTCGTCAATATATTTGTTAAAAATATTAATAGTGAGTTTAATTAAATGTTAGAAGTTTTCAGTCGATCGCTATGAACAACCACCCAACCGAACAAGATGTGTCGCCAAAGTCAAGTACCGAGGCGATGAAATACGGCGAACGCGAGATTTTGGACGGGGAGTTAATTACTTTCCCGAATCCGCGAGTCGGGCGGCGTTACACGATTAACATTACTTTGCCGGAGTTTACTTGCAAGTGTCCGTTTTCGGGCTATCCCGATTTTGCCACGATTCACGTTACTTACGTGCCCGACGAGCGGGTGGTGGAGTTGAAGGCGATGAAGCTGTACGTTAACAGTTATCGCGATCGCTACATTTCTCACGAAGAATCGATCAATCAAATTTTAGACGATTTTGTCGCAGCTTGCTCGCCGCTGGAAGTGACAATTAAGGGCGATTTTTTGCCACGGGGGAACGTGCACACTGTGGTTGAGGTGCGGCACGAGAAGTAGAAACATGGGACGTACGGTTGAAACCGCGTCTACACAAACAAAGTCCGCCTCCGCGGACTGAAAAAATAACATAATTTCAACTGTCGTTCTTCAACTCGCTTAGAGTGGGTTTTGTCTGTATAGACGCGGTTTCAACCGCCCGGTCTTCTTTAAGGATCAATAGGAAATGTTAAAGAGCCAAGTGATAAGTATTTTGACCGCGGTGGGGCAAAAATATTAATTCTTGCTTGATAATATCCGGCTGCAAACCTAAACTTTCCAACGGAATCAATCCGAGTAAGGGGTCTTCACCTCCTGGCAATTCCATACAATTAAACTCTCCTTTCCGTTCCCCTACAGCAAGACTCAATCTTTTGAACAAACGTGCTTTTTGAATGCCTGCGGCTGTCTTGACCTCGACTTCTTCATCCAGTGTTAAGCCCAATCGCTCGATAATTGGTGCGGGTAAACAGAGGCGAGTTGCACCTGTATCAACTATGACGTTTTCTAAGGTGATAGAACGCACCTCACTATCGGTGATAAATCCTCTTTCTTGCAAAATTTCATCGACTAGGTTGGTGACTGTGATTGTGGCGGTAACTAAGCCCATTTTTTCAGTAATTTTGTGTGACATAATCAGATGAGATAAATTGTTTGATCTCTAATATTTCGATCAATACCAGTTCTCCACTGCTAGAATAGTGTATAATAATTTGCCCTTCATCTTCGGTATAGGCGATCGGGGCATCGCAAATTTCGATCAGCATCGCGTCTACATCAGGGCTGTATCTAATCTTTTTCATATTTATCGATTGGTGTAAGGTGCGCCACAGCGCACCCTACGGTTAAATTTGACTAGCAACAGAAGTCGGGGCGATCGCACTTTTATCTTCTGCTGTTTTCGATTCGGCCAACTTGTCCAAAATCTCCACAACTTCTCTTTCAAATATCACCTGAGCGCGATTAGTGCGCCCGCCGACGTAGAGTTTGCCTTCCTTTTCCAAAGCCCAAATCTGCGAGTGAGACAGATAGCTCATCATCACGCTGAGCATCAGCAACCCAAAGCCAGTATAAACTAGCGGAATTCCCGGATCGGCTTTAATTTGCAATCCCGTACTGCCGACAACTTCGTCAATTGCCAACATCACTCCGTTAACTTCGACGGCGCTGCCGGCGCGAACAGTAGTTAACAATTTGCCATCCGTACCGTAGACTAACATCGTGCCTTGCAAGTCCTTTGCTAGCAAAGAAACTCCGGCACTTAAATCGGGTTTTGTTGGAATCCAAGCACCCCAAATTCTGCCTTTACCCTGGGTGTCTAACTGAGCCATTGGTAGTTGTAAAACCGGGCTTTTGTTGAGGCGAACTCGCACGGCGGCTAGGGCCCAATCTGCTTGATAAAAGGTGACTCCTCGGTATCTCATGGGCTCGTTAACGTGAATGGTTTTGCGATCGACCTCTTGGCCTGTGTTGTCCAAAACTGACAGATCCGAGTAAAATTGGTCGATCGCCCCGCTCGGACTATAATCGATCCAGAACCGATTCACACGCATCGACCAATCCTTCGGTATTTGCGGCCCAGCCCAAGGCCCCGCATCCGTGATATTCTGCACCCGAAACGTTTCACCGCTAGGAACCATTTCTTGACCCATAAAACCAGTCATCGAGCCCAACATCGACCCAGCTAAAATAATTAGCATACTGGCGTGAACAATAATCGGGCCAATTTTACCAATTATGCCTTTACGAGCATAAACTTTTTCACCTTCTCGGAAGATGCGGTAGTTTTTTTGCTGTAAAAGTTGTTCTAACGAGGTTAAATCAACTGTTTCTAATTCCGCACTGAGAGCTAATTTTTCAAACTGCTTCGGTTCTTCATAAAATTTCCAGCGGCGGGCGGATTTTAATGCCGGAAACTGTCGAGTAAAAGTGCAAGCCGTCAAGCTGCTACCGAACAAAATTAGGATTGACAAAAACCACCAAGTGCGGTATACGTGGTCTAATCCTGCAATGATCACAACTTTCCAAGTTAAGAAGCCGAAAAGGGCTGGGTGTTCTGGATAGTTGGATTGGTAAAACTCTACCGATTGGCCTTGTTCGATGACGGTGCCGGAAATGCTGAAAAGTGCGATCGCCAGCAGCAAGATAATTGCCAGCCGCAAATCTGCCAGCACCGGCAATATTTCCCGCTTGAAGAACTTTTGAGGTGCAGTCGCCCAGTCTGATAGTTTGGATAGAAATACTTCTTTTGATGTCATGATGAAGGAAGAAGGAAGAGGGAAGAGGGAAGAAGGAAGAGGGAAGAGGGAAGAAGGAAGAAAATATTATCTTGATCTAGCAATTCTCAATTAATTGTGAATTCTTTCTTTTTCTTCCTTCGTGTTCTTAGCGTCTAAGCGCTTCGCGCAGGCTACGCCAACGCGGTTCGTTAAAAAATAGTTCACCAATTCTGTAATGATTGCTATATCTTCAAATAAGAACTGAAGTCCGAACGATCGAACTTTACGCGGGAAGTATGCGGGAAAGTAGGGAGAAAACGCCATATCCTACTAGCAAAACGCCGCTAACAGGCGTGATCCAACTCGACCACCTGCGTAATTCTAACAATTTTTTAATGCTCGCGGTAAAAGTACCTGCTATAATTAGCGGAGCGACATAACCAGCAGCGTAAAACAGCAGCAATACACCACCTAAAACGGTATCTCCCGTTTTGGAAACCCAAGCTAAGAGGGTAGCTAAAACCGGAGTGCTGCACGGAGATGCTACTAAACCAAAAGTTAAGCCCAATAAGTACGATCGCACGCCCGCAGGCAAATTCTTCGGCACCCACCCCACAGCGTCGAAAGACGGCATTTGTAAGGGTAAAGCTTCGAGTAAATTCAGCCCCATTAAAATCGCGATTATGCTGACAACGATCGGCAAACCCAGACCAATTTTGCCGTAAACTTGGCCGGCAAATGATGCTACAATGCCTAAACCCGCAAGGGTTGTCGCCAATCCCAGAGAAAACCACGCCGACTGGGCGGCAGCTTGAAGACGGCTTTTTGCTTCGTATCCGCCGATGTAGCCGATCGTGATCGGCAACATGGAAAGCATACAGGGCGTTAAGCTAGTTAGCAATCCTGCCAGAAAAATCACTCCCACGCTGACTAAACTCAGGTGTGTCAGTTGAGTGTTGACTAAATTATTAGCAAATTGTGCGAGTTCGTAAAGTTGGGTTTGCAGGGTTTCCATCAGTCGATTTTAGATTTTAGATTTTAGATTTTTAGATTGACTCCACAGTCGATTTTAGATTTTAGATTGACTCCACGGATGAATCTGGAAGCTTAAACTAAATATCTAATTTTTTTCAATCTCCACGACTCCTATCGCGGGCTTGTATCCTATGCAGGTGAGTTCCGGGTGCTGTTCTGGCTATGTTGAAAATTGTAACAGATGCGGGCAGCTTCGGTTTAAGATTTGAGATTTGAGCGCGATCGACTGGTTGAGAGTGCAAAGGGCGATCGGCAAGTGCGATCATAGACTTCTTGCAAAAATAGCTAGGACGGGCTAGAAGCCCATCCCACAATTTTTTTCTTGTGGGATGGGCTTCTAGCCCGTCCGAAAATTTGATTAAAAGGACTTTTGCAATTCAAGTCTCATAATTGTAGGATGGGCACGAGAGCCCGTGCGATCGCCTTTTAACGCCAGTTAATACATTAAGAGCTTGACCAATTCTTGTGTAATAGGAAAACCAGTCTGACGCTCAAAATGTACAAACATCGGACTAGGATTTGCTTCTAAAAATACATACTCACCCGTTGGCTTGACACGCCAATCAATCGCAGTCCACTCTAGCATAAATGCCTGGGATATTGCCAAACATTGTTTGTGAAATGCTTCTGGCAAATCTATCGGAATTAGCTCAGCGTCCAAATCTTCCCGAAAGTCCAAAGCTGAACTCCGAATTTCGGCAGTATAGACTGATTCACCAATCACATAACTGCGAATATTTGTCCCAGAAATATACTCTTGGATTGTGACTGGAGAAATACTCAAAGCCATGTTCAACCGATTAAGTTCTAAATGCGCCTCTGTCACAAACTTGGTATGAGCACCACCATAAACAGGCTTGAAAATTGCTTTTTGGTAAGCTTTGACAAATTCCCTAACTTCCGCTGCATCGTTACTGATTAAAGTTGCAGGAATCGTCACATCTATTTTTTTTGCCTTAGTCAGTTGTCGGGGTTTTTATTTTTGAAATTGGTACGCCAGGAATTGACCCAGAGAGTTCGATCAACTTGCATTAGCGATCGCACTACTCATTGAATCATTAAATGCGACCTGCTGTTGGTTGAAATCTTTTAAAGGTGGAACGGAAACACCGGAGAAATTACGCCAAAACACACTTTGAATATCTTCGAGATTCAAGCGACGACCGGACGGTAGCATCAAGCATCCGACCTCGGTGTCAGGTCGCCAAGACGTAAATACCGGTTAAGTAGACTCTAGCGGAGCCATTGTCAGTCCAGCACGGCTCAATTGCATATGATAAAGTTCTGCTTGTTCTTGCGGCCCAACCCAGACGGTGGCCTGGCCTTCGTTGTGGATTTGGTTGGCGAGGTTCCAAGCTTGATCGCTCGTCATCCCTGGAATGTATTTCGTCAAACATTCCACTACGTGCTGAAATGTATTGAAATCGTCGT
>Ga0209591_10004012_pt1 | contig 16855 bp, 16 predicted proteins | sample MAT01_FD_187207 | JGI IMG/M metagenome (GOLD analysis project Ga0209591, IMG submission 187207) | Freshwater microbial communities from Lake Fryxell liftoff mats and glacier meltwater in Antarctica - MAT-01 (SPAdes) (version 2) | ecosystem: Environmental > Aquatic > Freshwater > Ice > Liftoff... | reverse complement strand
ATGCGTCTTTCAAGCTGTGGGAAACCGTGCAGGCGCTGACACCTCTGGCGCCCACCTTCGTGTCGGTCACCTACGGTGCGGGCGGCACCACACGCAAGCTGACCCACGAGGCGGTGGGGACGATCCACCGCAACTATGGCGTGAAGGTGGCGGCGCATCTGACCTGCGTCGAGGCTACCCGCGCCGAAACGCTGGAAATTGCGCAGGCCTATGCCGAGGCGGGGGTGACCGAGATCGTGGCCCTGCGCGGCGATGCGCCGAAGGGGGCCGCGCGGTTTGCCCCGCATCCCGACGGGTTCGCTTCGTCGGTCGATCTGGTGGCCGCGCTGGCGGCAACCGGCAAGTTCACGATCCGCGTCGGTGCCTACCCCGAGCCGCATCCCGATGCCGCCGACCCCAAGGCCGACGTGCGCTGGCTGCGGGCCAAGATCGACGCCGGGGCGACCAGTGCCATCACCCAGTTCTTCTTTGACGCCGATACGTTCTTCCGGTTCCGCGATGCCTGCGTGGCCGAGGGGATCACCGCCCCGATCATTCCCGGCATCCTGCCGATCCAGAGTTGGGCCGGGGCCAAGCGGTTCGCCGCGCGCTGCGGCACCAAGGTGCCAGCCCGGCTGGACGAAGCCTTTGCGATGGCCGCCCGCGACGGGCGCGAGGACCTGCTGGCACTGACCCAATGCACGACGCTGTGCACAAGGTTGATCGAGGGAGGGGTCGGGGATTTGCACTTCTATACCCTGAACCGCCCGCATCTGACGCGCGAGGTGGTGCGCGCCCTGGGGATTGCCCCCGACGTGGCGCTGGAAAAGGTCGCCTGACCGCTTGTTCGCCGCGCCGCTTCGGCTAGGCTGGTGCGGATCTGAACAAGGACCGCCCCGTGCTCAAAGTCGCGCCAAAGCCTGTCTATATCCTGAACGGCCCCAACCTGAACCTGCTCGGCCAGCGCCAGCCCGAGATCTACGGCGCGCAGACGCTGGAAGATGTGGGCGGGGCCTGTGCGGCGCTGGCCGAGGATCTGGGGCTGACGATCCGGTTCCTGCAGTCCAACCACGAGGGTCAACTGGTTGACTGGGTTCAGGAGGCGCGGTTGCAGGGGGCGGGCTTGATCGTCAACCCCGCCGCGTACAGCCACACCTCGATTGCGATCCTTGATGCGCTGCACGCCTTTGACGGGCCGGTGATCGAGGTGCACATTTCCAACATCCACCGGCGCGAGGCGTTCCGCCACCACTCGCATGTCAGCGCGCGGGCCGATGCGGTGATTGCGGGCTGCGGGACTGACGGCTATCTGCTGGCCCTGCGCCATATGGCGCGGCTGCTCGGGGGGGGGACATGATGCTGCCGAAGAACCAGTTCAAGGCGGCGATTGCCGAGGGGCGTCAGCAGTTGGGTCTGTGGACCTCGCTTCCCGGGCCGGTCGTGGCCGAGGCTCTCGCGGGGCTGGGGTATGACTGGATGCTGCTCGATTGCGAGCACAGTCTGACGGATGTGCCCGATGTGCTGGGGATGTTGCAGGCGATCGCCCCGTATCCGGTGCAGGCCGTGGTGCGTCCGGCGGACAATGATCCCATCGAGATCAAGCGCCTGCTGGATTTCGGGGCGCAGACCCTGCTGATCCCGTATGTCCAGACCGCCACCGAGGCGGCGCGCGCGGTGGCTGCCATGCGCTATGCCCCGCGCGGCTTTCGCGGCATGGGGATGATGACGCGGGCCACCCGCTATGGCGCGATCAGCGATTACGCGCAGCTCGCCGAGGCCGAGTTGTGCCTGCTGGTGCAGGTCGAAACGCACGACGCGCTTGGCCGGATCGAAGAGATCGCGGCAGTGGACGGGGTGCATGGCCTGTTCATCGGCCCGGCCGATCTGTCGGCGACGATGGGGTATCCGGGGCAGATCAACCATCCGGACGTGGTGGCCGCCATCGAGGACGGTCTGCGCCGGATCGTGGCCACCGGCAAGGCGGCGGGCATCCTGACCGGCGACCCGGCCTTGGCCCGGGCCTGCATCGGTTGGGGGACGACCTTTACCGCCATCGGGGCCGATCTGTCGCTGCTGGTGGCGGCGGCGCGGGGGTTGGTGCAGGGGTTCCGGGCCGGGTGAGGGCGTGACGGTTCCCCGAGCCGGTGCCTGTGGCGGGCATCGGAGCCTCCGGCGGGGATATTTTGGCCAGGTGAAACGGGGGAGCCGTGGGATTTGTCTGGCATCGTGCCGCGCGGGTGTTTGACGGGCAGGGCGCGCGGATCTGGCCGGCTGCCTTCGGGCCGCCGGCGGTGATCGTCGAGCGGCCGTCGGGGGCGGCGCTGGCGCGGGCGTTTGGCGCGGGAGTGTTCCGGATCGGGGGCGACGGGCCGCCGCCGGAGGAGGGGTTTCAGACCCTGACCGCGGGATCGTCGGGCGCGCCGCGGCGGGTGGCGCGCAGCCATGCGAGCTGGGCCCGGAGTTTTGCGGTCAACGCCGGTCTGTTCGGCATCGGGCCCGGGGTGCAGGTGGCGGTTCTGGGGCGGCTGGTGCAGTCGTTGTCGCTTTATGGCGCGGTCGAGGCGGTGGGGCTGGGGGCGGATCTGCATCTGCTGGACGACCTGCGCCCGGCGGCGCAAGTGGCCGCCCTGGCGGAACGGCGCGTGGCGGTGCTGTATGCGGCCCCGGTGCACCTGCGCCTGCTGGCCGAGGCGGGGGGGGTCGTGCCCGATCTGCGGCTGGTGGTGGTGGGCGGGGCCAAGCTTGACGCCGGGTTGCGGGCGGGGCTGTCGGACCTCGGGCCGCGGGCGCGAATCTGCGAGTTCTACGGCGCGGCGGAAACCAGCTTCATCACGCTTGCCTATGCCGACTGCCCGCCGGGCTCGGTCGGGCGGGCCTATCCGGGGGTAATTCTGGCCGTGGTGGCGGGCGAGATCCGGGTGCGCAGCCCCTATCTATTCACCGGCTATGCCGGGGCGCCGGGCCCGGCGGTATGGCACGGCGACTGGTTGTCGGTGGGCGAAATGGGGCGGCTGGAGGACGGCTGTCTGTATCTGTCCGGGCGCGCCGGGCGGATGGTGACCGTGGCAGGCCAGAACGTGTTTCCCGAGGCGATCGAGGCCTTTCTGGCGGGTCTTCCGGGGGTTCGGCAGGTGGCCGTGCTGCCCCGGCCCGACCCGCTGCGCGGCGCGGTGCTGGTCGCCGTGGTGCAGGGCGATGCCGGGGTCGAGGCGGCCCTGCTGGAGGCTGCGCGCGGCCGGTTCGGGGCGATGGCCGCCCCGCGTGCCGTGGTCTGGCGGACCGATTGGCCGGTGCTGCCCTCGGGCAAGACCGATCTGCGGGCGTTGACCCGGGATTCCGGGGGGGGCGGATGGCCGCCTTCGTGATTGCGGCGCGCCGTACCGCCGTGGTGCCGCACGGCGGCGCCTTTGCCCGGTTGTCGATCGAGGATCTGGGCGCCCCGGTGCTGCTGGCCTGTCTGCGCACAGGCGGGGTCGCGCCGGATGAGGTGGACGAGATCATCGTGTCGAACGCGCTGGGTGCGGGGGGAAATCCGGCCCGGCGGGTGGCGCTGGCGGCGGGGTTGCCCGACCGGGTGGCGGGCCTGACCATCGACCGGCAATGCGCGGGCGGGCTGGACGCTGTCGTGCTGGCGGCGGCGCTGGTCAATGCGGGGGCAGCACGGGTCGTGCTGGCGGGCGGGGCTGAAAGCTGCTCGCGCCGTCCGCTGCGGTTGCGCACCGACCCCGGGGGCGGCCCGCCGACTGCCTACGATCAGGCCCCCTTCACCCCCTGGCCCGACCGCGACCCCGGGATGGCAGAGGCTGCCGCCGCCCTTGCGAGCCGTCTTGGCATCTCGCGCGGGCGGCAGGAAGATTGGGCTGCGCACAGCCATGCCAAGGCTATGGGGGCCGATCCTTCCGGCGAGATCGTGCCGCTGGCGGGGCAGGGGCGCGATCCGTTTGCCCGGGTGCTGACGCCCCGCCTGATGGCGCGGGCGGCGCAGGTTGCGGGCAGCGTCACGGCGGCGACGGCGGCGGTGGCGGCCGATGGTGCGGGGTTCGTGCTGGTGGTCTCGGCCGATCGCGCGGCGCGGGCGTTGCGGGCGCTGCGGATCGTGGCGGGGGCGACGATCGGGGCCGACCCGCTGCAACCGGGCCTGTCGCCGCTGCCGGCGATCGCGCGGGTGCTGGCGGGGGGCATCGTCCCCGACGTGGCCGAGGTGATGGAGGCCTATGCCGTGCAGGCCATCGCCTGTGTCGAGGGTGCCGGGCTGGACCCGGCTGCTGTCAACCTTGGCGGCGGGGCGCTGGCCCGCGGCCATCCGATCGGGGCGTCCGGCGCCATTCTGGCGGTGCGGCTGTTTCATCAGATGGAAAGGGGTCGCGGACTGGCCGCGATTGCCGGGGCCGGAGGTGTGGGTTCGGCGCTGTTGCTGGAGGGGTGACGGCGGTGGGCCGGCCGTGACGTTCGTTGGCGTGCCGCGCCCTCAGGGCCGCGACAACAACGCTCCGGGGCGCATTTGCGCGATGCCTCGGGTGATCAGGCCGGCCAGCACGACCTTGATCGCATCGCCGGCAAGAAAGGGGGTGATCAGCAGGGCGGCCTCGGGCAGGGTCTTTCCCAGGATCAGCGCCATGCCCGGAATGCCGCAGGCATAAAGCACGACGATACCGCCAAGTGCCGCCCCCGCCCCGGCGGCAAGCCCGACCGGCGCGCGCCAGCGTTCGACCACCAGCCCCGCCACAAAAGCCGCCAGCGGAAAGCCCAGCAGGAACCCGACCGATGGCCCGGCGAACACGCCCAACCCGCCACGCCCGCCCGACAGGATCGGCAGGCCAACCGCCACCAGCGCCAGAAAGACCAGAACCGCCAGACCGCCGCGCCGCGCGCCCAGAACCGTGCCGCATAACATGATCCCCAGCGATTGCGCCGTGATCGGCACCCCGGTGGCCAGCATGATCGGCGGCACCAGCCCCAGCACCGCCACAAGGGCGGCAAAGAGGGCGATATGGGTGACGTTGCGTTCCATCGGGGTCTCCTGTCGCTGCCGTCTAGCCCGCCCCGCCCCGGGCGCGCAAGGCCTCGGCGACATGCTCGGCATCGTCGAGCGCGGCGAGCGTCGCCGGCAGCAAGACCCGCCAGCCCGGTTTGCGCGCCGACCGGGCGGCAAAGGCCGCGCGGATCTGGGTCAGCCGGTCGGCCAGCACCGGGATGAACCGGATCACCAGCGCCAGCACCAGCGCCACGCGCGCCGCAGGCAGGCCCACCCTTGCCAGCGGGGCGAGCAGGGTTTCAAGCACCGCCAGCATGTCCGACAACCGGGTGGTCATCGTCACCAGATTTGCGGCGGCAACCGCGGCCAGCATCCGCACGCCCACTGCCGCGCCCTGTGCCAGATCGCCGGTCCAGCCATGCCACACCGCCAGCAGCGCCAGAAACGGCCAGAGCGGCACCAGCATCCGCGCCGCCTGCGCGGCAAACTGCGGACCGCCGCTGGCTATCAACCCCGCCGGGATCACCACCGCCAGAGCCAGTGCGCCGGGCGACGCCAGCCGGAACAGCAGCACCGTGAACCCGCACAGCCCGGCCAGCTTGACCCCCGCCGGCACGCCATGCAGCGCCGTTCTAACCGGCGAGGTCAGTGTCAGCATCCGACGCCCCCCGTTCGGCCATTGCCACGGCAAACCCGGCCAGCACCGGGCCTGCAGGCCCGTCACGATGCACCCGGCCCGCCTCGAGCCAGATCACGCGGTCGACCCGTGCCACGGCCGCCGGGTCGTGGGTGACAGTGATGACCTGCTGCGGCAGGTCGGCCAGCCGCCGCGCCAGCCGGGCCTCGGTCGGCAGATCCAGACCGGCAAAGGGTTCGTCGAGCAACAGGATCGCTGGCTCCATCAGCAGAACGGCCAGCAGGCACAGATAGTGGCGCTGCCCGTGGCTCAACGTGCTGACCGGAGCGGCGGCCCAATGGCTGCGCCCGTCAGCCGCCAGCAGATCGGCCACCGCGCGTTCGGCCTGTTCCCCGGTGCGGCCCATCTGGCGCAGACCGAAGGCCAGTTCCTCGCCGACCGTCGGGAACAGGATCTGGTGGTCGGGGTTCTGGAACAGGATGCCCACCCGCCCCAGCACCGCCCGCCGGTCGCGGGCCGGGTCAAGCCCGCCCAGCCGGACCGTGCCGCAGGTCGGGGCGATCAGTCCGGCCAACAGGCGCAGCAGCGTGGTCTTGCCCGAGCCATTGCGCCCGACGATGCCGATGCGGGGTTCGGTCAGGTCAAAGGTCAGATCGTGCAGCACGGGCCGACCCGACAGGGTGACCCCCGCGTCTTGCAGGCACAGGCTGGGGCCGGGGGTCGGCAGGGGCAAGGCAGGGCCTTTGTGCAGCGTATGCGCCCGTCATACCGCACGCCGTTGTCGGGCGGAAGGCCCGCCCCGGACCCCGGGGTGCGGGGGCAGCGATGCCCCCGCAGTCCGGTGCCTCTACAGCAGTCCGGTCGCCTCGGCAGCAGTCCGGCGGCCTCAGCAGTTGTCGATGTACCGCTGGCCCTGGGAGTTGCGGTAGTAGCACTGGCCCTGGGTGCCGGTCGGCCCGACCAGGGTCGAGGCGGCCACACCGACTGCCGCGCCGATCAGCGCGCCGGTCAGCTTGTCGTCCGAGACGGCAGCACCGAGGGCGGCCCCGCCCAGGGCCCCGGCGGCGGCATTCTGGTTGGCAGTTTCGCACGCACTCAGGCCAAGGGCCAGAATGGGCAGCATCATCAGAAAGGTCTTCATGTCGATCTCGCTTTTGTCAGAGGGTCGAAAGACGCAAGGCGGCCGGAATGGGGCCCTGCGGGTGGTATCGTGTCCCCGCAAGGCCGGTCGTGGCGGCCGGGGATGTCCCCGGCCGAACCTGCGGTCAGTTCAGGCGCGCGGCAGCGACGGACGCTTCGAGAATGTCCATGGCTTCCGCGAAATGGGCGTCCGGTATGGTGATCGGCGCAAGGAAACGGATGACGTTGCCGTAGACCCCGCAGGTCAGCAGGATCAGGCCACGCTGCAACGCTTCGGTCCGGACCCGCCCGGTAAACCCCGCATCCGGCTGATGCGTGGCGGGGTTGGCAAACTCGACCGCGACCATGAAACCCGGACCGCGGATATCGACGATTTCAGGCGTGACGGCGCGCAACCCTTCCAGCCGCTGCTTGAGCCGGCTGCCGAGTTCGTTGGCACGCGCACACAGATCCTCGTCCTCGATCACGTCAAGCACCGCGTTGGCCGCAGCGATGCCCAGCGGATTGCCGCCGTAAGTGCCGCCCAGGCCGCCCGGATGGGCTGCATCCATCAGGTCGGCCCGACCGGTCACGGCAGCCAACGGCAACCCGCCCGCCAGCCCCTTGGCCATCGTTGTCAGGTCGGCCGCGACACCGTACGCCTCCATCGCGAACAGATGCCCGGTGCGGGCAAAACCGGTCTGTACCTCGTCGGCGATCATCACAATGCCGTGCTCGTCGCACAGCCGCCGGATGGCGCGGACCAGGTCCGGCGGCGCGGGGTAGAAGCCGCCTTCGCCCTGCACCGGCTCGAACACGATGGCCGCTACCCGGCCGGGGTCCACATCGGCCTTGAACAGCTTGGTCAGCCCGGCCAGCGCGTCGTCCGTGGTGACATTGTGCACCTCTTGCGGGAAGGGCACATGGTACACGTCGGGCATCATCGCGCCGAACCCCTTCTTGTAGGGCTCCACCTTGCCGGTCAGCGACATGCCCATGAAGGTTCGCCCGTGGAAAGCGCCGCCGAACGCTACGACCGCGTTGCGGCCGGTGGCGATCCGGGCAATCTTGACAGCGTTCTCGCAGGCCTCGGCGCCGGTGGTCACGAACACCGTCTTTTTCGCGAAATCGCCCGGCACCTTGTCATTCAGCCGTTCGGCCAGACGAATATAGGATTCGTAGGGCATGACCTGATGGCAGGTGTGGGTGAACCGCCCCATCTGCTCGGTCACTGCGGCCATGACGCGCGGATGGCAGTGACCGGTGTTGACTACAGCGATGCCAGCGCCAAAGTCGATGTAGCGGTTACCTTCGATGTCCCAGATCTCGGAGTTGAGCGCCCGGTCGGCGTAGATCTGGGTCATCATGCCGACGCCGCGAGAAATGGCGTCGTCCCGGCGTCTGGCTACTTCGGCATTCAGCATCGGCGTCGCTCCGTTGAAAGACGCCCCGGATGGGGCATTGCTGCCGCCATTTGATCAAACTTTCCGGGGCGCTTCAATCGGGAACCTGCGGGTTATTCGTCGAGTTTGCGCACGACCGCATCGGCAAAGGCCGTCACGACCGAACTGTAATACTCCGCCGAGTCGCCCGGCAGGGTTTCGATAACGGTGCCTTCCGGCATGAACGGCAGGGCGGCATTCACATCAACCAGCATGTCATAGTTGGCGGAGACCGGATACTCTGCGGATCCCTTGACCTTGACGTTGCCGCCAAGTTTGGTGTCGGCAAGGTTGAACACGTCGGTGAAGGAATTCGACAGTTCCAGTTCCGATATGTCGATGGTGATCTCGACGCCGTACTGCTCGTCGATCCGGTCGATCAACCGCGCCGCGATGGCGTTTTCCAGATCGAGTTCGACGGTCGAAAAACGGGTGGCGGCCTGCGCATTGGTCAGGTCCGCAAGAGTGATCTGCACATCGACGGACTTCACCATGGCCGGGGTCATCGCCAAGGCGGCAGGGATCGGGGAAAGCAGGGTCAGCAAGCTGGCGGCGACAAGGCGGGGGAACATGGCGATCTCCTGTTCGGATGCTGTGATGCCTGACAACGCGGCGACGGCCAGACGGTTCCCGACGCTTCCAGACGGTTCCCGACGGTCGGCGGCAGCAAAGCTTGCAGGGTGGCTGGGGCCATATCCTGCACCGGTGGCGCGCGGCAGGGTGGCGGGGCCTCCGGCGGGGATGTTTGGGCAGAGAAGAAGCGGGGGGATTCATCTTGTGTTAACCTCGGGCGGGGCAGGGTAGCGGGCAGGCAAGACGAGGTCGCGATGGCTGCGGGTCTGATATCCTTTCCTTTGTCCCGGTCGGGGTCCGATGCCGACCCGCTGGACTGGTTGCGCCTGATCCGGTCGCGGCGGATCGGGGCGGTGACGTTCCATCGGTTGATGGCGGAACACGGATCGGCCCAGGCCGCCCTCGCGGCCCTGCCCGGCGTGGCGCAGGCCGCCGGGATCGAGCACTATGCTGCCTGCCCGGTGGCGGTGGCGCGGGCGGAACTGGCGCAGGGGGCGGCGGCCGGTGCCGTGCTGCTGTGCTGGGGTGCGGCAGATTATCCGGCGGCCCTGATGGATCTGCCCGATGCGCCGCCGGTGCTGTGGGCGCGGGGGAACCTGCATCTGCTGAACCGCCCGATGGTGGCGATGGTGGGTGCGCGCAATGCCTCGTCGCTGGGCCTGCGGATGGCGCGGCGGCTGGCACAGGCGCTTGGGGCGGCCGGGCAGGTCGTGGTGTCGGGGCTGGCCCGCGGCATTGACGCCGAGGCGCATCAGGCCGCGCTGGACACCGGAACGATCGCGGTTCAGGCGGGCGGGGTCGATGTGGTCTACCCGGCGGAAAACGCCGAACTGGCGGCGGCGATCCTGGCGCAGGGTTGCCTCGTGTCGGAACAGCCGATGGGAATGGATCCGCAGTCCCGGCATTTTCCGCAACGCAACCGCATCGTTTCGGGCCTGTCGCGCGCCGTCGTGGTCGTCGAGGCGGCGGCGCGGTCAGGCTCGCTGATCACGGCGCGCGACGCGCTGGATCAGGGGCGCGATGTCATGGCGGTGCCGGGCCATCCCTTTGATGCCCGCGCCGAGGGGTGCAACCTGCTGATCCGCGACGGGGCGACGCTGGTGCGTCACGCCGGCGATGTGCTGGAGGCGTTGGGTGTGACGCGGCAGGCCCAACCCGCGGCACTCGCGCAGCCGATACCGCAGCCCAAAGCGCTGCCGGGGCCGGTGTCGCCGCGCCGTCCCCTTTCGGACACCGCGACGGTGCATGGTCTGATTCTCGCCCGCCTCGGCCCCAGCCCGCTGGCCGAGGACCAGCTGATCCGCGATCTTGCGATGCCGCCCGCCACAGTTGCCCCGGCGCTGATCGCCCTGGAACTGGACGGGCGGATCCTGCGTCAGCCCGGCGGCCTGCTGTCGCGCACCGACTGATCAGCCCTGCTGCCCGGCCTTGCGGCAGGCCTTGCGGCAGGTCTTCCGGCAGGTCTTCCGGCAGGTCTTCCGGCAGGTCTTCCGGCAGGTCTTCCTGCAGGTCTTCCTGCAGGTCTTCCTGCAGGTCTTCTGCCGGGTCTTCTGGCCCGGTTGACATTCGGACCGCAAGCCCCCCATCTTGCCGCGCCACCCGCCGGAGCGGGGATAAGGGGTAACGCATGCCAGTCGTCGTCGTCGAATCTCCGGCCAAGGCCAAGACGATCAACAAGTATCTCGGGCCGGGATATACCGTTCTGGCCAGCTTCGGCCATGTCCGCGATCTGCCGCCCAAGGATGGGTCGGTTGATACCGACGCCGATTTCGCGATGATCTGGGAAGTGGCCGCCGACAGCCGCAAGCACGTCAAGGCCATCGCCGACGCATTGAAAACCGACGATCACCTGATCCTCGCGACCGACCCGGACCGCGAGGGCGAAGCGATTTCATGGCACCTGCAAGAGGCGCTGGCCAACAGCCTCAGGAAGGGCAAGACGGTGCAACGGGTGACCTTCAACGCCATCACCAAAGCGGCGGTGACCGAGGCAATGGCGCATCCCCGTCAGGTCGACATGCCCTTGGTCGAGGCGTATCTGGCGCGCCGTGCGCTCGACTATCTCGTGGGGTTCAACCTGTCGCCGGTGCTGTGGCGCAAGCTGCCCGGCGCGCGCTCGGCCGGCCGGGTGCAGTCGGTCTGCCTGCGGCTGGTGGTGGAGCGCGAGTTGGAGATCGAGGCGTTCCGGGCCCGGGAATTCTGGACGGTGACGGCCAGACTCCTGACCCCGCGCGGGCAGGAATATGAGGCGAGGCTGACGGTTCTGGGCGGCCAACGGCTGGACAAATTCGACATTCCTACAGCAGAGGCGGCCGAGATTGCGGTCCAGGCAGTCACTTCTCGAACCTTGACAGTGCAATCGGTCGAAGCCAGGCCTGCGATCCGCAACCCCTATCCGCCGTTCATGACCTCGACCCTGCAACAAGAGGCCAGCCGGAAATTCGGCATGGGGGCCAAGGCCTGCATGTCGGCGGCGCAGCGACTGTACGAGGCGGGGCACATCACCTACATGCGCACCGACGGCATCGACATGGCCCCCGAGGCGGTGATGGCGGCGCGCGCCGAAATCAAGGAGCGGTTTGGCGCGGCCTACGTGCCCGACAGTCCGCGCATGTACAAGAACAAGGCCAAGAATGCGCAGGAGGCGCATGAGTGCATCCGCCCGACCGACATGGGGTTTGCCGCCGACAAACTGCGCAGTGCCGAAGCCGATCAGCGCAGACTGTATGACCTGATCTGGAAGCGCACGCTGGCCAGCCAGATGTCGGCGGCACGACTGGAGCGGACGGCGGTCGATCTGGCGAGCCCCGACGGTCAGGTCGTCCTGCGTGCCAACGGGCAGGTCGTGCTGTTTGACGGCTTTCTCAAGGTCTATGACGAGGGGCGCGACGACGAGGGCGAGGACGACGCCCGCCTGCCGCAGATCATGGTCGGCGAGCCTGCCGAAAAGCGGGCTGTGGTGCCGACACAAAGCTTCACGCAGCCGCCCCCGCGATACTCAGAGGCGACTCTGGTGAAACGGATGGAGGAACTGGGCATCGGTCGGCCTTCGACCTATGCGAGCGTTCTGACCACGATCCAGGACCGCGAATATGTGCGCAAGGAAAAGAACCGCCTGATCCCCGAGGACAAGGGCCGTCTGGTGACCGCGTTCCTGACCAACTACTTCCGCCGCTATGTCGAGTATGACTTCACCGCCGATCTGGAAACCCAGCTTGACGACGTCTCGGCCGGCGAGCGGGCCTACAAGGACGTCTTGTCGCTGTTCTGGCGCGATTTTTCCGCCGCCATCGCCGAAACCGCCGAATTGCGGATCGGCGAAGTGCTGGACAAGATCGACGATTTCCTGGCACCGCACCTTTACCCCTTGCGCGAGGACGGGTCCGACCCCCGGATCTGCCAGACCTGCGGAACGGGGCGTCTGCACCTGAAAACCTCGCGCTCGGGCGGGGCGTTCATCGGCTGCGGCAACTATCCCGATTGCCGGTTCACCCGGCCGATCTCGGGCGGCGAGGAGGGCTCGGTCGACGGGCGGGTGTTGGGAGAGCATGAAGGTCAGCCCGTGACCCTGCGCACCGGGCGGTTCGGCCCCTATGTCCAGCAGGGCGACGCGACGGCCGAGGTGCCAAAGCCGCCACGCGCCAGTCTGCCCAAGGGCTGGGCGGCGGATGCCCTGACGCTGGACCGGGCGGTGGCCCTGTTGTCGCTGCCGCGGGTGATCGGGCCGCATCCCGAAACCGGGGCGCTGGTCGAGGCGGCAATCGGGCGGTTCGGGCCGTATGTCAAACACGAAAGCACCTATGCCAATCTGCCGGACGTCGAGGACGTGTTTTCCATCGGGATGAACCGCGCGGTCGAGGTGCTGGCGCAAAAGGCGTCGCGCGGGCGCTCCACGGCAGTTGCAGACCCGTTGCGCGAGTTGGGGACGCACCCCGATGGCGGGGTGGTGCAAGTGATGCCGGGGCGATACGGACCTTATGTCAAATGGGGCAAGGTGAACGCGACGCTGCCGAAGGAGCTTGCACCGGAAGGGGTTACGCTGGACGAAGCGTTGGCGTTGCTGGCGGAAAAGGCGGGGAAATCCGGGAAGAAGGCTTCGGTCAGGACGACGGCAGCCAAGAAGCCGGCGACGAGGGCGGCATCGAAAAAGGCCGATGTGACGAAGGCCGCTGCGAAAACGACGGCTGCGACAAAGCCGGTTGCGAAAACGCGCGCCGCGAAAACAGCCGCTGCGAAAACGACCGCTGCGAAAACGATGGGCACGAAAAAGCCCGCAGCAAAAACGGTTGCTGCAAAAGCGGCCGTCAAGAAGGCGGTCGAGACAAAACCCGCGGTCAAGAAACCCGCGCCGACCAAGACGGCTCAGCGGAAACGCGCGGGTGCCAGGGTGGACGCTGACGCCGACCCGGTGCTGGAATAGCCGCCTTGGGTCATGCCCCCCGCGGGTTGATCAGCCGTGCCAGCAGCGAGGCCGCCCGGATCACGCCGACGGGCTGCCCGGACTCCAGCACCGACAGTTCCGCCGCCCCGTCCGACAGCAGCGTCATCACCGCCCGCACCGGCGTTTCGCAGTCCACCGCTGCGCCGTGACACACCCCGGCTTCCATCACATCCCGTGCGGTCAATACCGCCATCGGGTTCATATGCGCCACGAAATCGGCCACATAATCGCTGACCGGGTTGGCGATGATCTGCCGCGCGGTGCCGCATTGCACGATCCGCCCGCCCTCCATCAGCGCGATGCGGTCGCCCAGCTTGAACGCCTCGTCAAGATCGTGCGACACGAAAATGATCGTGCGCTGCAGCTTGGCCTGCAGGTCCAGAAGTTCATCCTGCAACCGCGCCCGGATCAGCGGGTCGAGCGCCGAGAACGGCTCGTCCATCAGCAGGATCGGCGCTTGCGTGACAAAGGCCCGCGCCAGACCGACACGCTGCTGCATCCCCCCCGACAACTCGCCCACCCGCCGGTCCGCCCATTGCGACAGGTTCACCAGCGCCAGTTGCGCGTCCACCGCCGCCCGTCGCTGGTCGGCGGTTTGCCCGGCCAGTTCCAGCCCGAGGCCGACATTCTCGCGCACCGAACGCCACGGCAGCAGGCCAAAGGCTTGAAATACCATGGCGATCTGTGACAGGCGCAGCTTGCGCAGGACGTCCGGCGCGGCTTGGGTCACCGATACCATGCCTGCGCCGTCCCACACCCGCACTTCGCCGCGGACCACCGGGTTCAGCGCGTTCACCCCGCGCAACAAGGTCGATTTGCCCGACCCCGACAGCCCCATCAGCACCAGGATCTCGCCCTTGCCGACCGAAAGCGTGCAGTCATGCACCCCCAGAACCTGCCCGGTCCGGGTCTGGATATCTGCGCGCGACATCCCCTGATCCATCAGCGCCAGTGCCGCCCCCGGATTGTCGCCGAACACGATCGAAACCTGGTCGAATTCGACAGCCGCCGTCATCGCGTCACCCGGAGCATCCGGTCCAGCAGGATTGCCAGCACCACGATCACCGAGCCCGCTTCGAACCCCAGATCGGCGCGCACCGTGTTCAGTGCCCGCACCACCGGGATGCCCAACCCGTTCGCCCCGACCCAGGCCGCAATCACCACCATCGACAGCGACAGCATGATGGTCTGGTTCAACCCGGCCATGATCTGCGGAAAGGCCCAGGGCAACTCGACCTTCCACAAGACCTGATGCGGCTTGGCGCCAAAGGCGGTCGCGGCCTCCAGCAGTGCAGTCGGGGTCGAGGCGACGCCAAGCTGGGTCATCCGGATCGAGGCCGGGACGACAAAGATGATCGTGGCCAGCAACCCCGGCACCATCCCAAGACCGAACAGCACGACGAACGGGATCAGGTAAACCGGCGTCGGCAGGGTTTGCATAAGGTCAAGCACCGGCTGCATCACCCCGAACATCCGCGGCCGGTGCGCGGCGGCAATCCCGATCGGCACCCCGATCGACATGCAGATCAGGCAGGAATACAGCACAAGGACCAGCGTTTCGGTCGTAGGCTCCCAATACCCCTGATTGATGATGTAAAGAAACCCTAGGCCCACAACGGCGCAGGGCTGCCAGCGCCGCTGCAACCCCCAGGTCGCGGCGACAAACAGCGCGACCACCAGCAGCGGATGCGGATACTGGATCACCCAGAGCGTCGCGTCGATGATCGCCTCGAACACGTCCTTCAGGCCATCGAAAAATGCGTCGAGGTTGGTCTTGATCCAGTCGAAGATGGCCTTGGCCACCTTGCCGACCGGCAGTTTTGCGTCAATCAGCCAGTCCATACGCCCCCGCACCGGGTTGGGAGAGGTCGGACCCCGGCCTTGCGACCGGGGCCCGGCCGCCTATTGCAGGGCGGCGGCGACAGCGGCCCTGGCATCCGCGCCGTCCATCGTCGTCACCCCGTCGAGCCACGGCTCCCACGCGGAAGGGTTGGCGGCGAGCCAGACCCTGGCCGCCTCGCGCGGGTCCGCCCCGTCGTTCAGGATCGCGCCCATGATCTCGTTTTCCATGGTGAGCGTGAAGCTGAGGTTTTGCAGGAGCTTGCCGGTGTTCGGGCACTCCGCGAGGTAGCCCGCCCGCACATTGGTGTCGACCATCGCGCCGCCAAGGTTGGGGCCGAAGTAATCGTCGCCGCCGGTCAGGTAGGTCATCTCGAAGTTGGCGTTCATCGGATGCGGTTCCCATCCCAGAAAGATGATCGGCTGCTGATCCTCGGACTTGCCCGCGACTTCGGCCAGCATGCCTTGTTCCGACGATTCGACGATGTCGAAGCCATCGAGCCCGAACGGGCCGCCTGCGATAAGGTCGAGGATCAGCCGGTTTCCGTCATTGCCGGGTTCGATGCCATGGATCTTGCCTTCCAGTGCGTCCTTGTGCGCGGCGATGTCCTTGAAATCCTTGATGCCGAGCGCGGCCCCCGCGGCGTTGGTGGCCAGGGTGTATTTCGCGCCTTCCAGATTGGTGCGGACGGTTTCCACGGTGCCCGCCTCGCGGTAGGGGGCGAGGTCGGCCTCCATCGTCGGCATCCAGTTGCCGAGGAACACGTCGATATCGCCCTCGGCGAGGCCGGTATAGGTGACCGGCACCGCAAGGATCTTGGTTTCGGTCGCATAGCCGAGGGCTTCGAGCACCAGCGATGTGGCCGCAGTGGTGGCGGTGATGTCGGTCCAGCCGACATCCGAGAAGATGACGGTATCGCAGCCCTCGGCATGGGCGGTGCCGGTCAGGGCGACGGCCAACGTGGTGGCCAGAAGAGTGGATCGAAGGGTGGATCGAAGGGTCATTGTCGCTCGCTGCTTTTTGTTGATTGACGAGTCAATAAACTTCACGCTTAGTCGGTTTGGCAAGTGGTTTCTCGGTTCGGTTTCGCGGAACGTTTCAGAGGGGCTGCACCGGCAATGCCGAAGTTGGGAATGCAGCCTATCCGAAAGGCCGCGCTTGTCAAAGCCACGATTTCCGAGATCGGGCGGGCGGGTTCTCTTGACGTGACGGTCAATCAGATCGCGCGGCGGGCGGGCATGTCGTCGGCGCTGGCGTACCACTATTTCGGGTCGAAAGAAGACATGTTTCTCGCGGCGATGCGGCATATCATGACGATCTACGGTGCCGAAGTGCGCGGCGCGGTGAGCGTGGCCGAGGGGGCGGAGGGCCGTATCCGGGCCGTGCTGACCGCCTCGTTCAGCCCGGCGAATTTCCGGCGCGATGCGGTAGGGGCCTGGCTGAACTTCTGGGTGCTGGCACAGACCGTGCCCGAGGCCAAGCGGCTGGTCGCGGTCTATCAGGGGCGGCTGCGCTCGAACCTGCTGGCGGGGTTGCGTCCCTTGGCGGGCGCGCGGGCCCCGGGGATTGCGACCGGTCTGGCGGCGCTGATCGACGGGCTGTATCTGCGCGAGGTGCTGAAATCGGGGCCGCCCGACGGACCCGCCGCTGTGGCCGTGGCCCTTGCGTATCTGCGCTCGGCGTTGTCGGAGGGCGCGGCCTGATGCAGGGAAAGGCGCCCCGACCGGCCTCCCACCCGCCCACCCCGGCCCGTCGGAGCGCGGCGGCGGCGCGATTGTGCGGCCGAGGCATTGAAGGCGGGTCCGGTCTGGCACGGGGCGGGTCGGCACGGGGCGGGTCGGCGAGGGTC